>Ga0302310_10003856_pt1 | contig 11480 bp, 8 predicted proteins | sample III_Palsa_N1_2_FD_200451 | JGI IMG/M metagenome (GOLD analysis project Ga0302310, IMG submission 200451) | Peat permafrost microbial communities from Stordalen Mire near Abisko, Sweden - III_Palsa_N1_2 | ecosystem: Environmental > Terrestrial > Soil > Palsa > Peat permafrost | place: Sweden... | reverse complement strand
ATGCACTCCTGAATGCCCGCCAGCTCTTGCACAGGCAATGCCGTCAAGAGTTTGACCAGGACCGGTTTGACTGGCGCGGGACTATCTTGATTAAGTGCATCGAGTAGTGCGACGAACAGTACTTTGAGCTCCGCTCGGGTTTCGGGCGACATGTCCTCACCGGTTGCTGGCGAGCACGCCTGAGGTTGCGCCTCGACCTTCGGGGCAAAACGGTCAATGGCCATAACGGCCTGTTCCAGCGCATCGCTCAAGCGGGCCAAGATAAATGTCGAATCGTATCCCGTGGACAGAATCCGCTCAGTCTCGGTTGCCAGCCGCTGTGTGTCCGGCAACACCAAATTAGCGGCCACGCCCGCGAGCTTATGCGCTAATTTCGCCGCGGCAGGACGGTCATTAGCGACCAGACTCGCATTGATTTCCTCCATTGCGTTGCCGTAGCTGGCAACGAATCGCCGTAAATAATCGCGGTAGGTTTGCACGTCCGACCAGATTTTCAAACCGCGACGGATATCGATTACGGAAAAGTCTGCCGACTGCTCAAAGTCCGAGTGATCGGCTTGGGCTTGGATCTCGGCATTTCCCGCAACGCCGACCGCGTTCGCTTGTTTGCGCCTGATCTGCTCTATCAGCGCAACCGTCGACGGTACGTCAAAGGGTTTGCTGATGAAGTGGGTCATGCCGGCCGCGCGTGCGGCATCCTGCTGTTCCTTGAAGGCCCCAGCCGTCAATGCCACGATAGGAAGGTCGTTGAACTGCGGCATGAGGCGCAGTCGGCGCGTGGCCTCGATGCCGTCCATCACCGGCATCTGCACGTCCATCAAGACCAGATCGACATCGTCGGGGTGCGCCACCAGCCAGTCCACCGCAGCCTTGCCGTCGACCGCGAGCGACGACACAGCGCCTTGTTCGCCCAATATGCGCTGCGCCACGTCGCGATTGATTTCGCTGTCGTCGACGATGAGTATCCGCACCCCCGCCAAGGCTTGAGCCGCCGATTTTCTCAGGACATCGGGCGCGCCGACGGTATTAGCCCGCTTACGCTGCGCTTCGACCGTCGCGTTGTAAAGCGTCGATGAGGTCACCGGCTTGTTCAAAAATGCATCCACCAGTTCAGCGCCCGGCTGACTGGCCAGACTCGGCAGTGCATAGGCGGTCGCCATGATGACGATGGGGCACGCCTCTTTAGGCATGTTTTCGCGGATTGCCCGCACCGTGGCCAAACCGTCCATGCCGGGCATCTTCCAATCCAAGAGCACCACGTCAGGCAGTTTCCCCTCCTTGCGTTCCAGTAATTGGGCCAGTACCGCCTCGCCCGAGCGTACGGTACTCACCTGCCACCCCAAACCTTTAGCGGTATCGGTAACGGCCTGCAATGCGATTTCGCTGTCGTCGGCGATCAAGGCGTCGATCCGGACCATGTCTGGAGAGGAAAACTCGGTGCTGGGAACAAGTTGCAGTGGCACCGTGAACCAGAATTCACTCCCCTGGCCAAGCGTGCTGTTCACACCTATCTCGCCCCCCATCAGGCTCACCAATTGGCGGCAAATGGTCAGTCCCAGACCGGTGCCGCCAAAGCGGCGGGTGGTCGAGGTGTCGGCTTGCGTGAATGCCGAGAACACTTCGCCTTGCAGCTCGGGGGGAATACCGATACCGGTGTCATGGACCGCGAAGCGCAGTACGATCTTTTCGTCGTCTCGGGATACCAGCGCGATACGCAACTCAACCTGACCGACATGCGTGAATTTGATGGCGTTGCTCGTCAAGTTATTCAACACCTGCTCCAGCCGCAAGGCATCGCCCATCACAGACGAAACGCCAGCCGGCAGCGGCTGGATGATCAAATGGATATTTTTGTCCGCCACAGTGAGGCCCATGGTGACGGCGAGGTTGTCGATCACATCATTCAGACGAAACGGCGCACGCTCGATTAACAGGTGGCCGGCTTCGATTTTGGACACATCCAGAATGTCATTGATAATGTTCAGCAACATGCGTCCCGACGCCACGATTTTGCGCACCATGCCGTGAGCGTCGAGATTGAGTCGAGCCTGCCCCAAGAGGTAAGCGAGGCCCAGGATGGCGTTTAGTGGCGAACGGATCTCGTGGCTCATGTTGGCCAGAAAATCGGCTTTGCTGCGGTTGGCAGCTTGCGCTGCATCGCGCGCCTGCAACAAGGCCGATTCGGCGTGTTTCTGGGCAGAGATGTCCTGCGCGAAGATCAGCGTGGCCGGTCCATCGAGTAACTGAACGCGGGCGGTGGTCTTGAAGACCGGCACTACACGGCCTTCCTTGCCAAGTCCTTGCGCTTCGAACATTTGCTCAATCGGCGAGTCCGCGATGATCAAAGCCTCTTGCTCGCGCAATAGTGCGCGAGATTCCGCCGAAATCATGGCGCTCCAGGGCAGACCTGTCAGGTCGTCTCCGGCTGAATAACCGTGCAGGTCGCGATAACGCGGGTTGGAATACACAAAATAGCCGCCCCGTAGAATCGCAACCGCTAACGGCGCGTCTTCAATCAGCGTACGAAAACGCGCCTCGCTTTCGCTGAGCACCTGATTGTGTTTGGTGCGCTCATCCGTTTCGCGCCGCTCGCGTTCCAGATCGTCGGCCAATGACTGAGCATAAGCACGTCGCTTTTGTACCCAAAACAGCCCGCCGCAGCAAACCAACGCGATGCCGGCATAGAGCAATCCGTAGACCAGGGCTTGGCGTCGCAGCGGCTGCGCAATAGCCGCCTGTGAGCGACTGAGCCCCACCACGATTGCCTTGTCCATGTTTAAGGAAGCAGGCTGGACGGTCTGCAACGTCATTAACCGTTGCTCACCGGTGCCGCGTACCACCCCGGTCAGCACGTTCTCTACCTGCCCACTTTGAATATGGCGGCTAAAAAAGGTACCCGGCTGGCTGACGTCGCGACCATCGATACCTGCCCTCGTCGGGAAATTGATCAACAGCCGACCGTCGCTATGCACCACGAAGCCCCAAGCATCAGGCGCGTAGCCGACAGGCAAAAAAGAGTCAGTGAAGAAGTCTTGATTAAGCCCTGCGACCATCAGCCCGGCAAATTCACCGTGCGTGCCGCGCACCATCCGGGAGACGGTGATAACCAAGCCACCCCCCTCCTTATACGACTGGAAAGGTGCGGAAACATACAAAGTACGCTCGCTAGGATTATCCCTGGCAAGCTTAAAGTAGGCTTCGTTACGTAAATCTTTGCCTAGCAAGGCAGGTTCTGAGGTCGCCGTAACTTGACCGTTGGCATCCAGCACGAGAAAAACACACGTGCCTTGTATGGCTGTCTGCAGTGCTTCCAAGCGTAGCGTCAAACCGTCTGGAGAATGTAGCCGCCCAGGTGCTACCAGATAATCCTTGATCACCTTTTCCAACGTCAGGCTTACCGTTGTCAGATTGCTCTGAATATCGTTTGAGACGATGCTGGTCAGCACATGCAGGCGGTCACGCTCGGTCGCGTCGACACGATGAACCTCAGCGACATGTACGCTCGTAAAAACCGCGCCCACGAACACGAGCGCGACATTCAACAACAACCATTCAAGATTCTTTCGTCGCGAGAAAAGACCGGTCACTGGGTTCCGCATATCCGACGCTATGTCGTTTTTTATTCAAGAAACAGTTGTCGATGGGTATATTACACAAGGCGATGCCCGATCTAAACAAAAATAAAAATTAGAACGCGAAAAACAAATCAAACACATAGGAAGGGCAGTTAGTTGACTAATTTTTCTTAAAACAGGTTGTTTTCCGGTTTTAGGGTAAACCAGTTATGGGGTTATCCCTACTTTAACCAGCATACAAATGCTTAGGCACCGATCTAATAACGGCACGCGGCTCAAAAATATAACAAAGGCCGCGTCGGACCCATAACCAGAAAGCTGTTCCAAGGTTGATGGCCTTGTCGACGCCATTAAAGCTAAAGCGCATGTATGTCTTGATCTGAATTAGACTGGACGTAAGGGTGGGCCTGCTCGTTAGAAACGGACACGGCATTTTGATCTCCCCACTCTCGACGCAAACTCATTAATGTAATGCGTCGACAAATCACTTGGGGATCGGTGATGCGCGTTCAGTTAGATGTTTGGCGATTAATCCGATGCCGTGGCGCCACGCAAACGGGTCAAGACTAAACCGTGTCGGCTTGCGGTTGACCTGCCGATGTAGCCGGACCTTGACGTTGGTATCGGCGACTTCAGAATCGACAGCAAACTCTTCAATGGTCCCGAATTAGGCTGCATTGTCCGTTCTCCTATTGCGCAGTATTGAATGAATTCACCTTGACCAAAACTTGACAAGGGTAGGCAAAAAATACCGTCAGTAGAGCTAAAAGCGCAGTCGATTAATAGGTGGCCATCGCTGCAAGCAATTAATTTAACTGCGCTTTTATTTCTACCTATTTCCGGGAAGCGGGACTCTTCATCCGTAGGTCGACAGTTCGAATCTGTCACGCCCCACCAAGAGAATCAAGCAGTTAGCCCAATTCGCAAGGTTGGGCTTTTTGCTTTCTGGTCCTCGCCATTGCAGCTTCGACGCTGGGGGCTTGGGTTGGGGTAGCCATGCAGGCCAGCACGGCGCCCTGAGACCGGCGCCGGCCCCGCAACTTCAGCCACTCACAGCGGCGCCACGACCCGCAACACGATCGCGTTACCTACCGCCTTGTTTCTCGCGTAGACGTCTCGTGTGTAAGTCAGGTTCACCGGGATCATCTTGGCAAAAAGATAACGTACGGCGACTCCAACCGACACATCTTCGTAGCGATTGCCGTCGAGGACGTTCTGCACGTATGCGTTGGCCTGCGGATCGCTGACTTTGTCGTCCGTGAACTGATAGGCACCCATAACAGACCCGGCCACACTCAGGTTCTGACTGACGTTGTATGCCGCAGCCACTTCGAGATGCCATACCTGACCTGATGTATAGGGCGACCCGGTCGGATTGAAGTAGGTAACCAGCCCTTGATTGTTTCTGGAGTTCAGCTCGTACGAACCGTGGACCGAAATGTCACCTCTTCCCTGCGGATCAAACCAGTCGTAGTAAAGCTGCGGGTTCCAGCTGAAATGGTTGTCGCCGACGTTCACCTCGCTGTTCGGGTTCCACTCGCCCGTGGGAACGGTGAATGTGGTTCCGAACCCGATATTCGCGTTCCCGACCTTCCAAGCAAGTCCGAATGGATCGATCGCGAGATCGGCAAAGCCGAAACGTGTCGATCGATCCGCTCCATTGCTGAAGCTTGTCCGCACCAAGGTCGGGTAAATCTCAAAGGCCGTCCATGTCGACCCAAGAATCCCGGTGTTGGGAAGATACTTGAACGCAAAGACGTTGTACTCCACATCGAGCTTCGCGCCCGGCACCGCATTCTCTCCATGGGGACCGTCGATGCGATTTGCCCAATACGTGCCCGTGTAATTCACCAACCACCACCCGCCAGGCTGGGGCAGATAGAAGTTGCTCATTCCATCGATGCCGAACGCAACCGATCCGCTTGGCTGGCCGTTCTCTGCCGCATGGGAGATTCCGGCAACGCTGACCACGATGGCCGCAGCTATCCCTTTCAACGTGAATCTCATAGTGTCCTTTGAGACGATGGTTCGTTATCCGAATTGACCCGGACTATTTTTTTGTTTAATGGTTACGACGAGGTGTTGAGTGGAGTTTGCTACGACCGATGGAAAATTCTCTTCCAGGAATCTGCTACATTCTTTGCCGCTCGATGCGAGCGACGATCGGCGTCAGCTACCGACCATTGCCACGACGCGCAGCGGGCTTCCCGAGCCCGCCTCTATCTTGAGTGGGACCGAGATGATCACGGCGCCGGTCGGCGGGAGTTGGTCGAGGTTCGTCAGGCATTGCAAGTCTTGCTCGCCTCCGACAGATCGAAGCCGTCCTTGACCGCCTGCACGATACAAGGAAGGTTCGGACGCGGATCGAGCAGCCAGATCTGCGACTTCATGGCAAAGGCATGGCTTCGCCCCTGCCACAGCGAGAATTCCTTCTCCACTGAACACTTCGCTCGCGCCGAAGACGCAACTTCTTTACTTCTTCGACAAATGAGCGCTCGCCCATGGCCTTCCTTTGATCTGAGACGTGCTGTAGATCCCGCCGAAACGCGCGGCCGTCCCGTATGTGTGTTCGTAGACAAAGGTCTCGATCTGTTGCCGATTGCTCGGCACCTCGCGCTCGCGAAGCGCCTCCGGCAAATTGGCGGGCGAGCCTGCTCGCCCTACCGCAATGATTGCCTCCGGCCGCACGTTCCGCGGCAATTGAAGGACACTCTTCGCACGGTCCACGTCGAACCCGGTCATTGCATGCGTGCCGAGCCCAACACTGGACGCCTGCAGCGCAAGCATCGCCCACGCGGCACCGGCGTCGAAGCTATGGCTGTAGGAGGGTTGTCGTTCTCCAGGTGTCTTCGTGGGAACATCGACTTCCGAGCAGATGCAGACCAAGGCGCCTGCCGCCTCCGCCCAACTCCGATTGAAGGGAATGAGCAAGTCGAGCATGGCCTGCCAGCCCGCATCGGCACGCAACGCAAAGACAAAACGCCATGGCTGTACGTTGAATGACGAGGGTGCCCAGCGAGCTGCCTCGAACAGTGCCGCGAGTTCGTTACGGCTCACGTGCGCGGAAGAATCGTAGGCGCGGGGAGACCAACGATCGAGGATCAAAGGTAGGATGGGATGGCGAGCGGCGCGAGTGTTCATGGAGATTCCTTCGGCAGCCGGCAATGCCGGGCCGGCGCGATGTTGTCGTTATGGGAAGCGGGCAGCGAAGGGAGCATCCTTACAAACACAGCTCCCCCGTACGAGCGAGGCGCCCATCGACCCAGATCAGTGGATCAATCGTCGAATGGCAATAGACTCTCGTCACCTCACCGATGAAGAGCGTATGCGTCGCTACCTCGACAGTCGTCGATATCGTGCAGACGAGGCTCGCGACCGCGTCGCTCGGATGGGCAGCCCTTCGTCGGAAGTCGTCCAGTTACCGACCTCGAACCTGGCGAGGCCCTTTCTCTGACCGCTGAAAATGCCGACGATGTCGGCATGACGCTGCGCGAGTAAATTGACGCAGAATCTCCGTTCGCGCTTCATGACCGGCGACAGACTGGCATTCCGGTTCACCGCCACCAGCAGCGTCGGGGGATCGGACGTGACGGAGATAATGGCAGTCGCCGCCATCCCTGTTCTCTCGTCGCCGTAACCCGATGTCACGACGGCGATCGTCGCCGCCAGGCGTCGCATTGCCTGCTTGAAATCAGCTTGCAGTGCTTCTTCTTCCATGACCTGTTCCTGCACGATTCGATTGTGGGTGGACTCGAAGGGCGCGCGCCATGCAAGTGGCATAGCGCCGTAGGGCTGCCGAACCTCACCGGCCTCAAGCCGGTGGGGTTCGGTGCAGAGCCTGCAGATTCGTTCAGGCCGGCACTTCGACGGCTGCGCGCAGGCCACGCTTTTCCAGTAGCGGGAGCACCGTCTCGCCGAAACTGGCCAGGCCTCGCTCATAGTCGAGCCACGTCAGGAGCACGCCATCCACCCCGGCATCGGAAATCGACGAGAGCGTCGCCGCGATATCCTGTGCCGTACCGAGGATCGGATACCCGCCATATCCGGCCGCAATCGCAAACTTCATCTTCTCCATCACGCCATCCGGCATCGTCTTGGCGTTTCCGATGTTGTTCGCAATGAAGCCATCCACACCTTCGTCATCGCCTTGGGTGACTACATAGTCCTGGACGTAGGCGCGAGCAGCTTCCATGCTGTCGCGCTGGACCACATAGCTGGACATCCAGACCTGGATCTCCTTGCCATATTTTTCGCGCGCAAAGTCGCGATAGTGGTCGACCTGCTTCTTCAGGGCTTCGGGCCTGGGGTCTTGGGGAATGATGAAGGCCACATCGCAATTCTTGGCCGCGAACTCCCGTCCGCGATCGGAGCCGCCCGCATTCATCAGGATCGGACGCGGATGCGGCGATTTGGGCTGGATGATCGCGCCCTTGAGCTTGTAGAAGAGACCTTCATAGTCGAAGCTGGCCTTGCCAGCCCAGAGACGGTCGAACACCTGGGCCCACTCGTCTGCCAGGCCGTAGCGGTCGTCGTGACCGTACATCGCATCGCCGAACATCTCCATCTCTTCGCGATACCAGCCGCAGACGAGATTGAGACCAAAGCGGCCATTCGAAATGAGATCGACGGTTGCCGCGCACTTCGCCGCGATGATCGGATGGATCACCGAGAGGTGCACCGTGCTCATCACGCAAATGCGTTCAGTCACCGCGGCAGCGGCAGCCGCCCAGGTGAATGTCTCGTACAGGTCGCCGGAATAGTGGCCGTCCTGGCCGAAAGGTTTCCAGCGCGAAGCTGAGACCAGCGCCTCGATGCCGAGGCGATCCGCCATCTTCGCAATACGAACGTTGTTCCCCCAGGTCGCGGTAAAGCGGTCGGGATGATTGGTAAAGGCTGCGCCACCGTTGATACCGAAGACACCCAGTTTCAGTCGGTTGGAACTTTGCATCGGATTTTGAATGGAAGGCATACCGTTCGTCATAGATTCCCTCTTCTAGCCTCGGTTGGGTAAGCGTGAAATATGATCGATCATCTGTCGATCGTTACCTCGGAGCTTATCCACGACCTGTACGAAAGGCTTTCAGGATCCTGCGACAACGTGGCCTGCGCCAGAGACACCCATCTGGATCAACCGGGTCACCGGTCAAGATGCGAACTCGGCAACCTATGCGAAAGGTTGCCTCAGACGCCCCGGCGTGATCCCCAGTCGCCGGCCAAAGGTGCTCGTCATATGCGCCTGGCTCGAAAAGCCGACGCTGTACGAAATTTCAGCGAGAGACGATGTCGTGCTCGCAATCAACTCATGGGCGCGCGACAGACGTCTCTCCAATATGTACTGATGCGGCGAGTGACCGAGCATCGCCGTGAAAGCGTGGGCAAAGTAAAAGCCGCTCAACCCCGTCGACTCCTGTGCCAACGTTTCTATCGATAACGATGAGGACAGGTTCTCGTTGATGAACTCAAGTGCCGAACGGATCTGGTGAGGTGCGAGCTGGTAGCGGCCGGAACGATGCCGGGAATGGTCGTACCGCATGACCCGACTGACGGCACGCTGTACAAAACCGGATGCGACAAGGCTGACATCCCGGTCCCGACGCAGGAACATCTGGCGCAGCTGCCTCGCCTGCCTGTCGACTATCGGGTCGACCAGATTGACCGCAAAGCTCGGCACCCCGCCCGAGACCCCGGCCTCCCTGAAGATACGATCGGCGGATTCCGGATCGATCGTCGCGAGTATGAAGTCGATGGGGTGTTCCTTCCTGACGTCGATCGTTGAACCTGCCGCCACGAAATAGAGTGCGCCCGAGACCATGATCTCGCTCGACCAGCGAGCAGAGTTGTGCCGCGTCCGAACGATACCGGGGGTTAGTTCAACCCCAAGCATGTGATGATGCAGTCCAATCTGTGCTTCCGCACGTCCACCCGTGCAATAGAACACGGTCCCGTAGTCATACGGGACCTGCCACGGCGTATTCGTAAAAGGCGCGAATGCCTCGCCTTCGACACCCGTGTTCACGGAACGCACCTCAAAGGCAGGCGCGGATGAAAAACTGGAAGGAAACATTTGACTTCCCCGATGCTGATGGCCTCACGACTCGTGCCCTCGACTCGCTCCCCTGTTTCGTTGGGATCAGAACTCAAGTTGGCCCGGGCCGCGATGCCGATGTTACAAATGCAAGGAAATCCAGGTTCCCCGCCTGCCCGACTCTATCACTGCACAACGGACGGGCCGGATACCGGCCATTGCACCTGTGGAGAAATCCCTAATCGATGCAGCGTAGTCCTTGCGGCCTCGTCGACTGCCGAAGCGATCTCTTCGTATGGCAGGCTGGTCCGGTAGCGCCGGTCTTCCATCACGACTCTCCCGTCAATGACCACGGTCTGGGCATCGCTACCGCTGCTACCGTAGACGAGGTCGGAAACCGGATTGGAAAACCGGTTGGGCATCCACTGCGGCCCCGACGCATCGAACACAACCAGGTCCGCCGCCTTTCCATTTTCCAGCGAGCCGATACGGTCCGCCCAGCCCATTGCCTTCGCGCCGCCCAGCGTGGCCATCTCGAGTACCTGATAAGCCGGCATGAGCAGGGGATCGATCCTCGCATCCTTGTGCACAGTCGACGCAATGTGCATGACGCGGACCATGTCAAGAAAGCGACTGATGACCGCGGCGTCGGTACCGAGTGCCACGTTCACGCCGGCAGCCAGCAAATCCGGTATGACGCCATGAGTCACCCAGCCATTGCCGCCCAGCAGACTCGCCGACGGGCAGTGAGCCACGTGGGTTCCTGTGTCCGCGAATACCCGGATATCCGCCTCGGGAATCCATCCAATATGGGCGAGAGTCGTGCGCGGGCCGAGCAAGCCGAGATCGGCATAGCGCTTCAAATGCGCGTTGCGAAAGCCTGCAGCTTGACCTGACTCCGGTCTCTGGCCGATGAAATGGCCCGTCATGCCCGCGCCCCGCTCACCAGCGTGTTCGCGCACGAGACGGGCGAGCTCGTCGCTGACCATCGGAGGAAAGTCAACGTCGTAGCAAACGCGTAACCGGCCGTTTCCTGCTTCGTTGAACTGTTCGAACGTCTTGTCTGCAAGTGCAATCATGCGCAGTGGATCTTCGCGCCGGCCGCCGAAGGGCCCCGGCAAGTCGGCCATCTTGCACGAGACCACTCCTCGTATCCCGACATTGAGCGCGGCGCGTCCGACGGATTCCGGCCTGGGGCCCGCCGCGTCCATGAAACACGTGGTGCCGTGACGAATCATCTCGAAGTAGGTCGCCGCCGAGGCCACATAGGCTTCCTCTTCGGTCAGACCATCTTCATGAGGGATCAGTCGTTCTCGCAAACGTTGAAGCTGAGGGGTGTCGTCGCATAGTCCCTTGATCAGATAGTCGATGGGATGATTGTGTACGTCGACCAGCCCCGGTGTCATGAGCCCTTGAGGCGCATCGATCGTCTTGCGCGCTCGATATCGAGTTCGAATCTCCCGGGCGTCGCCTACGGCAACAATATCGGTGCCGCTGACGGCGACGGCTCCGTCGAGAATGATTTGCCGGCGGGAATTCATCGTAATGATGCATCCCGCCGAGATCAGAAGATCGACCTCCTGAATGGGTTCTGGTGCCTCGCGCATGGATAGACCCTCCTGGTGAACGCGTTCGTGGTGTTCTGTACGTATCGACGTGTCCTGAAAGCGCGCCGGTACTGAAGTTAGGCACACCAAAAAGGGAGGTCTTTCAAAATCCTGCTCCAGTTGCGGCATGGGGAAACCATCCCGCATGGCGCCCGAGCGTAGCCCCATTTGTTAATTTACTGAGATGGACCCAGCACCCCTTCGGGGACGCGCGATACATACTGAATGTCGTCTTCACCAGACCACATCGGGAGGTTCATCATGGAAATCGCA
>Ga0302310_10003851_pt1 | contig 11491 bp, 5 predicted proteins | sample III_Palsa_N1_2_FD_200451 | JGI IMG/M metagenome (GOLD analysis project Ga0302310, IMG submission 200451) | Peat permafrost microbial communities from Stordalen Mire near Abisko, Sweden - III_Palsa_N1_2 | ecosystem: Environmental > Terrestrial > Soil > Palsa > Peat permafrost | place: Sweden... | reverse complement strand
GTGACAAAGTTTTTTTGGTTCTTTTTTGTTCACAAAAAAGAACATGTGGTCTTTTCCATAATCATAAATTAATCCTAGCGCTCCTCGCGCATTGCCGCGATCACGATCGTGCTCATCTCCTCGATCGGCGTCGCGATCTTCCGCCGCCAGTTCGGCCGTTCGCGGTCAGTGCCGGGCAGGTTGACCGAGACCGTCTCGCCGGCCAGATCCTCGATCTGCGCGGTTGCGATCAGCGACGGGGTGCGCGCGATGTGGGCGTGAACCTGCGCCGGCGTGATCCCGCCGGCAGCCTCGGCGAGTGCGGCGATCGCCCGGGTCCGCGACGCCTGCTCCTTTTCTGCAGTCGCGGCGTCGAACATGCCGAGCGACGCGCGCTCGGCGATGTCGACACCGTGCCGCCATCCCAGCAGGGTCGGCATATCGTGGCTCGAAACCGAGGTCGCGCAGAGCACCGGATAGCTCGCGGCGGGCGGAAAGCCGCCGTCGCCGTAATCGAGCAGCAGCACGCGATTGCGCAGGATCGCGTGATCCTCCATCGCCTCGCGCAAGCCCGGCGGCACCGTGCCGAGGTCTTCGCCGATCACCATGCAACGCGCGCGGTGGCTCTCGAGCGCGAGTTCGGCGAATAGATTCTCCATCGGTGCGGTAATGTACGCACCATGGGCCGGCGACGCGCCGTTCGGCACCCAGAACAGCCGTCGCAGCCCCAGCACGTGATCGATCCGCAGCGCGCCGGCGTGGCGCATGTTGGCCTGGACCAGTTCGATGAAGGGCGCAAACGCTTCCGCCTGCCAGAAATGCGGGTTGGGCGGCGGCAGCGCCCAGATTTGTCCCTGCGGCGCCAGCGGGTCGGGCGGTGCGCCGATCGAGGCGGATTGCACATAAAGGCTGGGGTTGGCCCAGCACTCGGCGCCGTCGCCGGCCGCACCTACCGCGAGATCGCGCAGCAGCCCGAGCGACAATCCGACCGCCGCCGCGCGCGCGAGCCCACGCTCGGCGAGGAATTGAAGGTAGAGATGGTAATCGATCTCGTCGGAATGGGCCGCGGCAAATGCGGCGAGCACGGCGGGATCGCGGTCGCGCAGTCCGGCGGGCCAGCTCTGCCAGGAGCCGGGTTGCACCTCGGCAATCGCGGAAAAAAGTGCGAAATCTTGCAGCGACGGCGACGCCGCCGATTTGAACGATGCGAATGCGCCGGAATCGCGGTCGGCCGCGCGCAGCACCCGCTCCTTGATCGCCCATACCGCGCGGTGATCGATGTTGGGCGCGGCCGCGAGCGCCGCGATCTCGGCCGCATGTTCGGCGAGCAAAGCGCGCGCGGCCGGGCCGTCGAGGCCCGGATCGGGGGCGGTGAGGTCGATCATGATCGGATCGACGAAGCGGCGGTCGGACGGGTGATACGGGCTGGCACGGTCGCGCTGGTGCGGGAACAACGCGTGCAGCGGATTGATGCCGAGCAGTGCGGCTCCGTTGCGGGCGGCGAACTCCGCGGTCTGCGCCAGCGTGGTGAAATCGCCGATACCCTGATCGCCGGCGCGGCGCAGCGAATAGAGCTGCGCCGTGAGCCCGACCACGCGGCGGTCGAGCGGCTGATAGCAATATTCCGGCGCGACGGTGAGCGCGCAGTTGGTGCCGTGGTGCTCGAGCCGATAGCGGCCGGCGGGCAGCGCGGGCAGATCGATCAGCCATTCGCGATGCCGCCCGCCGTCGGGGGTCGCGCGCAATTCGACGCTGCCGTTGTCGGGCGCAATCGGCAGCCGAGTGGTTTCGCCGTGTTCGTCGGTGAGCGACAGGTAGAACGGCGCCCGGTCGGCCCCGCGTGGCAGGTGGATCGGCAGCTTCGAGGCGCGATTCTGACGCACGGCAAACGCCAGGGGGAGCACGCGCCGCTTGCTCTCGCACAGCAGCGCCAGGCTCGCGCCGACGTCGCCCGCGGTATCGGCGGGAAATCCGAGGGCGCGCAGCAGCGTCCGGTGGGTTTCCATCGGCACGATATGGCGCTGGCCGGTGACGTCCCACCAGTCCAGATCGATCCCGGCGGCGGCGGCGAGTCGGGTCAGGTCCTCGTCCCGGGGCGACTGATCGGGTTTTGCCGATTTCTCTTCCTGCAGCGCCAGCACCGATCGCGGCGGGCAGACCAAGGCGCCGGCGGCGGCTTGTGGTTCAAGCTCGCCCGCGGGCGCGCCGGTATTCAGCACCACGCGCCAGCTGTGGCCGGGCCGGGCTGTCGGCAGGATCACCGGCTGCATCGCCGGCGAGCGTTGGAAAATGACTGCGATCCTGCGCGCGTCGTGCCGGCGGGGAGTCTGTTCGGTGCGCACTATCACGAGAACATCGGCGTGGGGATCGCGCCAGTCGGCCGCGCCGAGCTCGCCGCCGTGAGCGCCACACCAGATCACCTCCGGATAGAAGGCGCCGCTGCCGGCGAGCATGCCGCCTTCCCACGCCCAAGGATGGGCGGCACGGAGCTTCGTCAGCGCCGCGGTCAGTCCGATCAGTTCCTGATCGGCTGCGGCCCAATCGAGCCAGGTGGTCGGATTGTCCTGGGTGTAGGCATTGTTGTTGCCGCCCTGGGTTTCCCCCAATTCGGCGCCCTGGCTCAGCATCGGCGTGCCGCGCGACAACAGCAGGGTGGCGAGCAGCGCGGCCTGATCGCGCTTGCGCGCAGCGAGGATCGCGGGATCCACCGTGGTGCCTTCAACCCCGCAATTCCAGCTCTTGTTGTCGTCGGTACCGTCGCGATTGTACTCGCCATTGGCCTCGTTGTGCTTGCGCTGATAGCTCACCAGATCGGCGAGCGTAAAACCGTCGTGGGCAGTGATGAAATTGATCGAGTGCCCAGAGGTACGGTTGGCGAACATGTCCGCGGAGCCGGCGAGGCGGGTGGCGAGTTCGCCGATCATGCCCTCGTCGCCGCGCCAGAAGCGCCGCACGCAGTCGCGGTAGCGATCGTTCCATTCGGCGAACGGTGGCGGGAAGTTGCCGGTCTGCCAGCCGCCGGGCCCGACGTCCCAGGGTTCGGCGATCAGCTTCAGCCGCGACAGCACCGGGTCTTGGGTGATCGCCTGCAGCAGAGGCGCGCGCGGATCGAATCCGGTATCCCGCCGCGCCAGCGCGGTCGCGAGATCGAAGCGGAAGCCCTGCACCCCGCCCCACAGCGCCCAGGCACGCAGACTGTCCATCGCCAGCCGCAGCATCAGCGGCTGATCCAGCGTCAGCGTGTTGCCGCAGCCGGTGTCGTTGTTGAGGTTACCATCCGGCAGCAGGCGGAAATAGCCGGTGTTGTCGAGGCCACGGAGCGACATCGTCGGACCTTGGATGTCGCCCTCGCCGGTGTGGTTGTAGACCACGTCGAGGATGGTCTCGATCCCGGCGGCGCGCAGCGCATCGGTAGTGGCGCGGATTTCGGCCCAGCCGCCGGGCGCCAGCCGCGGGTCGGGCGCGAGGAACGCGACCGGATTGTAGCCCCAGTAGTTGATGAGACCGAGCGCCGCCAGGTGCCGTTCCTCGATCGCCGCCATTGCCGGCATGAGTTCGACGCTGGTGACGCCGATGCGCTGGAGGTGGGTGATCGCTGCGGGGTGGGCGAGGCCGGCAAAGGTGCCGCGGAGCGGCTCGGGAATATCGGGGTGGGTTTTGGTGAAGCCACGCACATGGAGTTCGTAGAGCACGGTGCCGGCGAGCGGATGGAGCGGCAGCGCGAGCCGCGCTGCCGGCGGCGCGGCAACGATCGCCTTGGGCATAAAGGGAGCGCTGTCGGTGGGGTCGCGGCTGTGATCGGCGCGGTCGGTGCGTTGTGCGGCATGATAGCGCGGCGCGCGATCGAGCTCTATCGCATAAGGATCGATTAGCAGTTTCGCCGGATTGAACAGCAGTCCGCGATCGGGCCGCCAGGGGCCGTGCGCGCGCAGGCCGTAGCGCGCGCCGAGCGGGATGCCTTCGATGTGGGCGTGAAAGATCGGGCCCTCGTGCCCGATCAGCGGCAGCCGGGCGAGTTCGGATTCGCCGGTGTCGTCGAACAGGCAGAATTCGATGCGGGAGGCTTGTTCCGACGCGACCGAGATCAGGATGCCGGTTGGTGTGGGCACCACGCCCAGGCCGGTGGGATCGCCGGGGCTGATACGATATTTGGAATTTTCGAGTTCGCGGGTTGTCATTCGTTACATTTCATCAACGGCTGGGCGCGGGCCGAATTCGGTTCGAAGAAAAAATGACTTCGCTAGGGTTTGAGGTGGTGGGTTGCAAAGGGCAACCCACCCTACGATTTGCTTCCATGGTCGACCACTATTCGCTCTAATTCAGACTCTTCGAAAAATATGCGAGGCGAGTTTCCGATCTTAGCTATGTAAGCTCACGGTGTTCCGGGAACTGCCTCGCAATCAATTCGTTCGGGAATTGGCGACTTAGCCTATTGCGCCGGCCCCGGTGGCGGTGGACCGTTTCCGGTGGTGTCCAGCTTATTATATTTCACCTGCTGGTCCGGGCTCAAAATCGTGAGCATCTTGGCGTGCGCGGCTTGCATCACCGCGGTCATTTTGACCGGGCCCCCCGGCGGAGGCGAGGCGCCGGGCCTTGGCGCCGGGAATTCCGCTCGCACCGCCAGCACTTGGGTCTGGCGGTCGGTGAGGATTTGGCGAGCCTGAGCTTGTTGGGCGTCGCTGAGATCCAGCGCCGCGGTCAGGCTTTTCAGTTCGGTGCCAATGTCGCTGCCACCCATGGCGCCGCTGGGCGGCGGACCGGGTGGTGGGCCGCCGCTTTGAGCAAAGGCCGGCGTCGCCGCCGTTAATAATGCCAGGAACAGACTGGTTTTGAGCATGGTTTCCTCCCGTTGACGATGCGGCGGCCTGTACCAGGGCGACGCACCAAACTGACAAAAGTTTTTTGCTTCTTTTTTTCAAAAAAGAAGACTTCCCTTTTTAAAAAACTTCTGATCATATCGATGTACTCGCGACTTCGCGGAACAGCTCGGCATAACGCTTCGCCGGCAGGCGCCACGACACGTCGGTCGCCATCCCCGCCCGCTGCATCGATCGCCACGCGACGTGATCGTGATAAAGCGCCGCGGTTCGCCTGATCGCGGCCTCCAGCATCGCGCTCGACGGCGGCTGAAATTGCACCCCGGTCGCAGCACCGGCGGCGAGCGCCATCGGGCTCGCGTCGATCACCGTGTCGGACAGGCCGCCGACGCGCGCCACTACCGGGATCGCGCCGTAGCGCAACGCGCATAATTGTGTCAGGCCGCAGGGCTCGAAGCGGCTCGGCACCAGCAGCGCGTCGGTACCGGCTTGCAGCAGATGCGCGCCGGCTTCGTCGTAGCCCAAAATACAGCCGACCCGGCCGGGGTGGGTGAAGGCGGCCTCACGCAGGCCGGCCTCGATCCAGGGCTCGCCCGACCCCAGCACCGCGAGCTGCGCGCCGGCGGCGAGCAGCGCCGGCACCGCGGCCAGCAGCAGATCCATGCCTTTTTGCCAGGTCAGCCGGCTTACCACCGCGAACAGTGGCGCGCGCTGGTCGGTGGCGAGCCCGAAGCGCAACTGCAACGCCTCCTTGTTGCCGGCGCGAACCTCGATGCAGCTGCGATCGAACCGCGCCGCGATCAGCCGGTCGGTCGCGGGGTCCCAGTGCTCCTCATCGATGCCGTTCAAGATGCCGCTGACGAATTGCTCGCGGCCGCGCAGCAGACCGTCGAAGCCCATGCCGTGTTCCGGCGTCAAGATCTCGGCGGCGTAGGTCGGCGACACCGTGTTGATGCGATCCGCGAAGCGCAGCCCGGCCTTGAGATAGCCGATCGAGCCGTAATACTCGACCCCGTCGATCGCCATCGCGGCGGGCGGGAGGCCGAGTTCAGGCAGTAGCGAGGGCGGGAACTGACCCTGGAACGCGAGATTATGGACCGTCATCACCGTACCGGGCGAATGCGGCTTGGCGTCGTAATGAAGATAGGCGGCGGTAAGTCCGGCTTGCCAATCGTGCAAATGGATCGCTGAAGGCACCCATTCGCGCACCAGTCCCTGACCGATGCTGGCCGCGATGCGCGAAAGTGCTGCAAAACGGATGCCGTTGTCGGGCCATTCCTGACCGTCGGGCCCGTTGTAGGGATTGCCCTTACGGTCATAGAGATGCGGCGCGTCGAGCACCAGCAGCTCGAGACCCGTCACATGCGCGGCGAGCAATCTCGCCGGACCGCCGAACAGATCGTCGGCGGCATAGATGGTCTCGGCCCGTTCCAATGCCCCGGTGACCCCCGGGTAGCCGGGGATCAGGCTGCGGACATGGACCCCCTCGGGCTCGAGCGCCGCGGGCAGGGCACCCGCCACGTCGGCGAGCCCGCCGGTTTTGACCAGCGGAAAGATTTCAGACGCGACGGAGAGGACCTGCACCGGCTCAGCTCTTTAATTGATCGATCATTCCTTGGGTGATCAAGCATACGCCTTGTGCGGTGCGACGGAAACGTGCGGCGTCGAGTTCGTGGTCTTCCCCCACCACCAGCCCATCGGGAATTCGCACGCCGCGGTCGATCACCACGTTGGCAAGCCGCACGTGCCGGCCGATGTCGACGCTCGGCAACACCACGGCGCGATACACATCGGAATAGGAATGTACTCGCACGCCGGTCGACAGCAGCGATTGGCGCAGGATCGAGCCCGACAGGATGCAACCGCCGGCGACCAGCGAAGAAAAGGCCGCGCCGCGCCTGCCCTCGACGTCGTGGACGAACTTGGCCGGCGCGGTCATTTCCGAATAGGTCCAGATCGGCCAAGCCTGATCGTAGAGGTCGAGGTCGGGCACCACGTCGGTCAAATCGATGTTGGCCGCGAAGTAGGCGTCCACGGTGCCGACGTCGCGCCAGTAGGGTTCGGCCAGCGGCGTCGAGCGGATACAGGAACGAGTGTAGGGATGCGCCACCGCCTTTCCGCCCGCAACCAGCTTCGGGATGATGTCGTGGCCGAAGTCGTGGCTGGAATTCTTGTCGGCGGCGTCTTCCCGGAGCACGTCGAACAGAAATTTGGTGGTGAAGACGTAGATCCCCATGCTGGCGAGCGACGAATCCGGCCGGCCCGGCATCGCCGGCGGCGCTGAAGGCTTTTCCAGAAACGAAATCACCCGATCGGTCTCGTCGACGTGCATTACCCCGAATGCGTGGGCCTCGGCGCGGGGCACTTCCATGCAGCCGATCGTGACGTCGGCGTCCTGTTCGACGTGCTGGGCCAGCATCGGCTCGTAGTCCATCTTATAGATGTGGTCGCCGGCCAGGATCACGATGTAGCGCGGGTCGTAGCTCTCGATGATGTCGATGTTCTGATAGACCGCGTCGGCGGTACCGAGATACCAGGTTTCGCCCGAGACCCGCTGGCTCGCGGGCAGAATGTCGAAGCTTTCGTTGCGTTCGGGGCGGAAGAAGTTCCACCCGCGCTGCAGATGCCGGATCAGGCTGTGGGCCTTGTACTGGGTCGCGACCGCGATGCGGCGAATACCCGAATTGAGTGCGTTCGACAGCGCGAAGTCGATGATACGCGATTTCCCGCCGAAATAGACCGCGGGCTTGGCGCGCACGTCGGTGAGTTCCTGCAGGCGGGAGCCTCGGCCGCCTGCCAGCACATAGGCCATGGCATAGCGCGCATAGGGTCCGGGGGCGATGGGGTGGGGGGTGGTGGCGATGGTGGCGGCTTTGAGGCGATATTCAGGGCCAGGCGTCGTCGGCTTCTTGCCCATCGGCATCCTCCTAACGTACAAAAGTTTTTTGCTTCTTTTTTTCGAAAAAGAAGAGTCTTCTTTTTTGAAAAAAAGAAGCAAAAAACTTTTGGACGCCTTAGCCTAGGGCTGGTTGACGTTCAGGGGGCGCGAGCAACGAAGGGACGGGAACAGGGAAGGAAGGGAAGAAAAGTCTTCTTTTTCTTGGAAGAAAAAGAAGCAAAAAGAACTTAAACGCTTTGGGCCAATGCGATCACGGTGAGGTCTTTGCCCAGGAAGAGAGCGAGACGATGAGACCCGGCAGGTTCATCGCCTGCACTCGCTGGGATGCGCTGCCGCGCCCCTGAGGCATCCCAGCGAGTGCAGGCAGTGGGCAAGCGAGATCTCACCGTCCCGTTCCCTCCAGGCAAGTCCCCACCGTTATCCCACCGACCCAAAACGTATAAAGTTCTTTTGCTTCTTTTCTTTCAAGAAAAGAAGACTTCCCTCCTTCCTTCTCCGTTCCTGCCCCTTCGGTCCCCACGCCCCTAGGTCGGGATGGGCACGTGCCAGATCTCGTCCGCGTATTCGCGGATGGTGCGATCCGACGAGAACCACGCCATGTTCGCGGTGTTGATGATGCTGGAGCGCCACCACGCGGCCGGATCGCGCCAGCGATCGGCTACCGCCCGCTGCGCCCCCTGGTAGGAGGCAAAGTCGGCGCAAACCAGGAAGTGATCGTAGTTGGTGAGGACGTCGATCAGTTCGCGGTAGCGGCCGGGCTCGTCGGGCGAGAAAACGCCGGAGCCGATTTCATCCAGCACTTCGCGCAACGGCTCCCAGCCGGCGATCACGTCGCGCATATCGATGCCCTGGCGCCGGCGGCCTTCGGCCTCCGCCGCGGTCATGCCGAAGATGAAGATATGGTCGTCGCCGACCTGCTCCTTGATCTCGACGTTGGCGCCATCGAGCGTGCCGATGGTCAGCGCCCCGTTCAGTGACAGCTTCATGTTGCCGGTGCCCGACGCCTCCATGCCGGCGGTGGAGATCTGTTCCGACAGATCGGCGGCGGGGATGATGCGCTCGGCCAGCGAGACATTGTAATTGGGCAGGAACGCCACCTTCAGCATGCCGTGCAGGGTGGGATCGCCGTTGATCACCTTGGCCACGTCGTGCGCGAGCTTGATAATCAGCTTGGCACGATGGTACGAGGGCGCCGCCTTGCCGGCGAAGATTTTCACTCTCGGCGCCCAGTTGCGCATCGGCTGCGCCCGCATCATGCCGTACAGCGCGACGGTCTGCAGAATATTCAGCAGCTGCCGCTTATATTCGTGGATGCGCTTGATCTGCACGTCGAACATCGAGTGCGGATCTACCTTAACATGCGCGTTTTCCTGGATGATCCTGGCCAGGATCAGCTTGTTTTCGAACTTCACCGCGCGCACCCGCTCCTGCACGCTGGCGTCGTCGGCGTATTTGGCGAAATTCTTTAAGAGATCCGGGTTATCGAGCACCCGCTCGCCGCAGGTTTCGCGCAGGATGTCGGTAAGACCGGGATTGCCGTTGTAGAGCCAGCGGCGGAAGGTGATGCCGTTGGTCTTGTTGGTGATGCGATCGGGATAGATCGTGTTCAGATTCTTGAACACGGTCTCCTTCATCAGATTCGAATGCAGCGCCGACACTCCGTTCACCTTGTGCGAGCCGACGAAGGCGAGCGTGCCCATGCGCAACCGGCGCCCAGCTTGTTCATCGATCAGCGACACCGAGTTCACCAGCTCCTCGTCGAAGCCCTTGGCACGCAGTTCATTCAGATGCTGCCAGTTGAGCAGATAGACGATCTGCACGTGGCGCGGCAGCAACCGCTCCAGCAACGGGATCGGCCAGGTCTCCAGCGCTTCGGGCAGCAGGGTATGGTTGGTGTAGGAGAAAGTCTCCTGGGTGATCGCCCAGGCTTTGGCCCATTCCACCTGGTGCACGTCGACCAAGAGCCGCATCAGCTCCAGGATCGAGATCGCCGGGTGGGTGTCGTTCAGCTGCACCGAAGCCTTGGCGCCAAAGGTGCTGACATCGCCATGTTGCTGCAAATGGCGGCGCAACATGTCCTGTAATGAGGCAGACGAGAAGAAAAATTCCTGGCGCAGCCGCAGCTCTTGCCCCGCCGGGGTCTCGTCCGACGGGTAGAGCACCTGGCTGATCGCCGCCGCCTTCGAGCGCGCGGCGAGCGCGCCGATGTGATCGCCGCGGTTGAACTCGGCGAGCGCAAACGGATCCGGCGCGCGGGCGTTCCACAGCCGCAGCGTGATCACGTGCTTGCCGCGCCACCCCACGATCGCGGTGTCGTAGGCCACCGCCTCCACGATCTCGCCCGGCTTCCACGCGTAGGTCGGTTCGGCGTCGCCGCCGTTGCTGGCTTCGACATGGCCGCCGAAGCCGACCGGATAGATCGCCTCGGGACGCTCGAATTCCCACGGATGGCCGAAATTCAGCCAGTTTTCGGGATATTCCTGCTGCCAGCCGTCTTTGATCGCCTGCCGGAACAAACCGTGCTGGTAACGGATGCCATAGCCGTAAGCCGGCACCCCGAGGGTCGCCATGCTCTCCAGGAAGCAGGCCGCCAGCCGCCCGAGACCGCCGTTTCCCAGCGCCGCGTCGGGCTCGATCTCACGCAGCCGGTCGAGATCGACCCCCAGCTCGTTCAAGGCCGCGCGCATGGTGTCGGCGATCCGCAGGTTGCTGAGACTGTCGAACAGCAGCCGGCCGATCAGGAACTCGAGCGACAAATAGTAAACTCGCTTGCGCCCCTGGGTGTAGATTTCGCGGGTGGAAGGAAACCATCTTTCAACGATCTTGTCGCGCGTGGTGAGCGCGGCGGCCACGAACCAATCGCGATCCGACGCTACAATCGGGTCCTTGCCGACCGCGTAGGTCAATTTGGCGACCACGGCGCGGCGCAACGCGGCGACTTCTTCCTCTTGCGCGGGCAGCGCGATGCGCTTTTTGGCGGCAGCAGGAGCGGGGGACGGAACGGTGCTTTGGCTCATTGCTCACTTCCCGGACTTGGGGCCTTCCGAGTTTGGGCGCCCCGTTCTTGGTCAAGTCTCGCGCAGCTATTCCAGAACCATGCCAGAACGAAAATCACCTGTCGCGGGAGAAATTGCTGCGGCGCGGCAAAGCTGTGGGGCTGAGGAGGTCTCGGCTGTCGGCGGGTAGCAAAGGCTACGCAATCTTGCCTGGACGTACAGCGGGTTCGCTAAATTTGGTACTAAATATAACCGCCTAAACATAATCCCGCGGTAATAGAATCGGGCTGCGCACGCGGTTGACGATGGGCGGAGGGGGCTTTAACCAGGAAAGGCTTGCCCGCGCGCAAACGGTCAGCAAGCTGTAGGCAAAGCAGGCGCAGTTGAAGCAGACGCGGGCGGGAGAGGGAGAATAATGACCGGGCAGCTCATAAATCTGACTAAATTTAAGGCGCGTGCCGCGAACCGGGCCAATCCTATGGGCCTGATGCGCACAGCGCTCGCGCTTGGTTGCGTGCTGGGCGGGTTTTGGGTTTCACGCGCCTACGCGCAGGTGCAAGCGCCTTCGGCCGCCGATCTGGCCGGCTATGCCGGCGTCGGACCGCCCGGCGTGCGTCCGGACCGCCCGACCGACGCCAAACCATCACCCGATCCGCGCAATATCGACGGCATGTATCACATCGCGCTGGGCGGCGGCCCCGGTGGCCCGGGTGGCGGTGGCGGCCCGCCGGGCGGCACACCGGGCGGCACACCGGGCGGGGGACCTCCCGGCGGCGGCCGCCCTGGTGGCGGCGCGCCCG
>Ga0302310_10003845_pt1 | contig 11501 bp, 7 predicted proteins | sample III_Palsa_N1_2_FD_200451 | JGI IMG/M metagenome (GOLD analysis project Ga0302310, IMG submission 200451) | Peat permafrost microbial communities from Stordalen Mire near Abisko, Sweden - III_Palsa_N1_2 | ecosystem: Environmental > Terrestrial > Soil > Palsa > Peat permafrost | place: Sweden... | reverse complement strand
CTGGTCGGCCTGGTATCTTGCCGGCAATTGGTCCCCACCGGATTCGTTCGCCAAGACGCCGACCTATGCGCGGGCGGGGTGAAGGCAAGCAGTTCTTTTTTGAAAAAAAGAACCAAAAAACTTTTCCCACTTGGGGTACGCGGTGGTTCCAACGCGTACCCCAATGAGCAAAAGTTTTTGCTTCTTTTTTCAAAAAGAAGTGCTTCCTTGCTTCCCATGGTCAACCTCAATACGGGTTGATATGAGCCTCAAAATGAAGTCGCTATAGTATCGAAACAGCAGCACCGCCGAACCATTGACGCGATTTTACCGGACTCGCATATATCTCCGGTAGCGCCGCACGGCATAGTCTACCGCGGCATCCGGTCAGTGAGGTTGGCGTGCCCGATGACACCCATGCCGCCATCGATGCGCTCTGGTCCAACCTCTATCCGGACCTGAAGCAACTTGCCCGGGCGCGTTTGCGGCGCAGCGCACCGCTCACCTTGCTCGATACCACGGGTCTCGTGAACGACGCCTATTTGCGGGTGGCGGGCGCCGCCTCGTTACGCGAGGCCTCGCCTGGGCAGTTCCTGGCCTACGCCGCCCGCACCATGCGTAGCGTCGTGATCGATCTGGCGCGGGAGCGGCAAGCGTTACGGCGCGGCGGCGATGCGCCCAAATTGGCCCTGAACACCGGCATCGCGGAGTCGGTGGCGGCGGAAGACGAGCCGCTGGAAATCGACCGCGCCCTTGAACAGCTCTCCGCCCTCGAGCCACGGCTCAGTCAGGTCGTTGAAATGCGCTATTTCGGCGGGTTCACCGAAGCTGAAATCGGCGCGGCCCTTGGGTTGACCGAACGCACCGTCCGCCGCGATTGGGAAAAGGCCCGCCTGCTGCTGAGAGCGATGTTGGGCTGATGCTGTCCGGTTTGCCACCGGTTCTACGTCTGCTTTCAGTGGGAGGGCCGTGCAAGCCACGCCGGCCCCGGCACGATATTGGAGCGGTAGCGTGACCACCTTGCCCTGCCCCCCCGACCGCTGGCCGCGCTTCTCCACACTGCTCGACGCCGCCATGGACGTGCCGCAGATTAACCAGGATACCTGGCTGCTGGCGCTGCAGGGCGATGACCGGGATCTGCGTCCCTGGCTCGAACATGTGCTGCGCGGCGGCCAGTCGATGGCGCCGGACGCCTTCGAGCACGCACCGCCTCTGTCCAGCGGCGAGGCCGGACGTTTCACCACTGGCGACGTGCTGGGCCCGTATCGTCTCGCTTCCCTGCTGGGCGAGGGGGGCATGGGCCAGGTATGGCGCGCCTCCCGCTCGGCCGGCCATGATGACGGCCCACGCCGGGATGTGGCGCTGAAACTGCCGCATATCGAGCTGCTGGCAGGGCCGTTCCGGCAGCGATTCCGGCGCGAACGCGACGTGCTTGCGACCCTCACCCATCCCCACATTGCCGCCTTGTACGATGCCGGTATCAGCGCCGAAGGCCATCCCTACATGGCGCTGGAACTGGTCACCGGCGCACCGATCACCGCCTACTGTCAGGCATCCGCGGCACCCGTGGAGCGGATCGTGGACCTGATCCGCCAGGTGCTGGATGCGTTGGCCTACGCCCATGCGCGCCTGATCGTGCATCGCGACATCAAGCCATCGAACGTAATGGTCACCGCGGACGGCCAGGTGAAGCTGCTGGATTTCGGCATTGCCAAGCTGCTGGATGCGGATGTCCTGGCGGAAGCGCCACTCACTGAAATCGGCCGTCTGGCCACGCCTGGTTATGCCCCGCCCGAACAGATGGAAGGCGGCGCCATCACCATTTCCGCCGATCTGTTCGCCACCGGTGTATTGTTGTTCGAGCTCTGCACCGGCCAGCGGCCACCCCGGCTGCACGCAGGCGGGGCAGACGCCCCATTGGCGTCCAGCCGCGCGGCCTCAGCGGTGGCCGCCTCAGGGGGCGCCGCACCGTCCCGCCGGCTGCGCGGCGACCTGGACGCCATCATCGCGCGCGCGCTGGCGATCGACCCGGCGCAGCGCTACAGCTCGGCCGACGCCTTCGCCGGTGATTTGCGGCGTTGGCGCATGGGGTTGCCGGTCTCGGCACGGCGCGTCGGCTGGCCCGTACGTGCGGCCAAACTCGTCCGGCGCAACAAGGCCGGTGTCGCCTTGGCCGGCGTGCTGGCCCTGGCGCTGGCCGGCGGCACAACCGGCATCGCATGGCAGGCGCACCGCGCCGCGCGGGAAGCCGCGCGCGCCAACGCGGTGAAGGATTTCCTGATCGGCCTGTTCGAGCAGACCGACCCGCATGGCGGTGGCAAGCCGACCGATACCATGACCGCGCGCGAATTGCTGGATAACGGCACCCGCCGCGCCGAAGCCGCCTTTGCCGGCCAGCCGGAAACCGAAATCGAACTGCTGGGCACCTTGGGCAGGATCTATGACGGGCTGGAGGATTCCGCCCGCTCGCAACAAATCTGGGCGCGCCGGCTCGATCTGGCGCGCAGCTTGTATGGCCAGGCGGATCCGCGTGTGCTGGACGGCACGCTGATCCTTGCCGACAGCGAAGCCGGATTCCTGGAGGAGGACAAGGCGAAGGCCCTGCTGGAAACCATCAGGCCAGCCATCTTCAACCAATACGGCCCCGATAACATCCTGCGCGCACGCTGGCTGGTGGGCCGCGCGCATAGTTTGCGTGCCACCCATGGCGGCCGCGACGAAGCCATCGCGGATCTTCAAGCCGCCATCGCCGTCATGGAAAAATTGCCCGCCACCGGCGACGATTTCGCCGGCGCGCTCACCGATCTCGAAGGATTCCAGTACGACGCCGAACGGTACACCGAATCACTCGCCACCCTGAACCGCATGCGCGCTGTGCTGATCGCCCATCACCAATACGATACAATTTACGAACTATTTTACGATTGCGAAACAGCCGCGCGTTTGGAGCATCTGGGCCGGCCCGATGAGGCGGAAGCCCTGTTCATACTCGCCGAAAATCTGGCGGCGCGGCGTGTCGGGCGGCAAGGGCTTTGGTATCTCCACGCGGTCTCCTCCCACGCCGCCCTCGCCAGCCTGCGCGGCGACCCGGCAACGGCGGAGCGCCTGTTGCAGGGATTATTGAACGCCAGCATGAAGCAGGGTGCCTCTACAGGCTCAGACACGTCCGTCCGGCGCGTATATGGCGCGGCTCTGGCGCGCGAAGGCCGTGCCGCGGAAGCCGTGCCGATCCTGGAACAGGCATTGGCGGAAACCATCCGCCACGGCCATGACGAAGCAAATCTGCGGCGCACGCAAGGCTGGTTGGGCGATGCCTACGACAAAACCGGCCGCGCACCACAGGCCCGCGCCATGCTGCTGGCAGCGCGCAACGACTGGATCCTGAACGGTCCCGCCGCGGGCGTGCAGGCCTTGGCCGCCCGCGAACGCTGGGCGCGCTTCCTGCTGGAACATGGTGAATCCGCCGCCGCCGAGGCGGAATTCAACGCGGTGATTGAACAAACCGGTAATGCTCCCTCGGCTCCGGCCGCGATGTCGGAAGCGGGGCTCGCGCGCCTGGCCGTGCTTGCCGGGGATTTACCCGCAGCAGACCGCTACAGCACTGCAGCCGTTACGCGCCTGCTTGCGGTCACCATGGAATACGATGTCCGTATGCGGGTGGATGTGCGCCTGGCGCGGGCGGAAACGTTGCAGGCCCTGGGACACCGCCGCGAGGCACATGATCTCGCGGCGGAGGCGCTTGCATTAGCGGAACAATATGACGCCCCGGTCAGTGCCCGCATCGCGCGGGCGGCGGCATTAGAAAAGGCCGCGCGATAAGAACTGGGGGGACAGTGCCTGTCCCCCCAGTTCTTAGACCTATCATCTAAACAAACGTAATAAACATCCCCCCATGCGCATCGGATTTCAACGCGAAATCCGCGGTCGTGTAACCGCCTGCGAAATGCAAGCTCGCCGCGGCGCCACCCGTTTGCGTCACCGTCAGCACACCGCCCGCGAAACTCAATCCAGTCGCAGCCGTATCGACCAGATCGATCCTGTCCCCACTGCCAAACCCCGCCAGCATGCCGCCGAAATTCGCCGGCTCCGTCAACGCCAACAGGCTACTGCCGGACTGGAAATTCACCGTTTGCCCTGCCACGCTGCCCGCCCGCAACGAAACCGTGCCATGGGTGCCGATATCAACCGTGCCCGTACCTCCCATCGTGGTCGCAATGGTCAGTTCTGCACCCGTGGCCGACATCGTGCCATTATTCGTCACCGCGCCGAGAAACGCCAATGCACCGGAGCCTACCGAAACGATACCGGAATTTACCAGCGCCAGCGTCACATCCGCGGTGCCGAGTCCGCCGCTCGCCAGGCTGCCCATATTGGTGAACTTGTCCGCGCCGGACCCGCTGACCGTCAGCGCCGCCTGAGACCCTGTGTGGAGCGTGAAATCGTCACCGCTCGCATTGGTGATGCTAACGCCCGCCGCCAGTTTCAGATCGCCCTGATCCGTCACATGCGCCGCGGAGAGATGTGCACCTACGTCAAAGGTCAGCGCGGAGGCGAACACGACGGTGCCCGCCCCGCCGATGGTACCGGTGATCGTTCCGCCACCAGCGAAATCCAGCGTGGCGCCCGCTGCCGCCGACAAGCCACCATTGCCGCTGATGATGCCCTCCAGCGTTAATGTCCCGCCCGACGCACTGAGGCTTCCCAGGTCGGAAAACCTGGACTCGATCGTGCCCGCCCCGGTCAGCGTGGCACCGCTATCGATTTTCAACACCCCAGGCGCCAGCACCGCCCCGGCCGCCAGCGTATATGGTTTTGTGCCATCCAGTTGCAGCGTGCCCGCACCACTGATCGCCTGCGACAAGGCCGCGCCGCCGAACAGGTCCAACGTCGAACCCGCCGCGATCGTCACGGCACCCGCACCCGCGAACGCGCCCTTTACCGAAAGCTTACCGCCGCTGACGGCAATCGTTCCGCTATCGGTGACAGAGCCCACGATCAGGCCAAAACCCACCAAACTGGAACCGCTTTCCACGGTTACAAAACCGGCCTTTCCGCCCGCTGTGCCCGGCCCGTCGAATACTTGTCCAGTCTTGCCGGTTTCTACCTCACCGCCGTTGAGCGTCAGCGACGTCACCTGCATTTCAGCATTCTTGCCCAGCACCACCGTGCCGGTATAACCGATCGTGGCGCCGCCCTGATCCAGCAGATCGCCATTCAACGTCAACCGGCCATCCACGGCCAGTGCCGTCGCTTCGGTGAAGCTGTTCGTGGTGCCGTCAACGGTCCAATTCGCGCCATTATTGACGATCACATCCCGGAACCCGGTGAACTGCGTGCCGAACCCGCTAATCGTGCCGGCCGTGGAACCCACCAGCAGCAACACGTCCGCGAAGCCCACATTACCCACGACCGCGCCGTCAAACACCGCACCAGGATCAACGATCAACGTACCGGCCGCCGCACCGAATTTCACCGCATCGCCCATGACGCCGCCGACGACGTTGCTGCCGTTCAGCCCGCCATATCCGCCGCGTATCGTTCCGTCATTGATCAACGTGCCGCCGACGAGATACACGCCGGCCCCGCCAGCACCACCAGATTCAGACGTGCCGCCCTGGCCACCGGTGATAAGCCCGGTATTCGTCACCATTCCGCCACCCAGCAGCAGGCCGACGCCACCGGTTCCAGCATCCTGATAGGCGTTGCCGCCGGCACCGCCATAAATACGACCGTAATTGTTAACCGTTCCACCCTCGATCACCGCCACGCCCAAGCCGCCATTGCCACCGGCGCTATCGTTCGTAAGGGTGTTACCGCCGACGCCGCCCTTTATCGTGTCGTGGTTCTCCAATGTGCCGCCGCCCACGAGGTACACGCCAGCCCCGCCCATGCCGCCGGGCAAGCCGCCGCCATCGGCCGCTGCACCGCCGCCTGCAATGACATTGTAATTGAAAATGGTCGCCGCTCCTCTCACGTAGGCGCCAATGCCACCATTATTGCCAGCCGGCACATCCGAAGCCGTGCCACCGGCGATTTCGCCGTAATTGATCACCTCGGTACCGGCGGTCAGCACCACGCCAACACCCCCGGACGTGCCCGTCTCGGCGCCACCGGTGCCGCCACGCACAATGCCGTCGGTTTCGTTGTACAGCACGGCCGTTCCGCTCAAATAAACACCGTCTCCTCCCATGCCGCCGGTTTCCTGACCGGTCTGACTGTTATACCCTTGGCCTCCGTCACCGCCGTAAACCGTATTGTTGTTTTCCAATTCGCCGGCGCCGTTGATATTCACGCCAATGCCACCCGCACCGCCGTAACCGTTGCCGCCATAGCCCCCCGTGCCACCGTAAATGGCTCTCTGGTTCACCACGGTGCCGCCCGCGGCCAGCGAGATACCGGTGCCGCCGGCATAGCCACCAACCCCCGCGCCACCACCGCCGGTGCCACCGGTGATGAACCCGCTATTGCTGATATACGCGCTCGATTCCAGCAGGATGCCGGCACCGCCACTGGTGGCGCCTCCACTCCCCCCCGCAACACCGCCGAAGCCGCCATGGATACTGCCGCTATTGTAGAGTTTGGTACCGGTGATACCGGCCCTCTCATACACAGCCGCCTGTCCCTGCCCGCCAGGATAGATATTGCCGCCATTGGCCACCGTCAGCGTTGTGGAATACGTACCGCCACCCAGAATGACCGTTTTACCGACAAAGCCGGTGATCGTGCCGTTGCTCATGTGAAGTCCCCTGATCGTTGAGGCCCGGCCGCGGTGGCGCTGTGGCGACCGGTCCGTAGTCTGCCCAATAGAACGGCGGCCATTGGTCAAACCGGACATGCGCGGGGGGACGGGTAAGGCAAGCAGTTCTTTTTTGAAAAAAAAGAACCAAAAAACTTCTGATCGTTAAGGCGCGCCTGGGATCCAGCGCGCGCCCCAATAAGCAAAAGTTTTTGCTTCTTTTTTCAAAAAGAAGCGCTTCCTTACGTCCTAAAGCTCAACCTCCAGGAAAAATCGTCCCGCCGCCGGTTTCACGGGTCTTGTTTGAATTCAAGCGCCCGCGGCGAATTTCGCCCGGTGCTTGCCCACTGCGCCGCGGTAATAACTCTGGATCACGGCGATATCGGCGTCGTAATCACCGGTGGGATGGAATACCCCGGCAATCCGGATCGTGCTTGTACCATAATCCAGCACGCTCAGAATGATCGGAACCTCGGCCTTGCGGGCGATGTGGTAGAAGCCAGACTTCCATTCGGGCGTGCGGCTGCGGGTGCCTTCAGGCGGCACCGCCAGCAGCATCTCGTCGCGCGCCGCGAAGGCATCACACATGGCCTGCACCATGTCATTGCGCGCCGAACGGTCGATCGGCACCACGCCCAGCGCCTTGATCAGCCAGCCGAACGGCCCCCGGGCCAGGCTCGCCTTGCCCATCCACCGCAAGGTGATACGAAAATACCCGGCCGCCGCCAGCATATAGAGCCCATCCCAATTGGACGTATGGGGTGCCGCCACCATCACGGCTTTTTTCAGGGGCGGCCAATCGCCACGCAATTTCCAGCCGCTCAGCACCAGCAGGCACCAGCACATCCAGCGGACGACCTCGGACTTCCAGCCACGGTAGGGGGCAGGCCGCCCCCAAGGCAGCCCCAAAGGCTGGCCCCAGAAACGGCTCATGCGCGCCGACCCCAAAGGGTGGGCGGATGCGCTCGATTCAACATGGGGGTCACCTTAGGTCTGCTAGACCTTCTTCACAAACTCAGCGCGCAACACCAGGCCCTTGATGCCTTCGGTGCGGCAATCGATCTCCTGCGAGTCGCCGGTCAGCCGGATCGATTTGATCACTGTGCCGCGCTTCAGCACCAGGTTGGCGCCCTTCACCTTCAAATCCTTCATCAGCGACACGCTGTCGCCGCTGGCCAGCAGATTGCCCACCGAATCCCGCACTTCAACGGCGGCCAACGCCATGGATTGCGCCGCCGCATCGCCCGGGCTCAGCCACTCGCCGCTGGCCTCGTCATAAACGAAGTCCTGGCCACTCTCCGGCGTCATTTTATCCGAGTCCGATCGCAGATGGGGCGGCAAGCTGTACTGGCTCTGGCCGCACAGGGATAGCTGCCGGCGATCACAGCGCCCATTCCGAACTGCCCCACCGTCCGCGTCGAACCGCTCGTCCAACGACAAAAACGGCGCCGCAACAACGTGTTGCGGCGCCGGCAGTATCGTCCGCCGCTTACTTCGCGGCAGGCGTCTCGATCACAAACGGCACGGAGCTCGTCATCCCGCCCGCGGAATCCGCGAACACATTGAATGAGTAGGCGTTGGATGGCAGCAAGCCCGCCGCCGTCGCTACCGTGCGCTTAGTCAAAGTGGTGACCACCGTTTCGCCACGAGGTCCGCCGTAGCCAACCAGCACATAACCGCGGGCGCCGGTAACCGCCGTCCATGTCAACGTCACCGATGTCGGCGTCACGGCCTTCGCCTTGATCCCGTTCGGTGCCGGTGGCGGGCTGGTATTGGCGTAGGTCGGCAGCAGCGCCAAATCCACCAGCATGTCGGCGCCGTCGAACGAGCCGTAGCCGGTGGTGTTGTCGTAGCCATAACCGGCATAGAAACCCGCCTGGCCATAGCTCAGCGTGCCGTTATTGCCGTCCACCACATCGTGGAAATCCGGATACATCAGCCCCTGGCCCACGCCCAACGCGTAGAGCGACGGGTTGGCCGGCCCAGGCCGCCCATATCCCAGCCCTATCGAGGCGGCGTTGACCATACTGTAGAAGCCCGCCCAGATCGGTGCCGAAACGCTGGTGCCGCCAATGCCCACCCAGCCGCCACTGAGCGCGGAGTACACCGAAACCGGCGTCAGCGGATCGGCTATCGCCGCCACGTCCGGCACATTGCGAAATGTCGCCGATCCACCGTTCTGCGTCATGTTGCAGGTGCAGTACTGCGACTGGTAGCTGGGTATCGCCCACACGCTGCTCACACCGCCGCCAGTGGCACCGGCGCCGATGCCCAGCTCGTTCCAGACATTTTCAACCAGGTAGCTGTCGTGCAACCCGGTGAACATGGTGGTGCCACCCACGCCGGATACCAGCGGCTGCGATGCCGGATCAGAAACGTTCAGCGACGGCGCCTCATTGCCATAGGCGCCGCTATCGCCGGCGCTGACGAACACCGCCTGTCCCTGCGCCGCCAATTGCGTGAACACCGCGGCTTCGGCGGTAATCGCCGCACTGCCCTGCTGGGCCTCATCCGTGCCGTAGGAAATCCCGATGGACGTGGCCACGTTGTCGCTGGCCATGGCCGACAGGCTATCCAGCAGCGAAACGGCAAAAGTATCCGCGCCGTCCTCGTACACCATCACTTTATACGCCGCCGGGTTCATGGCGATTTCCATGTCGATATCGAGCACCACCTCGAGCTCAACATTCGCATCGTCGATGCCGCCGCCATATCCGTCCACGAGGCGCGGCTTCACCCGCACCGCCGGCAGTTTGTTGCGCATTAAATACGTCGTCACGTCGCTCGGCGCGTAGCCGCCCTGCTCGAACACGGCCAGCGTCTGCCCAACGCCCGGGAAAGGCTGCGGCGGAACATTGTAGAGCGTGCGCAAATCCGACGCCGAAAACGCGCCACCAGGGCCGCTGCCGCTGAATCGCGCGCCGGCCGGAGCCCATTTAAGCATTGGCACAAAATGATTGGTGCTCGAAAGACCCAGCACCGCGCTCACTTTTCCGGCGATTTCGGCGGGCAACGCCGCGGGCTGATCCGCTGCGTAGGAAATGCGGCCATCGGCTTCGCGATACAGGTTGAAACGGACGCCGAATGCCGCTTCCAATGCAGCCGCCGTACCGCTCACCGGCAATACCGTGCGCGCCGCGAAACGCTCGCCCAGGGTCAACCCTTGTGCTACCGCCCAAGCGGCCACCGCATTATAATCCGCGGCATCGGCGCCGAACCGCGCTGCATATTCGGTGGGCGTCAGATAATGGCGGAACAACGCATCGCCACGCGTACCGACGCGAGCGACAAAAGCCGCCGCACCGGCGGCATCGCGGGATGGCAACGCAATCGCCAGAGTCATCGGCATGGTGGGCGCGGCACGTCCCACCAATACGCGGCCGGCATGCGCCACCAGTGCATCGCCTGGCACCGTCAGACGGGCACCGGCCAAAGCCGTACCAGGCAGAAAAAATGCAGCCAGAAGCATCAGCGCGCGCGTTTTCGCGCGCGGATCCGCGGGAACGTTAATCATACAACGCCTCATTAATGAGTGTAAAAACGTCAGGAAGTTTCGGGCCCGCCGAATCGCGCGGCCGCGGATGCCGACCCTAAGGCTGCCGAAACATATTGCCTAGTCCATTCACCCAACGCTTACCGCATCATTCTGCCAGATACGCCCTCACCTCTGGCCGCTCTTGTAGCCGCCCGGCCCAGCGCTGCAGCACCTTTTCCACGCGCGGTGCCGCGACACCCAACTGCACCATGGCAACGCCGCCATTCACCGACTCGCTATATTCGGCAACAAGTCCATCGCGCAGCACAAACCGGCTCATGCCATCGATCACCACGCGCCGGCCGGCGAATTCCGGCACCTTGGAAACAAAGCGCGACAGGCTCCAGGCATAGCCGATTGCGCCATCACACACCGGATCAAACATATCCCAGCGATATTCCCCGGCATCGCGATGGAACAAATCCACCAGCATGTGCGCGATCTCCGGCCGTCCCTGATGGTTACCGTAAATGTAGTCCCGGTACACGCCGTCCTCGGTGAAGCAGGCGGCGAAACCATGCCCGTCACCGGCCGTCGCCGCATCGGTAAAGCGACGTAACAATGCCGTGAATTCGGCGCTTTTCATGTGCTGTGTCTCCCCAACTCAACGCCCCCGAAATACCGGCTCGCGCTTTTCCACGAATGCGCGGCTCGCCTCGCGGTGGTCCTCCGTCTGGCCGCAATGAATGTGGTGGGTGGCTTCCAGATCCATGCAGTCCTCGAACGCCCCCGCCATGGCGCGATTGAGGTTTTCCTTCATGTATCGATAGGCGACCGAAGGGCCGCCGGCCAAACGCCGTGCCAATTCCCTGGTACGTTCCACCAATTCTTCCGGTGCGCACACCCAGTTCGTCAATCCCAGCCGCAGCGCTTCCTCGGCACTCACTCTATCGGACAGAAAATAGAGCTCCCGCGCCTTGGCCGCACCCACAAGCTGGGTCAGAAAATACGTGCCGCCGTAATCCCCCGAAAACCCCACGCGCGCGAACGCCGTGGTCATGATGGCGGTGCTGGCCATGATGCGCAGGTCGCACGCCAGTGCCAGCGCCAGACCCGCCCCCGCGGCCGCACCCGGCAAAGCCGCGATGGTAGGCTTGGGTATCCGAAACAGCTTGCCGGACGTAGCACGCTGGTTCACCCGCTGGCGGTGAATGGCCGCATCAATCGTCACCGCGCCCTCGGCACCCCCCGCCGCCATGCCCTTCACATCGCCGCCGGCGCAAAACCCCCGCCCAGCGCCTGTCAGCACGA
>Ga0302310_10003844_pt1 | contig 11503 bp, 6 predicted proteins | sample III_Palsa_N1_2_FD_200451 | JGI IMG/M metagenome (GOLD analysis project Ga0302310, IMG submission 200451) | Peat permafrost microbial communities from Stordalen Mire near Abisko, Sweden - III_Palsa_N1_2 | ecosystem: Environmental > Terrestrial > Soil > Palsa > Peat permafrost | place: Sweden... | reverse complement strand
GTCAGGGCAGCGATCATGATCCATCGCCGGCCACCTTTGAGGAACCAGACAAGGCAGATCGCGCCCAATGCGCCGACGGCGAAAAAGGCAGACTTCGATTGAGAGCCGCAGAGCCCGACCACCATGAGGGACATGGCAACGATGAAATGCGGGCGGGCGATCCATTGCCGGCGGTACATGATGACGGCGAGAAGAATTGCGCTGACAAGATAAACGCCGAAGCCTCCACCCTCGTTGTCGAAGCCGCGAAAGCGGTGATCCATGGAATAGGTGCCAAGCTGGGCCTGGTACAAACGGTTGAGGGGGTAGCAGACGAAGGAATAAAGGCAGCCGGCAATCGCGGCCCAGAGGTATGTCCGGGCGCCGAAGAGGCAGAGGGCCTTGTCCGCACGGAAGAGGGCGGCGAGATAGAGCATGTAAAAGGCGTCCAGGAACAACTCCGCCATGCGTGAGATCGTGACGATTACGGGTGTTTTGAGGACACTGTGAAACGTATAGGAGAAGTCCTGCTGGAGAGCGACGAGGCTCAAGAGGAAGGCGCAGGCGAGAAATATTCCGTAGCTCTCGGCTATTTCGAGGAAGGGGGGGAAGATGCGAACGCGCAGGCCATCCCCAAAGAGCATGACGAGCAAGAGGAGGAAATCGATGGCGAAGATCCACTCGAGGTACTGTATCTGAGCGAATTTCAGAGTGATCGTAGACGACAGGGTTGCGGCGGCGGCAACGAGGAAGTATCTTCGCCAATTGCCTAAATTGTAGGTGCCCCCGCCCACGGCAACGAGCGTGGCAGGGGCGATCGGGTTGAGATTGTCATCGATCACACGGCGGCTCCCCTGGAACTTCGGTTCAGCGGCGAAACCATAGGCACAGGAGCCCAAGAGGAAAGCCCGCCAGGAACCCCGTCATAGCGAAGAGCCGCCGCGACGGGTAAGACTTCTGGTCTGGCAGGACGGCCTTATCGACCAACTCCACCGGCGGTGAGTAGGAGTCTTCGATGTGGGCGTTTTCATATTGTTTCTGGAGCACCTCCAGGAGCGTCTGGTGATACTTCACCTCGCGGGTCAGGCGGCCGATTTCAAGGGTCAGCTCGGGCATTTTGGCCTGTGCTGCGGATCCCGCGACTCCGCCGTTCTGCGCCTGTAGGCGTTCGATCTGTCCAGAGAGGCTGGCAATCTGAGACTTCAGTACGATGACCTTGGGGTTTTGGTCGGTGCTGCCGGTCTCGAGCCCAGCCAACTCCTCGTTGCGCGCCGCCAGTTGCTGCTTCAACGAGGCGATGGCGCTAAGACCGAGCTGCACCTGGGTCTCGGGCAGGACCACGCCTGTCTTCTCCTGCGCCGCCGTCAACTGGTCTTCGGCATCGGCGAGTTTGTTCTTCTCTATTTCGAGCGGCCCCTCGACAAACTCCCAGCGATGAGCAGCCTGGGAGAGAGCGACGGCGTGATTGAGCCGGGAGAGCGCTTCTGGATAGGCGTTGGCAACACGCATCGCGGTCTCAGGTTCATTCGCCCGGACGACTATGGTGACGAACTGGTCCTCGTCGAGGCTGATTTTGGCCATGCCCGCCAACCTGCCGCGCAGCTGCGAGGGTTTTGTGGTTTTGAAGTAGTCTGCAAGGTGCTGGTGTTCGATCACATCGTCGGCGACAGTCCGGCTGTTGAGGAGGCCGAGGTACAGGTCACCCTCATTGCGCGATGGCGACAGCGCTATGAGGAGTGAGGAGGAATGCGAGTTGGGCGGCATCAGCCGCACCGTCGCGTCGTAGGCGGGATGAAACAGATAGGACACGCCGTAACCGAGCACCGCCGAGAGCAGGGTGCAGGCGACCAGGAAGGCACGCTTGCTCCACAGCAAGCGCACGGCCTTGCCGAGATCGATGATGCGATATTCGGAACCGGAAGCGAACGCGTTTGCGGTTTCAGAAGCTGGTTCGGAGTTCATAATCCTCGTTCAGTCAGTCAAGACGCGATCACTACTTTGCCAGAATATCAATGGCTGCCGCACCGAGGCCGAAGTTGCCGACAATCGCAGCGATATCGACGACACGTTGCAGGATAGCGCGCTTGTCAATGATGGGGGGGACAACGATGGTATCGCCTGGATAGATCGGGGCGCGCTCGACGTCGGCATACTGACGGCTGACGACCGAACCGTCGGCACGCAGGATGAAGGTGCGCTTCTTGTCGGCTTGACGGTCGGGGCCACCGGCGCGCTGCATATAGTTGATGACGTGCTCGCCGGGGCTATAGACAAAGGCGTTGGCGCTGTAGACCTGGCCTTCGACGTTGACATTGGAGGGCACACGAGGAACGACGAAGCGGTCTCCGTCCTCGAGGGCGAGATCGGGAACGCTGTCGATGCCGACGCTGTCTGGCTTGAGATCCAGTACGATACGGCCGATGGGCTCGATGTTGCGGAGACGTGCGATAGCCGAGTGGGCATCGGCCGAGGAGGCTGAGGCGGCCAGTGCGTCCGATGGGGTGACCGCGCGGGCCTGATTGGAGGCGGTGACGGAGGAGACTTGAGCTTCGAGTTCGTCGGCGTACTCATGCAGGCGCTGCTCCTCGACCCGGCGGGTGGACTCGCGGGTGAACTCAGAGGCATAGAGATAAGCGTCTGAGGTAAAGCCGCCGACCCGGTGCAACAGGCTGCGCAAGGTCTCCCCGGGGTTGACGCTGTAAACGCCAGAGGCGACAAACTCACCTTCCAGCCGCACAAACCGGGTTTGCTGGGTGCTGGGAACGCGCAGATCGGCGTTGGAGAAGATGGTGACGACATCCCCAGGGAACAGTTCGAGATTCTGGGAGGCATCGCCATCGAGGACGATCTTGCCCAGGTTGAAGGGGATGAGGGAGGTCTTGAGGTCCTGGGTGCTTTGACGCTCTATGACCGCATAGCTCCAGTCGATATCGGGCGCGCTGAGGATGACATCGGTCTTGGCCTGGAAGATGCTGTTGTTGCCAGTAAGGGCCGTGCCGACTGAGTTGCCGCCGGGGTCCGAGCTGGCAGTGCCTCGCTGGCTGGGTTCGGCGTTCTTATCGGTGGTATTGCTCTTTAGCTGGAGGGAGCCCTCAGGCTGGCGCCCGGAGCTATCCGCCTGATAGTCCTGCTGGAGCTGGCCCAGCTGGTTGCGCTGGCGCCAGTAGTTGCGAGTGATCAGGGAGTCCTTATTGGGGATGAGGTCGGTGATGCGCATGCCCTGGTGCCACACATAACGGCCAGGATTGGCGACGTTGCCGCGCAGGGTCACGGCATCGCGGAAGCGATCGATGATGGAGGTCACCGAGATAATGTCCCCGGCCTGGAGCAGTTCGGTGCTGCGTTTGCTGGGCGGAGCGTCCTCCACGGTGAGCATGCTGTGCTGAAAGATGCGTTCCAGGCGGACTGTCGAGCCGCCGGCGACGGTGGTCTCGCCGCCTGCCATTTGCAGCAGACCGTCGATGGTGGTGTCGCCTTTGAGCTCATAGATGGCGGGATTGTTGACGCTGCCGACGGCGGCCACCTGGGGGCCGACCGAGGGAATGAAGATCACGTCACCGGTGGAGAGGTTGATGTCCTTTGATTTGTCGCCGCTGAGCAGGAGGTCGTAAAGGTCGAAGTGAACGATGGTCTGTCCGCCGCGCTTGACCTGAATGTCGCGCAACGAACCCTGCGGCAAGGGTCCACCGGAGGCGAAGACGGCGTTGGTCAAAGTGCTCATGGAGCTGATGGAAAAGCTGCCTGGGCGGCGCACCGCGCCGACGACAAAGACCTGGATCGAGCGCAGCGCACCCAGTCCGACGTTGAGGGTAAAGTTGCGGTAGATCTTGCTTAGCTGGGTGTTGAGGAAGGCGGGCAGCTGAGCATATGCCAGCCCCGCCACATGGACTGAGCCCAGACCGGGAACGGAGATGGCCCCGGTGCGGTCGACGCTGACCGCAAACTGCTGATCGATCTGGCCGCTGATCTGGAGGCGGAGTTCGTCGCCTGGGCCGAGGATATAACCGGGGCCCACGGGGACATCCTGGATGGGCGAAAACGTGGTGGGGACCCCGGCGAAGAGCGAGGCGCCGAAGATGGGTAGCTGGCGGCCGGAGGTGGACTGGACCATCTGCTGGAACTCGGTGAGGCGGTCCTGGGAGCCGGCGGGGACCTCCGCGCGATTTTCGGCTTGCTCGGCTTCGCGGGTCGTGCGGTCCGTCTGGCTGACAGTCCGGTTGCCATTACCGGTTTGGGAGTTGCCGTTCTGACCTTGCGCTGTCCCGTTTGATCCGGAGGTCGATGCTGCCGGCGCTCCGCCACCCACAGCGCCTGGAGCCTGGGCCAGAACCGGGGCTGCCAGCAACGAGCCAGCCAGCAACGAGCCGGCGGCAAGACCTCGGAATGCCTGTGAACCCAGAAGTGCGTTAACAGAACGGGAAAGCAGAGTCGTTTGTGCCGATATCACGCCTGGGAAGTCCTGTTTCTAGTGATAAGGATCACTGAAAAATCTCCCTGCCACGGTGCATGTGCAGAGGGTAGATGCGAGTACAGTCTACGCGATATGCACGTCCAATGGCCAACCTTGGCGGCCTCGGAGGGTAGGAGACATCCGGCTCAGGCGAAGATCAAGCCAACCAACAAAAGCCACTCTTCTGGATCGAGAGTGGCCTTTGACGAAACTGGAAAAAAGCTAGCGGCTGCGGAGGCGTGCGTACAGGGCCGCTCCAACAGCTCCCACCAACCCGAGGACCGCGGTCGGGCACTCCGGCGAGTCAACGCAGCCATTCTGTGCGTGCGCGAGGACGGGGACGAAGAACAGTGAACAAATAAAGGCAAAGCGGATAGCTGTCTTCATGACGGGGGGCGCCTTCAAATATGAAATTTGGACTAATTGCTAGTCAGATGATTATAGCCCGTAGAGTGTTACGCGGCAAAGAAAAATCTTGCGAACCGCCGATGGGGTGTCCGCCAGACCCGTTATGGGCCGGGCGGGTCTCGCGTACTAGTTGATGGTGAGCGAAAAGGTCGTGGTCCCTGTATACGAGTTGGGGGCAACAGCGCCGGTTGTGAACCCCGTGCCGGTTACGGTCACCGTGTAGGACCCGGCACTGCCGTGGAGGGTCGGGGTGGTGGGTGTGGAGCTGCCGCCGCAACCGGAGATGGCCGTCAGGCCGAGCACCAGTAGACCGCAGAGGGTGAACGACCGGACGATGCGGCGGCGACGGAAGGGGAGCAGGCAGACGAGCATTGCCAGGACAGCTCCACCACCGGTGCGCCAGCCGAGTGAGGCATGGCCTCCCTGAGACGGCAGGTCGTGCGGGGTAACGGAGGTGATGGTGATGGTCACGGCAGCCGTTCCTCCCGCCGCAAGAGGTACGCTGCCAGAGGTGGGCGAGCTTACCGCGCAGGTGGCCGGGTAGTAGCCTGTACCGCTCATGGAGCAACTCATGGCGACTGTTCCGGCGAATTGGTTGATGGAGGTGAGGGTGACGGTGCCGGTGTTGCCTGTAGTGGCGCCGGAACTAAAGGGAGCGATTGTCCCTGCGCTAAGACTGAACGACGGTGCGGTGACGAGGACGGTGATGATCGAGGATGTGGCCACGGTGAGGCCGCTGGTTCCGGTGACGGTGACGCTCAAAGAGCCGCCGGTTCCGGGAGTAGTGGAGATGGTGAGGACGCTGGCTGCCGTGCCGCCGGAGGTCAGCGTCAAGGGAGAGGCGTTGAGGGCACAGGAGCCAGCTGCGGTGCCTGCGGCGTTGGTGACGGTGCAGGTCAGCGCGACCGATCCCGCGAAGCTGTTGACCGAGGCGAGGGTGATGGAATCCGTGTTACCCGTGGTGGCGCCTGCGACCAGCGAGATGTTGGTGGTTTGCGGGGTGACCGTGAACGTTGGGCCAATCACCGTGACGGTAATGGCCGCGGAGGGGACAACCGTTGTGCCGCTGGCGCCGGTGACGATGACCTTGAGGGTGCCGGAGGTCCCGCTGGTCGTATTGATGGTGAGGAGACTGGTTCCGGCGCCGCCGGAGGTGAGGGTGACCGGCGTGGGCGCAACCGAGCAGGTGCCTGCGGCGGTCCCGGTGAGGTTGGTGACCGCACAGGTGAGCGCGACGGAACCGGCAAAAGTGTTGACCGAGGCGAGGGCGATGGAGTCTGTGTTGCCGGTGGTGGCTCCGGCGGGGAGCGAGAGCGCCAGCGACGTGGGCGTGACGGAGAAGGTGGGGGAGGCGTTGACGACTTCAGAGTAGGTGGGCGAGGTGGAGGTGAGGAAGTTGGTATCGCCGGTGTACGTGGCCGTGATGGAGTAGGTGCCGGCGGTGCTGAAGGTCTGCGTGGGTGTGGTGGCGCTGCCGGAGGCGATGGCAACTGCGGAGCCGAGGGCTGTGCCGTTGGAGTAGAACTGCACGCTTCCCGTCGGCGTGAAGGTGCTGGTGTAAGTGAGCTTGCCGGTGAAGGTGACGCCGGTGCCGGTGGTGGTTGGATTGGCGCTGGCCGTGACGGCGATGGTGGTGGCTGCGGGGGCTGCGACGACGAGGAAGTTTGCGACGTCCAGCGAGCCCAGCCCGGTGGCTTCGTCGTATCCGGTGGTGAGGGCGAAGCCGGCCAGGCCGCCGGTCAGTCCGGTGGCGGAAGGCGTGCTGTTGTTGCAGATAGAGGGCGTTGCGGTGGTGCAACCGGTGACTCCGGAGGTGGCGACGGTGGCATCGTGGAAGGCGGTGGGCGCGGAGGCGGCGAGGCGGTAGAGAGTGGGGTTGAGGTTGCCCTGAGAGGTGCCCGCCGCGGTATTCAATAGCGCGGTGATGCCGGCCATGCCGGGGGCCGCGGCGGAGGTGCCGGCGAAGTAGAAGAACCAACCGCCGCCCGCATTGGTGCAATTTTCGCTGGCGTTGCCGAGAGCATAGTCGAGGCAGGCGTAGTAGCCATCGTGGCTGGCGGACGAAAGAGAGATATCCGGTGTATCGCGGGCGCCATCGGCGGGAACGCCGGTCCCGGTCTGCCAGCTGGGCTTGGTGATGTATTTACTGGCGCCGCCGCCGGTCGAGGAGGCCACATAGATGGTCTGGTTGTTGGAGTTGAGCGCAGTTGGCTCATTCCACGCGCCTTCGGGGATATAGGAAAGCGCGGATTCATAGCCGGTGCCGTTCGTGGCGCTCCAGTAGGTGGAGGGGCTGGCGGTGTCGTTGAACTCGGTGCCACCGGCGCAGGTGGCATAGCTGCTGGCGCAGATGTAATTGATGCCGGCGACCTCAGGGAAGATGGTCGGAGTGGCATTGTAGGGTTCGCAGCCGGCGGCACCAGAGTCACCCGAAGCGACAAAGACCGAGATGCCCTCGCCCGCGGCGGTGGAGAAGAGAGCGTCCCAATAGTCGACTCCGGACACGCCACCGGAGGTTTCGCAAGCTCCAAAAGAGAGGGTCATTACCGGATCGAGCAGTGTATTGACGTTGTAGGAGGCGGCCAGAGAGATGCCCCCGCTAGCATTGGTGGCAACGACGAGGTCGACCGTCGCGCCATAAGCCGTGCCGATGACGCGATCGACGTCCAGCGTGGCCTCATCCTGATCGCCGGCAGTGGTGCAGGTGGCATAGTTGGCGGTGGTGCAGACGGGACCGGGGTCAACGCCGTTGGTGGGGATGATGACGTTGGGTTGAACGCTGGGCAGCCCGGTGTTGGCCTCAAATTCGGAGATGTCGGTTGTGGCCACGCGGGAGCGGCCAATGATGGCGACATGCTGGGTCTTGGCGCCGATCTTCGCGCCGGTGTTGCCGCCGTTGTGAACACTGTTGATGTCGTAGATGGTATCGAAGTCGTTGGGCGTAACGTAGTGCGAACCGTTGGACGTGGTCAGCAGAGGATTCGGGCCTCCTTGCGGTGCGCGCTCTCCCTTAGCTACATGGCTCATCGGCACGATGGGGGTATCGGTAAGCCCGTAGATGGAGCGGATGACGGGCGCAAGGGCGGCGGGGATGGAGGGCTCGGAGATGGCGGAGAGCCGGGGCTGGTTGTTGTAGAGGAAGTAGGCGAAGCTGGTGTGGAAGGCAGTGGCCATCTTCGCGGTGCTGCCCGAGATATCGAGGATGGTGCGGTTGGGAGCGATGGAGACGACGCTGAGCCCCTGCGCGGTGAGCCAGCTGGTGACGGCGGCGACATCCGAGGGGGTGGGACCGAAGAGATCGCCGATCTGCTGCGGGGTAAGCCATTGGTGATAGAGGGGCGAGCCGGGGGTCTGCTGATCGGCGAGGAGCTTCTCAAAGGCGGCCTGGACGGCGGGGTCGCGTTGCAGAACGACCGAAATGCGGAGCGGTGCGGCGAGATCGACGGAGGTTGCGGCCTGGCGGTCGGCGGTGACCCAGCCGGGGATGTGGCCGGTGAGTTGCACCTGCGGCGCAAGATCGGCGCCCGCGGCGACCCGGTTGGCCTGAGGGACCGGCTTAAGTGCGGCAATAGCGGGGCTTGCAACATTCTGCTCCGCGAGCAGGGTCGAGCACAGGGTGGCGGCGAAGGCCAGGAGGACAGACCGGGTGAGAGTGTTCGACATGAGGGGGCCTCAAAATGGAGATGCTAGGGCATTCTCCACCACTGCGGCGAATTCATCAAGCCGGGGTGCGATTTAGTAGTGGGTTAGTTTCATTCGTTGTTCGTCCCCACCCCAACTCTGTCATCTCGACCGAAGCGCAGCGAAGTGGAGAGACCCCTGCATTTTGAAGCTGTCTCGGTTGACACTATGCTGCCGAGGACGAGCGATATGGCCTCGCCGGCAAAATACAGGGGTCTCTCCACTTCGGCGGCAAAAACGCCGCCTCCGGTCGAGATGACAATGTTGGTGTCGCGCAAAATACGCTGGAACCCAAACTGACCCACTACCCGTCATTTAGAGGCTTCTGGACGTCTTTGGAGGCTTCGCGGAGCGCCAGACGGCTATCCGGATGGCTATGATGGTGGAGAGTGGAGGGACACCGATGTCCAGGACGGAATCGACGATGGTGCAGCTGGGGACGATCGCCCCGGCGTTCGAACTGGTGGATGTGCTGAGCGGCGAGGCGCTGAGCCGGGACGATGTCTTTTTCGCAGACGGGGCGGCGAAGAAGCGGGGGCTGCTGGTGATGTTCGTGTGTCCGCACTGCCCGTATGTGAAGCACCTGGAGGCGGAGCTGGGTAGGATCGGCGCGGACTACTTTGGAGAAGCCGGCGAGGGGCCGATTGCGATTGCGGCGATCATGTCCAACGATACGGTGGAGTATCCGCAGGACGGGCCGGAGGAGATGCGCGGGCAGGCCGGGCGGAACGGCTGGCGCTTCCCTTACCTGCTGGATGAGACCCAGGAGGTGGCGCGGGCGTATGAGGCTGCGTGTACTCCGGACTTTTTTCTGTTCGATGGGGAGATGAAGCTGGTGTATCGCGGGCAACTGGACGATAGCCGGCCGCGGCGCGGGGACTTTGGCAACGATACGCCGGTGACCGGCAAGGACCTGCGCGCGGCGCTGGATGCGGTGGTGGCGGGCAAGAGGCCGGACACGAACCAGTTGAGCAGTATCGGCTGCAATATTAAGTACAGGGAGTAAGGAGTAGAGAGTAAGGAGTAGAGAGTAAGGAGTAGAGAAAGACGGTGGTTTGCGTGGATGAAGTACTGGAACAACTGAAGGACGGGGTGCGGCGGTTTCAGCGCGAGGTGTATCCGCTGAGGGCCAGCGTATTTGCGCAGGCGGCGGCGGAGCAGCAACGGCCGCAGACGCTGTTTATTACATGCGCGGATTCGCGGATCGATCCGAATGAGATTACGAGTTCGGGGACGGGGGATGTGTTTGTGACTCGGAATATCGGCAACATGGTGCCGGCGTATGGCGAGATGCTGGGGGGTGTGAGCGCGGTGGTGGAGTTTGCGGTGAGTTCGCTGGGGGTCAAGCACATTGTGGTGTGCGGGCACTCGGACTGCGGGGCGATGAAGGCGTTGCTGCAACCGCAGAGTGTGGAGGGGATGCCGACAGTGCAGAGCTGGCTGAAGAATGCGGCGGTCGCGTTGAAGATGGCGCGGACATTACAGCAATTGGAGGAAGGCCAGCGGAACCTGCTGGACCTGCTGACGGAGCAGAACGTACTGCTGCAGATGGAGCACCTGAAGTCGCACCCTTCGGTGATGCGCGGTATGACAGCCGGGGGGTTGACGATCTCAGGGTGGACTTACGACATTGGATCGGGACAGGTGAGCGTGGCGGAAGACGGTGAGCTGGGCTTTACACCCGTAGGGGCCGCGCATCCTTCAGGCCGTGGGCCTTTTTGGGTGTAAGGCGAATTGACGGCGGATAGATTGCGAATTGACATCGTGCGCGGGCACGGATAGCGTAGAGGGTATGGACGTTCGTTTGGGCCATATCGGGCATTATCACCATCATCATGCGCAAGGCGTGTTGGCGGCTGTGTCCGGTTTGGCGAAGTAAGCAAGAACGCAAACAGGATTTTGAACAGGCCCGCTGACGCGCACATCGCGAGCGGGCTTTTTGCTGCTCGTGAGCCGCGCGGACGGCGGGAGTTTTGAGGGAATGATGGAAGCGATGGAGATTGATTTTGCGAAGGACGGCGGGCTGGTAGCCGGGATCGTGCAGGATGCGACGAGCGGCGAGGTGTTGATGCTCGGGTTCCTGAACGAGGAGAGCTACAAGAAGACGCTGGAGACGGGGTTTGTGACGTTCTGGTCGCGGACGCGGGCGAAGCTGTGGATGAAGGGCGAGACCAGCGGGAACCGGCTGCGCGTGGTCTCTGCCGCGACCGACTGCGATAACGATGCACTGCTGTTCAAGGTCGAGGTCGAGGGCGATGGGTTGGTGTGTCATGAGGGTACGGTGAGTTGTTTTACGAAGACGATTATTGGCGGAGCGTAGGAGAACTTTAACGCAGAGGGCGCGGAGGTTTCGCGAAGGACGCAGAGGAGAGCGAAGAGGATTTATGAGTAAGAAGAAGTTGAAGCTTGGAATTCCGAAGGGTAGTTTGCAGGACGCGACAATTGCGCTGTTCGAGCGCGCGGGGTGGCGCATCTATGCGAACGGACGCAGCTACTTTCCGACCATCGACGACCCCGATATCGAGTGCATGCTGGTGCGCGCGCAGGAGATGGCGCGGTATGTGGAGCACGGCGCGCTGGATGCCGGGCTGACCGGCAACGACTGGGTGCTGGAGAACCAGAGCGATGTGGAGAGAGTGACGTCGCTGACCTACTCCAAGCAAAGCCGGGTGAAGGTGAAGTGGGTGCTGGCGGTGCCGGAGGACTCTCCGTTCCAGAGGCCGGAAGACCTGGCTGGGAAGACTATCGCAACGGAGCTGGTGGAGTATACGAAGCGGTACTTTGCGGAGAAGAAGATTCCGGTGAAGGTGGAGTTCAGTTGGGGCGCGACTGAAGTAAAACCGCCGATGCTTGCCGATGCCATCGTGGAGGTGACGGAGACGGGCAGCTCGCTGCGGGCGAACCGGCTGCGCATTATCGAGACGCTGATGGAGAGCGAGACACAGCTGATCGCGAACAAGGATGCATGGGCGGACGATTGGAAGC
>Ga0302310_10003840_pt1:10000-11511 | contig 11511 bp, 9 predicted proteins | sample III_Palsa_N1_2_FD_200451 | JGI IMG/M metagenome (GOLD analysis project Ga0302310, IMG submission 200451) | Peat permafrost microbial communities from Stordalen Mire near Abisko, Sweden - III_Palsa_N1_2 | ecosystem: Environmental > Terrestrial > Soil > Palsa > Peat permafrost | place... | reverse complement strand
TCTTGAAGTTCTTTTCTTTAGAAGAGGTGGAATAGAATAACCCGGTGGAAACGTAATGATCATACGCCTGGAATGCATTGTATGTCCCATAATAAGTGCCCCTCTTTCGGGGTAGAAGATGATGCTATTACCTTAACAAGAAGAGTTCGACCCAATCCTTGATTTCTGTCTTTGTTGATCCTGATTCGACATTAGAAGTATACAAGGTCTTCAAGTTCTTCCTCGTATAAGAATTTGTCATTGTTGAACAAATGCTTATCTACTTCTCCTTCCTCTCGGTATCTTATGAGAATTTCTTCTTGATATTTGACGAAAGTCAAAATAGTCAAATTCTTGATCCTCTCAAAAATCCATTATTGTCTAAGAAATATCGACATTTCCATTTTCCAGATTGTTCAAAATCTTCTATGTGGATCTCAGAATCTCATATCAATAGAAACCATATTCTCATCCGTAGGACTCCAAGTACTCGAATCAATCAAAGATTCGATTCGATCGAAACTCTCCATTGGTAAATGAAATGCACAATGTTGACAAATATATTTGTTTTTTTGCGCATATTTTTGATATCTTTTATTCACTTCAATAAGCAAACGTGAAAATCCATGATTTATTGTCTTCATTCCTTTTTCTTCTATTTGATACATAGATTCTATTTGATACATAGATTGGAAGGCTTTTTTGATAGAGTAAGACAGAATGGATTCAAAAAAAAAAGATGTTTGACATATATATTCGAGAGATTCATATATTATTCATATATTGATGATATGGAAATATCATCTTGCATATATATTATAGTATAATAGAAAAATATTGATGATATGAGAATACTATCTTCCATATATGAAATGAGACGACACTACGACGAAGTTCCGGGAGTTACGAAGGAAGCTTGGGACTTATATTGTTTATTGGTTGAGAACAAAAGTTGAACTCTAAGAGGTAGAATCTGCCGTTGTTCCTCAGTAGCTCAGTGGTAGAGCGGTCGGCTGTTAACTGATTGGTCGTAGGTTCGAATCCTACTTGGGGAGATTGAATTAGTTCTTAATGAAAGAATAAAGAATTTCATTAAATAAAGGCTTTGCCTTAGCAGGAGGTAACCCCTTCCCCATCTTTGTTTCTATTGCAAAAGAGCTTCTTTTATCAAATTCTGTTCTATAATAATGGATATTCTTAATAAGGAAGAAGGCTTTTTGGCTATGCTACTAATAATTAATACTTAATTAAAGAATAAATGTATAACTTTGTATTTAGGTATTTTTTTTGATTTAGGTATTTATTTGATTTTTTTGGTATTTCAAAGATTTTTTCTCAATATTCGAAACCCTCATAACTTACTTATTTCAGTCTCTTCTTTTCGACTATTATTTCGTGTAGCTTACGCTAGACTAATGAATCCCATTTTTTTCCAAAATTCGATCTTGAGCGGACTTACTGGATTTCTATTCACTGAATTTTGGATGAGCTAAACTTTTTCTTTATATCCCTTTTATCTATCGTAAAGCTTT
>Ga0302310_10003839_pt1 | contig 11513 bp, 14 predicted proteins | sample III_Palsa_N1_2_FD_200451 | JGI IMG/M metagenome (GOLD analysis project Ga0302310, IMG submission 200451) | Peat permafrost microbial communities from Stordalen Mire near Abisko, Sweden - III_Palsa_N1_2 | ecosystem: Environmental > Terrestrial > Soil > Palsa > Peat permafrost | place: Sweden... | reverse complement strand
CATCCAATTTCGCTGCTATAGCGTGTTTTTGCGCATCCTTCCGCACCCTCGAATCCAGCAGCCTTCCACTCAAGGCAAGAAAATCAGGTCCACCACCGCAAGACGCCGCCGGTGCGCGTTGTTCACGGTACGGTAGCGATAGTATCATCGCGACTATAAACTGGCGCGACCCCACCGGTACCCTCGCCCTTGCGCCTCGCCGCACGAACTGCGACGATGGGTCGGCAGCCCGAACGCTATCGGACCAAAGGAACGCTGCAAGCAAGTTCCGCATCCAATCCGAAATCACAGAATCACTTGAAGGAGTATCCCCTTGGCAAAGCGCCGCGTTCTACTGGTCGACGATGAAGTCACCGTCCTGCTCACCATGAAAGCCGTCCTCGAGATCAGCGGCTTCGATGTCGATACCGCCGCCTCCGCGCGCGAAGGCAAGTCCAAGATCAAGCTCCGCGAGTACCAGATGATCATCACCGACATGCGCATGGAGTCCGACGCCGCCGGCCGCGAGGTCATCCAGGCCGCCCGTCACGCCCCTTACCACCCCGCCGTCGCGCTGCTCACTGCCTTCCCGGTCGATGAAGACGAATGGCAGGACATGGGCGCCGACAAGATGCTGGTAAAGCCCATGCAGACAGCCGTCCTCCTCCGCCAGATTGAAAAACTCCTCGAAACCCACGCCGCCAAGCTCCAGCGCCTCTCCAGCGCCGCCGCCCCGCAGCCCACACCTCCAGCCAGGAAATTCGCAGCCAAGCGCTCTGCCAGCAAGACAGTGCCGGCAAAGAAGGTCGTGGCAAAGAAAGCGCCGAAGAAGGCTGCCAAGAAGACCGCAGGCCGGCGCAAATAAACCCGGAGAAGGAATTTAGATCGTCCACATGCGAAAGAGCGCTGCTTCCCGATGTTTTCTGGTTGCAGCGCTCTTTTTGTGTGTCAGCACGCTGCACCCGCAAGACATAAGTCCGCAATACAGAATTCCGGTAACGGTCGATGAAGTTCGCCTTGATTTCAGCGCGACAGACTTCAGCAATCACCCGATGAATGACCTTACCGTATCCGACCTCCACCTGCTCGATAACGAAAAACCTCCGAAAAAGGTTCTCCGATTCACCCATCAGATTGACCTCCCACTCCGCATTGGAGTTCTGGTAGATACCAGCCGGTCGATGCTCGGCGGAGCGCTGGTACGCAATCAAAAAATTGCCACCATGCTCTCGGAACACATCCTCCGTTCAGCCACGGATCAGGCATTTATTGCAGAGTTTGATTTTTCCCTGCAGGTCCTGCAGTCGTGGACCAGCACAACGGAATATCTAATTCCTGCGATTCATAAGGTTGGCTGGGATGCAAAGAGCCGTTACGGTGGCACCGCGATCTACGACTCCATCTATCGCGCCGTGCGAGACCAATTCATCCGGCAGCCCGCCCTCACCGCAGACCCTGCCAACTCCATCCTTCTCTTCTCGGACGGAGACGATAACTGGAGCCACGCCGAGATGAAAGACGTCGTTGAGATCTGCCAGCGAGCCCACACCACGATCTACGTCTTCAGCGACCAACCCAATGCGCGCTTCGACGCCGGGGAAAAGAACCTCAGAGAACTGGCCGCCAGCACCGGCGGCCAGGTGTTTTACGCGGCCGATCAATCCACAGCACTCGAGGACTTGAAAACCATCGAGACCGCCCTGCGCAACCACTACTCGCTGGTGTACACCCCATCAAGCATCAAGAGCGACGGTAAATTTCACTCCATTAAGCTGACAATTCGCAAAGGCGGCTTGATCACAGTTCGAAGCGGATACTACGCTCCAGAGAAGGCGAGTCAATAGAGTTCCGGCCGGACGACAACTTCCGGACTGCACCACAGAACGTTAATCCGGAAACCGCGAAAGCCGCGATTCTTCAAAATTTCCTTCCCACTGAATTGTCCCGCGCAGTTTTCGAACAGCTATTTGCGCCTTAATTTTCTCAGCGAGCTGCAAAGCAGTGTCCTCAGTCACGTTCTCGCTGGGCGCCTGGGAGTCCGGCTTCGACGCAATTATCGCTTTCTCGTTTGATCGCATCCACAATCTCCAAAGCCTCTTCACACTGTACCCAGCTCGCATCCAGGCATACAAACGTCCCTAGCTCAACGGCGGATACACCACTCCTGTCAACTCCTCGCTCACCGTCCAAAGCTTCTTCGCCACCGCTTCATCCAGCGCCTGCGGCCGCGGCTGCTCCACCGCCGGATACCCCTTAAACCCTTTGAATCCATCAGGGCCCACGTACTCCCCTCCCCGCGCCTGTGGCGACGTCGCCGCATAAAGCGTAGGCAACGCCCCCATGTCATCCGGCTGCGTCATTACCGGCGCCAGGATCTTCACAGCAATAGCCTTCAAGTCCTTCGTTCCCGGCCCATTTTCAAAGATATTTGTCCGCGAAATCCCCGGATGCACCGGAATGCTCACCAGCTTGCTCGCCGATTTCCGCGCCCGCCGCTCCAGTTCCAAAGCGAACATCAGGTTCGCCAGCTTCGACTCGTTATATTGGTCCCACGGCACATAGCTTTTCTCACCCTGTAGGCCATCGAACGCAATCTTGCCATTCCGGTGCGCCAGCGACGACACCGTCACCACTCGCGGCGCCGCAGCCTTCAACAGCGCGGGCATCAGCAACCCCGTCAACGCAAAATGCCCCAGGTGATTAGTCCCAAACTGCCGCTCGAACCCATCGACCGTCAGCTCGCGCTTCGGCAGCGCCATCACACCGGCGTTGTTAATCAGCAGATCCAACGCCTGCCCTGTTCCCACATAGGCCTCCGCAAACGCCCTCACCGAGGCTAGCGACGCCATATCGAGCTCCACCACCTCCGCCAACGACCCCGGAACCTCTCGCTTCAGCCGCGCCAGCGCCGTCAGTCCCTTGGACGCGTTCCTGCACCCCAGCAACACATGCGCCCCATGCCGCGCCAGCTCCAGTGCCGCCTGGTAGCCGATTCCGCTATTTGCCCCCGTAACCAAGGCAATCTTACCCGTCTGAGACGGAATCTCATTCGCCGTCCACTTCCCTGCCGTTCGTCTCGCTGCACTTGCTGTAGCTGCCATTTGGCCTTGTCTCCAGGCGCCCGGGTTCCTGGACGCGCTTTACTTCCAATCTGATGCTATCAACAGGTTTACATAGGAACGTCATGTTCGGTAATCTCGTCTGGCGGCTTTTAAGCCATGACGAGCGTCTACTATCTCATCTAGCGACAGAGATGCTTGACCCTCGACTTTTGCAGTCTTCTGCAGTTCTCCTGCGATATCACTCTGCCGCGACGCAATGGGAAGTTCGCCGCTGGTAACACGGCGAATCTACCATTACAATCTAAAGAGGCAACGCCACTCAATTTCATCCGCAACTTGGGCCTTTGGGATCGAGGCCACTGTAAAAATGCTTGAAGGGGAAGGGTTCTCATGAAACTTAGCGGTCGTATTATGGGCAGCGTCTCGCTGCTGCTGGTCCTGGCAAGCACCATCGGATGCGCCAAGCTGAAAGCACGTGATCAGCTGGTAAAGGGTGTGCAGGCGTTCAAGGCCGGCCAGTATGAGAGAGCCGTCAACCACTTCCAGGAATCCATCGCGCTCGACCCCACGTATGACACAGCGAAGCTGGACCTTGCTGCTGCTTATGCCTTCCAGGTCGTTCCGAACCTCGACTCCCCTGAGAACCTCAAGATCGCGCACAAAGCGCTCGAAGGCTTTAACGAAGTGCTCGCGAAGAATCCTAATGACCTCGGTGCCCTTCGCCAGATCGCCTCCATCCACTTCAATATCAAGCAGTATGACCAGACCAAGATCGACGAGCAGAAGGTCATCGCGCTGGATCCCAATGACGCCGACGCCAACGACATGATCGGCGCCGTGGACTTCATGGAGGCGCTCAAGAATGAGACCGGGATATTCAGTGCCGCCGGCATCACCGACGATGGCCAGGGCACCGCGAAGAAGTCCAAGGATGTCTGCCAGAAGCTCTCTACAGCAAACTCTGCACTCATCGCTGAGTCTCTCAAGTATCTTCAGCAGGCCGTTGCGATCAATCCCACTTACGAAGACGCCATGAACTACATCAACCTCGTCTATCGCCGCAAGGCCAACATCGAGTGCGGCGACGATGCCGCCCGCAAAGCCGATATTGCCATGGCCGACCAGTGGGTGCAGAAGGCCATGGGCGCCCGCAAAGCCAACGAAGCCGCCAAGGAAAAGAAACTGCAGGGCGGGATCGATCCGAACAAGTAAACCGGAACTACTGTAGCAAGTAAGGCCTCCCTTTGCGGGAGGCCTTACTTGGTTTTAAACTCGTCTTCTAAAAGCCATCAGTTGCTGCAATCACTTCCACTCTTCACTCGTTGTGCGTAAGCGCAATCGTGCCCGCGCCGGCCGCATGGCCCTCACCCACCACCTGCGCCACTTGCTGAAAGCTCAGCGACCGGTCAGCCTCCACATAGAGCGTGCGACCTTCGCTGCCTTCCGTACTGGCTGCAAACAGTTGCTGGAGCCGTGGGCGAATCTCCTCGAACCTCGCCTCCTGCTGCCCGATCCTGTAGCGCGGCGCGCCCCCTCGCTCGCCAGCCATAACGGTCACCGTCACCGGCAGTCGGGCAATGCTTACGAGAGTTTTACCCGTAGGCGGAATCGAGCTATCCAGCCCATGCGGCAGCGCAGGCCCGATCACCATGAAGATGATCAGCAGAACCAGCAGCACATCGATAAGCGGGGTGACATTGATCTCGGCAGAACTGCCGGAAGAAGAACCAGTGGAGAACGCCATGGCTTACACCTCAAAGTTTAATTTGGGCGTGCGAGCACTCAAGCCTGCCTTTGCAACAACGCGGTTCGCGAGAGCCGAAGACGAAACCTCCGTCTCCTCCCTTAGACACCACCCAGCACAAACCGGCTCCAACTCACTCCTCGCAGCCGCCGCCCCGACAAGCCCCACACAAAAGCAAACCCCACCCTCCGGCGAAACCGCCAGGAGAATGGGGCATTTGCTACTTCCTAATTTCTACTCGCTACTTCCTGCTTTTAGTGTCCGGCTTCAACCTGTGGCGTCATGAGACCGATGTTGGTCACATCCGCCGCATGGCCCATGCCGATCACCTCAGCAATGCTCGAGAAGTTCAAATCACGATCACCGCGGATGAACATGACCTTCTCCGTCCGGGTCGAGAAGATTCTGGTCAGCTCAGACTGCAGATCGTTCTTTGCAAACGCCTGGTCGTTGATCTTGTACGTCGGCGCTGCCGCTCCCGCGACCACCTGAACGACGATCGTACGGTCGTTGTCCGGCGGCGGCGGCGTATTCTGCTTCGGAGGCTGCGGAACCAGCGCCTCCAGACCCTTGGGCGTCGTCGGTTGAATGACCATGAAGATAATAATCAGCACCAGCAATACATCGATCATCGGCGTAACGTTCATCTCTGAAACTGGGCCGCCGCCGCCACCACCACTCATTCCCATAGCGATACTCCTTTTTCCTATTGCTATTCCTGTTGCCAGTGCCACCAGGCGGTCACGCCGCCCGGCAGCGGATTAGTCGCTCGAGCTCATATCCGTAAGAATGTTCAACTGGCTCACGCCGGCTCCGCGAATCGCATCGACCGTGTCCTCAACCTTACCGTAATTGGCACGCTCATCAGCACGCAGGTAGACGGCCTTGTCCGCGGAAGGATCGGTCTTTTTGGCTTCCAGGTCTTGGACCTTGCTGGCCAGATCCGTCAGCGAAACCTTATCGCCACCGAGGAACGTGTAGCCATCGCGTGTAACAGCGACGGTAATGGCGTCTTCCTTATTGGCGTTGTCCATCACGATCGCCGCACTGACTCGCGGCAGAGTGACATTCACCTTGTTGTTCAGCATCGGGGTAATGACCATGAAGATAATCAGGAGCACCAGCATAACGTCCACCATCGGCGTCACGTTGATATTCGAGTTGACCTTCTTGCCTTCTTCCCGCTTTGAAATCGACATAATGTTTACTCCGTCCGGGCACCCGTCAATCGGGTCATGCCCCGTGGTCTGGCGGTCAATCCTGGAAACCTTGGGCCGGAAGCTCCGGACGCCGTTCGCTTCGGCGTCCGGAGAATCTCAGCGTGATTCCCGCAGGGTAGTGCGTAGGCTGCAACCGCGCTCTTAGTGTGCCGCGCGGCCAGCGCCTAGCGGTGCGACTGTTTGATGAAGTAGTCCACCAGCTCCGACGAGCTGTTGTCCATCTCAACGTCGAACGCTTCTACCTTGTTGGTGAAGTAGTTGAAGCACATAACGGCGGGGATAGCCACAAGCAGACCGAAAGCGGTCGTAACCAGAGCTTCCGAGATACCGCCGGCAACCGCGCCGAGGCCCGAGCTCTTGGTCGTTGCGATCTGTTGGAAGGAGTGCAGAATGCCCATAACGGTGCCCAGCAGGCCGACGAACGGCGCCGTGGAACCGATCGTGGCCAGACCGCCAAGACCCTTCTTCAGCTTCGCGTGAACGATCGCTTCCGAGCGCTCCAGTGCGCGCTTGGAGCTCTCAACCTGCTCTTCCGTAATCGCACCGCCCGAGCCAAAGCTGCGGAACTCGGTGAGACCAGCCGTCACAACCTCAGCGAGGTGCGACTTCTTGGAGCGGTCCGCAACCTTGATCGCCTCGTCCAGACGGCCTTCCTTCAACGCGCCGGCAACCTTCGGCGCGAACTCACGCGACTGCTTGCGGGCCGCCGAGAAGTAAAGCGCGCGGTCGATGATCACGGCCAGAGACCAGATCGAGAAGATGAACAGAATAATGACGATGCACTTGGCAAAGATGCCCATGTTCGTCCAGAGCTGAATCGGGCTGAAACCGACTTCAGGAGCGCCGGAATCGGCCGCCTGGAAGTACATGGCAAGCGAAGTAACGTGGGGGTGAGCGAGAGTGGTGAGATGAGCGAGAATCACGAAATTCTTTCCTCCTGGTGAACTTATAGAAAAATAAGAGCGTTTAGATACAGAACCAAAAATTGAGCTAGCTTGAAATCTCGTTGGCAGTCTGCCACCGGCTGTAGCGGCGCAGATCAGCCACCGTTAAGGTTGAAGTTCACCATGATCGTCGTATCGACCTCGGTAGGCTCGCCGTTCAGAAGATACGGCTTATACCGCCAGGTCTTGACCGCATCCATCGCGGCTCCCTGCAGCATTGCCGGTCCACTGACAACGTTTAACTGTTCGATGGTTCCCGACTTCGAGATGATGGCGTGCAATACCACCGTTCCGCCCTGGTGCGCCGCACGCGCAATCGGCGGATAAATCGGCTGCGTCTTGACGAGAATATTACCCGCAATAACACCGCCCGAGATACGTGCCGGACCAGTCGGTTTGGGCTTAGCAACCACAATCGCCGGACCGTTGCCAGCACCGCCGAACATACCGCCCAGCGTGCCGCCAGCCGAACCGCCAGGCATACCCGAACCCATCACGCCCATGCTCGCAGGAGGAGGTGCAGATTCCGTGATCATCTTGATGTCTTTGGGAATCTTCGTAGGCGCATGTAGACCCTGGTCAATCTCCGAGACCATCTTCACCTTCGGCACTGGCGCCGCAGGTGGTGGCGGCGGCGGCGGCGGAGGAGGAGGAGGAGGAGGGGCCGCGATAGACGCAGCCAGCGAATTCTTCGGCAGGGCTTCCGGGTCGACCAGCGGGATCAAAATTGCGATCGCCAGCAGGGTTCCCCAGAAGGCAGCGGACGCGATCATCCAGTATCTGGACTTCGTCTTGATCCGGTTGCCGGATTCCATCATTGAATCTTCAAACATAAGCGACCTCGGTCTCGCGAGAGAGAGATACTTGGCTTAGACACCGGGGCATTCCAGATTGTTCCCGGAATAAAGAACTTCAGCGAAAATTTTTAGAACGACACACGCATCCGGGACTAAAACTCTATTCCGGCATGTTGATCGTGGCTTCATCCTACCGCAAATCACACACATTAGGCCAAGCGCAGCCTCGTAAAATCCCAGCCAATCCCAGAAATGCCCCAACTCCGGTGCACCTGCTCTAACAATTTTCTGCCCGCGCCGAACCACCCCAAACGAAAGGGGCTTTAGCTCCGGTCATCTCCGGCAGCCGCCGAAGATCCCAAAACCAAAGCCCCTGAACCCTGAGCACTAAACCCTGGCCCCTACAAGCTCTACCGCCGAGCCCGTGCCGCCGGCAGTGTCGCCTTCCTGCCCCGGCTCCGCCAGTCTTGATACGCCACCAGCATCGGCGCCGCCACAGCAATCGACGAGTATGTCCCGATCAAAATACCGACCACCAGCGCAAACGAGAACCCATGCAGCACCTCGCCACCAAACACAAACAGGCAAAGCACCGTCAGGAACGTCAATCCTGACGCAATCACCGTCCGGCTCAGCGTCTGGTTGATCGACCGGTTCACCACGTCCGACAAATTCTCCCGCCGGTTCGTCGCCAAGTTCTCGCGAATGCGGTCAAAGACCACGATCGTATCGTTCATCGAGTAGCCCACCAGCGTCAGGATCGCTGCAATCACCGTCAGCGTAATCTCCTTGTTCGCCAGCGAGAAGAATCCAATCGTGATAAGCGTGTCGTGGAACACCGCCACAACCGCCGCCACGCCATAGATCAGCTCAAACCGGAACCACAGATAGATCAGCATCCCCACCAGCGAGTACAGCGTCGCCAGCAGCGCCTGGTGGGTCAACTCCTTGCCCGCCGTCGGCCCTACGATATCGATCTGCTGCACCGAGAACGTCGAGTCGTGATACCCCGCCGAAAGCGCACTCTCCACCGCAGCTCGCCCCTGGTCATGCGCGCTGTCCTGCGCCGTCGACTGCGGCAGCGTGATGATCTCCTTATTGCCGGCGCCACCGCCAACGTCTGAGATTCGCTGAATCTTGGCATCCTTCACCTGCGCCGCATCCAGCGCCGCCCGAATATGGTCTTCATTCGGAGCCGAACTGAACTGCACCGTAATCTGCGTGCCGCCCTTGAAGTCCACGCCCCGCGGAATCCCATGCCAGAACAGCATGGAGCAGATCCCGGCAACGGAGAAAACTAGGGAAAATGCGAGGAAGTACCACTTCTTCCCCAGCCAGTCGATATTTACATCACGAAACAGTTCCACTTTGTCTTGCCCTCAAGACCCGCAAATCCGCGGTCTTATTTCACTATTCATTACTCACTGCTTCTAGATTGAAAGTGCCGCGCCACGTTCCTTCTTGCTCAGCAGATAGTCAAAGATCGTCCGCGAAACAAACACCGCCGTAAATACATTCGCGAGCAGACCGATCGTCAGCGTCGTCGCAAATCCCTTCACCGGCCCGGTTCCGAAGATAAACAGAATCCCCGCCGAAACCACGGTCGTAACGTGGGTATCGAAAATCGTCGTCCAGGCGTGAGCGAACCCATCCTGCACCGCCGCCGCAGCCGTCTTGCCCAGCCGCAACTCTTCGCGAATGCGCTCGAAGATCAGCACGTTCGAGTCAACGCCCATACCGATCGTCAGGATCACACCCGCAATGCCCGGCAGCGACAGCGTCGCGCCAGAGAACGCCATGAAGCCCAGCAGGATCACCAGATTGAAAATCAGCGCCAGGTCCGCATTCACGCCCGCGCCGCGATAGTAGACCAGCATAAAGATCAGCACAACGACCAGCCCCGCAATCGCCGCAACCACACCTTCATGAATGCTCGCCGCACCGAGGCTCGGCCCAACCGTCCGCGTCTCGGTCGTCGTAATTGAAGCCGGCAGTGATCCGCTGCGCAGCTTGGTCGCCAGCGCAACCACCTGCTCCTGCGTAAACCCGCCCGTAATGCGGCCCTGGTCGCTGATCGCACCCTCGATGTTCGCCGCTTCAATCACGCGGTTATCCAGCGTAATTGCCATCATGCTGCCCTTGTTGGCGCTCGTGTAGTTATAGAAGCGATGGCCTGCATCGGTCGTCAACGTAAACGACATATCAGGCCTGCCATTCTCATCCTGGCTCGGCTGCGCATCGCGGAAGTCAGTGCCTTCCACCACGGCCGCGCGCTTCAGCACATAGAACTGATCCGGGCCGCCCATCCCACCCGAACCCTGATAGATCACCTCGTCCGGAGGAACCGTTCCGCCCGCCGCCGTCGTAGCCTGCGCCAGGTCAGGATACCCACCGGTTCCCACCACCGGATGAATCTCCAGCTTCGGCGTCGTCGCAATCAACTTCTCCACCTGCGCCGGATCGCTAACGCCCGGCAGCTCCAGCACAATCTGGTAAGCGCCAAGGCCGTACTTCTCGATCAATGGCTCATACGTACCCAGCGAATCGATACGCTCGCGGATCGTCCCAATCGACGTATCCAGCGTCCGGTCCTCGATATCGCGGATCGCCGCCAGCTTCAGCGTCATTAGGTAACCGCCGCCCTGCGCCGAGCTCACATCGTAGTTCGCATAGTCGGTACCGGTAATCACCGTATTGATCGCACTCTGCTGCGTCGTCGATCCGCCGGTCACCGTAATCACCTCGGGGTGCTTCGGATCCAGCTTCGTCGCCGTCGCTCCTGTACCCGCCAGCGCCTCGGTCAGCCGCTGCACATCGCGGTCGGTCGCGGAGTTCACGGCCTCTTCCACATGTACCTGCATCACCAGGTGCGTACCACCCTTCAGGTCCAGCCCGAGGTGGATGTTGTCAGTCAACAGCGCCTTCACGGGCGCCAGCCTCGGCAGACCTGAGCCGAAGAAGATTCCGTAGATAAAAATCACCAGGACCCCAATAATGAAGCCCGTTTTCCCGCCCAGTTTCTTACCCATCGCTATGCTGTTTCCTTCAAAAATTGCGAGCTCGCTCAAGCTTTCGCTTTTGCTCTTGCTTTTCTTTCTGTCATTCCCGGAGGGAATCTGCTTCTTCGCGGCCAGGTTTGCTAATCCCTAATCCCTAGCTCTTCGCTTCTTCTGTCGTAACCGCCGCAATCGCGCTCCGCATGATCTCCAGCTTCAGATTGTCCGGCGCCGTCTTGATTACCAGGACATCATCCTTTACGGTCACAATCTGTCCGCGAATCCCGCCGTTAGTCGTCACCCGGTCGCCTGCCTTCAGCTGCGAGAGCATCGTCTGCCACTGCTTCTGCTTGCGTTGGTTTGGTGCGATCAGCAGAAAGTAGAAGACCACAAACATAATCGCCAGCAGCGGCAATCCGCCAAGGCCGCCTATTCCGGCGGGAAATCCCAGTCCTAATGCAAACATGCTCAAAGCTACTCGCCTGCTATCGAAGCCGAACGCAAACTAAGGTTGCGCCAGCCTCGTCTCTCTTAAAATGTCGGGGATTTTGTCTCTCTTTGACCTTTCCATAATCTGGAAACTTCCAGCCTCTGAAAACATCAAAGATCCGCCGAGTTCGTCTCGCGTTTCTGAAACCCAAGGTCCAGACACACGCCTGCCGTCTCCAGCCAATCACACCTGAGGATTAAGCATCGCGGAACCGCGCACTGATGTCAAGGAATCCACAACTTTCTTACCTCTGCACTAGCTTTTGCGCCCGTCTCTCTAAT
>Ga0302310_10003830_pt1 | contig 11521 bp, 10 predicted proteins | sample III_Palsa_N1_2_FD_200451 | JGI IMG/M metagenome (GOLD analysis project Ga0302310, IMG submission 200451) | Peat permafrost microbial communities from Stordalen Mire near Abisko, Sweden - III_Palsa_N1_2 | ecosystem: Environmental > Terrestrial > Soil > Palsa > Peat permafrost | place: Sweden... | reverse complement strand
GAACACCCTGAACTGATTGCGCAACGTATTGAACGCTACGCCGACATTGTCGGCCTTGAACGAGTGGTGGCCAGCACCGATTGTGGTTTCGGGACCTTTGCAGGTTACGGCAAGATCGACCCAGCGGTTACTTGGAAGAAGCTAGCAGCGCTTCGTGAAGGCGCAAACCTTGCGGCCAATCGTCAATAGATCAATTTTGAGGTAACTAGGGCCGCGATCGATGGCCCCGTTCGGGCCGCCCCCGCCCACCCATCGGTGAAGCCGAACGGTGGCATCTACCGGACTGATTGGACGGCCCGGAACAGGTTGCTTAGTCTAATTACGAGTTAAAAGCCAAGCCTCCGGTACAGCTTGCGAATAAATCAACAACTACGAGCTGGCAGCATGCTGCCGTGAGCTGACTGAGTTGGAGACGTCCATGACTTTCGATCACCCCTCCGACCCTGTGCCGCGCTGGCACATGGCGGCTTGGTCCGAGGAAATTGGCGAGACGTTATTGTCTCGCCGCCTGAATGGCAGCCGGATCTTGCTGTATAGAAAAGATGACGGCCAGATCACGGCAATGGATGATCGATGCCCGCATCGCTTTGCGCCTCTTAGCCTCGGAGACCGAAAGGGAAACAACGTTCACTGCGGATACCACGGTCTCGGTTTCAACGCGCAGGGTGAGTGCATTCACAACCCGTTCAGCGATCGGATTCCACGCGGGGCGACCATACGAACCTATCCAATCATCGAGCGCGACAATGTGGCTTGGATCTGGCTTGCGGATCCTGCCTTCGCATCCTCGACCGATATCCCGAATTTCAGCTTCATGGCGAATACGCCCGCAAACTTCCAGATGCGCGGCTATACGCTCATGTCTGCCAACTTCGAATACGGCACAGACAATCTGATGGATCTGAGTCACATTGAGTTCGTCCATCGGGGAAGTTTTGCGGGCCAAGGTGTGATATTCGCGGGAACACACGATGTTCGTCAGGACAATGAGACGCTCCATTCAAATTGGTGGATGCCGAACGTCGCACCGCCGGGACATACGATGGGCCAATATCCACCGGATGCTAAAACGGACCATTGGCTGGATATGCGATGGAATGCTCCCGCCAGCATGTATTTACAAATTGGCGCAACTCTGACCGGCGAGGCCAGAGAAAAAGGGATCATCGTGGATCAGGCCCACATCCTGACGCCCGAAACCGAGGACACCACGCATTACTTCTGGTGTACGACTACAGCCTTACCTCTGGACGATCCGAATATTGCCATGGGCGTCAAAACTCTTTTCGATCAGGCCTTCAACGAAGAAGACAAGCCCATGATTCAGGCTGCTTACGCCAACACGGAAGGCAAAGCGTTTTGGGAGAGGAAGCCCGTCTTCCTCGGCATCGATGCGGGCGGAACGCGTGCGCGCCGCCTGCTTGAACGCATCCGTCGCGGTCAGAGCATGACCGAGCCCGCAAACGCAACTGTGGCGAGCTAACCATGGATGATCCAGTAGTCAATAGTCCCGATCCGGTTCGTGAAGGCATCAGTACGAGCGGTCCCACGCGCAACTGGCCGCTGAACAATTGGTGGGTTGCAGCCCATGCGACCGAGGTGACGGACAAGCCCACGCTTCGGTGGCTGCTCGAAATGCCGATCGCGCTGTATCGAAAGTCGAACGGGGATCCCGTCGCATTGCACAATCGCTGTCCCCATCGTTGGGCACCGCTGTCACTAGGCGAAGTCTCGGGCGACGACTTGATCTGTCCATATCATGGGCTGCAGTTTGCTCCGAGCGGTCAGTGCGTGCGAGTACCTACGCAGTCACAAACTCCGCAGGCGATTCGTGTTCGCTCGTTTCCCGCGGTGGAGCGATATGGCTTCGTCTGGGTCTGGACGGGCGCAGCGGAGGCGGCAGATCCGTCTTCTATCCCCGACGAGTTGGCCTATTTGAGCGACCCGAAGTGGCACGTGGTGTGGGGTTACAAGTCGGTCAATGGAAACTTCATGCAGTTGAAGGAAAACGTGCTCGACCTGACCCATTTCGCGTTCTTGCACAAGAAATCGCTGGGCGTGACGGACTGGACTCGGCCTCCCGAGGTCGAAGTCACGCCGGGCCGGGTCACCTTCCGACAGAAATTCCCGATGGCACCTTTGCCTGCGGTTTACGCCATCCCAGCGGGTAAGACACCCGGAAAACTTGTCAATCGCGAAAATTGGGGCACCCAGTTGAGCGCCGGCGCGCACCACGCCGCGGTGGATATGCATGATCCGGAGCCAGAGCCCAATGGATTACAGCGATTCAAGATGCATATCGTGCATCTCACAACGCCGGTTGCCATCGCCAAGACCCATTACTACTGGGCGATGGCGCGGGACCACGGCGCGCCTTACGACTACCAACAGATGCGCGGTATGGCCGATGTAGTGTTTGGCGAAGACATTGGGGTGGTCGAAGCGACCCAAGCCATGGCACGGAGAGCGATTGACCATGAAGATGCTGTCGAGTTCAGCGTCTCCGCCGATCGAGCGGCCGTCGAGGGTCGTCGCCTGGTCGCAGCTCAGGTAGAGGCGGAAATGGCGCAAGGCTTAAAAAGGGCCAACAAATGATCACCCTCGGCCGCGAGGAGGGTTTTGCTATCCGTACTTCGAGGAAACCTAGTGATCGCCCATCGTCCGGTCGTCAGGAATCATGATGCCGGAGGTGAAGCGGCTTCCGATCCGGGTCGATTTGGATCCTTTCTCTCCGGCCTTTCTCGCGGATCCTTTCGCCGGGCATAAGCAACTGCGCGATGCCGGGCCTGTGGTTTGGCTCGAACGCTACGGTATATGGGGCATGGCGCGCCACGCGGAGGTGTCGGCCGCATTGCAGGACTGGGAAAGCTTCTGCTCGGGACGCGGCGCCGGGCTGACCGACTTCGCCAAGGAACCCGCTTGGCGTCCGCCTAGTATCATTTTGGAAGCCGACCCTCCCCTTCACACCCGGACTCGCGGGGTGCTGGCGAAGGTGCTCTCGCGCCCTGCCCTGCTGTCGCTGCGGGAGCGAATGGAACGTGAGGCGGAACGGCTCCTTGATGAAGTGCTGTCGGCTACGCGCGTCGATGCAGTGGCCCAAATCGCACAGTCATTTCCCCTTCGGGTATTCCCCGATGCGGTGGGCCTGACCTCGGACGGTCGCGAGAATCTACTCCCATATGGAGACATGGCGTTCAACGCTTTCGGTCCCCGCAATGCCATTCTTGAACACGCGATGGTTCGAGCCAGCGAGGTAAGCGGCTGGATCATGGCGCAGTGTCGTCGTTCGGCACTCAGCGATAATGGACTTGGTGCACAAGTCTATGCCGAAGCCGACGCCGGTGTGATCACCGAGGACGAGGCCGGCCTTCTCGTTCGCTCCCTGCTGACTGCGGGCCTCGACACCACGATCCAAGGTCTCGCCCATGCGCTTCACGCGTTTGCGCTTTTTCCAGCGGAATGGCGGGTCCTGCGGGAAGACCCAACCCTGATCCGCAATGCGTTCGAGGAAGCCATCCGCTACGCATCGCCGGTCCAGACATTCTTCCGGACCACCACGCGGGAAATCGACGTCGCCGGTCAAACGCTCCCGGAAGGCAACAAAGTGCTTCTTTTCCTTGCTGCTGCAAACCGCGACCCACGGCGCTGGCCAGATCCGGACACTTTCTCGGTGCGCAGGTCGGCCGCAGGTCATGTGGGATTCGGGTATGGCATCCACCGGTGCGTCGGGCAAATGGTTGCGCGACTGGAGACGGAGGTTCTGCTGCATGCCCTTATCAAGAGGGTGGAAATCTTCGAGCTTGACGGCGCGCCGGTCTTCCGCCTCAACAATACGCTTCGGACCCTGGAACAACTGCCACTGCGGGTGAAGCTCGAACGCCATGTCTCAACGCGCCCGAAACCTCGGCTGCTTGAATTGCGCGTGGCATGCCGACAGCAGCAAGCTTTCGATGTTTGCAGCTTCGACTTGGTGCACCCTGAGGGAAATCTCTTACCGGCATTTGAGCCGGGCGCACATATCGAAGTGCATCTACCTTCGGGTTTGACTCGGCAATACTCGATCTGCAGCGATCCGAACGATCGTCACCGATATCGCATCGCCGTCCTGCGAGAGGCCACGTCAAGGGGGGGCTCCCGCGCTATGCACGAAGAGATAAAAGATGAGCATGTGCTCCGTGCATCACTTCCGAAAAACCATTTTTCCCTGGCTCCCGAAGCTCGATATTCCATTCTTCTGGCAGGTGGCATCGGTATCACTCCGCTGCTAAGTATGGCGCACCACCTGTGGCGGCACGATGCCGCATTTGACCTGCACTACTGCGCCAAGTCCGTCGGCCACGCCGCCTTTGCTCGCGACCTCGAAAGTGCGCCCTTTTCTTCCAGGGTGAGACAGCACTTCAGTCGCATCGATGGCGGCCGACGGCTCGATCTGGTTTCTATGCTAAACGCCGCACCCGCTGATGCACATGTGTACGTCTGCGGTCCCAGAGGCTTCATGGAGTCCGTCCTCGAAGCGGCGCGCGCCCAAGCATGGCCCACGCAACAACTCCACTCGGAGCTGTTCGGTGCGGAGGTTGTTCATTTAGATTCCGACGGAGCTTTCGAGGTCGAACTCGTGAGATCTGGTCAGGTAGTGACAATACCCAAAGATCGTACGGTCATCGAAGTCCTGCACACAAATGGGATACCAGTTCCCGCTTCCTGCGAGCAAGGGGTCTGTGGCACGTGCCTCACCACCGTCTTGAAAGGGATTCCGGACCATCGGGATTCTTATCTGACCGATGACGAACGGAGGCTGAACAATCAGTTCACACCGTGTTGTTCGCGGTCAAAAACAGAACGATTAGTCCTCGACCTGTAGACACGCGCGTCTGCCCAACGAAAGGAGTTGTATGAAAGAGCTGGCTCTAGAGACGGCCTCGGCAATGGTAGATGGGGCTCTCGCGGAGGGTGCAATTCGGCATTTCTGGCGACACCTCGGACAACGACGAGATCTGCGCCGTCGCCGGCATCGAAGCGGCGGGACTAGTCGCCGATACCGGCTCACCTAAGGATCAAACATGAGCACTCCTACATTTGTATTAGGGACTTTTTCCACCGCGGGATGCAGACCTTTCCCGGGCCTTGTGGTCGATGACACGGTCATAGCGCTGCATGCGTTCAAATTATTGTCCAGCGATGGCGCCATGGTGGTGGCGCAATGCGCGACACTTCTCGAATTGCTGGACCGATGGCAACAGAGCTTTCCAACTTTGCAGGAAGCGGCGTCTTTGCTAAAGACGAATGCCCAGACCTTTAAATCGGTGGCTCGTCCGTTCAGCGAATTGACGGTCCATGCGCCGCTGCCCGAGCCACGGACGATTTACTGTTCGGGCGCGAACTATAAGAAGCATGTGGTTGATTTGATCGTCGCCCATCAGGAGCTGCCGGAAACTCGAGACATGTCTCCGGAGCAGAAGCGGGCATGGGGCATGAAATTGATGGATGAGCGTGCTGCGACTGGAACGCCGTTCATTTTCGTTAAGCCGCAAAGCACGGTCGTCGGACCATTTGATCCGATCGTCGTACCGCGAGATGCTCGAAAACCCGATTGGGAGCTCGAACTGGCGGTCGTGATCGGCCGCCGCGCCCGGCGCGTCTCACGTGCGGACGCGCTTGACTATGTGGCTGGCTACACCGTCGTCAATGATGTCACCGTGCGAGAAAAGGTATTTCGCCGCAAGTCTGATTCACCGGAACTCGGGATGGATTTTACAATCAGCAAGGGCGCGCCAAGTTTTCTTCCCATGGGCCCCTTCCTTGCACCCGCTGCCTTTGTCGCTGATCCGCAGCAGTTGCAGCTGAAACTTATCTTGAATGGCCAAGTCATGCAGAATGAATCGACGTCGGACATGATTTTTACCGTTCCTCATCTGATCGAATATCTGTCAGCCAATGTGGAACTTCGGCCCGGTGATGTGATTTGCACCGGCTCGCCGGCAGGCAATGGCATGCACTATGGGCGTTTCATCGAAGATGGAGACCTGCTGGAGGGGAGTATCGAGTCATCGTCGTTCAAATTTGGGACGCAAAAGAACCGTTGCCGGCGGGAAGCTGACGATTTCCGGTGAGTACGGCGGGCTCCGCATTACCGCTCGCTGAACGACGCGCCGTGGACGAATGGCATCGCGGTTGTAGGATAGTGCTTGCCTCTCTGTGCGGTATTGCCTTTGGCGTAACGGGGCTTTTCTTCTACTCAGCGGGCATTTTCTTGAAGCCGATCGCGGGCGAGTTTGGCTGGAGCCGCGCCGCGACGTCGACTGTGCCGCTAGCGGCTGCGCTGGCGCTCGCGTTGACGGCCCCTTTCGTCGGCGGCATGGTGGATCGGTTCGGAACTCGCTCGGCCGCTGTTGTCAGCAGTATCGGCCTTGCGCTCGGCTTCTGGCTGCTAAGTCACACCCCCCCGAATTTTGCGATGTACCTGGGATTGGTCGTCGTCGCGGTATTTCTCGGGGCGGCAGCTTCCCCGGTGGCTTATACGCGTCTCATCAATTTGCATTTCACGTCTGCACGCGGCTTAGCCTTAGGTACTGCGCAGACCGCGACCGGTATCGCGGGTGCCGCGATCCCCGCCCTGTTAATTCCATTCGTAGCCCGGCACGGTTGGCGAGCTGGTTATCAAATTTTGGCGCTTTGTGCGTTCGGCAGCCTGCCCATCGTGTTGTTTTTGCTCCGCGGACTTCCTCGCGGCCGCCAAGGCTCGGCCGGCTCGTCACCGCTCCCGGGAGTGACTCTTGCGCAGGCGTTGGGTCAAGCCCACATCTACACCATGTTCGTCATGCTAACGCTCGCTGCCATAGGGGTGGGCGGCATTATTGTGCACCTTGTGCCCATGCTATCGGATGCGGGATTGCCGCCCGGCCGCGCGAGCGTGGTCACTGCGGCACTGGGTCTGGGAATCATCATAGGACGGGTAGCGACCGGCTTTCTGGTCGATCGAGTGTTCGCGCCGCGGGTGGCCTTTACCGCATTTAGTCTCGCGGCTTGCGGTTGCTGGCTCATGGCCGGGGCCGATGCACAATGGGCTATGGCAGCCGCTGCATTGGTAGGCCTCGCCATGGGGGCAGAAATAGACCTGATCAGCTACCTGGTTGCTCGTTATTACGGCATGTCGGCTTACGGCCGCATTTACGGCTGGCTATACGCGACATTCATGGTGGGGACCTCTGTCGGCCCTGTCATAGCCGGCGCGGCGTTTGATCGTTTCGGCAACTACAGAATCGCCGGCCTATTGATGGGGGCTTGCCTGGCCCTGGCTGGGTTGGCCAGCTGGGCCCTCCCCCGATTCCCCCTACAACAGCAGGATAACATCGGCTAGAGCCGACCTATCGCTCGGCTGCATACATCCGATGCATCCAAACGATTTCTCAAGGGAGGGTCATGTTTTCTATGATGCGACTCCCCATCGCACTACAGCGGATCGCACTATGAATATCATTGGACCGGATGAACTGGTGTTTGGCGTCGAGGATATGGCCGCCTGTTCGCAATATCTTCTTGATTATGGCTTGACACGCGGCGCCTCCCGGGGCGGGGAAGAACGGTTCGAATCTCTGGACGGCACGGCGGTCGTCCTGCGGGATGCCCAGGACCCTCAGCTGCCTCCGACCCAAGGTAAGGCTGCATCGCTGCGAGAGACGGTATACGGAGTCAAGGACGCCGACACACTTGAATATATTGCGGCTGAGGTCAGCAAGGATCGGGAAGTACGGCGCGGCCCAGGTGATGGATCCGTGATGTGCGTTGACAATACGGGCTTCGCGCTGCGTTTTCAGATCACCTGCCGTCGGCCTTACACAGCCGATGCGGATCTAACCAATGCCCCGGGATCGCCTCCGCAGCGGGCCGTGAACACAGTCGGCATCACCCCTGACATGAAAGCACTACCCCGCACCCTCTCGCACGTGGTTCTGTTTGTTCCCGACGCCGCACAGGCGGAGGCCTTTTATCACCGGCTCGGCTTTCGCACGACGGACCGGTTCACCAATGCTGGCCCGTTCTTGAGACCGGCCGGGACACTCGATCACCACACATTGTTTTTGATCCAGGCTCCGCCCTTCATGCAAGGCTGCGAGCATTTCACATTCCATCTGGGAAGTGGCACGGAAGTTCTGGTAGCAGGGACCAGATTCGAAGCCAAAGGCTACAAAACCTTTTGGGGCCCGGGTCGACATCTATTTGGGTCCAATTGGTTTTGGTACTTCAACAGTCCGCTGGGCTGCCACGTTGAATACGATGCCGACATGGACTTGCATGACGATGCATGGGTTGCCCGTGCAGCTCCGGCGAGTACGGATACTTCTCAGCTTTTTCTTTTCACGCGGCGCGATAAATGGTATCCGAGTGGCAAGCCGCCCGAGAAGGCGCCGCCTCTCGGTGAGGTGGTAAGCGTTTGACGGTGGCTGCCATGACGCGTCTTTGTCGCCTCGACGAGGTAGAGATCGGGTCGGCGCGAGGTTTTGATCCCAGCGGCTGTGGCGAAGACTCGATGTTCGTATTGCGACAAGACGGTGCAGTGCGCGCTTTCGAGAATGTCTGTCCGCACCAAGGGGTTCGACTCGAGTACCGCAAGGACCGGTTTCTAGCGGCCGACGGCAGGTCAGTCGAGTGCTTCGCGCACGGAGCGCGATTTGACCCTGTGACGGGGGCGTGCACGGAAGGCGCCTGCGAGGGCCAGTCCCTGACGCCCCTTGCATGCGAGATCCGCGACGATTGGATCTGGATCGAATCGCCGTAGTTGTTTTAGCAACGCGGATCAGATCCGGCATTTTTTGGGGGGAAGTAGATGGCGGCGATTAGCAATGCATTGATTATCGGCGGAGGCTTCTCTGGGATGTCCGCCGCCATTCAGTTACGTAAGGTCGGCGTCGACGTCGATTTGATCGAGATTGATCCGGGCTGGAGATCCTACGGCGCCGGCATTACGCTTGCTGGCCTGACGCTCCGTGCGTTGGGGGCGGTGGGCGTGTTGGCTGAGGTGGTGGCCCAAGGCGCCTGTTGCGATGGCGCCGAAATATACACTGCGCAAGGCCACAAGCTGGGCGATCTTGTCACCCCCCGTCTCGCCGGCCCGAATATTCCCGGCGGCGGCGGTATCATGCGTCCAACGCTGGCCAAGATACTCTCGGCCGCGACACGAAAATCAGGCACGCAGATTCGTTTGGGATGCCGTGTCACGGCAATAACGCCCGTGCAGAACGGTGTTGATGTCGAAACCAGCGACGGTTCTCGTAAGGTCTATGACCTGGTCGTCGCCGCGGACGGCGCAAACTCCTCCACTCGACAGATGGTATTTCCCGACGCGCCGACGCCGAAATATACCGGTCAGGGCGTCTGGCGTGCGCTGGTACCCCGCCCAAAAATGGTGGAACGTCCGTCGTTTTACCTGGGCGCTCGGCTCAAGGCAGGGGTCAATCCGGTGTCAGCGTCCGAGATGTACCTGTTCCTGACGGAGGACCGTCCCGAGAACAAGTATGTCGAGGAATCACAGCTCTTGCCCGATCTGCGAATTTTGCTTGCGGAGTTTACCGCACCGGTACCGGCTTACGTTCAATCCGTTCTCGACAAGGACTCGCATATTGTTTTCCGGCCCCTGGAAGCGATGTTATTGCCGCAACCCTGGTATCGAGGTCGAATCGTGGTGATTGGTGATGCCGCTCATGCGTCGACACCCCATCTCGCCTCAGGGGCCGGCATGGGCGTGGAGGACGCTGTGGTGCTGACTGAAGAAGTGCAAGGTGCAGACTCCATCTCGGAGGCGCTAGAGCGCTTCCAGATTCGTCGCTTACCCCGATGCCGACTGGTGGTGGAAAACTCGGTCAGGCTCGGCGAACTTGAACAGACAAATGGTTCTAAAGATGAACATGCGGAGCTCATGCGGGGGAGCATGATTGCGTTGGCTGCGCCTTATTGATGCGCTCGAGGAGACACTTCAATGAATGACACTAATCTGCTTTTCAACAACGTGCGGCTATTCGACGGCACCGGCGCCACGCCCTACGAGGCGCAAGTGTTGGTGCGGGGTGAGCGCATTGCGGAAGTGTCAAGGCCCGGCGAGCCGGCTCTGATTATAGAGGACTGCCGCATCATTGATGGCCATGGCGCAACCCTCATGCCAGGTCTCGTGGAAGCGCATGCGCATCTCACATGGCCCTCATCCGTGGAACGGGTGGTTAACGCCATGAAGCTTCCCGTCGAGGAGCACATGCTTGTCACCGCGCAAAATGCGCGAATCACGCTCGACCACGGCTTCACCAGCGCCTACTCCGCGGGTTCATTGGGTGAGCGCTTTGAAGTTGCACTGCGTGACATGATCGATGCGGGACATCTGCCGGGCCCTCGGCTCCGAGCTTCCGCGCTGGAAAAGGGCGCCGAAGGGGTGATGGGCGTGCCCGCAGGGCACGATGCGATGCACGATCGGGACATACCCGGCTTGCGTGCGTATGTAAAGTCTATGAAAGCCCTGGGCTGCGACACCATCAAGTTTTTGATGTCAAGCGACGAGGGCTTTGCCCCGGGCGGCGCTCAGCAACTCCTCCTCACTGAAGGGGAGTCCCAAGCCATAGGCGAAGCGGCCCGCGAGGCGGGCATCTGGTTGGCCTGCCATGCGCAAGCAGCTGAAGCTGTTAAACGTGCTTGCCGTGCGGGTTTTAGGGCGATCTTCCATTGCACCTACGCCGATGAAGAGGCGCTCGACATGCTCGAAGCCCGAAAGCACGAGATGTTCGTTGCGCCGGCGCCTGGCCTCCTTTACGCGCGAGTGCACGAGGCAGGCGCCTTCGGCATCGGTCGTGCAGAAGCCGAAAAGCTGGGCGCCGTTTCAGGCTTGGAGCTGATGGCCCAGGTGTATCCCAAAATGCGCAAACGAGGCATCCGCGTACTGCCGGGCGGTGATTATGGATTTCCCTACAATCCGATCGGCAAAAACGCGCGAGACCTGCAGCTATTCGTCGACATCATGGGCTACAGCCGAACGGAGGCCTTGGTCGCCGCCACGCGCTACGGCGGAGAACTGATGGACATGGATGTTGGTGTCATCGCCAAGGGCATGCTCGCTGACCTTCTTTTGGTCACAGGTGATCCGACGCAGGACCTCACGATTTTGCAGGACAAGAAGCGCATTCCGGCTGTAATGAAGGGTGGTCAGTTTCATCGCCTGGACTTGGTGGGCCTCGAGTCCGCCCTTGCATCAACCAGCCGCCGCGCAGCTTAAGGGAAATTCAATGACGCTACACTCATGCGGGCCATTACGCGACGGCGTCCATGCACCGGCAGAATCAATTTCTGGCTCCGGACGCCAGCGACCGACGACCATCGACATTCATTGCCATGTCTTGACCCTGGCCGCGGAGCCTTTGGTCGCCTCCTCGCCGCAGAAGCAAAAGGAACCGGCGCTTCTACTGCAAGCAATGGGAGAAGCATCGGTGGCCCACAACAATGCCGTGATGCTGCCCAACGCCTTCCCAAAAATGACTCAAGTGGA
>Ga0302310_10003829_pt1 | contig 11523 bp, 9 predicted proteins | sample III_Palsa_N1_2_FD_200451 | JGI IMG/M metagenome (GOLD analysis project Ga0302310, IMG submission 200451) | Peat permafrost microbial communities from Stordalen Mire near Abisko, Sweden - III_Palsa_N1_2 | ecosystem: Environmental > Terrestrial > Soil > Palsa > Peat permafrost | place: Sweden... | reverse complement strand
GTGATAATTTATAATCTATTGATGGGTTAAGGTTCGTTCAGCTTTGCAGTCATGAAGAAGCACTTCACCATGAGGTATTTATGAAAGCTCGCGTTGCACGACACGAAGTTCGAGATGAGATTCAACGCAGAATTCTTACCGGAGAGAGCAAGCCGGGACAGCGGTTGAGCCAGCAGAGTTTAGCTCGTGAGCTGGGCGTTGCGCAGGGCACGGTGCGGGAGTCTCTGCTGGAGCTGCATTGGCTGGGGCTTGTGGAGTCGGTTGACCACCTTGGTGTGTTTGTCGACACGCTGGACGCGGCGCGGATCTGCGAGGCGTACCTGGTGCGTGAGGTGATGGAAGGGCTTGCGGCACGGCTGGCGTGCGGACATGCAAGCCGGGCTGATATCACCGAACTGCGATGTATGGCCGATGACATCTACAAACTGGCTCAGCAAAAGGACGACGATGGCAACACTGCATCTTTGGATCGGCAGTTTCATCTACACATTACGGAGCTTTCGCGCAACGGAACGTTGATCCGTTTGTCGCAGACGACGCGCGTGCTCGGTATGACGGTGCGTGCGTTTCGCGATCCGGAGATTATTCATGCGGAGCATCTGCGGATTGTGGAAGCCATTGAACATAACTTCGCAGATGAAGCGGAGCGGCAGGCGCGCACGCATGTTCAGGGAGCTCGCGAGATGATCGAGAGCCAGGTGAAGCAGGGAACGTTTGTACCGAAGTGGGTTGGATAGTTCAGAGCGGTTTTTGATTTTAGTTTGGGGAAGCCTTGGAAAACAGCGTAGCGAAATCATACAGTTCGTATCTTGGCGGCAAGTGGGTAAAGACCGGCGACGAGATGAAGGTGGTGAACCCGGCGACGGCAGAGACGTTTGCTACGGTGTCAAAGGTGGGCAATGAGGCGTTGAAGGCTGCGTTGATTGCGGCAGAAGAGGCGCTGCCCGCATGGCGTGCAACGACGGCAAAAGACCGCGGGATTCTGCTGCATAAGGTTGCTGATGAACTGGTCCGGCGTAAGGCTGAGATTGCGCGCGTGATTACGCTGGAGAATGGCAAGCCGCTGGCGCAAAGCGAAGGCGAAGTGGCGATGTCGGAAGACCACCTGCGGTGGTTTGCTGAAGAGGGCCGCCGTGCGTATGGACGGTTGATACCGCAGCAGGTGGGCAGCAAACGGCACATGGTGGTGAAGACGCCTATCGGCGTTGTGGGAGCGATTGCGCCGTGGAACTTTCCGCTGGTGCTTTCGGTGCGTAAGGTTGCGCCCGCGATGGCTGCCGGTTGCCCGGTGATCCTGAAGCCGGCTTCGCAGACGCCGTTGTCATCGGTGTTGCTGGCCGAGTGCATGGAAGCTGCCGGCGTGCCGGCGGGTGTTTTCCAGATGATCCTCTGCGATGCGGCGATGTTATCGACAGAACTGATTGCGAATCCTATCTGCCGCAAGATCAGCTTTACGGGGTCGACGCGTGTGGGGCAGTCGTTGATACGTGCGGCGGCGGCGATGGTGAAGCCGTTGTGCCTGGAGCTTGGCGGGTTGGCGCCGGTATTGGTGTTTGAGGACTGCGATCTCGACAAGGCGGTGCAGGAGACGATCATCGCGAAGTTCCGCAACACGGGGCAATCGTGCATTGCGGCAAACCGGATCTATGTGCAGAAGCCGATCTACAAAGAGTTTGTGGAGCGCTTTGCAACGGCGGTGGCGAAGTTGAAGATTGGGCCAGGGCTTGAGCCGGGGATGGATGTTGGGCCAGTGGTGAATCAGAGTGGGCTGGATGCGGCGCTGGCTCAGATTGAAGATGCAAAGAAGCTGGGCGGGCGCGTGATTGCGGGTGGCGGACGGCTGGCAGGTTCGGCTGGGTTCTTCCTGGAGCCTACGGTGATTGAGAACGTGCATGACGGCTCGCTGTGCATGTGCGAAGAGACCTTTGCGCCGATTGCGCCGATCAGCAGCTTCGATACGGAAGAGGAAGCGATTCGCCGAGCGAACAATACGCCTTATGGGTTGAGCGCTTATGCGATGACTCGCGACATCGGCCGTGTGTTCCGGCTGAGTGAGCAGTTGGAGGCGGGAACTCTGGGCATCAATGATGGTGCGCCCACGACCAGCCAGGCGCCGTTTGGCGGCGTGAAGCAGAGTGGCTGGGGACGCGAACTTGGCAGCGAAGGTTTGGAAGCGTTTTTAGAGACAAAGCACGTTTCGATCGGCGGGGTGTAATAACCCGAAGACCGAGTGGAAGCAAGGAGAGAGCAAAGACGATGATTCATTTTTTAACTCATGACACAGAGGACAATGTCGGCGTGGCGGTGGTCGATATCGAGGCCGGTGCGGATTGCATCGGCAGAAATCTGAGCGACAACAAGACGCTGAAGGCGCACTCGGAAGAAGCGATTCCTCTGGGCCACAAGATTGCCTTGAAGGACTTCAAGGTTGGCGACGACGTGATCAAGTATGCCTGTGTGATCGGGCGTATCTCCGCCGATGTGAAGACCGGGCACCATGTACATACACAGAACCTGAAGACGAAGAGGTGGGCATAGATGGCAACGCGAAAGATTCTTGGCTATAGACGCGAAAATGGAGCGGTTGGTGTTCGGAACCACGTCGTCATTCTTCCGGTGGACGATATCTCGAACGCTGCGTGTGAGGCAGTGGCGAACAACATCAAGGGCACGATGGCGATCCCTCATGCGTATGGCCGACTGCAGTTTGGTGAGGACCTTGAGCTGCACTTCCGCACGATTATTGGAACGGGTGCTAATGCGAACGTTGCGGCTGTTATCGTCATCGGCATCGAAGCTGGATGGACGAAGAAGATTGTCGACGGCATTGCCAAGACCGGCAAGCCTGTCTTCGGGTTTTCGATTGAAGGCAAGGGTGACATTCGCACGATTGCCGATGCGTCGTATAAGGCCAAAGAGTATGTGCAGTGGGCGAGTGAGTTGCAGCGCACCGAGTGCGATTTGAGTGAGCTTTATATCAGCGTGAAGTGCGGCGAGTCGGACACGACGACTGGTCTTTCGAGCTGCCCGACGGTTGGCAACGTGATCGACAAGCATTGCGCGGTGGGTGGTACGGCTTCCTTTGGTGAGACAAGCGAGCTTACCGGTGCGGAACATATCGTTGCGGCGAAGGCTGCGAATGAAGAGGTCCGCAAGGAGTTCTTCGCGATGTTTGAGGACTATACGAAGCTGGTGTTCGACCAGAAGACGAATGATCTTTCGGAGTCGCAGCCGACAAAGGGAAACATCGCTGGCGGCCTGACCACGATCGAAGAGAAGGCGCTTGGCAACGTTGAGAAGCTGGGCAAGAAGACGAAGTTCATCGGCTGCCTGCCGCCTGCTGTTGCGCCGACGAAACCTGGTCTGTGGTTTATGGATACGTCCAGTGCCGCGGCTGAGGCGGTTACACTGTGGGCCGCGTCGGGAGCGGTGATTCATCTCTTCCCAACGGGGCAGGGCAACGTGATCGGCAACCCGATTGAGCCGGTGATCAAGCTCACCGGAAATCCGAAGACAATGGCGACGATGTCCGAGCATATCGATGTTGATGTGTCGAAGGTGCTGCAGGGCGAGATGACGATTGATGAGGCAGGCGATGTGCTGCTGGATATGATCGTGCGCACCGCCAACGGCCGTTACACCGCAGCAGAAGCCCTTGGACACCGCGAGTATTCGATGACCAAGCTGTACCGGAGCGCCTAAGTGCCCAGGTTCAAATCCAAGGAGCTGCGCGGGCTTGTTAGTAGGCTCGCTGTTGCAGACGGTGTCCCGGCGGACGATGCGGATGTATTCGCGCGTGTGCTTGTGGACGCCGATCTGCAAGGTGTTTCTACGCATGGGGTGTCGCGTCTCAATATTTATTTGCAGCGGATCGAGAAGGGACTGATCGACCCGAAGGCTGCGCTTGGCATCGATCGTAATGGCGGCAGCGTGCTTGCACTCGATGCCGGCAATGGCCTTGGCCAGGTGCAGGCGATGAAGGCGCTGGATATGCTGACGCCTCTTGCAAAGCAGAACGGCATTGCGGCGGCGACGATTCGCAACTCGCAGCACTTTGGGGCCCTTTCGTACTACTGTAATCGTGCGGCGGAGCAGGATTTGATTCTGCTGGCGATGACGAACTGCGAGCCGGCGATGTCTCCGGCGGGTGGGTTTGAGGCTTTCTTTGGGACCAATCCTATCGCTGCATCTTTTCCGACAGGGAAGGGGTACAGCGTCAAGATTGATATGGCTACGTCTATCGTTGCGCGAGGGAACATTATTGCGGCGCAGAAGAAGGGGCAGGCGATTCCTGAAGGCTGGGCGCTTGATCCGGCTGGCGAGCCAACGACGGATGCGTCGCAGGCGCTGCTCGGAACCGTGCTCACGATGGCGGGACACAAGGGCTATGCGTTGGCGTTAATGATTGAGGTCTTCAGCAGTGTGCTGTCGGGTGCGGCTATTGGGTCTGAGATTGGTTCAATGTATAAGAACATGGACCGCAAGCAGGATGTTGGACACTTCTTCTGCCTGCTGAACATTACGGCGTTCCTGGATGTGAAGGACTTCAAGCGACGTATGGATGAGACGATCGACAAGCTCAAGGCGGGCAAAAGGCGTCCTGGTGTGGAGGAGATTTTGATTCCGGGGGAGCGGTCTTCGCGGATGGCGGCTGAGAACGAAGCGGCGGGCGTCATGATCGGCGATGTCGTTGTTGGTGAAATCAAAGAGCTATGCAGTTGTTTGAATGTGCCGTTTGATTTGACAGAGGTTGGAAGCTAGACATGTCAGATATTTTGATCTCGGAAAATATTCGCGGAGGGGCTGTGGATGCGCTGTCCTCGCGGTTTGAGGTGGAGATTCTTCCTGATCTTTGGAAAGACCCGGCGGAGTTATTGAAGCGCGTTGGTGATGTTCGCGCGTTGATTGTTCGCAACCAGACGCAGGTGAATGCTGAGGTGTTTGCGGCGGCGAAGAAGCTTGTGGTGGTTGGCCGCGCTGGTGTTGGGCTGGATAATGTCGATGTTGCTGCAGCGACCAAGGCGGGTGTTCAGATTGCCTGCACGCCGGATCAAAATGCGATCAGTGTGGCGGAGCTTGCCATTGGGCTGATGCTTTCGCTCACACGCATGATTCCTGCGGCTAACGAGGATACGAAGGCGGGCAACTGGAACCGGCAACGCTTCCAGGGGACGGAGCTTTACGGCAAGACGCTGGGCATCGTTGGCGCCGGCAAGATCGGCTTTCTGACGGCACGGCGGGCACAGGCCTTAGGCATGAAGGTGCTGGCTTACGATCCGTTTGTTAGCCCGGACAGTGTGTTGCTTGCCGACCTGAATGCGAGGCTGGTGGGGTTGGATGAGTTGCTTTCGCAATCGGATGTGGTTTCGTGCCATCTGCCTTCTACACCCGCGACCCAAGGCATCTTCAACGCCGCGCGCTTTGGAATGATGAAGCCTACGGCGACGTTCATCAATACGTCTCGTGGAGAGGTTGTGAACGAAGCCGACCTGCTCGAGGTGTTGCGGGCGAAGAGGATTGGTGGCGCTGCGTTGGATGTTCGAGCGAAGGAGCCGCCGCAGGCAGGTGATTTGGAGAAGCTCGACAACGTGATCCTTACTCCGCATACGGCTGCTCTTACGGCCGAAGCGCAACATCGTGTTACCGAATCCATCTGCGATGATGTGGCTCGTGTTCTCGATGGGAAGCCGGCGCGGAACCCAGTGAACAAGGTCTAGAGCTTTGGCTTTGTGTACGGGCCTGTACAATTCATCTGTTTGCTCATGACTGAACAAGCGGGGAGCCAAATTGCCCGTACTGATCGATTCAACGCATCAACCGCACTCTTCCCGGCGTCGCTGGCTGCTCATTCTCGCCGTGGTGATCGTCGCCGTTATCGCTGCAAGCCGGACACTGTTGTCCTATTGGGTTAGCCTGCTTTGGTTCAACTCCCTAGGCTACGGGCAAGTGTTTTGGAAGACCACGGCGCTGCAGGTCGGTGTCTTCGTATTCTTTGCGGTCGTAACGTTCGCCATTTTGTTTGGAGCGCTAACCGTTCTTCGACGGTCACAACAGTCTGTACTTCCACGGGATCACAAGCTGATGATCGGCGGCCAGCCGGTCAACTTCTCGGTGGAACCTGCGTTGCGTGTCATCACGCTTGTTGTTTCGTTGCTTGTCGCTGTAGTGACGGGCGCGTCCATGTCGAGCGATTGGCCTGCGCTGGCGCTGTTCTGGTATGCGCCACGGTCTGCCGGTGTTGTTGATCCTATCTTCGGCAAGCCGTTGGGCTTCTTCCTTTTCACGCTGCCGGCGTTGCAGATTCTACTTAGCTGGCTGCTTACACTGGCCGTTATTCTCTGCATTGCGGCCGTCGTTCTGCTCGTCATTACCAGCGGCGCTCGGGCACTTGATAAGGGGAGCAGCAACTCGTCTACAGCGTCCTGGAGCGGGCTCTCGGCAGCTGCCGCTTTCTTGTTGCTGCTCCTTGCGTTCAATGTCTACCTGGACCGTTTTCAGAGCCTGCTCGACCACCACACAATCTTCGACGGCATCAGCTACACGGACGCGCACATCACCATCAATGGGCTCCTGATCGTCTGCGCTGCGCTTGTACTTGGAGCCATTATTGCGGCTGTCAACGCGGCTCGTGCAGCACGTCCGCGAGTGCTCGCCTTCGCGATTGTTCCTGCTGCGTTCTGCTACATCCTTCTGGGCATCGTAGGATGGTACGTTGTTAACTTCATCGTCAAGCCGAATGAGTTGGTGCGCGAAGAACCGTACATCACCCACAACATCGAGATGACGCGCCAGGCATTTGGCCTCGACAAGTTTCTTCGGCGTGAGTTTCCCGCGGAGACTACGGTGGACGCAACCGACCCTGCGAACAACCAGCCGACGTTGCAGAATATTCGTCTATGGGATTGGCATGCACTGCAGGATACGCTTCGCCAGAATCAGGAGATCCGCACCTACTACGACTTCCCGGACATCGACATTGACCGCTACACGCTCAACGGCAGCCTGCGTGAGGTGATGCTTGGAACTCGTGAGTTGAACGTCGACAAGCTGCCTGAAAGCAGCCGCAACTGGATCAACGAAAAGCTCATCTATACGCACGGTTACGGCGTCACGATGAATCCCGTTAACGGGTTCACTTCTGAAGGCCTGCCGACCTTCATGCTGAGCAATATGCCCGTCCAAAGCACTGTACCTGGCCTCAGTGTTACGCGGCCAGAGGTCTACTTCGGCGAGCTCACTAATACTGATGTCTACGTCAAGACCCATCAGCAGGAGTTCGATTATCCGCAGGGCCAGTCCAACAACCTCACGTCTTACCAGGGATCGGGCGGTATTGTGCTCGGCGGATTCCTGCGTCGTGTCATGATTGCAATCGATCGCGGCGATCTTGGCAAGCTTCCGTTTAGCGACGATGTCACCTCACAGAGCAGATTGCTGATGCAGCGCAACATTCGCGCGCGTGTGGCCGCACTGGCGCCGTTTCTTGTCTTTGAGCAAGACCCTTACATCGTTGTCGGGGACGATGGCCGTCTTTCATGGATGATGGACGCCTTCACCACCTCGGATAACTATCCGTACTCCACGCACTACGGTCTTGGCGACAACCAGGTCAACTACATGCGAAACAGCGTCAAGGTAGTGATTGACGCGTACAACGGCACCACCACCTTTTATGTCTTCGATAAAGAAGACCCGATTATCAATGCCTATCGCCGCATCTTTCCAGCGTTATTCAAAGATGCGTCGGAGATGCCCGCAGATCTGCACCGGCACATCCGTTACCCCGAGACGTTGTTCAAGCTGCAGTCGGAAGTTTATGGTCTTTACCATATGACCAATCCACAGGTCTTCTTCAACCGCGAAGACCTGTGGACGGTTGCCACTGAAACAGGGCATGACAGCGACGGCAACCAGACGGTGCTGCCGATGCAGCCGAACTTCGTGCTGATGAAGCTCCCTGATGAAAAGGATGTCGAGTTCGACGAGATACTTCCGTTCACACCAGCGAACCGCAACAATCTGATCGGCTGGATCGCCGCTCGATCCGACGGCGCAAACTACGGTAGTTCGATTGTCTATGACTTTCCCAAGTCGCGCGTCGTCGATGGCCCGCAGCAGATCGAGGCGCGAATCGATCAGAATGCGCAGCTCTCCGGTCAGCTCACCTTATGGAATCAGCAGGGCTCGCATGTCCTCCGCGGAAGCCTGCTGGTCATTCCGTCGGGCAAAGCGCTCTTATATGCGGAGCCGATTTATCTTCAGGCCCAGCAGAGTCCCATGCCTGAGCTGCGCCTGGTTGTTCTTGCGTTGCAGGATCGCCTTGCCTACGGGCCGACGTTCCAGGCGGCCTTGCAGTCCCTCTTCGGGGGGCAGGTTTCGTCGATGAGTTCTACGGACGCGAATGCGCAAGCAACGCCGACATCTACAACGCCGGGTGCTCCCAAGGCTACTACTGACCTCAATACGCTCATCGGGCAAGCCAGCAAAGATTTTGCTGACTATCAGCGTCTGACCTCGGAAGGAAAGTTAGGAGAAGCAGGGCAGAAGCTCGATGAGTTGAAACAGGTGCTTGGCCAGCTAAATGCACACGCGAAATAATTAGCGGTGATGGATCTGCAGCAGGCCAAGGAAGAAGCTGGCGAAGATCGCTTCAACGCCCAGCATAAGTGCGCTGGCAGAAGGCAACGTAAGACGCAACATGCGCGTCGCTGTTACGGCGCCGAACCCCGCAGTGTGCCACTGCACTACGGCATAGATGCCCGTGCCCAATCCAGCGAGCAGCAGTAGAACTCCAAGCATCAGGCCGGCCTCCAGCGAAATGGTATGCAGCACTTTTTCAAACTTAGGGTTCGGTGGCAGAAAGCCTGCTCGTGTACCGAAGAGCTTCGCGCTGACAGCAAAGACCGTAACATGCACCCCGATAAGGAGCACGCCGAGCGCATACGCCAGCGTATCTACGTCGAAGTTCAAGCGCCCGATGTGGCGCTCGCCACCGATCAGCCAGATGCTCGCCAGCAGGCCTGCAACCGTAAGAATAACGCCGGGATAAAAGAACAGCCATCGCGGGCTATACATCAATAGAAATCGGAGATGACGCCAGCCATCGCGCCACGTGCGCAGGTGCGGTGCGCGACTGCGGCCATCGGGCCTCAGTGTGGTGGGGACCTCGCCGATCGCGAGCTTCTGCAGCGATGCTTTCACCACCATCTCGCTGGCAAACTCCATGCCTGTCGTCCGCAGGTTGAGTCCGCGAATTGCGTCCACGCGGAAGGCTCGTATACCGCAATGAAAATCGCCAATGGGCACCTTGAAGAATAGTCGTCCAATAAACGACAGCACAGGGTTTCCCAGATAGCGATGCAGTACGGGCATGGCGCCCTCGTTGATGCCTCCCTTGTAACGGTTGCCCATCACCAGGTCTTTGCCGGAGTCCAAAGCCTCAATAAAGCGCGGAAGATGGCTGAAGTCGTAAGAATCATCCGCGTCTGCCATCAGGATGTACTTGCCCTCAGCCTCGTGAATGCCTGCAATCAGCGCTGCTCCATAGCCTCGCATGGAAACCGGAATCACACGCGCGCCTTCGGTGAGGGCAATCGCCTGCGAGCCATCCGTGGAGCCATTGTCGGCGATCAGCACCTCACTCGGACGGCCCAACGCTTCAATCGCAGTTCTAGCCTTGGACACACACGCTGCCATCGTCTCGGCCTCGTTCAGGCAAGGCATCAGGATTGTGACATCCAATGTCGGCATCGGGTAAGTATAACTGCGGTGGTTGAGACTGCGCGCGTCCCTTGCCGCGATAGACTTGCGAAAGGCTTGACTGGAGCGAAGGGAACTGAAGATGAGGACAGTATGCGCCGTTACAGGGGCAACCGGTTATGTGGGATCGCGCATTGCCTCTGCTCTGGCCGCAGAGTTTGATGTAGTCTCCATGGGCCGCAGTGTGGGAGCCGAAGGGATTCGCTGGCAGATGGAGGTAATGGCGGATGTCGCCTCTGAACTCCGCAGCTGCAATGTGACGGTGCTGGTACATTCGGCTTGGGACTTCAACCATCCGAAGGCCGCCGCGAACTGGCAGAGCAACGTCGAGGGTTCCCGCAAACTGATTAAAGCAGCGCTGGCCGCGGGGGTGCAGCGCATCTTGTTCATTTCAACGATCTCCGCGTTCGAGGGTGCGCGCTCGCAGTATGGCAAGTCGAAGCTTGCCGTGGAGCGAATGGTGCTCGCAGCTGGCGGCACAGTTCTTCGCCCCGGCCTTGTCTGGAGCGACCGCTCCGGCGGCATGTTCGGCTCGCTGCGCCAGCAGGTCAGCAAGGGCCGCATCGTTCCAATGATTGGCGATGGCCGTTATCCGCAGTACTTCATCCACGAAGACGATCTGGCTGCCATCGTCCTCCGCGCCGCGAAGGGCGAGTTCTCTGGCCGCACTCTCACACTGGCTCATCCGAAGCCCTGGTTGCTGCGCGATCTCATCCTCCGCCTTGCGGCTGAGGCAGGGAAGACTGTGAGGCTAGTCGGAGTTCCCTGGCGTGTGATCTACGCAAGTCTTAAGATCGGTGAAAGTTTTGGATTGAAGATCGGCTTTCGCTCCGACAGTGTAATCAGTCTCGTCTATCAAGACCCCGCACCACAGTTTTCATCAGATCTGCCCGTTAGAGAGTTTCGCTAGTCTGTTCAACCGTGCGGTCAACATAAGATAAAGTTCAAGTACCGCACTCTCTTCACAAGACCCTATGAACCTGGACACTTTGCTTGGAGAACTAGGCCCATGACTGCCTCAAAATACCCCAGCCCTCCTGTTATTGCTTGCATGCCGCCGATACTGCGGCGTTTCTGTGTGCTGACTATTTTGCTCACAGTTGTTGCTCTTGCAACCAAATACGTTTGCCAGCATGTGCTGCATCTTCCTGAGGAATATTGCTTCTATTTCATCCCGTGGCACTATCGCTCGGTCGACTTTCGCTGTTTCATTCCTCGCTTTAAGGACTTCCATCATTCAACCTTTTTTGCGCGTGATGCGGTACACGGAATGATGTTTACCTATCCGGCACCCGGAGCGATGGTTTATCATTTTTTTTATCTATTCCGGCATGGTATCCGCGTTTATTTATTTATCTCGGCTTCATGCGCCATTCTGGCCGCAGCTGCATTCAGCAAGTCGCTGAGACGTCATGGCCTCTCGTGGCGCATGGCGATCTTTTTTATGACGACGGCAGTCCTCACTTCTTACCCTCTGTCTTTCAATTCCTGGCTAGGAAATACCGAGATAGTTCTTTCCGTCTTGCTCGGCCTGGGCCTCTATTTTTTCGCTATTGGCAGAGATTGGGAAGCAGCCACCTTCTTCGCTCTCGCGGCTTCGCTTAAGATCTACCCCCTGATCTTTTTTGCGTTGCTGCTGGGCAGGAAGAGATACCGGCAGATAGTGTTTGGCATCGTCCTCTTCGCGGTGGTCAACGTAGTATCGCTGTGGATGTTGGCCGGGTCGGTATTTGCAGCACAACGTGGCATCCAGGACGGGCTTAC
>Ga0302310_10003824_pt1 | contig 11535 bp, 9 predicted proteins | sample III_Palsa_N1_2_FD_200451 | JGI IMG/M metagenome (GOLD analysis project Ga0302310, IMG submission 200451) | Peat permafrost microbial communities from Stordalen Mire near Abisko, Sweden - III_Palsa_N1_2 | ecosystem: Environmental > Terrestrial > Soil > Palsa > Peat permafrost | place: Sweden... | reverse complement strand
TGTCGTTCTGGTCATTCCGATGGGAATTGTAACGGTGGATCATCCTCAGACGTTCTCGATCGCAGGCGTGATCGATGGAGGCGAGAAGAGAATGATCATATCAACCTCAATCGCACTGGCACCCTTAGGAACCCCGTTCCCACCGTCCTGACTCCGCCTTCTTAGCGATCTCGGAGATCTCCTCTGGCGTTGGAATCGCCGCTCCCAGCCCGCCCAATTCAGCTATGGATCGCCTATGATCGGAACCCTCGACTCGATCTGGCGCCATCCCGTGAAGGGCTTCACGCCGGAAAGCCTCCTCGAAGCGCGGCTTACCGCCGGCGAGTATTTCCCATTCGACCGGCTCTATGCGGTGGAAGACGGACCCTGCGGCTTCGATCCGGCCGCGCCGGTCCATATCTCGAAACAGAAATTCACCGTTCTGGCCAAGATTCCCGCGGTGGCCGCCATCAGGACTGCCTTTGATGACGCCACCTCGACGCTGACCGCCCAGGTGGGGTCCGTGCCGCCCATCGTAGTCGATCTAGGCGACGAGGCGGGGCGCACATCGTTCGCCGCCTGGCTCGGCCAGGTGCTCGGTGACGAGGTGCAAGGCCCTTTGAAGGTCCTCCCCGCGCCGGGACGCCATCGGTTCATGGACCACCCGCAGGGCTACGTCTCCATCATCAACCTGAACAGCGTCCGCGACCTTGAGGCGAAGCTGGGGCGGCCGGTGGATCCCCGCCGGTTCCGCGCCAACCTCTACGTTGATGGCTGGCCGGCCTGGGCGGAAAACCGATCGATGGCGGGATCGGTGCGGCTGGGCGAGGTGGAAGCGCGGCTGTTCAAGCCGATCGTCCGCTGCCTGGCCACCCACGTGGATCCCGACACCGCGCAGGCCGATATTGAGATCACCAAGGCCCTGTTCGACAACTACGGTCACACCCTCTGCGGCGTCTATGTGTCGGTGACGAAAGGCGGCCGGATCGCCCTCGCCGACCCGGTGGCGCTGGCCCTCGACGAGGCGGACGCGCCTAGCGCCTGAGCGCGCGCTCGATGACGTCCGCCGCCGCCTCGGCGCCGTCCTCGGCGGCCACTTGCGCGGCCGCCCGCCGCGCGGCGTCGGCATAGGCGGGGCGGGAGGCGAGGGCTTCGATGGCCCGGCTCGCCGAAGCGGCGGAATAAGCCTTGGGGTTCAAGGTGCGCGCCAAGCCCAGCCGCACGAGCCGCGCCGCGTTGTCGGGCTGGTCAGCCATGTGCGGCGTCACCAATTGCGGCCGGCCCGCGCGCAGGGCCTGGCCGGTGGTGCCGACGCCGCCCTGATGGACGACGGCCTCGGCGCGGGGGAACAGCGCTGAGTGAGGCGCGTAGGCGCAAGCGATCGCGGTCTGCGGCAACCGCCCCGGCAGCGCCTTGAAGCCGTCCTGCCCCACCAGCAGCACCGCGCGCCGGCCAAGCGTGCTGGCGGCCTCCAGGCTTTCCAGGAAGAAACGCCCGGGATTGAGCACTGCGGTGGTGCCCAGCGTGAAGACGATCGGCGCCGGGCCTTGGTCCAGAAAGGCGGCAAGCTCTTCATCCAGACCAGCGCCACCGCCCAGTTCGCTGTCATAGAAAGGAAAACCGGTGATGGTTGTGGCGGGTGGAAAGTCCGGTTGCACATCGCCGAGAACCCTGGAATACAGCGCCAGCGTGCCGAGCGGTGAATACGGCCCCTGCAGCACCGGCGTCAGCGGGCTCGGAGGCAAACCCAGCTCGGCCCGGAACTCATGGACAGGCCCAAACCAGTTCGCAGCGTAGTTGGCCATGAAGCTGAATAGCCAGCGGTAGACCGCCGGTCCCAGCCATGGCCGCATCGCGTCTATCCATGGCGTAACGCCCAGTACGGGCGGGTCGTGCGCCGACATGAATGCGAAGGGCTGCAGCACTGAAGACATCCAAGGCAGACCGCGCTTCTCGGCCAGCAGCGGCGCGGCCATCACCACGCCATGGGGGATCAACAGGTCCGCGCCGTCGCAGGCCGCCTCCAGGTCCTCATAGGATTGCCGGATGAACGGCAGCACGATCCGCTTGAGGAGGAACCGCAGACCCGTGGCCTGGTCGGTGACCGCGCGAATGATTTCGTCCTGCGACAGGCCTATCGCGTCCGCGTCATCGATGTCGGGCCGCAGGTGGCGGTAGCCGACGCCCTCCCGCTCGATCTTCGGCCGGAATGCGCCCCGGGCGGCGATGACCGGCTCGTGCCCGCGGGCTTTCAGCGCTAGCGCCACCGCGATGAAGGGATGCACATCCCCCTCGGAGCCCATCGTCGCCATGACGATTCGGGCCATCTAACGGGCCTTGATCCGCACGCGAATGCCATTCGCTGACCGTAAGGTGAGGCGCGCCACCGGCTCGGGCGTATGTCCCGGCTCCGGCGACAGCTCGAAACGCCGGATCACCTCGGCGAGCAGCAGTGTCGCCTCCTGCAGCGCGAACGCCGCGCCCACGCAGACCCGCTCCCCCATACTGAACGGCATATAGGCGCAGCGCAGGCCCTCCTGGCCCTGGGTGGTGTCGAACCGGCACGGGTCGAACGCGTCCGGCGCCTCGCCCCAGTGGCGCGGCTGGCGGTGCAGCAGCCAGGGCGCCACCACCACGATCGAACCCTTCTCGATGTCGCGTCCACCCATCTGCATGTCCTTCATGGCGTCGCGGGCGAAGAAGGCCACCGGTGGATAGAGGCGGAGCGTTTCGCGGAACGCGTCGCGGGTCTTGGCCAGCCGTTTGATATGGGCGAACTCGATCTTTTTCTCGCCCACCTGTTCGGCGACCTCGGCGTTCAGGTTGGCCTGGGTTCCGGGGTCGACGGCCAGCAGATAGAGCGCCCAGGCCAGGGCGCTGGCCGAGGTCTCATGCCCGGCCAGGAACAGGAAGGCGATCTGGTCTAAGAGTTCGCTCTCGCCCAGGGTGTCGCCGGTGTCCGGATCGACGGTGGAGGTCAGCACCGCCAGGATGTCGGCAGTGGGGCAGGGCGTTCCGGCTTTCAGCGCCTTCAGCCGCCGGTCCAGCGGGTCCTTCAGGATCGCCCGGATTTTCCGCGCCGCCCGCTTGGCCGCTCCGGCGCCGGGCACCAGCCCCGCCGGCGCGCGCGCCATCTGCAGCATGCCCTGGGCATAGGACACCTTCTGGAACAGCTCGAAAGCGGCGAACACCGTCCGGGCGTCGGCGGCGCTGATCGGCTCGGAGAAGATGGTGCGGAAGATGATGTCGGCGGCGAAATGGGTGGTGGCCGCGTCGACGTTCAGCGCCTCGTCCGGATGTTCCGCCGCGTGCTTGGCCAGGCGCGCGATGGCCGCGTCGCAGGCCTGGCGCATCAGCGGGAACACCGCCTTCAGTCCCGCCTGGGCGAAGGCTGGGTCCATCAGCTTGCGCTGCCTGCGCCAGGTCTCGCCGTCGCTGGTGAACAGGCTGTCGCCGGTCACGTCCTGCAACATCGGGTCCATGATGTCGCTCTTGTGGAAGTCGCCTGCGCGGCGGACCAGCACCTCGCGCGCCAGTTCCGGCTCGCGCACGGTGAACATCCAGCGCTTCTTTAGGGCTGGCAGGGTCGGGATCCAGGTTCGGCCGATGTCGACGCCGAAGCTCTCGTCGTAGAACACCGCCAGGCTCGATCGGACGCCCAGGCGGATCATCTGCAGTTTCGACGATTTGCCCGGCGGCCGTTTCGGCTTGGGCGGGACGACCGCGCTCACGATCCCGCGGCCTCGAGCAGAAAGTCCGGCCCCGCCGTGATGCGGAAGTAGTCGTAGGCGCCGAGCACATCTCCCGCCATCACATACTGGAAGTGAAAATCCAGCGGCTTGAGCTTGATCCGGCGGAAGTTGGCCTTGGTCAGCAGCAGGTGGAAGCGCGGCGATTTCCGCACCGGCCACAGCCGACCCTCCACCAGTATGCCATTCAGCGGATCGACCGCGCAGGAACTGACCGGATCGCCGGGCGAGGTCTCGTCCAGCCAGGCCAGGGCGTCGGAGGCGGCGACCCGCGCCAGGTCGCGCTTGAAATTGGCGTCATCCGGCAAGGGTGTATAGACCGCGAACGGCTGGCCCAGGGTCAGCAGCGAGAACCTCGATCGCCCGCGGCCGAACGCCGGATCCCGCTCCAGCACCCGCGCGGCGGTGCGGATGGCGTGCAGCGTGCCCTGGCTGTGGCCCACCAGCAGCACCTCGTCGATGGCCTCATCCTTGGCCTGCTGCACGATGATGTCGGCGAAGGCGTCGCAGCGCGCTTCCGCCTCGCTGGCGTCCCGGGCGTTGTCCATGATGTAGGTGAAACAGCGGTTCAGCCAGCCGATGCCCAGCCGCGGGTCGATCCAGCGCCACCAGGCTCTGAGCTGCGTCAGGATCAGCAGCGGGGGCAAGGCGCCCACCCATCCCGGCGCGCCGAGCCTGTTCGCCAAGTGATAGCCGGCGAGGCTCAAGGCCGCGGTCCCTCCGAACATGGCCGCCAGATACAGGGTCGAAACGATCGCCGGGAACATGCCGGCCACAATGGTCGCAGGCCCCTTGCGGTACAGCACCGACCAGACGCCGTTGCGGGCGAAGGTCGAGAGGCAGCGCCAGATCTCATACAGCAGCCGCGCCTCCGACTGTTTCCACCTGCCCCGCACCAGATCGTCCCAGCGCAGGAAACAGTAGTCGGTCTCGGTGGTCTGACCGTCGTAGGTCGCCGTGACCGTCCAGCGCGACAGCAGCTTGCCCTGGTTGCGCCGGGGCCCGACCTCGAACGCCGCGCCGGCCAGGGCCGCCTGCCGCCGCCCGTGATCGCGATAGAGGCCGTGGTAGTAGCCGGCGCTGCGCGGATCGAAACCGCCGATGTAGAAGACCCGCCGGCGACGCACGCCGGCCCCGGAAGCCGCGACCGGCCTGGCGGCGGCCTCGGTGTCGAGATCACTGGCGGCGTCGGCTTGCAAGGTCACCTTTCCCGCGGCGTGCATGGGGCTTCAGTTAGAGTACGCGGCCGGGATGATCGCAATGGACGCGACCGACGGCGCGGGGTCAAATGGTCGGAGATAGTTTGGGGTTTCAAGGATGACGCGCCGATTTTCGATTGCGCCTAACCACCACCCGTAGCAATAGAAACCTTCACATTGAGAGGCTACGCGTTGCTCCAATTCACCCAGACGCCGGTTCCCGTAGTCGGTCTTTCGGAGCTGGGCCGATCAAGCAAAGTGTTTTTTACCTCGATGTTGGCGCGGCTCTTGAGTGCGCCGTTGTTCTTGCTTTTGGTTGTCGTTCCGTCGGTTGCGGCAATCTTCTACTTTGGGCTGATAGCCGCGCCGATGTACGTATCCGAGGCGCAGTTCGTCGTCCGGTCATCGTCACAGCCCACGGCCGGAACGCTCGATTCGGTTCTGGCAGGCGTCGGATTTGGCACAGCCAGCACCGGAACGACCGACGCTTACGTGGTCCATCAATATGTCATGTCGCGCGATGCGGTGCGGGACCTGCAGGCGCATCACGACCTGCGGGCGCTGCTGGCGCGATCCAACGTCGACATGGTTTCACGCTACCCACGGCCTTTCGAGGGGCGCAGCTTCGAGGACCTGTATCAGGCCTACACCCGGTTCGTAACCGTGGGATATAACTCTCAGACCGGCATCAGCACCCTGCGGGTCAAGGCGTTTCGAGCCGAGGACGCGGCGGCGGTGGCGAACGCGCTGCTCGACGGCGGCGAGGCCGTGGTCAATCGCCTCAATGAACGCGCAGCGGCTGACGCCCTGAATGACGCCAATCGGCACGTCCGGGACGCCGAGACCGAAGTGGTGTCCAGCGAAGCGGCGCTGACCCAGTTTCGCAACCGGGAACGGCTGATCGACCCGGCCCGCTCGTCGCTGGCGCAGATGGAGCTGGTCGGCAAGCTCGAGACGGTCCTGGCCACGCTGCGCGCTCAGCGGGCCGCGCTAAGCGCATCCGCGCCAGAAAGCCCGCAGCTGCCGGTCATGGACCAGCAGATTCAGGCGTTCGAAGCCCAGGCGGATGCTCAGCGCACTCAGATCGCCGGACAGGACACCTCCCTGGCGCCGATGATCGGCGAATACGAACGACTGGTTATCGATCGTGACTTCGCCGCCAAGGAGCTGACGGTCGCATCGGCCAGCGCTGAGGAGGCTCGGCTGGATCTGAACCGCAAGAAGCTCTATCTGGAGCGGGTGGTGTCCCCCAATGTTCCGGACTCGCCGCGACTTCCCAAACGCCTCTATTCGATCGGGATAACGATCCTGACCTGCCTTTTGATCTATGGCGTCGTCGTGTTGATCATCGCCGGCCTGAGAGAACATGGCCAGTGAGAGAGTAGAGGCTTCACCGGTGCTGGCTGTTCGCGGACTAGCGAAATCCTATCAACGGGCAGGTCGTCCGCGCTTTTTGTTTGAGGACCTCTCGTTCAACCTCAACCATTCGGACCGCCTGGCTGTCATCGGTCGGAACGGCCAGGGCAAGTCGACCCTGATCAAGATTCTTGGCGGCGTGTTGTCGCCGTCGCGGGGAGACGTTCGGTGGACGATGTCGGCGTCCTGGCCCTTGGGCTACGGCGGGGCGTTCCAGGGCGGCCTGACCGGGACGGACAACGTCAAATTCATCGCCAGGATCTACAATCGGCCCATCGACCTGATCCTTGAAAAGGTGGAGCAGTTCGCGGAACTCGACGACGCCATGACGATGCCGGTGAAACACTACTCCTCCGGAATGCGCGCCCGGCTTGCGTTTGGGCTGACCCTGGCGATCGAGTTTGACTGTTATCTGATCGATGAGGTCATCTCTGTCGGAGACGTGAGCTTTCGCCAAAAGTGCCAAACCGAGCTGTTCGACAAGCGGCGCGACAGGTGTTTCATCATCGCCTCACATGAGTTGGACTTCTTGAGGGAAACCTGCAACTGCGCCATCGTGATCAATGATGGTCATGCAGAGGTGTATTCGGACATGGATGACGCGCTCAGCGCATACGATAAGATAAGCCAGTCAAACTGAGCGCCTGATGGCTTTGCGTCGGTCGCGTGTGAGTTGGAACTTTGAGCAGGCCAATGCCCGATGCGCCAGCCGCGCGGCGTCTAGTCCGAACTGGTCCGGCCTCGGGCGGTCGCCCGCTGGAGTGTGACCCATGCTGATGGCTCTCCCGCCTCCGCACCCTCAACTCATCGCGTTCTGGTCGCCCGCCGCTCCGCCGGAAAAGGTCGTCAGGTTCCGCCGCCGCCTGGGCCGGTGGCAGCTGGAGATGATCCGCGATCCCTTCGTCGGAACGGTGGCGTGCACGCTTCGATCCGGTCCCATGACGTTTACGGCCGGCGCGATGACGTTCCAGTTTTCGGCGCGTATCGACACCTTCGCCGCGGTCTACAAAATAGACGGCGGGCCCGCGGTTCCCTGGCGGGCAAACGCGATGGCGCTGGCTGCGCGCCGCGTGAAGATCGCCGATGAAACCCTCGACAACCCCAGCCGTGGGCAGGTGCCGATCCCGGACAACCTCCTGTCCGGCGCTCATGCCGTGTCCATCCGCACCGCGCCCAATCGTGCGGTGACGACGTTTAGGCTCGACGGTCTCGCCGCGGCGGTCGACGTTGCCAGGGCGACGGCGTGCGGCCCCAGCTTTGGCCAGGGCTATTGACGAACTCGCGGGGGCTGGCGCTTAGGGCGGGCGCATGGAGTCTGGCAGGGTTGTTGTGGCTGGCGGGCTGGATCGCGCCTGTTCCGGCGCGGTCCGAGACGCTCGCCGACGCGATCGATCTGGCCTATCAGACCAACCCCAGTCTGCTTGCGGCGCGGGCCGATCAGCGGGCGCTCGACGAACGGGACATCCAGGCGCACGCCTCGCTGGGGCCTACGGTGTCGGTGTCCGAACAGCACGCGATGGACAACGCCACGGTTCCGCAGCCGGCCTCCTTCTTCAGCCCGGCGACGACCATTCGCCAACGCGCCACCACCGACACCGCGACGGTGACCCTGAACCAGCCGGTCTATCTCGGCGGGCAGGCCAGCTCGGCGATATCCGCGGCTGAATTCGACGTTCTCGCGGGCCGCCAAAACCTCCGCCAGCAGGAAGCCACGGTGCTGAACCAGGTCGTGGTCGCCTACGCCGACGTGCTCCTGGCGCAGGATCAGGTGGAGATCGCCCGGCAGGATGTCGCCGTGTTGACCGCCGAACTGGCGGACACTCAGGCCAGGGTGGACGTGAAGCAGCTGACGCTCACCGATCGCGATCAGGCGCGAGCCCGCCTGGTGGCCTCGCAGATCAAGCTGACGCAAGCCCAGTACGGGCTGAACGACGCGCGATCGCGCTACACAGCGGCGGTCGGCGCCGCGCCTGGGCAGCTCGAGCGGCTTCCGGATCTGCCTGGGCTGCCTCCCGACGTCGATACGGCGTTCGACGTGGCCGACAGCACCAACCCGCAGGTCGAGGCGGCCGTCTATACCGAGGCCGGGTCGCGCGCCCGCGTCACCCAGGCCAAGTCTGCCGACGGTCTGCAGGTCAGCCTGCAGGCCAGTTATGGCCAGCAGCCCGAAGCGCTCAATCTGGAGAATTTGAACGTCGTCTCTCTGATCGGTTCGCTGAATGTGACCAAGCCGCTGTTCACCGCCGGCCTGCACTCATCGCGCGTCCGCCAAGCCATTGAGCTCAATGACCGTGACAGCCTCCGCCTGGCCGCGGTCCGCCGCGAAGCCGCAGCCGCCGTCGCCCAGGCCTGGAGCGATCTCGCCGGCCGCCGCCAACAGCTGGCCGGCCTGCGACAGCAGCTGGTCTATGAACAGGGCGCCTTCAAGGGCGAGGGGATCGAACAGCGGGTCGGCCTGCGGACAACCATCGAGGTCCTCAACGCGGCGCAGGAACTGCAGGCGACCAAGCTGGCGTTGGTGCAGGCCTACCACGATGAATATATCGGCAGGATCAACCTGTTGCAGGCGGTTGGGCTGCTGCAGGCGGAGATGCTGAGCACCGACATCACGCCCTACGATCCGGCGGCGTCGCTGAAACGCCACAGGCTTTTGGAGACGATGTTGCCGTGGGAGCGGCTGGTGGCGTTCGCTGACAGAATTGCCGCGCCGCGGATCCAGCCCGAGCCGTCGGATCGCGATGCGCTCGGCGCCGTTCGCTCCAACCCCGGCGTGGTGATGCCGCCGGCGCCGCAATGGGCGGACGTGGAGCCGCTCCTTCGACAGACCCCGCCGATTCACTGAGCAAGGGCCATCCGTTCATGACCACAGTCCAGGCCAGCCCGACCGCCACGGGGGTTTATTTTCGAGCCTACGAGGCTAGTCTGCGCCTCCGTCGCCCTGGGGCAGACGTCTTGGGAGCTTCCACCTGACCGTTGAGTCTCCCCCCCTGCGCGGACCGCTGGCCGCCGCCATTCGGTCCTGCCTGCGGCACATGGTGTTCGCCGGCGTGTTCAGCGCGTTGCTGAACCTGCTCTATCTCGCGCCCACCCTCTACATGCTTCAGGTCTACGACCGGGTGGTGCCATCGCGCGGGAAAGTGACGCTGTTGCTGCTGACCTTGGCGGTTCTGGCCGCTCTGGGGGTGCTTGCGCTGCTCGATCTGGCCCGCTCGCGCATTCTGGTCCGGGCGGGGGTCAGGCTTGAAAAGCAGTTGGCCGCGGCAGTTCTGGACGCGGGTTTCGCCCGGGTCACCGGGCCGTCCAGAGACGCGCTGGTCAACCGGGCCATGCGGGACTTCGATGTGATGCGTCAGTCCCTTACCGGGCCGGCCATACTGGCGCTGTTCGACGCCCCATGGTCGCCGCTCTACATCCTGGTGAGTTTCGCCATCCATCCCTGGCTCGGGGCCCTTTCGCTTGCCGGCGCCGTCATCCTCTATGGCATGGCCGCCGCCAACGAGGCCTGGACCGGCGGGCGGCTGCGGACGGCCAGCGCCGCGACCAATAACGCCTACCTGAGCCAGCAATATTCGGCGGCCAACGCCGAGATCATCCGCGCCCTGGGGATGCGGCAATCCATGGTTCGGCGCCATATCGCCGAGCGCGTATCGGCCTCGCAGCTCCAACTGGCGGCAAGCCTTACGGGCAGCAACATAAACGCCGCGTCGCGCTTCGTCAGGCTGGGCCTGCAGTCCATGGCGCTTGGGCTGGCCGCCTACCTGGCCATCGAGCAGAAAATCTCCATCGGCGCGATTTTCGCCGCCTCCCTGCTGATGGGCCGCGCCCTGTCGCCCATCGAACAGCTGCTGTCGGCCTGGCGCGGGCTTGGTCAGGCGCGGGACGCCTATCGCAGCCTGTCGGAGATTCTCCGCCAAACCGAGAACGCCGGTCCGACAACCAGCCTGCCTCGCCCCTCGGGCGGGATCCAGGTCGAGCGACTGTCGGTGAGCAACGTCGGCCAACCGGGGCTTATCCTGAACGATTTGTCGTTCGGCATCGCGCGCGGCGAAGTGGTCGGGGTGATCGGTCCAAGCGGCGCGGGAAAGACCACCTTGGCCCGCATGTTGGCGCTGGCGGATCGGCCCGACGCCGGCGTGGTGCGCTTCGACGGGGCGGACGCCCGACAGTGGAGCCAGGAGCGGCTGGCGCAATGGATCGGCTACATGCCGCAACAGACGGTGCTGTTCGGCGGGACGATCAGGCAGAACATCGCCCGGTTCAGCGATTTGACCACAAGCGGCGATGAGGTTGACGCCGCCGTGTTGGAGGCCGCGCGCAGCGCCGGGGCGCATGATCTCATTGTGCATTTGCCGCAGGGTTATGACACCGTTTTGGGATGGGGTGGTCGCGGTCTCGCCGCCGGCCATGCCCAACGGATCGCCCTGGCTCGGGCGCTGTTTGGCGCCCCCGATCTGCTGGTTCTTGATGAGCCGAACGCGCACCTCGACACCGAAGGCGAAGCCACGCTTGCAACCGCCATTCTGGACGCCAAGCGGCGGGGGTGCACGGTCATGGTTATCGCCCATCGCACCGGCGTGCTCGCGACCGTCGACCGGCTGATGGTCATGCGCGCCGGCCGGATCGAACTGTTTGGTCCGCGCGACGAGGTGATCGCGCGAATGAGCCAGCCGTCCGCCGGCGCGCCGCGCACCCCGGCCGTGAGGGGTAATACGCCGACATGAGCGATTCCTCCCCCATGCGCAGATGGCTTCCCTGGCTGTCGAGCGGTGAAGCCGACGATCCGGCGCCCGAGATCGCGCTCGGCCTGGGGATCATCGTCCTGTTCTTTGGGCTTTTGCTGGGAAGCGCCGCGCTCATCCCCCTGGATGCGGCGGCCTATGCGCCCGGCGAGGTCGCGGTGGCCAGCCATCGGCAGACCATCCAGCATAAGGAAGGCGGCATCGTTCGCCAGATCGACGTCCACGAGGGGCAGCACGTGGCGGCCGGCCAGCCGCTCATCGAACTCGCCGGCGTCGACGTTCTGGCGGCGAACAGCGGTTTGATGTCTGAGATTGTCGAGCTCCAAGCTCAACGGGCCCGCCTTTTGGCGGAGCAACGATCCGCGCCATCGATCAGCTGGCCGCCGGAACTGACCCAGCTCGCGGGCGCCAACCCGGCGCAGGTCAATGCCGCCAAGGTGGTGCAACAGGCTG
>Ga0302310_10003823_pt1 | contig 11536 bp, 12 predicted proteins | sample III_Palsa_N1_2_FD_200451 | JGI IMG/M metagenome (GOLD analysis project Ga0302310, IMG submission 200451) | Peat permafrost microbial communities from Stordalen Mire near Abisko, Sweden - III_Palsa_N1_2 | ecosystem: Environmental > Terrestrial > Soil > Palsa > Peat permafrost | place: Sweden... | reverse complement strand
TTCGGAGATGGTGTAGTCGCCGGATTGGGGATTCAGAACGACAGTAAGTTTGAGATCTTTTGCATCTGGCTGAATATTTACGCGGAGGTCGGCGCGGCAGACGTCGAGCTTCAACTTTCCGTCGGCGGCGAAGGGACGGGTTAGTTCGAGATGATGAGGTTGGAGGGCATCGCCGGGAGCGCCGATGTAGTCGTGCGTGGTGGGGGGCTTGTCGGTCTCGCCACAGTTCCAGGATTCGGACTTCGAATCGGATTGAGAGTTCGAGTCAGGGCCGGCGGCGTGCGAGGTGAGGGTTGTAGCAAGGATCAGTGCGAGGGCGTAGCAGAGTGATTTGCGCACGAGGTCTCCTGTCGCTCGGAAGGATTTCGACTGAGATTGGATACGATGTGGGAGCGGTTTGGTTCCTTTGTTCAGGGTTTTGGCCGGAGATGCTGGAGGAAGGTTTCGGCGGTGGGTTCGGTGTTGAGGATGTCGGCGGGGGTGAGCCAGGCTCGGCGGAGCTGGGTGATGCCGTAACGCATCTGGTCGAGCTCTTCGGTGGCGTGGGCGTCGGTGTTGACGACGATCTTGCAGCCGTGGCGTTTGGCGAGGCGGAGGTGGAGGTCGTTGAGATCGGCGCGGGCGGGGCTGGCGTTGTGCTCTACGGCTACGCCTAGTTTTGCGGCGTGCTTGAGGACGGTGTCGATGTTGATGGAGTATGGTTCGCGGCCGAGGACCTTGCGGCCGGTGGGATGGCCGAGGATGCGGACGTGTGGGTTCTCGATGGCACGGAGGACACGGCCGGTCATCTCGTCGGAGGGTTGGTTGAAGTGGGAGTGGACGCTGGCTACGACGATGTCCATCTGGGCGAGGGTGGAGTCGTCGAGGTCGAGGGAGCCGTCGGCGAGAATATCGACTTCGATGCCGGGGAGGATGCGGATCTTTCCTTTGAGCTCTTGCTGGAGTTCGGCGTCGATCTCTCGGATGCGCTTGATGTGGGCCAGGGCGCGGGCGTCGTCGAGGCCGTTGGTCATGGCGAGGTTTTTGCTGTGGTCGGTGATGGCGATGTAGGCGAGGCCGCGGGCGAGGGCGGCTTCAGCCATCTGACGGATGGTGTCGCGGCCGTCGGTGGCTTCGGTGTGCATGTGGAGGTCGCCGCGAATGTCGGCAAGTGTGACGAGGTGCGGGAGGGTGTGAGTTGCGGCGGCTTCGAGCTCGCCACCGTTTTCGCGGAGCTCGGGTGGAATGTAGTCGAGGTCGAGGGCGTTGTAGATCTCGGCTTCGGTGGCGGCGGCTACGATGACGTTGTCTTCGAGTCGGAGGAGCGCGTACTCGCTGAGGGTGAGGCCGCGCTTGATGGCGCGCTGGCGGAGGGCTACATTGTGCATCTTGCTGCCGGTGAAGTATTGGAGGGCTGCTCCGTAGCTGGCGCGGGGGAGGAGGCGGACGTCGACCTGGAGATTGTTGCGGAGGGTGAAGGAGACTTTGTTCTGGCCTTTGGCGATGAGCTTGTCGATGAGGGGAAGAGATGCGACGTGTTCGACGGCGGCGCTGACGACGTCGGGTTCGCAGGCAGGGCCGGTGGCGAGGAGGTCGAGGTCGCCTACGGTTTCGCGACCGCGGCGGAGGGAGCCAGCTGGGATGATCTCGTCGATGCCGGGAAAGGCGCGAATGAGGTTGATGATGGTATCGGCGTGCTGCTGAGCCTTGTCGATGCGGAAGCGGCTGGAGTTTTTGCGGTGGTCCTCGATACCTTTAAGCAGCTTGGTGACGAACTTTTCGCCCATGCGGGGGAGCTTGGTGAGTTCGCCGGCTTTGGCGGCGGCTTCAAGGCCGTCGATGTCGCAGACCTGACAGGCGGACCAGACTAAAGCTACTGTTTTGGGACCCATGCCGGGGAGACGCAGAAGTTCGAGCATGGTGGGTTTGTATTTTTGCAGGAGCTCTTCGCGAAGGGGCATGGTACCGGTGGTGAGGAGCGCCTGAATGTTGGCGACCATGCCTTTGCCGATGCCGGGAATGGCGAGGAGTTGTTTGGGGTCGTCTGCGATTGTCGCGAGCTGGGTGGTTTGTTGCTCGACAGCTTCCGCTGCGCGGCGGTAGGAGCGTATGCGGAAGGGGTCTGCTGAGTCGATCTCGAGGAGGGAGGCAGTTTCGTCGAGGAGTCGGGCGATCGAGATATTGTCCATGGTTAAGCTTCAGAGGCCAGTGTGGCCGCTGATGTCAGTATGCAACAGATTAGGAGGGGTCTTACAGGGGTCGAGCAGGGCTGATCGTACGAGCCACTGCACCGACCTGAGAGTAAGTCTCTGGAATGCTACTGAGCCTGTGCCTCTTTGAGACGAGCTACCTGATCGGCCTGTGGACCCTTGGAGCCTTGAATGATGTCGAACTCTACTTCATCACCTTCCTTGAGGCTCTTGTATCCCTCGCGTTGAATCGAGCTGTAATGAACGAAAACGTCGGCTCCACCATCGCGACCCAAGAAGCCGTAGCCTTTAGCGTTGTTAAACCACTTTACTGTGCCCTTGTATTGTGCCACTGGAGCGACTTCCTTTCTTTGTTGCTGTGACCATGGTGCGCTGGGAAGTGAAAGCGTTTCAACAGTTGTGCACCACTTGGAAGGTCTGACGCAAACGATTGGCCTGGAGTTTTCTGGATGTTCGCTTGCAAGGATGTTTTTTGGAGATAACCACGCATTTGGTTGCGAACGTGCATTCGTACAACCCGCATCTTCAGCGGGTTTTTGCGTGTGCCGCATGTATTTTTTATGATTTGTTTCGTCTCGAGAAAAAATGTCTCGAGAATGTGAAAGTTATGTCATCCAGGTGCTTGACACAATACTTCCTGATTGTTCTAGCTCAAGAACTGACCAGACCGACGGCCTCGGTCGTAGAGCATGAGACCAATGAGGGTTTTGCCGTCGTGGATTTTGTTGGCGGCGATAAGAGCAAGTGCCTCGGAGAGAGGGATGCGGAAGATCTCGATGTTCTCGTCGGGCTCGGGCGTGGCAGTGCCTTCGCTGATGTCGCGGGCGAGGTAGATCTGCATCCACTCGCCCAGGAAGCCGGGACTGGCGAAGTATCTGGTGAGGAGGGTCCAGCGTTTGGCGCGGTAGCCGGTCTCTTCGATCATCTCGCGTTTGGCAGCAGTGAGTGGGGCTTCGTTGGCGTCGATGCGGCCGGCGGGGAGTTCGAGGAGGAACTGGTCGGCGGCGTGGCGAAACTGCCGGATGAGGATGATGTCGGGGTCGGCGGGGTTCGTGGACTCATCGACGGCCAGGATGACGACGGAGCCGCTGTGGCGGATGACGTCGCGGGTGTGGACGAAACCGCTGGGCTCCTCGACCTTGTCGGTGAAGACGGAGAAGACTTTACCTTTGTAGGAGAGTTTGGAGGAGACGACCTTTGGCTTTGCGAACTTCGACTTCGGTTTGATGGTGGTTGCGGGTGCTGCTTGGGGGGTCTGAGCGGCGCTGGGCTTGGGGAGCTGCTTTCTTTTGACGGCCATGAGGCTAAAGTATCATCCTGCATCTAGACTTGGGTGACGGGCATCCAACGGGATGCGCAGAAAATTTTGTGTCGCCCGGTGCGCTTGGTCGCAGTGGATGAGATTGAGGATAGGTTTGCATGAGCGTTGAGTGTTTCCCGATTTCGGTGTTGCCGCATGTGTCGAAGATCTATCTCGACCATCTTGCGATGGCGGATGGCGCCGGGGATTCAGCGGTTCGGCGGTGGTATGGTGCGGAGCCGTTTGCAGGGAAGTGGATCGGAGGCGGCACTTCGGTGAAGGATGCCGGGGTGCTAGCGGATTTGTTGGAGAAACAGGCGGTTGAGTTCGGTGCGGGGGATGCCGCAAAGGCGAGTATTTCGAAGCTGCGGGCGGGTGCTCGGGCGGTGGTGACGGGGCAGCAGGTGGTGCTCTTCGGCGGCCCGCTGTTGACGATTTTGAAGGCGGCTACGGCAGTGGCTCGGGCGAAAGAAGCTACGAAGGCTACGGGTGTCGAGCATGTCCCGGTGTTCTGGATGGCGACTGAGGATCATGACCTGGAAGAGGTGGACCAGGTTTCAATGCTTACGAAGACGTCGGTGGAGACATTGCGTGCGGGGTTGAAGGTTGCGCGTGCGGTTCCGGTGGGCGGGGTGGTTCCTGGGGCCGAGTTGGATGGGGTGTTGGAGCGGGCTAGCGAACTGCTGGAGTTTGCTCCGGTGAGTGAGTGGTTGCGGGAGTGTTATCGGCCGGAGGATGGTTCACGGCCTTCGCTGGCGCTCGCGTTTGGGCGGTTGATGGCGAAGATCTTTGATGCGCAGGGTTTGGTGGTGATGGATGCGGCCTCGCGGGATTTTCATGCGCTGGGGGCGAGTACGCTGCGGTATGCGATTGAGCATGCGGCGGAGTTGCAGGGTGCTTTGATTGCTCGGAGTAAGGAGCTGGTGGATCGTGGGTATCACGCTCAGGTGCTGGTGGCTGAGGGTGGTTCGATGTTGTTTCTGCTGGATGAGGCGACGGGGGAGCGGGTGGCTTTGCGTCGCACAGCCGAGGAGCAGTGGAAGGCTGGAGGGCGGAGTTATTCGACGGCGGAGTTGATTGCGATTCTTGAGACGGCGCCTGAGAGGCTGAGTCCGAATGCGCTGCTGCGGCCGGTGTTTCAGGATACGTTGCTGCCTACGGCGGCTTATGTGGGTGGGCCGGCCGAGATCGCTTACTTTGCGCAGAGTGCGGTTTTGTATGAGGCGATTCTTGGTCGGACTACGCCGGTGCTACCGCGGCTGAGCGCGACGCTGCTGGAGCCAACGATTGCTACTGTGATGGATAAGGACGAGGTTCAGCTTCCAGATGCGATGACTACAGCGGAGGTCTTGGCCCAGAGGCTGGGTGCGCGTGTAATGCCGATTGAAGGGAAACGCAAGCTAGCGGCAGTCGGGAATGCGATGGAGACGGAGTTGATGGCGTTGACGGAGTATCTGGCGGTGATGGATGAGTCGCTGGGGCGATCGGCCAGGGTGTCGGGGTCGAAGATGCAGTATCAGATGAATCGGCTACGAAGGATGGCGGCTACATTTGAGCTGCAGAAGGAAGCTAGTTTGCGGAAGCATGCCGAAGCGATTGTGCTGAATGTGTTTCCTGGTGGGCATCCGCAGGAGCGCGTGGTGGCCGGGGTTTGGTTTATGGCGCGGTATGGGGATGGGTTGGTGGAGAAGTTGGTGGGCGTGGCCGGCAATCAGTGTCCTGGACATGTGGTGGTGAGGCTTTAGCGCTTAGAAAGAATCTCTGGAACAGTTTTAGAATGGATGGGTGAGGTGTGTTCCATGGGATTGAGCGATCAGCCGTTTGAGGTGATGTGTCCGGATTGCGGGGGGATGCTGAAGGTGGATCCGGTGACGCGGTCGGTGATTGCGCATACGTCGGCTCCGAAGAAGAAGATGTTCGAGGACTTTGGCGAGGCGGCGAAGGCGCTGCGGGAAGCGGATGCGCGGAGGGATTCGATCTTTGCGCAGAGTGTGGATGCGCAGAAGAACAAAGATGATGTGATGGCTAAGAAGTTTGCCGAGGCGGTGAAGAAGGCGAAGGAGACTCCCTTGACGGATCGGCCGCTGCGAGACTTTGATTTGGATTAGTGGTTGCCCAAGTGCGATGTGGCTGGTGACCGTGTCGTATCAATGTACGGTTGGCTTTGTTTCCGTCGGGGGAGGGGTTGCGAGAGCAGCGGCTTCGGCGGCGCAGTCGCGATTAGGTTTCAATTCCTTAGCGCGCGCAATTTCATAGTCTGCTTTGGCCGCGTCGAGATCGGCGAGGAAGGCAGGGTCTGCGTGCAGTCTCGCGACTGTGCTTGCGCCCATGATTCTTCCCTCGTTGACGTCACTTTGCCAATGCACGTTGCAGACTAGCCGACTGTCTCCGAACGAGCGTCCGCGCGCCAGAATAGCATCGGTCTGGGCCGGAGCAATTTCAGTGAGAATGAGAGCCCAAGCCCATCCGATGGTGGTGTGTCCTGATGGATATGAGCCATCCTTCCTCAGGAACGCTTCGTCCTTTGGCGAGCAGGTGGGACGATTATTTTCCATAAATGGGCGAGTTCGGTTGTAGTGATTCTTGGCGGCCAAGGTGGAGAGAGCAGCGTCGGTAAAGGATCGCCGTAACAACATGTAGAGGTGCGGCGTGTCGGCCTCGGTAATCGGAATGCCCATGGAACAGGAAAAGGTTTCGGCTACGTGAGGGAACGATAGATCTGCATCGCTGGTTGCCTGCTGCCAACGCGGAGACCCTTGCAGGGCGAGGTTGGCTCGGCTGACGGCCTCGTCGAGCGCATACACAGCGGTGCCTGGCGTGGGCGCTGGAGGATCCAAAGCTAAACTATTTGGCAATCCCGCCTGCGGCAAGTATCCGGCCACGATGCCGGGCATAATCTCTGGGACCGAGATCAGTCCATAGGATTTTGTTTGCGAGGGAGTTGAAGGTGCCGTGGCGACTGAAGCAGGAACTCCCGTCGGAGCGGGGGCACTCTGCGCTATGGACTGAATCGCAGACGCTACGCAGCAGAATGGAATCATCAACGTCGCAAAAAGAGTGATCTTCAAGAGGGCAGCCTCCAACTCACGCAATCATCATAGGGTACTTCGACATGGTGTGGCCGCCTTTTCACCTGCGAATGGCTTCGGAGAGCGATCCTGGCTAATCCGACCAATCGTCGATTGCGCTCGTGCGATTAGGAATGACGCGGGGTAAAAGGTAAACTGGAGAAATGCCACCAATCGTAAATGCGCAGGGTTTGACTAAGGCCTTCGGCGCAACGCCTTTGTTTCGTGAGATCAGTTTTACTGTGAGTGATGGAGATCGTATTGGGCTGATTGGGCCTAATGGCGCGGGGAAGTCTACGCTGCTGAAGGTGCTGGCTGGGGATGAAGACGCTGATGCTGGGGATGTTGCGGTGCGGAAGCGGGCTCGCGTTGGGTATGTGGCGCAGGAGTCGGTGTTTGCGCCGGGGGTGACGGTGCGCGAGGTGCTGGAGGCTGCGCTGGTGCGGGCGAAGGTGGCCGAGGGGGAGCATGAAGGGCGACTGAGGGAGACGAGTGGGCGGACGGGGTTTCCGAGTTTGGATGCGGAGGCGGCGCGGCTTTCGGGTGGATGGAGGAAGCGGCTGGCGATTGCGGAGGCGGTGGTGACGCATCCGGATGTTCTGCTGCTGGATGAGCCTACGAACCATCTGGATTTAGCCGGAATCGCTTGGCTGGAGGAGCTGCTGAATGAGGGTAGTTTTGCTTGTGTGCTTATCAGCCATGATCGTTATTTTCTTGAGAATGTTGCGACAGAGATAGTGGAGCTGAACCGCGTGTATGCGGAGGGGTTGCTGCGGGTGAAGGGAACGTACTCGAAGTTTATTGAGGGGAAACAGGCGTATATGGAGGCGCAGAGCAAGCTGCAGGATGCGCTGAAGAATCGCGTGAAGATTGAGGTGGACTGGCTGCGGCGTGGGCCGAAGGCGAGGAGCACGAAGGCCAAAGCACGGATCGACAACGCGCAGGACCTGATTGGGCAGTTGAAGGAGGTCAATTCTCGGGTGCAGACGTCGAGCGCTGGGATCGATTTTTCGGCGACGGACAGGCAGACGAAGCGGCTGGTGGAGCTGGAGGATGTTTCGGTTGTGCTGGGCGACCGGAAGATTGTTGAGGGGTTGAATTTTCTGGTGACCTCTGGGATGCGCGTGGGATTAGTAGGGCCGAATGGAAGCGGAAAGACTACGCTGCTGAGGTTGTTAACTGGGGAGCTGGAGCCTTCGAAGGGGACGATCAAGAAGGCGGCTTCGTTGAAGATTGTTTACTTCAGTCAGATGCGTGAGCTGGAGGAGGGTGTGACGCTGCGGCGTGCGCTGGCTCCGGATTCTGACTCGGTGGTGTACCAGGGCAGGGTAGTGCATGTGGCTAGTTATGCTACGAAGTTTTTGTTTACGAGTGAGCAGCTGAATCAGCCGGTGGAGAGGTTGAGTGGAGGCGAACGGGCTCGCGTGTTGATTGCGAAGTTGATGTTGGAGCCTGCAGATCTGTTGCTGCTCGACGAGCCTACGAACGATCTGGATATTGCGACGCTGGAGATTCTTGAAGAGAGTTTGCTGGAGTATACGGGCGCGTTGGTATTAGTGACCCATGATCGTTACATGTTGGATCGGGTGTCGACGATTGTGCTGGGGCTGGATGGGCGCGGCGGGTCGGAGATGTTTGCGGATTACTCGCAGTGGGAGCAGTGGCGCGGCGTGAAGGTGGAGGAGGCGATTGCTCCTGGGGCTGCCGGGATTGCGGTTTCTCCTGCTGCGTCTGTGGCGGTTTCGAATGGAGCTTCGAGTGGGAAGAAGAAGCTATCGTATCTTGAGGCGCGGGAGTATGCAGGGATTGAGGCTGCGGTCGAGGCGGCGGAGGATCGTCTGCAAAAGGCTCGGGAGCTGATTGAAGATCCGGCTGTTGCGGTGGATGCGGCTCGGCTGACGGCTGCACTCGCGGAGATGGATGCGGCGCAAGAGGCCGCGGATGGGCTCTATGCACGGTGGGCAGAGTTGACGGAGAAGGTTGGGTAGACCTTCTTGATTGCGATCGTTTAGGCCGAACGTTAGTGCTGGGCTAAAACGCGGCGGTCGGATTCGGCCTGGACTTTGTCGAGGTCATGATGGAGGAGCTGGTTGTGTTCGACCATGAGCTCGCCGCCGACGTAGACGCTGTCGATGTCGCGTTCGGCTGCTGCAAGGACGAGGTTTGCGTAGGGGTCTTCGAGTGAGACGCCGAGACGCTTTGGGTTGATGAGGAGAAAATCGGCGAACTTGCCGGGTTCGAGCGAGCCTAATTTGTCTTTGACGTTGAGGACGTCGGCGGAGCCCATGGTGTGGAGCCAGAGGACCTGGTAGGGACTCATGACGGTGGCGTCTTCATACTTGTCGTGGATGGCGTAGAGACCTGTGCGCATGTTTTCGAAGGGGTCGGCGAGGTCGGCGCTGGCTTCGCCGTCGACACCCATGCCGACGCGGATGCCCATCTTGAGATACTTCGGGATGTCGGCGACACCGGAGGCGAGACGTCCGTTCGAGAGCGGGTTCCAGGACATGGAGGCGCCTGCTTTGGCGGTCTGCTGGAGGATGAAGTCGTCGGCGTGGATGAAGTGGCCGAAGATGAGCTGGTTGTTGAGCAGGCCGCTGTCCATCATCCAGCGAAACTTGGAGCGCTGCTCGCCTTGGTCGTCGGGCGCTTCAATGTAGTGGGTTTGGTTGCCGAGGTGGAACTCCTTCATCATGGCTGCTTCCATGACGGCCTGCTGGTAGGTGTTGTTGAAGGCGGTCATTCCGCCGATCATGACGCTGAGGAAGTGTGGGTTCGGTGGTTGGGCGGCGGTCCAGTCGAGGAAGGTCTTGAGGCGTGTGCGGGCCTGGTCGATAGTGATGGCGGGAGACATACGATCAGGAGAGTAGCTGTGCACGAAGCGGATGCCGGACTCGGCTGCGCCGCGGAACTGGGCCTCTTCGAACTGATTATTCAACTCGGCAGTTTTGGCTCGGCCGCCGTAGGTGAAGTTGTAGGCGGTGGTGACGCCGTGCTCGAGATGGTCGAGTGAGCCGAGGAGTGCGAACCAGTACATATCCTCAGGTGAGGCTTTGGAGGCGTGGCGGCCGTAGAGATCGTCTATCCAGCCGGGTAGAGTCTTGTCGGCGGCGAGGCCGCGGTAGGCAGCTTGCCAGAGATGACTGTGTGCGGAGATGAAGCCGGGAATCACGAGGTCGCCGTGGGCGTCGACGACTTTGTCGGCGTGGAGGGTGGCGGGAGGGTCTCCGGCGGCGACGGCTAGGATGGTGCCGTCGGGCGCGATGGAAAGGTAGCCGCTAATTGGCTCGCGCTGGTTGGCGGCCATGGTCATGATGCGGGCGTTGCGGATGATGAGCTTTGGGTTTGCCGCGAATGCAGGGTGACTCACGATCGCGAGCGCGAGGAGGGGGAGTATCCGGCGAGTGAGGAGTGCAAGATGACGGGGCATGGTTGTGTTTAGCGTGGATGGATTGCCAAGTCAATTGGAAAGTGTTGGAAGGCGCAAGGTATAGATTGTTTGAGCGCGTGCGATATGCTGCTGGGACTATGAAAAAACTTCTTTGTGGGTTGGTTGCAGGTTTTGCGGTGACGGCGATTTGTCTGGCGCAGGATGCGGGCTCGGCGAAGCATGTTGTGGTGTTGCGTGCGGCGCGGATGCTCGATGTGAGCGTGGGAAAGATGGTGGCACCGGGTGAGGTGTTAGTGGAGGGGGAGAAGATTGTCGCGGCTGGTACGCACGTGGAGCGGCCTGCTAGGGCGGAGGTGATCGACCTGGGGGATGCGACGTTGATGCCGGGATTGATCGATGCGCATGTGCATCTGTTTTTGCATCCGGGGGCGGAGGATCTGCAGACGGTGCAGGAGAGTGTGCCGGAGCGGACTTTGATCGCTGCTGGTGCGGCGAAGGCGGATCTGATGGCTGGTTTCACCGCTGAACGAGATATGGGTACCGAGGGAGCGGGATGCGCGGATGTAGCCGTGCGCAATGCGATTAATTCTGGTTTGATTCCGGGGCCGCGGATGAGGGTGAGTTGCAATGCGGTGGATTTGACGGGCGGCCATGAGGACGCGATTGGGTATAACCCGGCGCAGAAGGTGCTGTCGAACGCGGACTATGCGGATTCAAGCGACGAGATTGTGAAGGTGATGCGGGAGCAAAGGAAGGGCGGTGCGGATTTTACGAAGATCTATGAGACGGGAAGGGATTCGTTTCGTGATGGCGAGTTTCAGACGCCTTATCAGTACACCGAGGCGGAGCTTGCTGCGGCTGTGAAGGAGGCGGAACGGACGGGTGGTGGTGTGGGTTCGGGTCGTGGAGTTGCGGTGCATGCAACGGGAGAACCGGGGACGGGATTTGCAGTGGCGGCGGGTGTGGCTTCGGTCGATCATGCTTATCAACTAAGCGATGCGACGATGAAGGCGATGAAGGATAAGCAGATTTACGCGGTGCCTACGTTCGCGATTGCGGAGTACTTCGCGGAGCATGCTGCGACTCCGGCGCGGGCGGAGTGGGATCGCAAGGAGCAGGCATACCATGCGGCGGAGTTCAAGAAGCAGCTTGCAGCCGGAGTGCCGATGGCGGTGGGGAGTGACGTGGGGCCGTTTCCGCATGGGACGCAGGCGCGAGAGCTGGAGTTGATGGTCGAGTTTGGGATGAAGCCTGCGGCTGTGTTGCAGGCTGATCTGTTGAATGGAGCAATGCTGCTGGGTTGGACGGGGAAGATCGGGGAGTTGAAGGCTGGGTACTTTGCGGATGTGATTGCGGTGCCAGGCAATCCGCTGGAGGATATTTCGGTGACTACTAAGGTTGAGTTTGTGATGAAAGATGGAGTGGTTTACAAGCGGCCCTAATGGTCGCCAGTGCTGTCAGGCTGACCATTGCTCGTCGGCGGATGGGCCGTAGAGCGCGGGTACGGGGATGTCGTTGAGTCGGAGATAGACGCCTAGTTGCGCGGTGTGGTGGATGAGGTGGTCGAAGCACATCTGGCGGAAGGTGA
>Ga0302310_10003817_pt1 | contig 11549 bp, 12 predicted proteins | sample III_Palsa_N1_2_FD_200451 | JGI IMG/M metagenome (GOLD analysis project Ga0302310, IMG submission 200451) | Peat permafrost microbial communities from Stordalen Mire near Abisko, Sweden - III_Palsa_N1_2 | ecosystem: Environmental > Terrestrial > Soil > Palsa > Peat permafrost | place: Sweden... | reverse complement strand
GCTTTACGCGATGCTTTAACAGCTTGATCACAAAGCGCATTCCGCGCTTGGCTTGCGTAGCCCGGTGATAGAATAGCGGGCTAATTTTCTGATCGTTATAACGGAGAGACCAACGTGGATTTTATTTCAAGAGCCTTCGGCGGCGGCGCAGATGGCGCCCAGTCAAGCATCATGAGTTTTTTGCCGCTCATTTTGATGTTTGCAGTGCTGTATTTCATCATGATTCGTCCGCAAATGAAGCGTCAGAAGGAACATCGCAATATGCTGGGCGCAATGGCGAAAGGCGACGAAGTGGTCACGAACGGCGGCATTGTCGGCAAGGTAACGAAGGTGACGGACGCTTACGTGGGTGTTGAGATCGCGGAAGGCACGGAAATCACCATCCAGAAAGCTGCCGTCACGACTATTCTTCCGAAAGGCACGATCAAGTCGCTGTAAGGCCAACTTTTCTCGCGTCCGGCGCGGCCAGCGTGGCCCGGCCTTAGTGGCGTGGCCCCCGTGGCCAATAGCCCGCGCTCATCGCCGGACGCATCGCTTACCCCTCCTCGCCAACTCTCCTGTTCGGCCATCCCCATGAATCGCTACCCACTTTGGAAATATGCCGTGATGCTGGTGGCGCTAGTCATCGGCCTCGTCTATACACTGCCCAATTTTTTCGGCGAAGCGCCGGCGGTGCAGGTATCGAGCGGCAAGGCAACGGTCAAGCTGGATTCAACTACGCTTGCCAACATCGAAAACGCGCTGGCCGCCGACAAGGTGACGCCGGATGAAGTGACGTTCGACAATTCGTCGCTGAACGCCAACATTCGCGTGCGCCTGAAAGACACCGACACGCAATTGCGCGTGAAGGACCTGTTGCAGAAAACGCTCAACAGCGACCCGACCGATCCGCAATACGTGGTCGCGCTGAACCTGCAATCGGCCTCTCCGCGCTGGCTGAGCGCATTGCACGCGCTGCCCATGTACCTCGGCCTCGACCTGCGCGGCGGCGTTCACTTCCTGTTGCAAGTGGACATGGCGGGTGCGCTGAACAAGAAGCTCGACTCGAACGCCACGGACGCCCGCGCGCTGTTACGCGATAAAAACATCCGCGATGGCGGTGTGAATCGCGTGAATCAGTCTGTGGTAGTCAACTTCGCCGACCAGGCAGCAGCCGATGCCGCGCGCACCATGCTGTCGAACGGCCTGAGCGAATTGCAATGGGCGACCCGTCAGGGCGGCGATGGTTATCAAGTCGTCGGTACGTTCACGCCAGCGGCGCAAAAACTGGCGGAAGACGGCGCGCTGAAGCAGAACATTGTCACGCTGCATAACCGCGTGAACGAACTCGGCGTGGCGGAGCCGGTGATCCAGCAGCAAGGCTCCGACCGCATCGTGGTCGAGTTGCCGGGCGTGCAGGACACGGCGAAGGCGAAAGACATCATCGGCCGGACGGCAACGCTTGAAGCCCGTCTCGCCGACCCGGTCAACACTCATCCAGGTCCGAACGACCCGGTTCCTCCCGGCGACGAACTCTTCACGCAGGGCAACAACGGCCCGACGCTCGTGAGAAAGCAGGTGATCTTCACGGGTGACCGGATCATCGACGCATCGGCGGGCTTCGACGAACATCAGCGTCCGTCGGTGAACATTCGCCTGGACGCCGCCGGCGGCCGCGCGGTGAGCAGCGTGTCGCGCGACAACATCGGCAAGCCGATGGCCATGATCCTGTTCGAAAAGGGCAAGGGCGAAGTGCTGACGGTCGCGACCATCCAGTCCGAACTCGGCGACCGCTTCCAGATCACCGGCCAGCCCTCGCCGCAAGCAGCCGCCGACCTGGCCCTGCTGCTGCGCGCAGGGTCGCTCGCTGCGCCCATGGACATCATCGAAGAACGCACCATCGGCCCGAGCCTTGGCGCCGACAACATTCGCAAGGGCTTCGATTCCGTCCAGTACGGTTTTGCCGCGATCGCCATCTTCATGATCGCGTACTACATGCTGTTCGGCCTGATCTCCATGTTGTCGCTGTCGGTGAACCTGTTGCTGCTGATCGCCATCCTGTCGATGCTGCAGGCCACGCTGACGCTGCCGGGTATTGCTGCTATTGCGCTGGCACTCGGTATGGCCATTGACGCGAACGTGCTGATCAACGAACGGATCCGCGAGGAACTGCGTAACGGCGCGCCGCCGCAGCTCGCTATCCAGAACGGTTTTACGCATGCATGGGCGACGATTGTCGACTCGAACGTGACCACGCTTATCGCAGGTCTGGCGCTGCTGGCGTTCGGCTCCGGTCCGGTGCGCGGCTTTGCGGTCGTGCACTGTATCGGCATCCTGACGTCAATGTTCTCAGCCGTGTTCTTCTCGCGCGGCCTCGTGAACCTCTGGTACGGCGGCAAGAAGAAGTTGCAATCGCTTGCCATCGGTCAGGTCTGGCGTCCCACAGGCAGCGACACGGCTGCGGCCACCGCCGCTTACCTGGCGAACGAGCGTGGTGACGACTCCGCCGTCGATCAAGTCGTCATGCCTGCTGTAAGCCCCAAAGCACCGGTTCCAGCCCGTTCGAAAAAGCAGGCCGCGCCTCCCGTGCGCACCGGCAAGCCGGTTGTGCGCCGTCGCTCGGGTCCTGGTATTGAACCGAAAAAACCCGGCTCGTCCAACTGAGTCCCGGAGAATAAATCATGGAATTCTTTCGTATTCGCCGCGACTTACCGCTGATGCAGCGCGCGTTGATCTTCAACGCGATCTCGCTCATCACATTCCTCGCGGCTGTGTTTTTCCTCGTGCATCGCGGACTGCATCTGTCGGTGGAGTTCACCGGCGGCACCGTGGTGGAAGTGCAATATCCGCAAGCGGTGCCGCTTGAACCGGTACGCGGCACGTTAAGCGCGCTCGGTTATCCGGATGCGCAGGTGCAGAACTTCGGCACGTCACGGGATGTACTGATTCGCCTGCCGTTGAAGCAGGGTTTGACGTCGGCGCAACAGAGCGATCAGGTGATGGCGGCGTTGAAGAATCAGGACGCGCAGGTTCAGTTGCAGCGCGTGGAATTCGTGGGCCCGCAGGTCGGTAAAGAGCTCGTGACCAACGGGCTGCTTGCGCTCGCGTGCGTGGTGATCGGAATCGTGCTCTACCTGTCGTTTCGCTTCGAGTGGAAATATGCAGTGGCCGGTGTGATCGCCAACTTGCACGACGTGGTGATCATTCTTGGTTTCTTCGCGTTCTTCCAGTGGGAGTTTTCGCTCTCCGTGCTGGCGGCCATTCTCGCGGTGCTCGGGTATTCGGTGAACGAGTCGGTTGTTATCTTCGACCGGATTCGTGAAACCTTCCGCAAGCAACGCAAGATGACGGTGATCGAGGTCATCAACCACGCCATCACCAGCACGATGTCGCGAACCATCATTACCCACGGCTGTACGGAAATGATGGTGCTGTCCATGTTCCTGTTCGGCGGCGCGACGCTGCATTACTTCGCGCTGGCGCTGACGGTCGGGATCTTGTTCGGTATCTATTCGTCGGTGTTCGTCGCAGCCGCGCTGGCTATGTGGCTGGGCGTGAAACGCGAAGACCTGGTGAAGGACAAGAAGCCGAAATACGATCCCACGGATCCGAATGCAGGCGCAGAGGTTTGATCACAGGCTTCAAGATGTGACGTTTGAACACTGAAATTCAGGGTTCGACAGTATGAAAGGCCGATTCGCGAGAATCGGCCTTTTTTGCTTTTGAACCGGCAATTGCAACATTTCATGGATGGAATCGTCGCCCCCACTGCATGAACGCCGCAAATTAATACCTTAACTCCGTACATTGTATGTACAATCGTCAATACAGGTGGTCGCATGCAATTCGAATGGGACGAAGCGAAGAATCGAAGCAACATCCGCAAGCACGGCATCGACTTCACTGACGCAGTCGAAATTTTCAAGCATACGGTGTTGACCGCTGCGGACAGCAGGGAAGACTTTGGAGAGGATCGCTGGATCGCCCTCGGGTGGATGCAGTTGATCGTAGCTGTGGTCGTCTATGTCGAGCGTAGCGGCGACACTATTCGGATCATCTCCGCCCGCAAAGCAACCCGGGCCGAAATAAAGCGTTATGGACACGCGCTTGTACCTTGAACCGCTTTATTGAACCGCTTTATTGAACCGCTCTACTGCCGCCTCGCGGCAGCAAGAGTAGGGAGCACACATCATGAGCAAAGCCACGAAGACCGATTGGAAACGCCTGGAATCCATGCCGGATTCCAGTATCGACACAAGCGAGATGCCCGAACTGGGCGACGACTTCTTCCAGCGCGCCGAGTTGCACACGCCTCCCAAGCAAGCGGTGACCATGCGCCTGGACGCTGACGTCCTGGCCTGGTTCAAGGAACAAGGCCAGGGGTACCAGACGCGGATCAACAAGCTTCTACGCGCCTACATGCTGGCGCAGCAAAAGCAGCACTCGTAAAATCACGGGGCGACGGTTACGTGTGAACAAGCATGCACGAAACCGTCACTTGAATCCCAGCCGCTTGCGCGCCGCCATCAACGCGACCAGGCTCACTACCGCGGCGAAAATCAGGTAGAAGCTAGGCGCGGCCTTCGATCCCGTCGATGCAATCAGCCACGTGATGATGAACGGCCCGAACCCGCCGAACACCGTCACCGCGATGTTATAAGCCAGCGACATGCCGGTCGTGCGGGTGGCAACCGGGAACATCTCCGATAACAACCCCGGCAACGCAGCGAAATACCCGGTCATCAATACGCCGAGCACCGCCTGGACGACCAGCAGCGTGCCGAAGGTCGGATGCCCGACGAGCCACGTGAACAGCGGATAGATCAACACGAGCAGCAGCACCGCCGAGATCAGCATGATGCGCGTGCGGCCGTGGGTATCGGAGAAATGACCCACAAATGGTGAAAGAACCATCTGGATTGCGCCCGTGAGCAAAATGGCCGTGAAAGCCACCGATGGCGCGAGCCCCAACTGCCGGATCGCATACGTCGGCATGAAGAGCACAAGGTAAGTCGCCACCGTGCCCAGCACCACCGTTCCAATGGCGATCAGCAAGCGCTCCTTGTTCAACGCGAAGGTGTCGCGCAAAGGCGTTGTGGTGGGAACCGAGGCGAGAAATTCCGGCGTTTCGTCAAGGCGCGTGCGGATGTAGTAGGCCACCGGCCCGATCAGCAAGCCGAAGATGAACGGCACACGCCAGCCCCATGTACTCATCTGTTCCGGCGAGAGATTGCCGGTCAGCACCACGCCAAATATGGCCGCCAGAAGCGTGGTCAAGCCTTGGCTTGCGACCTGCCAACTCGCGAAGAAACCACGCCGGCCGGGAACGTGCTCGGCCAAGAACGCCGTCGCGCTGCCAAACTCGCCGCCAGCCGAAAAGCCCTGCATCAACCGCGCGAGCACCAGGATCAATGGTGCGGCAACCCCGATGGTCGAGTACGTGGGCAACACGGCAATGATGAAGGTGCCCATCATCATCAACAGGATGGACAGCGTGAGCGCGGCCTTGCGCCCGGCCCTGTCGGCATACGCGCCAAGCACGATGGCGCCGAGCGGCCGCATGAAAAACGATACGCCGAACGTGCCGAGTGTCAGCAGGATGGACACCGAGTCGTTGCCCGACGGGAAAAACAACTTCGAGATAACGACCGCGAAGAACCCATAGACCACGAGGTCGAACCATTCGAGCGCGTTGCCTATCGACGCGGCCACCACCGCGCGCCACGCGGCCGGGCGGCTGATCGGTACTGCTGCGGGCGTACTGCTCATGCATTTCTCCAATTCTTGTCGATGTGACGGGCTGTCGGCCAAAGTGCAAACGCTGCCGACTGTGCCACACCGAAATCCGGATCGAAATGCTCGCAATACCGGGGGCGAAAAAAAACCGCTTCGGTCAGAAGCGGTTTTCTTATCTGGCGAGCAAGAACGTCCGGCTTATTGCCGAATGCCTTCGGCTTGAATATGCAACGTCGTCTTCATCTTGAAGCCATACGCCTTGCCGTAGTCCACGCCGAAGTCGCCACGATCGAACGTTGCCGTCGACTCCGTGCCGCACACTTCCTTCTTCAGCATCGGGTTCGTGAAGCACTTGAACGATTCGATCTTCAGGTTCAACGGCTTCGTCACGCCGTGCAGCGTCAGCTCGCCGATCACTTCAACCGGCACGTCGCCCTTGAACTTCATCGACGTGCCCTTGTAGGTCGCTGTCGGGAATTTGTCGGCGTCGAAGAATTGCGCGCTCTTCAGTTCGCCATTCAACTTGTCATTGCCGATATCAATCGACGTCATGTCGATGGTCGCGTCCAGCGTGCCCTTCTTGGCCGCGCGATCGAGCGTCACCGTCCCGCTGCTCTTCGTGAATTTGCCGCGCCAGATCGAGATGCCGCCAAAGTGATCGGTCTCGAAGCTCGGGTACGTGTGGTTCGGGTCGAGCTGATACGTGACTTCGTCAGCCATCGCGTTAAACGAAACGGCCGCGAAAAGCGCGCCAGCAGCTGCAATCAGAAGGTTCTTTTTCATGAGTTTTCCAGGATGAATGTGATGATCTAAGAGCGTTTATTTCGGGGCTTATTTCGTGGCTTATTTCGTGGCTTATTTCTTGGCGGCGACGAGGTGGAACTTGATGACGACTTCGTCGGCCACGACCGAGGTGTCTTTCCATTCGCCCGAGCCGACATCGAACTGCGTACGTTTGATGGGCAATGAACCATCGAAAGTTTGCGTCGCGCCCTGGCTCGTGACGGTGACCGGCACGGTCACGTTCTGCGACTTGCCTTTGATGGTCAACTTGCCGCTCACGTTGAACTTCGTGCCGCCGGCCGGCGCAATCGCCGTCGAGGTAAACGTAGCCGTCGGGAAATGGGCGGTATCGAACCAGTCCTTGTCGGTCGCTTGCTTGTTGTAGCTGTCATCGCCGAGATCGTAGCTGCCCGTATCGATGGTGAGATTCGCGCTGCCCGCAGCCGGCTTGGCCGGATCGAAGTCGAGTTGCGCGGTGAACTTCTTGAACTTGCCTTCAACCGGCACGTTCATTTGCTTCGATGTCGCCGTCACCGTGCTTTTGGTCGTGTCGACCTGGGCTTGAGCAAAGGCGGAAACCGCTGCGACCAGCGATGCAGCGGAAACACCTGCAAGCAACCAACGGGAAAATTTCGCGTGTTTCATGTATGTCCTGAGGCCACCGGGAAAACCGGTTGAACCGCTATTGAAAAGTCAAACGCAATCCAGCGCAACCTGTGCGGAGGAAACTGGCTATCAACAAGAAGGAATCAATTACGTCTCATTTTTATTGACTGCGAACCGGACAGTGCTTATCGGAGGAACGGAATCATGCGTGCGAGCAAACCGTCACGGTCGACGAATTGATGCTTCAACGCCGCCAGGACGTGCATGATCACGAGCACGAGCAGCGTGTAATTCAGGTAAATATGGACCATCTTCAGCGTGACTTTCAGCGCGGTATCCGGTCCGATAATGGTCGGCAACGGCACCAGCCCGAGATACACCACCTGAATACCGGCCGCCGAGCTATAGAGATACCCGGAAGCCGGAATCACCAGCATCAGTGCGTAAAGCAGAAAGTGCGTGAGGTGAGCGACGCCCTTTTGCCACGTGGGAATGCGGCGCGGCATGGCCGGGGCCTTATGCGTGGCGCGCCAGAGCACGCGCACGACGGCGAGCGCGAACACGGTCACGCCGATCCATTTGTGCCAGGAGAAATATTTGAGCTTGGTTGGCGTGAAACCGGGAATATCGGTCATGATCCAGCCGAGATAGAAGCCGCATACAATCAGCAATGCGATCAGCCAGTGAAGGCCGATCGCGGTCCGGCTGTAGCGCTCGGAGCTGGCGAAATTCGGGCTGCGTTCCATACGTGGTCCACCAGAAAAAGTGCGGAATTGATGACTTGACCCGAAGCGGTTTATCGCGCGGCAACCGCAATAACCCGGCGACAAGGGTCTCAAGGCCGCCATCCTACCCGAACAAGTAAAAACCGGCTTTTCGATAAAGAAATAGTTGCCGACCCGTCCGCGGCCGCGTTACAAATCTGGTATCAGTGGCTTGGGCATCCAGATTAAACGAGCCCCGCACGCCGACAATTCCATTTGGGCGAGGAGCCAATCAAGGTCCGCGCACCGGTACGGGCCCGCGCCGCAGCGCCTTGCCTGTGACGCAATAGCAAGTCAGGTCTGTGCGGCGCTTCCGCGCGGCAGTCCGCCGTTTGTTACCATGCCCGCTGGCCCGGCCTTTGCTCTGGTATGCAGCCGTCCAGGAACCACGACGTTTAAGACACTAAAACAACACGCCAGTACGAGCTTAGTATTCCGCCTATGGAAGAAGACGATCTGATCGCATGCCACGAATGCGACACGCTGTTTCATAAGCGCGCCCTGCCGTCCCGCAGCTCCGCGAAATGTACGCGCTGTGGCGCTACGCTCTACCAGAGCGTTTCGTCGAATCTGGACAAGCTTTGCTCCATCACGCTCGCCGCGCTGATCACGTTTTTAATCGCGCAGGCTTTTCCTATCGTGGAACTGGAAACGAACGGCATCACGTCCCAAACGACCCTGATTGGTGCGATTGTCGCGCTGTGGGGTGAGAACATGGAAGTGATCGCCACCATGGTTTTTTGCGCGACCATCCTCTTCCCGCTCACCGAACTGATTGCAATGCTGTATCTGCTCGTGCCGTTGCGCGCGGGTTTCATTCCGGCCGGCTTCAGCCAGGTGCTGCGCGCGATCCAGTTCGTGCGGCCGTGGGGAATGATCGAAGTGTTCATGCTTGGGATACTCGTAACACTGGTGAAAATGGTGAGCATCGCGCGTGTGATTCCAGAAGCGGCGCTGTTCGCGTTCGGCGCGCTGACCTTGCTGTTCGCGGTCATCCTCACCTTCGATCCGCGCGCGCTGTGGGAAATCGCCGAGCGTGCGGGAGGTCACGGACCGTTGCGCTACACGCCTTTCGGCGGCCTCCGGTCCGGCCCGGTATCAGCTTATTCAGCCGAGCCGCATTCCAGCCTTTCATCCGACCTGCTGCATCCCGCGCCTTCGCACAGGACGCCGCAAGGGACACCGCCTGACGCCGCCGCTCCACCGATGAAGCCATGACCGACAAGCCCGATCCCGACACCGCCGGCACCGCCGACACTCCCGACACATCCGGATCTCCCGAGCCGTTATATACCACGGCCAAGGAGGCGGGTCTGATCGGCTGCCACGCGTGCAACCGCGTGCAAAAGCGCGTGTTCACGGTCGAGCGCCAGCTTTGCGTGCGCTGCGGCTCGCCGCTGCATCGGCGCAATCCTGACTCGGTTGCGCGGACCTGGGCGTTGCTGCTGTCCGCCGCGATCCTGTACATTCCGGCGAATTTATATCCGGTGCTCCACACGTCATCGATCGTCGGTTCAGAAGACGACACGATCATGAGCGGCGTGGCGATGTTCTGGAACGACGGCGACTATCCGCTCTCCGCGATCATCTTTATCGCCAGTATTCTCGTGCCGATGCTCAAGCTCGGCACGCTGGCGTTTCTCACCTGGGCCACCCAATCGGGCTCCAAGTGGCGTCCTCGCCAGCGCACGACGTTGTATCGAATCGTCGAAAAAATCGGCCGATGGTCCATGCTCGATATTTTTGTCGTGACGCTGACCGTTGCGCTCGTGCGCTTCGGTTCGCTCGCCGTCATCACGCCAGGGCCGGGCGCACTTGCGTTTGGCTGCGTGGTGGTGCTCACCATGCTGGCCTCCATGCAATTCGACCCGCGACTGATGTGGGATCACATCGAACCTTCAGGAAAGAAACATGACTAGCCCGCAAGGTCCTTCGAACAACACCGTCAAAGGCCCGAACGAGCCGTCGCGAAACGCGGGCGGCGGCGGTGGCTTGCCGCCCAATCTCCCGGAACCGGTGATCGAACCGCGCAGCCGCTGGATACCGTCGCTCGTCTGGGTGCTTCCGCTGATCGCCGCGCTGATCGGCATTGTGCTCGTGGTGAAATCGGTGTCGGGACGCGGACCGACGATCACCATCAGCTTCGTGAGCGCAGAAGGCCTTGAGACAGGCAAGACCAAGGTCAAATACAAGGACGTCGATGTCGGCACGGTCAAGGAGATCACACTGTCGAAAGACCACTCGCGCGTGCTCGTCGATGTCCAGTTGACCAAGGTCGCCGAGGACTTCGCGGTGAAAGACTCGCGCTTCTGGGTGGTGCGCCCGCGCGTGGCCGCCAGCGGCGTGACCGGGCTCGGCACATTGCTGTCCGGTGCGTATATCGGCGTGGATGCCGGGAAGTCCAAAGAGGACGAGACCCATTTTGTCGGGCTCGAAACCCCGCCAGCGGTCACCGGCGATCAAAAGGGACGGCAATTCACCTTGCGCGGTGAGTCGCTGGGCTCAATCGATATCGGCTCGCCTATCTATTACCGGCGCGTGCAGGTCGGGCAGGTTGTCGGCTTTTCGCTCGACAAGGACGGCACGGGCGTCACCATGCAGGTGTTCGTGAACGCGCCGTACGATCAGTATGTCGGTACGAATTCGCGCTGGTGGCACGCAAGCGGCGTTGACCTGCGGCTGGATGCAAGCGGCTTCAAGCTGAACACGCAGTCACTTGCGACCGTCGTGCTGGGGGGTATTGCCTTCCAGACACCGCAGAATCAGGAACCTGGACAGCAGGCGCCTGACAACATGACTTTCCGCCTCGGTTCGGACGAACAGGACGCCATGCGCGATCCGGACGGCCAGCCAATCCGCGTGGTCATGAATTTCAACCAATCGCTGCGCGGTTTGTCCGTGGGCGCCCCAATCGATTTCCGCGGCATCCTGCTCGGCAGCGTGACGGGCATCGGGATCGAATACGATCCGAAAACGCGCACCTTCCAGATGCCGGTGACCATGAATATCTATCCGGACCGGCTGGGCAAGCGCTTCCGGGACTCTGCGCCTCGCCCGAACACCGTGGCTGGCCAGGAACTGCTCCAGAGACTGGTGTCGAATGGATTACGCGGACAGTTGCGTACCGGCAATCTGCTGACCGGACAGCTTTATGTCGCACTTGATGTGTTCCCGAAAGCGGCCAAGGTCACGGTCGACGCCACGGCCGATCCGCTCGAATTGCCCACCGTGCCCAATACGCTCGACGAACTGCAACTGCAGGTGGCGGACATCGCGAAGAAACTGGACAAGATTCCCTTCGACGACATCGGCAACAATTTGAATAGTGCGCTGAAGAACGCGAACAGCCTCTTTAACCAGCTCGGTACGGAGGTTGTGCCCGAAGCGCGCGACACGCTCACCGCCGCGCGGAAAACGTTCGGCGAGGCGCAAAACACGCTGCAACAGGACTCGCCGCTGCAGTCGGATGTCCATCAGGCGCTGCAGGAACTCACGCGGACACTGCAATCGCTCAATGCGCTCGCCGATTATCTGGAACGTCATCCGGAATCGCTCGTACGTGGAAAACCAGGAGATAAGCCATGAGCTTGGCCAGAGTATTGAGGGCCGTCGGCGGGGTGTCGGCGATAAGTCTGGTCGCCGCGCTCGCCGCGTGCAGCAGTTCGCCGGCCAGCCGCTTCT
>Ga0302310_10003814_pt1 | contig 11557 bp, 9 predicted proteins | sample III_Palsa_N1_2_FD_200451 | JGI IMG/M metagenome (GOLD analysis project Ga0302310, IMG submission 200451) | Peat permafrost microbial communities from Stordalen Mire near Abisko, Sweden - III_Palsa_N1_2 | ecosystem: Environmental > Terrestrial > Soil > Palsa > Peat permafrost | place: Sweden... | reverse complement strand
TGTTGCGCAGGGTGCGGATCGAGATGCCGAGGATGTTGGCCGCGTGGGTGCGGTTGCCGAAACAGTGGCTGAGCGTGTCGATGATCAGCTGCTGCTCCACCTCCGCCACCGTCTGGCCGACAAAGTTGCGTTGCACGGCTTCGGCGGCCATGGAGGCGACCCGCGCGGTCTGGGCGTCGGGGGCGCCGCTCATGGGCTGGCCGTCCGGCAGCCGGATGGCGAATTCCTCGATCTCCGGGCCGGTGGAGAGCAGCACGGCCCGGTGCATGGCGTTCTCCAGCTCGCGCACATTGCCGGGCCAGCGATGGACCGCCAGTCGTTGACGCGCGGAGATCGACAACGGCCGCACCGGCACGCCGTTGGCGATGGCGTACTTTTTCACGAAATATTCCGCCAGCGCGGCCACGTCGCCCGGCCGTTCCCGCAAGGGCGGCAGCCGCAGGTTTACGACGTTGAGCCGGTAGAGCAGGTCCTCGCGGAACGTGCCGTCGCGCACGGCGGCCGCCAGATCGCGGTTGGAGGTCGCCAGGATGCGGATGTCGAGCTTCACCGGCCGCGAGCCGCCGACCCGGTCGATCTCCCGCTCCTGCACGGCGCGCAGCAGCTTGGCCTGCAGCCGGCCGTCCATCTCCGAGATTTCGTCCAGCAGCAGCGTGCCGCCGTCGGCCTCTTCGAACTTGCCAATGCGTCGGGCCAGCGCGCCGGTGAAGGCGCCCTTCTCGTGACCGAACAGTTCGCTCTCGAGCAGGTTTTCGGGAATGGCGGCGCAGTTGACGCTGATGAAGGGACGCTGCGACCGACGCGATTTCTGATGGACATACCTGGCCATCACCTCCTTGCCGACACCGCTCTCCCCGGTGATCAGGATGGAGGCGTCGGACGCCGCCACCTGGTCGGCCAGGGACAGCACCGCCTGCATCGCCGGATCGCGCGCCACCAGCGGGCGGTTGTCGTCCGAGACCGCGGCCAGCACCGCGGCGATCAGGTCGGCGTCCGGGGGCAGGGGGATGAATTCCTTGGCCCCGGCGCGGATCGCGTCGCCGGCCCGTTTGGGATCGGCCCCGACCCCGCAGGCCACCACCGGAACACGGATCCGTTCCGCCTCGTTGGCGGCGATCAGGGCGGCGATGTCGAGGTCGTAGTCGACCATCAGCAGGTCCGCGCCCTGGCCCGCGCGCAGGGCGTGGGTCGCCTGCTCGCAGGTCTCGACGTGGGCGACCTTCGCCCCTGCGTTCATGGCGATCTTGACCGCGTTGGCCAGCTGTCCGTTCAATCGTCCGACGACCAGAAGTCGCATCGGTAATCTCCTTAAATCACGAAGGCCGTCAGGCCGCCGTGTCGCCGTCCTTGATGATTTCCGTCATGGTCACGCCCAGCCGCTCGTCGACGACCACCACTTCGCCGCGCGCCACCAGCCGGTTGTTCACATAGATGTCGATCGCCTCGCCGACCTTGCGGTCCAGCTCCAGCACGCTGCCCGCGCCCAACTGCAGCAGCTGGGCGACCGACAGGCTGGCCCGGCCCAGGACCGCCGAGATATGCACGGGCACGCCGAACACCGGCGCCAGGTCGGCGGCGCTCTTGTCGCCGGGATCGATCTGCAGCTCCGAGGCCAGAGGCGAGTTCGGCTCGAACTCGGCCAGGGGCATCTTGGGGGCAGCGTCGGTGGTGTCGTCGGCCATTGGGATGCTTTCAGGTGGAAGGGGAAAGGGCGAGCGGTTCCGCGTGCAGACCTTCGGCCGCCAGGGCGGTGCGCAGGGCCGCCTCGACGCGGGAAGCGGCTTCGGTGGGATCGAACACGGCGCGACCGTCACCCCAGTCCAGCACGAAACCCGCCGGCGGCAGGCTCGGCTCATCCTTGACCAGGATCTGGCCAGGAAGGCCGAGTGACTGGGCGAGGCCTTCGAGGGCGGTTCGGCTACGGTCGACCAGCTCGCCATTGACGCGCACGATCAGCCTGGGCTGAGATTCGATCTCACGGGCAAGGCCCGCCAGCGCGGCGGTCACCGGCGCTTCGGGGAACTGCTCGAGGGCCGCCCCGGCGATGGCGCGGCCGCAGGCCAGGGCGAGTTCGGCGCTCGAGACCCGATGCTCGTGCACCAGGTTGGTCAGCGCCGGCAGGGCTGATCTCACGGTTCCGGCGATGTCGGCGAGCGCGGCCGCTGCGGCCTGTTCGGCGCGGGCGACTACCGAGCGCTCGCCCTGGGCGAACGCCTGGGCGCGCTCGTCCTGGACCTCCTCTGGTGTGTAGGAACGCTTGACCGGCGGCGGCGCCTGGGAGGCGATGTCGCCCGCATCGTCGAAGACCGTGTCGAAGGCGTATCTCTGGTGAGGGGTGATCATCGGGGGTTGCTCAATAGATCAACTCGTCGTCGCCGCCGGCTCCGGCCAGCATAATCTCGCCCTTGGCGGCGAGATCCTTGGCGACCTGCACCATGGCCATCTGGGCGGCGTCCACGTCGCGCAGGCGCACCGGGCCCATGCTCTCCATGTCCTCGCGCATGATCTTGGAGGCGCGTTCGCTCATGTTGGAGAAGAAAATCTCGCGCAGGGAGTCGGAGGCGCCCTTCAGCGCCAGGCCCAGCTTGTCCTTCTCCACCGCCCGCAGCAGGGTCTGCACGCCGCCCGGATCCAGCTTGTTCAGGTCTTCGAACACGAACATCAGCGCGCGGATGCGCTCGGCGGATTCGCGGTTGCGCTCCTCCAGGGCGGCGATGAAGCGCGCCTCGGTCTGGCGGTCGAAGTTGTTGAAGATGTCCGCCATCATCTCGTGGCTGTCGCGCTTGGAGGTGCGCGCGAGGTTGGACATGAATTCAGTGCGCAGGGTCTGCTCGATCTTGTCGAGAATTTCCCGCTGCACCGGCTCCATGCGCAGCATGCGGGTGACGCACTCCAGCGCGAAATCCTCGGGCAGGGCGGCCAGAACGCGGGCGGAGTGCTCGGCCTTAATCTTCGACAGCACCACCGCGACGGTCTGCGGGTATTCGTTCTTCAGATAGTTGGCGAGCACCGCCTCGTTCACATTGGCGAGCTTGTCCCACATGGTGCGGCCGGCGGGGCCGCGAATTTCCTCCATCAGGTTGTCGACCTTGTCGGCCGGCATGAAGGATTGCAGCAGCCGCTGGGTCTGCTCGAATGAGCCCATCACCGCGCCGGTTCCGCCCATCCCGGAGATGAACTCGACCAGCAGCTCTTCGATCACCACCGAAGAGACCGTGCCGAGGCTCGCCATGGCCTGCGACAGCTCCTTGATCTCTTCTTCGTCCAGCGACTGCCACAGGACCGTATGGTCCTCGCCCAGCGCCAGCATGACCACGGCGGCCTTCTCCGGCCCCGAGAGCCGGGTGATGTCGATGATGGCGTTTTTCTTGGAGGCCATGGGCTGCGTCAGGCCTCATGCAGCCAGCTGCGGAGGATCGAGATCGATTCCTCCGGATGCTTGTCGACGAACTCCGAAACGCTCTTGACCGATGACACCCGCACCTGCCCCTCGATCTGGGCCATGCTGATGCGCTGGTCGATGTCGTTGGGCTTGGGCGACGGCAGCGCGAGCGACTCGCCTTCGGCGCCTGGCGCGCCTGCAATTTGCCGGCCTCCGCCGCCTTGCGCCTGACCTCCGCCCGATGCGCCAGCGGGCAGCGCGCGCATCGCCATCGATCCGCCGCCGGCCGTCGCCAGGAGCGGGCGGACCACGAAGAAGATGATCAGCGCCGCCACGGCCGCGCCTATCAGCAACTCCAGGCCCCGCATCAGGTCGTTCTTGTCGAAATCGGTCAATTTGGACCCGGAGGTGGTCCCGGCGCCGGCCGCGGCGTCGCGTGCAAAGCGGACATTGATGACGCTGACCTGGTCGCCCCGGGTCTGGTCGTAGCCGACCGTCGAACGCACCAGTTGCTCGATGTGCTGCATCTCCTGCGCAGTGCGGGGCGTGTAGCCGGTCGCATTGCCCTTGGCGTCGAAGGTGGTGACGCCGTCCACGGCCACGGCCACCGACAGTTTCTTGACCGCCCCCGGCATGGCCACGGTGGTCTTGGTGACCTTGGAGATTTCGTAGTTGGTGGTTTCTTCGGTCTGGTCGGAATTCGAGGTGGTGGAGCTGCTCGATGACGGGGCGCCCGGCGTGCCGGGGACGTTGGCCGACGCCGTGCTTTGGCCGCCGCTCGCCGGCTCGTTCTGTTTGGAGTTCACCCCCGAGGTCTGGGTGGAGCGGACGATGCCGCCCGAGCCGTCGGGGTCGAATTTCTCTTCCTGGGTCGTGACCTGATCGAGGTCCACATCGGCGGTGACCTGCACCCGGGCGTTGCCCGGACCCACGACGCCTTCAACCAGCTCCTTGATCCGCTTCTTGAGACCCTCCTCGGTGGCGTTGCGATGGTCGTTCGCCGCCGCGTCCGCCGCGGCGCTGCCGTCGCCGCCGCCCAGCATCTTGGAGTTCTGGTCGACGATGGTGACGTGGTCCGGCTTTAGGTTCGGCACCGCGCCGGCCACCAGGTTCTGCAGGGCGCGCACCTGTTCCGAAGACGGTTCGCGGCCGGCGACTCCGATCACCACGGAGGCCGATGGTTGCTCCTCTTCGTCCTCGAACAGCTGGTGCTTGGGGAGGACCAACTGGACGCGGGCGAAATTCACCCCGTCGAGGGAGCGGATAGTGCGGGCTAGTTCGCCTTCCAGCGCCCGTTGCCGATTCAGTTGCTGGACGAAGTCGGTCTGGCCGAGGGCGCTGGCGTTGTCGAAAATCTCGTAACCGACCGATCCTGAGGTCGGCAGGCTCTTTGACGACAGCATCAGCCGGGTGGATGCGACCTTATCGCGCGGCACCATGATGGTCGAGCCGTCGCCCTTGGCGTCATATTTGATCCCCGCCGCGGTCAGCGCCTGGGTGATGGAGCCGGCCTCTTTAAGGTCAAGATTGGCGTAGAGGAGGGCCTCGGGCTCGGTTCCAAGATGCAGGACCAGCGCCACCAGGGCCGCGGCGACGCCAGCGGAGACACCAAGAATGGTGGCCAGGCGGCCGACTCCGAACCGCTGCAGGCTCTCTAAGAACTGATTCAACGCCAACCCTTCTCGCCCGCCGAACGGCTTTTCGTCCGTCGGCTAGGCAGGATTTACCCAGCGGTTGGTAAACGGGGAGTTTAAGTCCTGGGTTCTCGGCGAAACTTGCCGGGTTAATCGAGGCGACCTTGCGCACGCAAAACGGCCGCGTTCCTCGCGGAACGCGGCCGTTGTTGAAGTTGGCCGCTGTTCTAGCGGTACTGCTGAATCCGCGTGGTCCGCAGTCCAGCCAGGCCGTAGCGTTCGATCGACTGCTGCCAGCCGAGGAATTCCTCGTTGGTGAGGCGATAGCGCTCGCAGGCCTCGTCCAGCGTGAGCAATCCGCCGTGCACGGCCGCGACCACCTCGGCCTTGCGCCGGATCACCCAACGCTGGGTGTTTTCCGGCGGCAAATCCGAAAGCGTCAACGGCGCGCCGGTAGGCCCGATCACGTACCGTTCGCCTTTGCTGTTTAGGCGTTGCTGTTGCAACATGGCTTTACGCCTTTCCCACCATCACTGTTGGGGCGAACCATAGCCGCCCGGCCATAACAGCGGCTTAATCGTGATAGTAAAAAAACACATAATCGAGTACCGACCCCCAGGCTGGAGAGTGTGGATAGATCGTTAATAGGTATTCACCAAGGTTAATCAATATTACTATCGAATTATCGCCAGCAAATCCTGAGTCATCTGGTCGGCAGTGGTGATCACTTTTGATGAAGCCGTGTAGGCCTGCTGACTGATGATCAGGTTGGTGAACTCGGTGGACAGGTCGACAGTCGAAGACTCAAGCGCCGAGGATTCCAAGGTGCCGGCGCCGCCGGTGCCTGGGGTTTTGACGCTGACGTCACCGCTGTTGATGGAAGCCAGGTAGGCGTCGCCGCTGATCGATGTCAGGCCGCCCTCGTTCGGGAAGCTGGCCAGAGCGACCTGGGCGATCGTCCGCGACGTGCCGTTGGTGAAGTTTGCGGTGACGTCGCCGTTGGTTTGGATGCTGACCGAACTCAGATTGCCGAACGGCGTGCCGTTGGTGACGATGGACTGGGTCACCGAGGGGCTATTGAACTGAGTGATGCCCGTGTTGCCGGTTGTGGCGCCCAGGTTCAGCGTCAGCGACTGGGCCGCGGCGCCGAGGTTCGCAGCCCAGCTGATCTGCCCGGCGCCGGGCACGGTTCCGGAAGCGCCGATCGCGAAGGTGGGGTTGGGGGGAGAGCCGAACAGGGTCGAATTGGCGACGTCCAGGCTGCCGTTCGGACTGAACACCACCGTTCCTGCCGCGATCTGCCCTGGAACCAGGCCCGCCCCCGAGGTGATGGAGGATGCCGGCACGGCCTGAACTTCCGCATACCAGGTGTTCGCGGTCGAGCTCTGGAGGAAATCGAGCTGGAGCGTTTGCTGGCCTCCCAGCGAGTCCGAAACGGGGACCTGCATCGTGAAGTCCGGCTGTACGCCGGCGCCCGTGGTGGGGTCATAGGCGGTCATGCTGTTGGTGCTGGCGTCATAGGCGCCCGCCCCCGTAGCGACGGCTGCAGCCACCGAGGCTGGCGTGGCTCCGGGCAAAGCCGCGGCGGCATTCGCTATCGTAACGACAGCAGGGTCCGCTGTCCCGGCGGCGGTGGCCGCCAGCGCGGCTGTCCCCGCCGCGGACGCGGCGGCCACCGCAGGCGTCGCCGCCGCTGAGGCGGAAACCGGCTGGGTGTTGTTCAGGTTGGCGTCGACGGTAGCGGCGGTCGTGGCGCCCACTGTGCCGCCGATGGAGGCGACGTTGATCGGCGCCAGGCTGCTCAGGTTCTGGGCGGCGGTCTGCACCACCCCTTGAGAGTTTGCCGGAAAGCCCTGAAGATAGAGGCCGGCGGTGTTCTGCAGGTAGCCTTGCTGGTTGGGCGAGAACGAGCCGGCTCGCGTATACTCCACAACCGAGCCCCCGGTGATGGCCGTCGGGGTAGTCGTGGTGATGAACATTCCATTGCCACTGATCGCCAGGTCAGTCGGCGAGTTGGTTTGGGAAATGGTGCCCTGCTGGGCGACGAGTTGTTGCCCGCTGCTCGTCACGCCGCCGGCGGCTGGGCCGTCGCCCGTGCCGGTCACCAGGGTGGCGAAATCCACGTTATTGGTCTTGTACCCGACAGTGTTGACGTTGGCGATGTTGTCGGAAATCGCCGACAGGGCCGAGGCGTTTGCTATCAGGCCCGAAACACCCGCCAGCATGGCGCTATTGATGCTCATCTTGATGGTCCTTGATCTAACCGGTAACGCCGGTCACGGAACTTAAGGGAACTTGGTCGGACCCGACGGTGATGAGGGTCTGGCCGTTGACTTGCTGAACCGCCGAGACGGTCCCTTGCACGGTGGTGGTGGGCGTAATCGCCTGGCCGGCGGCGTTGGTCGCCGTCACGGTCAGGGTGTAGAGGTTGCCGTTGGTCTGGGCCTGGCCGGCCGCGTTCTCGCCGTCCCAGGTGAATGTTTGCGCGCCGGCGGCCGCGCCGGGGAGCGGGCCGCTCCAGATCACGTTGTTGTTCGAGTCAGTGACGGCGCCGGTGATCTTCGCCGCCTGGGCGGGCAGGTTGTAGGCGAAGGTGGCGCTGTTGTTCTGCAGCATGGAGGTGCTGCCGTTGGCGGACACCGTCTTGCCGATCAGGTCGACCGCGTTGGTCACCCCGCCCTGGCTCTGGTTGACCAGTTGCTGCAACAACTGGTTGGAGAGCAGCTGCTGCTGGACCCCCGTCATCTCGGTGATCTGCTGAGTGAACTGATCGGTGTCCATCGGCGACAACGGATCCTGGTTCTGCAGCTGGGTGGTGAGCAGCTGCAGGAAGCTGGTGTAGTTGTTGGCGATCGAGGACAGGCCCGAATTGAGGGTGGCCTGCGCCGCGGTGCTTGTGGTGGTTCCGACTCCGGCGGTGGACATCTGCGCTTTCCTAAATCGTAATATCGAGGCCGGACGCGCCCGATAAGGCGCGTTGGGCGACAGACGCCTGGACGGCGGCGTCCGGACTGGTGTTGGCGAAAGCGGCCGCGGCGGCGCCCGCCGACGCCTGGCCCTGGTTGTTCTGGTGCTGCTGGGCGAGACCGGCGCCGTGGCCGCCGACGTCAAAGCTCAATCCGCCCTGCTGCACATCGAAGCCGGCCTGTTCCAGCGCCTGCTGCAGATCGGCGGCGTGGGAGCGGGCGTCGGCCGCGCTCTGGGCGTTGGAGAACGACAGCGAGGCGCTGACCTGACCGGCGGAGTCGATGTGCACCTGCACATCCACCCGGCCCAGGCCCGCCGGATCGAGCGAAACGTCGAAGCGGGTCGACTTGCCCGCGGTCCTGGAGGCGATCTGGTCGGCGACCTGGCTTGCGATGGCCGCGCCGGCGCCGGCGGAGGAGACGGCGGCTGAAGAGACGTCGCTCGCGGAGCCGGTCGCCGTGGCGATCACCGCTGTGGGCTGCGCCGCCGCGCTGTCAGTGGAGGATGCGGTCTCGAGTTGGGCGGAGAATGGCTCATCGCCCGACCGGCCGCCCGACCCGTCCTGGGCCTGCTGCCGGGCGAGCGCGGAGACGGCGCTCGCCACCGTTGTCGGCGCGGCGCCGCTCACCTCGGCGGTGGAGGGATCGGCAGATGTCGCCTGGGCCGGGTCGCCGGTTTTCGCCATTTTGGCGGTGGCGGCCGGTTTGGCGAAGAGGGCGCCCTGAACCGTCGTTGCGCCCTGGGTTGCACTGGCGGCGTCGGCGGTCGCATCGGCCTCGGAGTCGCTGTCCGTTGCGGCTTGGTTGGCCGCCGCCAGGGTCACGGCCGCCTGAACGGCCGGGGGCGGGGTCGGAACGGCGGTCGTCGCGGCGGGAAGCGTCTGAGCGTCGACGAGTTGAAGATCGGTCGCGGAGGCGGCAGTCGGCGCGGTGGGCGTCAGCTGGGCGGGAGCGGCGACCTGGCCGGCGGCGGCCAAGATCGCCGGCGGCGCGGTCGCCGTGGCGCCGGTTGCCGGCGTCACAGGCGCGGCGGCAGACGAGGGGGCGGATGGAACGGTCCCCGGCGCGCTCGCCGCGGTCGGCGCAAGGCCGGCCGCCGCCAAGGCCTGAACCAGGCCGGCGGGTGAGGTATCCGGCGTGCCGGCGGCTGTCTTGGACACCGGAGCTTCGGCTGTATCCTTGCTCGCGCCGGTATGAGCAGGCGCCGCATTGGCCGTCGCGGCCGAACCGCTCGGCGTAGCTGCAGAAGCATCAGCGAGCGTCGCAGCGATCATCGAGGCCTGCAGCGCCGAAGCGGCCGAGGACGGCGCGCCGGTCGCGGTCGGCGGTCCGGCGGTCCCTTTCGTCGCGCCCGCACTGGCCGCTGCTTGAAGCGCCGCGAAGGATAAGGTCGGCGTGGCTGTCGTCGTCGTGGCGGATGATGTCGGCGCCTGGCTGGTGGTGGGTGTGACGGTTGTCTGAGGCGCTGTCTGCCCGAATAGGGCCGCCAGCGCCTGTGCGAACGTATCGTCGCCGCCGCTTGCGGCTGATTTCGCCGTTGCGCTCGAACCCCCCGCGGCCGCTCCGCCGACGTCCTCGCTGGGGGCACTGCCCAACGGGGTCGCGCCCTTGCCGCCGATCATCGCGCCGGCGAGGCTCGGCGTGGCCGTTGGGGCGGTTGCGAAAACAGCGATGGGCGAGACGGTGGACGTCATGACTCTCTAAGGCGGCTGGATGGGGCGCGTGCTGCGCGGAACATTCGTGGACCATCAAAGCAACCGCCGCGCCAACATGGTTTCTGCCTCGTAACTATCTGAAAAAACATGAGAACGTCCGACGCGACCTGCTGGCTGCATCTGCGGGTGCGGACGTTTTTGCCGATCGCGAATAGGCAAGGACGGACCGGCTCGGCGCCGATCGGTCGGTTGGCGCGTCTCTTGCGTTAACCATCGTCGAGTGTTTGGCCATAGTAGAGGAAGGCCATGAATATCAACGGTTTGCCGATCGAATGGCGCCAGGCGAGGCCTTGCGGCGGGCAGAATGTGCCCGGCGTGCTAGGTCGCGCCTGCCGGGCGGGGCGCTAGGCCGTGAGCAGCATCAACCAGATCCTCAACTCGGCGTCGTCGGGCCTCTACACCGCCCAGACCGGCATTTCGGTTGTCTCCAACAACGTCGCCAACATCAACACGACCGGCTACGTCACCGAGCAGCTTAACCAGAACTCGACGGTCACCGGCGGCGTCGGCACCGGCGTCAACGGCCAGAGCATCACCCTGGCCGCCAATCAGTATCTGCAGAACGCCAGCCTGGGCGCGTCGGCCGACGCGGGTTCGGCCAGCATCATCTCCAGCATGCTGACGCAGGCTCAAGGGTTGTTCGGCGACCCGGGGCAGACAGATAGCTATCTCAATCAGCTGAGCCAGGTGTTCACCGACTTCTCCTCGGTGGCCGCCAGTCCGTCCAACAGCATCAGCAGCGCCCAGGCGGTCAACGACCTTAGCCAGTTCCTCAACCAGTCGGGCAGCATCGGCCAGTCGCTGAGCCAGCTCGGCGCCCAAGCCGACACTCAGATCGGCTCGGACGTCAGCACGGCCAACTCGCTGCTCAGCCAGATCGCCCAGCTCAACGGCAGCATTGTCAACGCGCAAGGGGACGGCGCGAGCGTCGCCGACAGCCAGAACACCCAAGGCCAGCTGATCACCCAGCTGTCCTCGCTGATGGATGTGAAGGCCTCCACGGGCAGCAATGGCTCCGTGACCCTGCGCTCGACCACGGGCGCGGTCCTGGTCGGGTTGGGCGGCGCGGCCACCTTGTCCTATACGCCCGTCCCCAATGGGGCGAGCCAAGTGCAGGCGGTGCTGCCGGGCGGTTCGCAATCAGCGCTTCCGCTGAGCGTGGGCAGCGGCGAAATCAGCGGCTTGCTCAACCTGCGCAATACGCAGTTACCGGGCGTCGCGGCCCAACTCAGCAGCTACGTCACCGGCGCTGTCGGCGCGATCAACCAGGCGTCCAACGCCGCTTCGTCGGTGCCGCCGCCGAACACCCTGACCGGCTCGAACATCGGCATCGATCTGACGACCGCGATCAGCGGCTTCAGCGGCACAACCAATATCGCGGTGGTCAACAGCTCGACCGGCGTGATCCAGCAGCAGCTCGCGGTCGACTTCAGCAACGGCACGATGACCGACGGCCTCGGCAATGTGACCGGCTTTACGCCCTCCACCTTTCTGTCGTCCCTGAACAGCGCCCTAGGCGGAACGGCGACCGCCAGCTTCAGCAACGGCGTGCTCGGCATCGCCGCTCAGAGCGGTTCGGGCGTCGCCATTCAGGATTCATCCGCCACGCCGTCGGCTAACGCCGCCGGCATGGGGTTCAGCCAGTATTTCGGACTGAACAACCTGGTCACCTCCAACGCCGTCACCAACTACAACACCGGTCTGACGGCCGCCTCGACCGATGGCTTCACGGCGGGTGGCACGATCAGCCTGCAGCTCATGGGCGCCAATGGCGCCCCGCTCACGGATGAGACCGTGACCATGCCCGCCGGCGCGACCATGCAGGACGTGTTGAATTCGCTGAATTCGACCAGCAATGGC
>Ga0302310_10003812_pt1 | contig 11557 bp, 7 predicted proteins | sample III_Palsa_N1_2_FD_200451 | JGI IMG/M metagenome (GOLD analysis project Ga0302310, IMG submission 200451) | Peat permafrost microbial communities from Stordalen Mire near Abisko, Sweden - III_Palsa_N1_2 | ecosystem: Environmental > Terrestrial > Soil > Palsa > Peat permafrost | place: Sweden... | reverse complement strand
TGTTTCCGCCGGGCATCCGTGGGGCCGGACAGGGGTACGGGTCATCTGTCCATTGGATTGCGAATGCTATTCTGGTTTCCGTATTTCCGATCATGCAGCATGCCTCATCTGCCGGCATATTTTATTTATTTGCTTTGATGATGGTTTTACAAGTCGTTGTTATATGGCTTTGGTATCCAGAGACGCGGGCGGCCAACCTTGGGTCTTTGGCGTAAGCGGCGACGGATGGTGAAACAGACTTCAAGCTTGTTCCCTGAAGAGATCGGTTGAGAGATGGCTATGAGGAAAAGCGACGCACCCACGCTGGTAGACGTTGCTCAAGAAGCCGACGTGTCACTGAAGACCGCGTCTCGCGTCTTGAACAACTCCAAGAATGTCAGCGAAGAGAAGGCTCAAAGGGTTAGGAAGGCGATAGCACGGTTGGGGTATCGGCCAAACGAACTTGCTCGTGGCTTGAAAGCTCAAAGGTCCGCTACGATCGGGATGATCGTTCCTAATCTGTCCGATCCTTTCACCGCAAACGCGGTCCATGGACTTCAAGAAGTTGCACGGGCCAACGGATATATGGTCATTCTTGCAAGTTCCGGTGGGGACCCTGATGTGGAGCGATCAGAGATCCAGACCCTCGTAGGCCGGCAAATCGATGGATTGGTCATCGCTCCAGCAGACGGTCGGAGAGACACGTTCAGCGATATCATCCCCGAAGGCGTCCACGTTGTAACGTTTGATGAATTGATCCGGAATGTAAAGGTCGACTCCGTGACCGTAACGAATCGTCGCAGCGCGCAGGAGGCAACGAACCATCTTTTGGGTCATGGCTTGCGGAAGATTGTTGCCATTGGCGCGCGCGCTTACCTCTATACCTGTAAAGAGCGGGTGGCGGGCTATGAGGCAAGCATGAAAGCTGCATCTCTTGCGCCGCGAGTATGTTTGGTAAAACATGAGAGTTTGCTTACCGCGGAATGGCTAGCTGAAGAGGTGTTTCGTAATCAAAAGCCGGACGCGATTCTCACGCTGAATTGGGTATGTACGATGCTAACCTTGCGTGGTTTGCGGCAACTTAAGAAGACCGCCGGTCGGGACATCCCGCTATTCTCGTTTGACGATTTCGACTTGGCAGACATGTTGACCCCTGCTCTGTCTGTGGTTCACCAGCCTGCTGAGATGCTCGGACGAGAAGCCGCACGGTTATTGTTTGAACGCTTAAGTGGCAGGGGAGGAAGTTACCGCGCCATCGTTCTGCCTACGGACTTGATCATTCGACAATCCTGCGGCTGCAATAGGGACCGCACGGACTGATCTCGATCGGGTTTGCGAACCCTTGGCGTGGCAAGCCGGGAGACGCAGCCGGCGCAGATGTGTACACCTCCTTGCATAGGTTGGCTGCTTTGACTACAACAACACGATTGTCGGGGATCCGGACGATCTCAAGCCCGGAAAGCACTTCGAATACCCCGTTTTCAAGGGGTTCTACTCGGGAGTGCGTTGGCTGCAACTCAACAGTTCTGAAGGTCTGATCACCGCGGTGATCAATCAACTCGGGGACGCTCCGGGATACGTACAGATTTTTGCTCCTAAACCCCCGCCCTCAAACTTGCTGGGGCGTGTTGCAGTGCCATTCCCGGCCGCAGAAGTTGCCTTCCTGCACGCGATCCCAGCGATCCGCAACAAGTTCGGCAGCCCACAGTCAATGGCTCCTATGGGACTGCCAACAATCGCAAACGGGGAGTACAAGGGTCGCATTAGCCTGTACTTCGGAAAGTTCACATTGCGATAGCGGCAATTTCGATACAGAACATTACTGACCAACGAGCAGAGCCAATTCAACTGAAATGATGACATCGTTGTCATTTTTGAGTAATCTGGGACGGAGAAATTGGATATCGCAGGTCGCGGAGAATCTGCCACCGCGGGGAGGTTTCTATATGAGCGAGACATACTCCATCGGAGTGGATCTTGGCGGAACGAACCTGCGTGTGGCAGCATATGAGGCGGGACGCGGTTTCCTCGAGACGATTGTTCTGCCAACCCGTCTGAGTGCAGGCCGAGATCAAGTCGTTCGCGATATGTGTGAAGCGATCAAAGCTCTGAGGACGAGGGGCTTTGGCGATCGAGAGGGCATCGGAATCGCAATCGGAACCCCAGGACCGCTAGAGCTGCCCTCAGGGATTTTGCGCAATCCTCCTAACCTCCCCGGATGGGATGGCTTCAATTTAAAGCGCGCGATAACAATGAATTTAAGCAGCGAAATTGTACTGGAGAACGACGCGAACCTAGCGACGTTAGCTGAACAGCGGCTCGGCGCCGGCAGCAAGTATGCCGTAGCAGATCTTTGTGTCCTAACGCTGGGTACAGGGGTCGGGAACGGTTTGGTGCTGAACGGCAAAATATGGGGTGGGGTAAGTGGAATGGCAGGAGAAGCAGGCCACGTCATCGTCAACAATGAGGAGACTTTACCATGCGGCTGCGGCAGTCGGGGCTGCCTTGAGCAATATGCGTCCGCAAGCGCCGTGATCCGAATGGCGCGCCGTTGCTTTGGAGACGCAGGTCCCTCAACCGCGCACGAAGTGGCACTGTTGGCCCGATCAGGGAGTCAGCAGGCGACAGGCATCTTTGACGAGGTAGGACGTGCTTTGGCGGTTGCCTTGACCGGGCTCATTAATACGTTGAATCTGCCCTTGTACCTGTTAGGTGGAGGGGTTTGCGAGGCGTGGGATTTATTTTCGCCCAGCATGTTCCGGGAACTTGAACAGCGAAGTTATCTCTATCGGTTAACTAAACCGGAGGTTCTCGCACCGACGCACCTCGAAGCTGGCAAGACGTACATCTTGAAAGCCGAACTTGGGGCCGCCGCTGGACTGTTAGGAGCGTGCGTAGCTGGATTGGAAGCCTTCACTACCATCTCGGCTCCAGGAAAGGCACTCCTTGCCTCTGAATAGGTACGTCCTTCGTAGCACTTTCGTGGGGGCACTCGGTGGACTTCTCTTCGGTTTTGATACTGCTGTGATCTCCGGCGCGACCGCCGGAATTACGAGGACCTTTCATCTCACGATCAATCAGTTAGGGCTCACCGTGGCCATTGCGCTCTGCGGAACCGTCGTGGGGGCTCTTAGTGCAGGATCCCTCGGGCAGCGGTACGGCTCGCGAGAGATGCTTCGGCTGACAGCTGTTCTTTATCTGCTCTCTGCGATCGGGTGCGCTTTTGCCCCGACTTGGCCACTTCTGCTTGCTGCGCGATTCTTCGGAGGGCTTGGAATCGGTGGCTCTTCTGTGCTCGGGCCGGTGTACATTGCGGAACTGGCACCGCCGAAGTTGCGCGGTAGGTTGGTCGGAACATTTCAGATCAATATCGTCGTCGGAATCTTGCTCGCGTATCTCTCGAATTACCTCCTCAGTTTGCTGAATCTTGGAATGAAGGAATGGAGACTCGAATTGGGTGTTGCCGCAATACCGGCTGCGGCTTTCTTTGCCCTTCTATTTGGTATTCCGCGGAGCGCGCGCTGGTTAACCACGCAAGATCGGCTTGACGAGGCAATGGACGTACTGAAGCTAATGGGATCGCCGAACTCAGCAGCGGAATTGGCTGACATCCGTGAATCGCTGCATATGGAAAAGAATCAACCGACCGAATCACTCTTCGCAATTCGCAATGGGCGCTTGCGCTACGGCAAACCAATATTCCTCGCCATTTCAATCGGAGCTTTCAACCAACTGAGCGGAATCAATGCAATCCTCTATTACCTCAACGATATCTTTGCCGCGGCGGGGTTCAGCCGTGTTTCCAGCAATTTGCAAGCAGTTGCCGTCGGTGGCATGAATCTACTCGCAACACTGCTTGGTATGGCGCTGATTGACCGGGTTGGTCGAAAGATATTGTTGTTGATTGGGTCCGTCGGAACTGCGATCTGCCTCGCCTTTGTTTCGTTCATATTCTTCGTACATCAGCACCAGGCTATGTTGCTATGGGCGCTACTGGCTTATATTGCATTTTTCGCAGTGTCCCAAGGCGCAGTGATCTGGGTTTACATTAGCGAGGTCTTTCCTACAAGAGTTCGTGGGAAGGGACAAAGCCTCGGCTCCGGCACACACTGGATCATGAATGCGATGCTGTCTGGAATCTTTCCCGTGATTGCGGCCCGATCAGGCGCATACCCATTTGCGTTCTTCGCCGCCATGATGTTTTTACAATTTGTCGTCGTCCTTCTCTTCTTCCCGGAAACCAAGCGAGCCTCTCTAGAAGAACTTCAGCGCATGTTGAAGATCGACTGATGGAGTTCTCAGACGGACGCAAAACCTCTACAGTCGGACAATCACAGGAAGCTCAACGGTGTCAGGAATGGCTCGGATCAGACCTCTCTTCTTAGTTGCGTTAGCATTGCTGTCCGGGTCCGCCGCTGTGCCGGTGAGTAATGGCCAAACCGCACCTTCACTGACTGCCGGCGCCCGGTTGCAAAACGCAAGGGACGCGGTCCAAACCCTCCAAACGTGGTATGACCCCACGACTGGACTGTATAAGACCACTGGGTGGTGGAATTCCGCGAATGCCTTGACGGTGCTGATCGATTTCTCACAGGTGAGCAAGTCAACGAATTACAACGAGGTGTTTACAAATACCTTCACCGCCGCGCAAAAGACGAATCCTGGATTTCTTAATAATTTTTACGATGACGAGGGCTGGTGGGCGCTGGCTTGGATTGATGCGTACGATCTTACCCGGAACAAAGACTATCTTTCCATGTCCGAATCTATATTTGCAGACATGGCGGCAGCGTGGGATGACACCTGCGGAGGTGGTATCTGGTGGAGCAAAGACAGACATTACAAGAACGCAATCGCGAACGAACTGTTTCTTTCCGTTGCCGCTCATCTGGCAAATCGGACCTCGGGTGCCACGCGGCGGAAGTACCTGGCGTGGGGAAACGAGGAATGGAAATGGTTTCATGCCTCTGGCATGATCAACACGACTGGTCTGATCAACGACGGGCTTAGCCAGAGCGCTGAGGGGAATGCTCGCTTAGGTTGCACCAACAATGGCCGAACGACCTGGACCTATAATCAGGGTGTCATTCTTGGCGGTCTCGCCGAACTAGCCGCAGCAGACCGCGATCCGGACCTGAAGCAGGCAGCGCAGAAAATTGCCCAGTCCGCCATCGCCCAACTCGCGGACGCGAATGGCATCTTGCATGATCCCTGCGAACCCAAATGCGGAGTCGATGGGGTCCAATTCAAGGGAATTTTCATTCGCAACTTGGTCCTCCTCGATAAGGCTCAACACGACAAGTTTTATGAATCCTTCATAGAAAAAAATGCGGACGCGCTATGGGAAAATGCGCGAGGACCTAACTTTCAGTTGGCCGAACGCTGGTCAGGACCCTTTGATTCGGCCAATGCCGCAAGCCAGACCTCGGCACTTGATGCCCTCGTGGGTGCCGCGACCATTCAGGCTTACGGGAAAGCCAGCGTTTTTAAAGGCCAGACGCTCCGTGCAGAAAACCGATATTCGTCTCACAGATTGACAACGCTGTCAGCCATGCGCAACAATCTTCGAGTTGAGATCATCTCGCGCCATGCGATGGATACGTTTCGTATTGGTTTCTGAGCTAGCAGCCTCTTATGAAGAGTCCTGCATCGCCGATTTCGCTCGCCCATACACCTCTGGAGATTGAAATGGGAACCCGAAAGACCAGATTTCAGACGGTATCAGTACTCGCTCTCGTATTAACCGGCCTTTCTCACGCACAGACGACACAAAAACCGGATCTCACTAAGCAGCCCACTTTGTATGTTGTTGGCTACGCCCACCTGGATACGGAATGGCGGTGGGAATATCCGCAGGTGATCGACGAGTATCTTCGAAACACGATGGAGGAAAATTTCCAGTTGTTCGAGAAGTATCCGCACTATGTCTTCAATTTCAGCGGCGCTAATCGTTACCGGCTTATGAAGGAATACTATCCGGCCGATTTTGCCAGCGTGAAGAGATATGTCGACCAGGGACGGTGGTTTCCCGCCGGATCCTCTATGGAGGAAGGGGATGTCAACACGCCCAGCGCGGAAGCAATCATCCGTCAGATTCTCTACGGAAATAACTGGTTCCGCCACGAGTTCGGCAAAGCCAGCGCGGAATATATGCTGCCAGACTGCTTCGGATTCCCGGCTTCCTTGCCGACTATTTTGGCGCATTCTGGTGTGAAGGGGTTTTCAACGCAAAAGTTAGTGTGGGGTTCATCTGCAGACGGTGGAGGTTTGCAGTCACTCGAGAAGACGCCAGAAGGAACGCCGTTCAACGTCGGTGTATGGGTTGGACCAGATGGGGAGACTGTTCTCGCGGGTCTAAACCCTGGCAGTTATAACGGCGATATCAATACTGATCTAAGCACGCCGCTCCCTGCTGGGTCGCCCGACTCCACCTTGATCGACCTGGACCGCAAGATTGCCGAGATAGTGGCCAAGCAGCAGCGGGAAACGCAGGCCGGTCATCCAGCTGATGGGATGGACGCACAAGAGCTCGACCGCTTGCGGAAAGAGCAGCGTGACCTTACTGAAGGGCAGAAGGAATTTAATTTGCAGCGTTACCAGGGCGATTGGGCTCGTCGCGTCGAGCAAAATGGCAAGGTTAGCGGTCTGTTTACTGACTACCACTACTATGGCAGGGGCGACACGGGGGGAGCCCCGCGTGAAGAATCCGTCAAGAGGCTCGAAGCGATCGTCACCAAGGGTAGCGTAAATCTCCCGGCTCCCGGACAGACGCACAGCCAGCTCGACTCGGCCCCGGTCCAGGTTGGTAATGGCCCGGTCCACGTTATCTCTGCGACTGCTGAACAGATGTTTCTTAACATCACCCCTGCGGAGGCGTCAGGCTTGCCTCGCTATACCGGGGAACTGGAATTGACCAACCACTCCGCAGGTTCACTTACGTCGCAGGCTTACCAGAAGCGGTGGATTCGGCATCAGGAGTTGCTGGCCGATGCGGCAGAAAAGTCTTCAGTGGCAGCCGCATGGCTGGGCGCGCGCGCTTACCCGCTCGAGAGACTGAATGACGCCTGGACGCTCACGATGGGATCGCACTTTCACGATCTGGCAGCTGGAACAGCCACACCACGAGCCTATGAGTTCGCATGGAACGATGATGTGATTGCACTGAACCAGTTTGCCGATGTTCTCAACAGCGCGGTCGAAGGCGTCGCGGCTGCCATGGACACCCAGACTAAGGGGATGCCGATCATTATCTACAATCCCTTAAATGTCCCGCGCCAAGATGTCGTGGAAGCGACCCTAGCGTTCCCTAAGGGTATGCCGAAGGCGGTGCGCGTGACTGCGCCTGATGGAAAAGATGTCGCGGCACAGATCTCGGGCGGGAAGGTCATCTTTGTGGCCAGTGTGCCATCCGTCGGATATGCCGTGTACGATGTGCAGCCGACCGATGGCCCCACCGTCTCTTCCTCCCCTCTGCAGGTATCCCAAAACAGCTTGGAAAACGCCTACTACCGCGTCCGGCTGAATCAGGATGGAGACGTTGCTAGCATCTTCGATAAGGACAATGGAAGGGAATTGCTTGCCGCGCCTTCTCGCCTTGCTATCTCTTATGACAATCCTGCTCAGTGGCCAGCATGGAATATGGACTGGGAGCAGGAGCAGGCCGCACCCAAGGCATTTGTCTCTGGCCCGGCCAAGATTCAGGTCGTCGAAGACGGACCGGCTCGTGTAGCGATTGAGGTGACACGGGAGACCGCGGGTTCGCGCTTTGTACAAACCATCAGTCTGTCCGCCGACGACGCCGGAAAGCGCGTGGAGTTTCGCAACGCAATCGACTGGAAGACTCGGGAATCGAACTTGAAGGCCACCTTCCCTCTCACTGCGACTAATCAGATGGCGACCTACAACCTGGATATCGGCACCATCGAGCGACCGACCGCGGAACCAAAGAAATTCGAGGTTCCGTCCCATCAGTGGATCGACTTGACTGATATAAGCGGGAAGTACGGTTCAACTGTGTTGACCGATAGCAAAAACGGATCAGACAAACCCAATGACAACACACTGCGGCTGACATTGCTTCGCACGCCCGGAGTGGCAGGGGGGTACCCGGATCAAGCGACGCAGGATATTGGACATCATGTGTTTGTCTATGGATTTGCGGGGCACTCCTTTGATTGGCGAAGTGCACAGACCGACTGGCAGGCAGAGAGATTGAATGCGCCCCTCTTAGCCTTCACCACCACTAAGCACGGTGGTGCGCTCGGTCGCACTTTCTCTCTATTGACGGTCAGCAATTCTCGGATTCGTGTTCTTGCTGTAAAGAAGGCTGAGCTCAGCGATGAAGTCGTCGTGCGGCTTGTGGAACTTGATGGCAAACCGCAGTCTGACGTGAAGGTCTCCTTTGCCGGGCCCATCGCTAGCGCGCGAGAAGTGAATGGGCAGGAACAGCCCGTCGGATCGGCGACTGTCGTGAATGGGGCGCTCGTGACCTCCTTCGGAGCATATCAGCCTCGTACCTTCGCGTTGCGGTTGACCGCTCCATCCTTAGTCGTAGCACCCGTGAAGTCGGCTCCAGTACCCCTTACGTATACACTCGCCACCGCGAGCAATGATGGAGGTATCACGCAAGGGGGATTCGATGGCAAAGGCGATGCCCTGCCGACCGAGATGCTGCCTTCGGAAATTCTCTTCAATGGTGTCCGCTTTCAATTGGCATCGGCAAAGACTGGATCGCCTAATGCAATTACCGCAACCGGTCAGATGATCGATCTTCCCGCCGGTCAATACAATCGCGTCTATGTACTCGCGGCCTCAGCCCATGGCGACCAGAGTGCGATCTTTGAAACTGCTGGCAACAAGACCAAGCTGAACATCCAAGATTGGGGCGGTTTCATCGGCCAGTGGGATGACCGGCAGTGGAAGGGCGGCGACCCAGCGCATGACACTTACGGCGAGATGACAGGGCTGACTCCCGGGTTCATCAAGCGGGCCGACCTAGCTTGGTATGCGAGCCACCATCATGATGCAGCGGGTAAGAATGTCGATTACAGTTATTCGTACTTGTTTGGTTATGCGATCGATCTCCCACGCGGTGCTAAGACCATTAAACTGCCGAGCAACGAGAACGTCCGCATCCTGGCAATATCGGTGGCGGATGAAAATCCCGCAGTGACACCGGCCAGCCCGCTTTACGACGTACTATCCCCCGTAAGTCAAACGACCCGCTGAAAGGGCTCGAGGAACTCGATCGTCGCTTATTTGTCGTTCCAGGCCGCGTAGTGTCGATTGGGTCCCGATTGTGGCGATGGAGACGCAGAAACAAAGCTTATCAGAACGATCGCGGTGGTGTCCCGGGGCCTTAGAGAGTCAAGAACGAGGATCGTGCAGCCGTGCGATCAAATATTTCTTGACAAGTGACTGATCCATATGACATCGTTGTCATGCCAATTAAAACGGTACCTTGCTGGGAATACCTGGCTTGGGGTCAGCGTATTGCCTCCTAATATGCTCCGTAGAGCGCAAGCTCGCGGAGCATTTTTTGGTAGATCTGCTCGCCGCCAAATCACCTGGCACCTTTTGCCTTCTAAAGCCTGACTGAGAGGGCCGGCTTGATTTACGCATGCTCGAAATTGAAGGCCTGCGTCTTCGCCACATTCACAATTCCTGGCTCAACCACCTGCGCCGTCATCGCCTGCTCGGATGTTCACTAGGGCAGGCTGAACTCATACTGGGTCCGCAGATTCTTCTTTAGTACCTTCCCAGTGCCCGTCTTCGGCAGCGACTCAACAAAGAGAACCGCTTTCGGGCACTTATAGTGAGCGAGGCATGAGCGGCTAAATTCAATTAACTCCAATTCGGTTGCTGCAGCGCCCGGTTTGAGAACGACGAGGGCTTTGGGCACCTCTCCCCAACGCTGATCCGCGACAGGGATGACAGCGATTTCTAGCACCGCTGGATGTGCCAGGATCGCCTTTTCGACCTCGAGCGATGAGATGTTTTCGCCGCCGCTCACGATGATATCTTTCTTTCGATCGACGACGAGGACGTAACCGTCAGGGTCGATTGTGGCCATATCTCCGGTGCGCAGCCAGCCACCACGCAGTGCCTCCGCTGTCAGCTCGGGTTGGTTCCAGTAACCCTTCATCACGCCATCGCCGCGCGCGATCAATTCTCCCACTGCGATGCCGTCCTCCGGCAGCAGCTCATCGTTTGGTCCTGCAATATGAAGCTCGACACACGGAAAGGCATAGCCTGTCATGGCCTGCCCGATGTAGCGCTGCTCGTCGCTCCAGGCCAGCTCTGGCTTCATCGACGAGTAGGTCAGAGCGGGGGACGACTCGGTCAAGCCATAACCGGAGATACAGGTGCAACCGAACGCTTCTTCGACTTCGCGAATCAGAGTGGGAGAGGAGGCTGCGCCACCGATGACGATGCGCGTGAGACTGCTCAGGTCGTAATCCTTTATCCTGGGATGATTGACCAGCACCGTCGCCATGAAAGGGACCGCATTGAACTGCGTGACATGTTCGGTCTCAATGTATTTGAAGATGGCGACGGGGTCGAAGATGTCGACCATCACATGCTTGCCTCCCAGCATGGTCAGGAAGTGGGCGATACCCCATCCGTTGGCGTGGAACAAGGGGATGGTGTGAAGCTCCACGGAACCGTTTTCAACGCTGAATCCGTGGGAGGTTTCAAGTGCATGAAGATAGATATTCCGATGCGTCAGCATGACACCCTTCGGCTGCGCGCTGGTGCCGCTGGTGTAAAAAATCTCAGCCACTGCGTCTTCGTCGACAAGCGTGATATCGCAGGTGTAAGGCGTTGCCTTTCGAAGCCACTGATCGTAATTTTGCGGTAGCACCCAGTCGTGCTTGATCTCACCATCGAGCTGGCAGAAAGTCCGGACTGAGCTCAAGTGGGATCTGAAAGAGTCGACTAGAGGAAGGAACTGCGGGTCGATGAAGAGCATGCTGGCCTTGGAATCTTCGAGGACAAAGGTCAGTTCGGCTGCCGAGAGACGAATGTTTAGCGGCAATAGGATGGCACCGGATTCGATTACACCGTAGTATGCCTCCAGCAGTCGATGCGAGTTTGTGCCAAGGAAAGCGACTCGCTCGCCCGGCTGAAGGCCGGCCTTTCGTAAGGCGCCCGCCAGTAGCGCGGAACGTTCTGCAAACTGCTTATAGGTGAATCGCTCTCCTCTGGAGACGATGGCGGTTCGGCCGGCGTACTGGCGCTCTGCGTGGCGAAGAAATCGAAGGGGAGTAAGTGGAACATTCATCGCGATCAAATCCTTTTGGAAGATTGTTGTGTGGCATTCCTGCTGAACTTCTCGTCAGTACAAAGTCGACGTCAATCTTGATGGAGGCGGATAACTCCAGCGTGCCGCAGAGCAGATAGAGTGGGGAAGCCATCGACCGCCATCAAGAGGTCAGCTTCCGCGAGCATGCTTTTGAGCACATGGACGACTCCCCCTGTGCCATCCAGCGCTAAACCGTAGGCGTAGGGGCGACCGATGCCAACGGCGGCGGCTCCCATCGCGAGAGCTTTGACAATATCGCTTCCCGAGCGCACG
>Ga0302310_10003810_pt1 | contig 11562 bp, 7 predicted proteins | sample III_Palsa_N1_2_FD_200451 | JGI IMG/M metagenome (GOLD analysis project Ga0302310, IMG submission 200451) | Peat permafrost microbial communities from Stordalen Mire near Abisko, Sweden - III_Palsa_N1_2 | ecosystem: Environmental > Terrestrial > Soil > Palsa > Peat permafrost | place: Sweden... | reverse complement strand
ATCTCACCCAGACCGACCTGCCGAACCCCAAAAAGTCCGGCCTGCTCGAAGCCCTGCACGTCCTCGATGGTGTCGAAGGCATTCGCTTCTGCCACTTCGAAGACGTTGACGTCGTCCGCCACCATCTCGTTCAGCGCATCGTTCGCGCCTACGACAGCTACGGGAAGGCCCAGCAGCAGCTTCCCCTTGCCCTCAACGAAGCCGTCGTGCCTGGCTCCGGCCTCGACCCCGCTGCCAAACCCGTCCCGAAACCTCAATAAATCAAGCGAATATGCGATACCATCAATAGCAGAGGGCGCTTCCAGCCCTCTGTTGTTGTTTTAGAACCCGCATCCCACGATGATCACCATCGAACCTCCGAGTACCATCCCCATCTCGGCGCTCTCCCGCTCCGGCCTGACGCGCTTCCTCAACCGCGCTCGCCTCGCCGTCGGCCTAAGCGGCGAAGTAGAGGTCCTGCTCGCGGGCGATGCTGAGCTGAAGCAGCTCAACAAATCCTTCCGTGGCAAGAACAAATCCACCGACGTCCTCAGCTTCCCCACCCCTGCCGAAATAGCCGACGCCCACGCGGGCGACCTTGCCATCTCGCTCGAGACAGCCGCCCGGCAGGCCGCCACCTACGGCCACACTCTGCGCGACGAGGTCCGCATTCTCCTGCTCCACGGCCTCCTGCATCTCGCCGGAGAAGACCACGAGACTGATCAGGGTGAGATGGCCCTCCGCGAGGCTGCGCTGCGCCGGGAACTGCGCCTTCCTGTCACGCTTATCGAGCGCGTCGTCACGCCTGCTGGTAAAGCCGCAAAGCCAGCCGGAAAAAGCAAAGCCAAACCCAAACGCGGACGGCGCGCATGACCCCCGCCTACGTCTACACCCTCGTCCTGCTGGTTCTGCTGGCCATCCTGGCGCTCGCCGCCTATGTCGACAGAATCTACTCCGAGATGGGCAAGTTCCTCGCCCGTGAGTATCAGGACAACATCGACTCCTGGGAGAATGTCGTCGAACCCCGGCTCCGTCTTGGCCGCGAGTCGATTGCGCTCTCCGCCTCGGTGCTTCGCCAGCTCACTGTTGCGGCGCTGGCTCTCTTCTCGGGGCTGCGCCTCTACACTCACACCTCGCTGCTGCCCTCGCTTGCCCGCACACCGAGCATTGGCGAGATCCTTCGTGCTGCGTTTGAGCTGATCCTGCTCATTCTCCTCTTCGACCGGCTTCTGCCCCAGTTGCTCTTCTCGCGCACTCGGGGGCTCTGGATCGCACGCATCACGCCCATTCTGCAGGCGCTTTTCTACCTCATCCTCCCGGTCACTCTTCTCCTCGGACTGCTGCTTTCCATCGCCGCGTTGGCCGAGCCTGAAGATACTGCTGAGGAGGACCATCCCTCCGAGGCGATGGACGCGCTTCTTGAGGCAGGCGAAGAGGAGGGCATTCTGGAGGAGTCCGACCGCGAGCTTGTCCGCTCTGTTGTTGAGTTTGGCGACAAGGTCGTCCTCGAGGTGATGACTCCGCGGCCCGAGATCTTTGCCGTTCCCGGCACCCTCACTCTCTACGAGTTCACCGCCCGCATCAACGAACACGCCTTCTCCCGCGTGCCGGTCTATGCCGCTTCGCTGGACGAGATTACCGGAATCGCCTTTGCCCACGACCTTCTCAAGGTGCTCGATATCGAAGCCGGGACTCGCACTGTCGCGCAGATCCAGCGTCCTGCCGCCTTCGTTCCCGAGACCAAAAAAGTCGCCGAACTGCTTCGCGAGATGCAGCGCGAGAAGCAGCATATGCGCATCGTTATTGACGAATATGGCGGTGTGGCCGGTCTCGTCACCATTGAAGATTTGCTGGAGGCGATCGTCGGGAACATCGCGGACGAGCATGATGAGCCAGAGGCCGACGATGCACCGATTCGCGAGGCTAATGGCGCTTATGTTGTCTCGGGTTCGTTTGAATTGTCGCGTCTGCGGGACCTGTTTGCCGATCAGTTCGAATCGCCGAATCACCGCACCGCCGATGACGCAGGCGTCCATAATCCCGCTGATTCGCCGGAAGAATACGACATGCGCGATACGCGCGACGACCCCACGGCGCTGCGGCTGCCGGAGCATTATGAGTCGACTACGCTGGGTGGGATGGTCTCTGAGATTGCCGGGCATATTCCGCTGCCGGGTGAGGTGGTCGAGGAGGATGGGCTGCGGCTGGAGGTGCTGGCGAGTACCGACCGCCGGATCGATCGCATCCGGGTCAGCCTGACTCATTCGCCGAATGCGGCTTAAAAACTGCAGATTTTTTTTGGGCTGGGTGCAGGGGTGGGAAATAGCCTTAAATAAAGGGGTATTTGCGAAAAACGGTGTGCAGAATGGGGTTTTTTGATGGTAAAAACGTGGTGAAATGATGCTTAAACGTGGTGCTTAGCGCCACGTTTTATGGCGACGAAAAGTACGCCAAAAGTCTGAACTTTATTTTTGGATATTCCCAAAATGGGAAGCTGCGTCGGCGGATGTCCGGGACGGAAGGCTTAACGCGGATCGGCACAGATGAAACGGATCTAAGAACAGGCAACAGCAAGGACGAGATAACGGCCGATTTTTGCTGAGTCTGAGAAGTCCAGGGCTTTAGCCCTGGGCTACCCGGATGCAACGACCTCGATTGCCTGGATGCAAAGATCCGGGGTGTCGGAGGGGCTTTAGTCGATGGAGATTTTGCGCAGGAGCTTGAAGTCGGAGAGCATCTTGCCGGTTCCGAGTACGACCGAGGCGAGGGGATCGTCCGCGATGGAGACGGGAAGGCCGGTTTCCTCGCGGATACGCTTGTCGAGGTTCTTGATGAGCGCGCCGCCGCCGGTGAGGACGATGCCACGGTCGGAGATGTCGGCGGAGAGCTCGGGCGGGGTGCGTTCGAGGGCGACGCGGATGGCGTTGATGATCGTGGAGATGCACTCCGAGAGGGCTTCACGAATCTCCGAGTCTTCGATGGTGATGGTCTTGGGCACGCCTTCGATGAGGTTGCGCCCCTTGACCTCCATCTCGATGGGCTTGTCCAGAGGGTAGGCCGAGCCCAGCGTGATCTTGATCATTTCGGCGGTGCGCTCGCCGATGAGCAGGTTGTATTTGCGCTTGAGGTAGGTCATGACGGCTTCGTCCATCTGGTTGCCGGCCATGCGGACGGAACGGGAGTAGACGATGCCGGCGAGCGAGATGACGGCGATGTCGGTGGTGCCGCCGCCGATGTCGACGACCATGTTTCCGCCCGGCTCGGTGATGGGCAGACCCGCGCCAATCGCGGCGACCATAGCCTGTTCGACGAGGTGTACCTCAGAGGCTTTGGCGCGGTAGGCGGAGTCCATGACGGCGCGTTTTTCGACCTGCGTGATCTCAGACGGAACGCCGATGACGATGCGCGGGTGAACCATCATCTTGCGGTTGTGCGCCTTCTGGATGAAGTAGTTCAGCATCTTTTCGGTGTGGCGGAAGTCGGCGATGACGCCGTCCTTCATCGGCTTGATGGCGACGATGTTGCCTGGCGTGCGGCCGAGCATCTCTTTGGCCTCTTTGCCGACGGCCTCGACCTCATTGGTGATCTTGTTCACCGCGATGATGGAAGGCTCGTTGACGATGATGCCTTTTCCATGGGCGAAGACGAGCGTGTTCGCCGTGCCGAGGTCGATGGCCAGGTCGCTGGAGAAGAGGCTGAAGAGGGACCGCATGTTGTGAACGCGGGAGTAACGCATCTGAAAGGAGTTTGAAGACATGTTTTCGAGGTCGTTTCCTGAAAAGAGACTATCAGTAGTGTAGACCTTCCGGGGGAGTGCATCGTGCGCACCCTGTTACCAAAAAGTTGCATGCCAGCCATTATGGGACTGAGTGGCGCTTACGAAGTGATGACAACCGGTTCCGGTTTGCTCCGCTTCGGTAAAAGCTGCATGGCCCAGTCTCGAACCGCAGCGGTGCGGAACTCGGTTGCCATCGCGACCAGGTACGCGAGGGTGATGACGAAGAGGAGCACACCGAAGCCTGTCGCGAGATGGCGCGGTGTGGGAGTCCAGCGGCTCTCTCCGGGGAGAAGCGCGGTAAGGAACATCAGCATCGGCGTATGGACCAGATAGAGGGTGTAGGAAAATCTAGCGAGCTTACGGGCCGGGCTGACATACCATCGTCCTTCCGATGGCTCCTGTGCTCCCAGCAGAATCCAGAGCAGGCCGAAGGTGAGGATGCCCAGCAGATAGTCGGGATTGAGACCTTTGAACGGGGTGAACCGCGAGGAGGAGAGGATGAAGAGGGGACAGTAGAGGGCAACGGCTGTCCAGCGCATCGCCGCGGAGGTGCGGCGCACGGGAACGACCGCGAGAAGAACTCCCAGCAGCCAGATGGAAAAGGTAAGCACCATGCCAAGGCCGACAAACCAGGAGACGGCGAAAAACCCGATGGCCATCGCGAAGCGCTTCGGGATGGAGTAGGGGCCCCGAATCGCGAGCAGGCCGAGGGGGAAGAGCATGTAGTACCAGAATTCGTTTGCCAGACTCCAGAGCGCCCCGTTGGAGCCGAAGAGGGGAGTCAGGATGGACTGGACGAAGAACATATTGCCCAGCAGCGCCGTCCACGTCAGTCTGGCGGCGACGTTGTCGGTGACGTGGTTATTGACGAGACCGGCGTACAGCGCGGGAGCGAGGTGGAGGCGGAGCGCAATCAGATCGAGCAGGCCGCCCAGGAGCAGCGCGGGGATCAGCACGATCCACAGCCGGACTGCGCGCTGGGTGAGGTACGTGTTCCAGGACCACCTTTTGGTATTCAGCGCCCGCAGGACATGGCCGCCCACCAGGTAGCCGCTGAGAACGAAGAAGATAACGACCGCCTGGTGCCCAAGCGTACACATCGCATAGGGCAAAAAGAAGAGCTGTCGGTGAGAGGTCAGATCCGGATAATCGATGAAGAAGAGATAGCGCCAATGCTCGACACAGACCAGAAGCGCTGCGACGCCTCGAACGATGTCGAGAAGAACAGAGGCAACGGTAGACTGGAAGGGCCCGGGGGAGACTGAACGCACAGGGCTAGTAGACTTCACTCCGCCGCCGGGGTCAATGTAATTCCGGGGTTTTGCTGTAATTTCGGGCTTTGCTGTAATTCCCGGCTTCGCTCGCCGCTGGCCCGGTACTCGTGGCTCCGATGGTCTTCTGCCAGCATTCGGCAGCACATCAGCGCCGCGGGATAGATGAGGATGCTGATATGTCTGGTGTACGCGAAGCCGGCCAGATAGGGAGCCGCACACGCTGCGACCAGCGCCAGGAAGATTCCTGAGCAGACGCGGAGTGCTCCGGAGGCTCTGTTCGCCGGTCGCAACAGCACGGAGACGGAACAGCCGATGGCTGCCCAGAGCATCAGCCGGAAGACCGCCATGCCGATCTCTTCTATCCATCGCGCTGCGCCGTGGGTGGCCGTGGAGCCGTACTTTTGCACGGAGAAAAAGAGGACGAACAGTTTTCTCGCATCGCCCTGAAGGGTCTGGCGCGGATGGGTTCTGAGGTAATCGAGCGCGGCCTGGCGGTGATAGTTGTTGAAGCTCCACTCGTCGGTGAAGTGCAGCCCGTGGTTCAGGGCGGGGTCGAGGTGGTCGAGAGAGTCTCCTGGCAGCGGCGGGTAGTTGGCCAGGAACTCCGCGTTATTGCCCTTGTGCAGGTTGATTCCGTCGAGGCTGGTGCCGATGGTGTATCGTCCGCTGGCGTGATGCTGGTAGACGGCCCAGCCCAGCGGCGCTGCAGCCACCAGCGCGATTACCAGCAATCGGGGAGACGCTCGGCGCTGCAGCAGAAGAAAGCCTGCGGCCAGCACGATGACCGCAGGAAGCATTGCGCTCTTCGAGAGGTAGAGACCGTCCAGAGCTATCGCAAAGAGGAGCGCGTGAGCCCAGGCCTTCGGAGCTGGCGGGTTCCATTGGCCGAAGAACAGGAGTGCTGCGGCCAGGGTCAAAAAGCTGTAGGAATAACCCTCCTCCACCAGCATGTTCGCCACATCGGCGAGAGACGCGGGTATGGCAAAGGGAGCCAGCAGAAGCAGCACGATAGCGGCTCTCCGCCATCGGGAGCGGGGCAGTCTGCGCCAGACGAGGACGATGGCGACGCCGACCGGGAGTAACAGCAGAACTGTCTTGAAGAAAGCCACGGGGAGATAACGGTCGCCGAGGAGCCGAATCCCGAGCGCGACGGTCATCGCTAAGACAGGCATGTGGCTCGCGTGGAAGCAGATGGGATTGCCCAGCGTGCCCATGTCCTCGGTGCAGAGGGTCAGGCCGTTGCCGCGCAGCAGGCTCTGGGTGGTGGGGCCGACCATGTTCGTCGTGGTGAAGAGCGATTTATGCGTCTTCGCATGGTCGAGGAGCCATGTCGAGGCGAGCGCGGCCAGAGCGGGGAGGAGGAGAAGCACCGCCAGAAGACGATAGTTTCGCGACATCTTTTCCGGCTCTGTCGCGGGGGTGGAAGGCATCTGCCCAATCTAATTCAGAATCGTTTCGGCACAAGGCTTCGGCTGCTCGTTTGAGCCTGATTCATCACGTGGGGCATCCAAATAGATACAATCGAATCAGCAGAATAAAGCGGGAGATGCGAATGATTATTGGGGTACCGAAGGAAGTTAAGGATCACGAGAGCCGGGTGGGCGTAACTCCGGCCGGCGTGAAAGCTCTTGTTGAAGCAGGACACAAAGTGCTGATCGAGCATGACGCCGGAGCGCTTTCCGCGATGCCCGATGAGGAATACCAGTCGGCGGGAGCCGAGATCGTCGGTTCAGCCTATGATGTGTGGCGGCTGGCGGAGATGATCGTCAAGGTCAAGGAGCCGGTCGAGAAGGAGTATAAGCACTTCCGCGAGGGGCTGGTTCTGTTTACGTATCTGCATCTGGCTCCGCTGACGGCGCTGACCGATGCGCTGCTTGCCGCGAAGGTGACGGGGATTGCCTATGAGACTGTGCGCGACCGCACCGGCGGCCTGCCGCTGCTGACGCCGATGAGCGAGGTCGCGGGCCGCATGAGCGTGCAGGTCGGTGCGGCGTATCTGGAGAAGGAGCATGGCGGCCGCGGAGTTCTGCTGGGGGGCGTTCCGGGCGTTCCTCCTGGCAATGTCTGCGTGATTGGCGGCGGTATTGTCGGTACGAATGCGGCGAAGATCGCGCTGGGCATGGGCGCGAAGGTTACGCTGATCGACCTGAACCTGAACCGTCTGCGCGAGCTGGACGATATCTTCGGCGGGCGGGTGTTCACGGTGGCTTCGAATAGTTACAACATTGAACATGCTGTTCGCGAGGCCGATCTGGTGATTGGCGGCGTGCTGATTCCGGGTGCGGCGGCTCCGAAGATTGTGACCAAAGCGATGGTGGCGAAGATGAAGAAGGGCGCGGTGATCGTCGATGTCGCCATCGACCAGGGCGGCTGCATTGAGACCGCGCACCCGACGACGCACTCGGACCCCTCGTACGTGGTGGACGGTGTGGTGCATTACTGCGTCACCAATATGCCAGCTGCCGTGCCGAATACGTCGACTCTTGCGCTGACCAATGCGACCTTTCCCTATGTGCTGAAGCTGGCGCGTGTGGGCGCGAATGCTGCGATCAGCGAAGACAAGGGCATCGCCGAGGGCGTGAATACGTTCCAGGGCGTGCTGACCTACGGGGCCGTCGCGGCAGCGCAGAAGCGCGAATGGAAGCCCGTGGCGGAGCTGGTCTAGCCGCTGCGGAATGAGTCTACACACAGAGATCCTGGTCCTATAATCGGGCACTGAGGAGGGCGGACGATGGCCACCACTGAGAACCGGCGAAAGATATTCATCATCGCCCTGGGCACCTGTCTGCTCGTTCTCTTTGCGATCCTCGCCGCCCTCAACGCTTTTAATATCGGAATTCCGAACCCCGCGAGCACGCAGCAGTTCTCCGTCTTCACGGGGCTTTCGATTGTGGCGTTCCTTCTCTTCGTCGCGGTTTTGATTCTTCTCGTCCGCAACGTGCTGAAGTTTTACGCGGACCAGCGCAGCAGGGTGATGGGAGCGCGTCTGCGTACGCGGATGCTCTGGGGCGCGGTGCTGGTCAGCCTGATTCCGATTGTCTTCATGTTCATCTTCAGCTACGGGCTGATGAATCGCGCTGTCGATCGCTGGTTCTCGCAGCCGGTGACGGAGATGCGCGACGACAGCAATCACATGGCGCTCGAACTGGCGCAATACACCACGGCGAATGCACGGGTCGAGGCTGAATCGATAGCCTCCGGGCTGCCGGAATCTCCAGCGGCGTCCAGAGAGACACCCGCGCCGGAGGCCGCTTCCGCTTATCGGCAGACACGAAGGCCAGCCCACACTTCGACGCACAGTGCACCCCACGAGGCCGCGCATAACTCTGCCGCTCAGGTCGCGCGCGAGAATCACGAATCCATCTACAAGGTGCTGCGTCAGCATGAGATCACCCTGCAGAATGGCTTTGCCGTGGTCTACCGCGAAGGCCGTGCCGTTGCGGCCTTTCACATGCCGCAGCGCGATGGCGCTACCGCCGAGGTCAAAACCTGGCTGTCCGCGCAGAACGGCGAAACTGGCGAGAACGGCGAAGACGCGACCGACGAAGCAGCCAGCGACCACACCGCCACTGATCCTACCGACGCCGCAATTCTTTCTGCAGCACAGCGCAGCGACAACCCGGTCTTCTCGCTTGGGCCTACTGACTACGCGCTTGGCTCTGCCATCATCAAGGAGGGCAACACCGTCGTCGTTGGCCTTCCTATGCCCTTCGGAATGGCCGCCACGATGACGCGTCTGCAAAAAGCTGCCGGCGCCTACTGGGTGCTCTATCGTGAACGCCGCCAGATCAGGTATCTCTATACGCTTCTGCTGCTGATGATGACGAGCCTCGCTCTCTTTGCTTCGAGCTGGCTTGCGCTGCATCTGTCGAAGCAGGTGACGAAGCCTGTTGAAGCGCTGGCCGATGCGATGGAGGCGATCGCCGCCGGCGACTATGGGCACCGCGTGAAAGAGAGCGTGACCGAAGAGCTGGGCGAGCTGGTTCGAAGCTTCAACCATATGGCCGCCGATCTCGAAAGCAGCCGTCACGCGGTGGAGCACTCGACGGTGCAGCTGAGTGCCGCCAATGCTGCGCTGGAGGCACGCCGCGGTGAGCTGGAGACGATGCTCGAGACGATTCCGAACGGCGTCGCCACGCTCGATGCCGACCGCCGCATCGTGCTCGCCAACCGCGCCCTCAGCGAGATGATGGACCCCGGCGGACAGCGTCCTTTTTTCGGGCGCGTGATGGAAGAGGTTTTTCCTGTCGAGGTTGCGGAGGTTCTCGACCGCCTGATTAAACGCAGTCATCGCATGGGCTCGGCCTCGAGCGAGATCGAGATTGCCGGAACGTCGGGCGATAAGTTTGGCGGAACGATGAACCTGCTCGCTACCGTTGCTCTGCTGGAGATGCCTGCTGCAACCGAGCGTATGCGCCGCGAGCATCAGGGGTATGTTCTGGTGCTCGAAAACGCGACGGAGCTGCTGCGTGCGCAGAAGCAGTCTGCGTGGAAAGAGGTCGCTCGCCGCGTCGCGCACGAGATCAAGAATCCGCTGACGCCGATCAGCCTGAGCGCGGAACAGATTCGGCGTCACATCGACCGGCTCGGTAACACCATTGCGGAGCACGAGATTGAATCTCCTTCGGTCGGCGTGATTCGTCGCTGCAGCGAGGTTATTACCTCGTCGGTCGAGAGTATGAGGAGTCTGGTCGATCAGTTTGCTGCGCTCGCGGAGTTTCCCACGGCGCGGCCTCGGCCTGCGGACCTCAACACCATCGTCGAAAACTCGCTGGCGCTGTTTGCGGGCCGTATGCAGAGCATCCGCATCGTGCGTGATATGAGCCCAGGCCTTCCGCTGGTGATGGCCGACCCGGAAGCTCTGAAGCGCGCTCTCGGCAACCTCATCGACAATGCGGCGGAGGCGATGCAGAGCAGCCTTCTTCGCGAGCTGTTGGTTCGCACCAGCCTGCTCGAAAACGGGATGATCGAACTTCTGATTGCCGATACCGGCTCGGGACTGACCGACGAGATGCGCGAGCGCTTGTTCCTGCCGTATTTTTCCACCAAGCAGCGCGGCACCGGGCTCGGTCTCGCCATCGCGGCGAAGATTATTCAGGAGCATCAGGGGACGATTCGCGCGGAGAAGAACGAGCCTGCCGGTGCAAGGTTTATCGTTGAACTCAAAGCCGCGACTCTGGCGGACAATGACTCCGAAGCCCAGCCCGCGTTTGGCGCTCTTCGACCCGCGCAGGCGCTGCCGCAGCCTGAGTTTGCCGCAGCCGGGGACGCCGAGGAGTTTGCGGCCACACCGGCGCAGCCTGACGTCGATCTCGCCTCAACTACTATCCAGGGGCACAAATGAACCACGTATTGATCGTCGATGACGAAGCCGAGATTCGCGACTCGCTCGAAAGCATTCTTCACGAAGAGGGTTACCTCGTCACCACGGCTGCTACTGCTGGTGAGGCGCTTGAACTGCTGCGCGATGCGGCCTACGATGTCGTTCTGCTCGACGTCTGGCTGCCTGATCGCGATGGTCTGGAGACTCTCACCGAGATTCGCCAGATGGAGCGCGAGAATGTGCCGGAGGTCGTGATCATCAGTGGCCACGGGACGATTGAGGCTGCGGTGCGTGCCACCAAACTTGGTGCGTATGACTTTCTTGAGAAGCCGCTCTCGCTCGATCGCACGCTCATCGTGCTGAAGAATGCGATGAAGGCGCGGCAGATGCGCGAGGACAATCAGGAGTTTTCACGCCAGCTTACGAAGGGGACGGTCACCGGAAACTCCGTTCCGATGAAGGCGCTGAGACAGCAGATCAAGCTGATGGCTCCGACGAATGGGCGAGTGCTGATCTATGGCGAATCGGGGACGGGCAAGGAGCTGATCGGCCGCACGATGCACGCGGAGAGCCTGCGTAAGGACAGGCCGTTTGTTGAACTGAATTGTGCGGCGATTCCTGAGGACTACATCGAGTCTGAGCTGTTTGGGTATCGCCATGGCGCTGTGCCTGGAGGGCCGACGGAGAAGCGCGGGACGTTCGAGAGAGCGGATGGCGGGACTTTATTTCTCGACGAGGTCGGGGATATGAGCCTGAAGACGCAGGCCAAAGTGCTGCGTGCGCTCGATGAACAGCGGTTTCTGCCGGTGGGTGCGTCGCATCCGGTGCATGTGGATGTGCGGGTGATCGCTGCGACGAATAAGGATCTTGAGGAAGAGATTGCCCGGGGAAATTTTCGCGAGGATCTTTTTTATCGGCTGAATGTAATTCCATTTTTTGTTCCGCCGCTGCGTGATCGCAAAGAGGATATTCCGCTGCTGGTCAAAGAGTTTCTGCAGCAGTTCGGCGCGGAGTATGGTCGTCCGCATGTAGAGATGACCGAAGACGCGCTGGCTGCGCTGAAGCAGTATCACTGGCCGGGGAATGTGCGTGAGCTGCGTAATCTGGTGGAGCGGGTGCTGATCCTCAATCCCCGGTCGCAGCGCATCGAGCGGAAACAGCTGCCGATGCTGGTCTATCGTGGGCCAATCAAGAGCGACTCAGGCCGC
>Ga0302310_10003803_pt1 | contig 11574 bp, 13 predicted proteins | sample III_Palsa_N1_2_FD_200451 | JGI IMG/M metagenome (GOLD analysis project Ga0302310, IMG submission 200451) | Peat permafrost microbial communities from Stordalen Mire near Abisko, Sweden - III_Palsa_N1_2 | ecosystem: Environmental > Terrestrial > Soil > Palsa > Peat permafrost | place: Sweden... | reverse complement strand
CCGAAGGCGCTGCGCGACAAGCTGCTGTATGGCTATGCGGACAGCGTGGTGGGGCAGTACTTCGATTGCTGGGATGAGACTCGCAACACGATCAGCCTGGCGAAGGATCCTGACGCCATCATCTGGCAGACGTGGCAGCCGCGGTGGATCGGCTGGGACTGGGGCCGTGCGCACTGGACCGCTTGTTATTGGTTCACGATCGCGCTGGTGAAGCAGCTGAGCGGTGAGTACAAGGAAAAGGTTGTTTGCTACCGCGAGTATGTGGACCGCGGGGAGAATTACGCGAAGCTTTGCGAGAACGTCGCGGCGATGACGAAGCTGGGTTTGCCGGGGCAGAAGCAGGCGGGGGAAGAGCCGACCTGGTCGCTGAAGACGATTTATCTCTCGCACGAAAAGTTCATCAAGCGGGAAGAGAACCAGCCGCATGCGCCGAGCGTGGAGATCACGCGCGAGCTGATGAAGCGTGGTCTGCCTGGGCCGGTGAGGAATAACGCCGCAGCGGGATCTCGCGTGGGCAAAGCGACGATGCTCCACAACCTGTTCGAGACGAACGGGCTGGTGATTCTCGATACATGCCCCGAGATCATCGAGGCGATTCCGCAGCTGATGCGGGATGAAAAGAACATCGAGGACGTGCTGAAGGTCGACGGCAAGGCTGACGACTGTTACGACGGCTTCGCGATGGGGCCTTACAACTTCTTCAATACGGCGAAGAAGCCGCAGGAAGTGAAGGACGAAGAGCGCATCGCGGCGATCGAGGATCCGCTGCAGAAGCGGTTGGAGCAGTACAAGCTGACGATGCAGCGGCAGAAGCGCGACGTGGAACCGGAGAGGAAGCCCGAATGGATGTAACCTGCGCGGTCGGCGAGACGCGCTTCGCGCAAGAACACGGCTCGGGGCTTGTCGCATGAGTATTCGAAAGATTGCGGAGTCGCTGTGCACGAACATGTTTGTCCGGCATTTAGCTCCTGAGATCGCCCGGATGGAGTTGGTGAAACTCGAAGCCGCTTATGGCGTTCCGGTTCACTACGACGAGGCCAACGGGATCTTGACCTGGTACGGAACAAAAAGGAAGCGCAGATGAAGTTTGCGAAGTGGTTTCGGTCGGCGCTCGATATTTTAGTTCGGTCTCGGCAGCTGCAGGCAATCGAGGACGAGCTCTTGAGAAATCGAGAGTTGTGGAACCTCGAAGTGCAGCGCGAGGCGATGTTGCGGCTGCAGCAGCGTCAGGATCTGGCAGAGCGGATCAAGGATCTGCAGGCGGTGATCCAGGACCTGCGTGTCCGCCTGGCTGTGGCTGAGACGGATGCGATGCGCGAGAAGCTGGCGAAGGCCGCGGCGGCGAAGCCGAGAGTGGTCCCGGATTTCGGTGGGCCGGTGGCGTTCCAGGATGAGCTGTCGACGATGAGTTTGGAAGTGGAACCAGAAGCAACACAACAGGAGAAAAACGATGCGTTATGACGAAGAGATTGAAAAGCTGACCGCCAAGGTGGCCGAGCTCGAAGCACGATTGACGGCGGTTGAGCCTGAGCCGGCAGAGGAACCGCAGCCCTATACGTCCGACTACCTGGAGACGCTGACGGTGGATGCGATTGCGGACCTGTATAAGGGTGGCCACATCGATGCGTCGCAGCTGGGCGCGGCGATCGCGGCTCAGACCGTGATTGCTTCGCAGCTGGAGACTGTAGGCGCGTTGCAGACCAAGGTCGACGAGCTGCAGGGCAGAGTGGACCACCTTCCGCCTGTTGCAGCGGCCGAGACGAAGTCGGGCGGCGACGATAAGGATGCCGGCGACTGGACCAAGGCGGGCGACGGCACGGACTATCCGACCAATGGCGTCGCACCTACCCCGAGCTCGCCGAAGGCGGAAGAGGGCATGGTCGCCGTGGTCGAGCAGATACAGGCCTCGGCCGATGAAGGGTCGGCCAGCTAATGGCGACTGCGCGCGATGGCAAGATGTTCAGCGGGCGCCAGGCGATGCTTTCGCATGAGCGCAAGCTTCCGCCGATGGGCGGCGGTGGTGGCGGGATGAAGAAAGACCCGCTGAAGATGCCCGGCCAGGGCGGCGGCGCTGACGAGGGCATGGGCGAGGAATCGCCCGAGGAGACCGTGGCGGCGCATGGCCCGGCGAACGTGGTGCACATCACTCACGACCACGCTGCCGGCAAGCACCATGTGCATTCGGAGCATGAAGACGGACATGCGACCGAGAGCGACCATGGCAGCGCTGACGAGGCGAGCGATCGCGGCAAAGCGCTGGCCAGCGAAGGCGCTCCTGCCGAGGATGACGGCGCCATGGAAGGGGCTGAGTTTGAGTAGCCCGCGGCTGTTTGTCGATCGCGATTACTACCGGGAGCGGACGCCGCGGAGTTGCGCGGCGTGCCTGCAGCCGGCGATGCACCGCTTGCGTAAGAACGACAAGCATGGCCAGCCGGATAACAGCTCAGTGCGGCCGATCTGTGGCGAGTGTGCGCCGGCGGAGAAAGCCGCGTGAGCGACCCGATCAGCGCGTTCCTGGTGGGAACTGGTTTCGGGATGAGCGTGGTGTGGCTGCTGTTTGCGATCAGAAGGAGCCGCTGATGTACGGAACGAAGAAGGTTGACCTGGGCGAAGAGGGTGAGTTCAACGTGAAGAAGGGTGCGCTACACCACATGCTGCACATCCCGACCGATCAGACGATCCCGGCTTCGCGGTTGAAGTCAGCCGAGCACTCGGATAATCCGCTGGAGCGCAAACGGGCAATCTCGGCCGAGGGATTGAAGGCGATGAAGAAGTAATGGCCGAAGAGCTGCTCGATCCGCCGGTGACTGAAGACGAAAACGAGACAACGGAGCCCCAGGAGGAGTTCGATCCTGCGTCGATGCCGCTGGGCACGTTTGCGGCGTTCCCGGTGTCGGACCAGAAGGAATGGTTGCCGTTCCTGAAGGACATCACCGGCGATGATGACGAAGACACGCTGACGCTTGAGCAGACCAACGCGGTGAACGCGATGGTTGAGCAGGTGGCGCTGTGCCAGCCGACCGCGCGCCGGCTGGAGGTGCAGAACGCCTGGCGCCAGGAGATGATGGACCGCGGCTTCCATAACCTGAAGCCGGCGGACAACTACGGCTGGGAGATCGACGGATCGGATTCGAAGTCGAAGTTCGGGCCGTATGGATCGGCCGTTGTAAAGGGGCATTACCCGACGAGCGTGATCGGGGCTCATAACGACATTCTGGTATCGGCGTTGACGCGTGATGTTCCGCGGACGCAGATCTTCCCAGGCCAGCCGGGGAACGGTGGATCGATCACCGCGGCTGACGGCGCGAACAAGTACAAGCACTTCATCGCGCACGACAATGATTATCCCGAGCGCTGCGCGGAGATTGCGCGGTTCTTCTGCACGGACGGCCGAGCCCTGGGCTACATGGCTCCCTGGGCCGATGCGCAGCAGTGGGGATTTGAGGATGACACGCCGCCGGTGGTACCGGAAACGGAAGGCGGCGGGAGCGAACAGGGAACAGGGAACAGCGAACCAGCTGCCGCAGCGCCCAAGCGGCCGCGGATCCGCTCGCTGCTGAAGATCTACGGCAAGCTGAGCGACAAGTGCCCGATCATGGCGGCGGGGCAGCGGCAGATGCCGTGGCGGCAGATCTCCGACGAGTGGGATAAGGCGATTGTGAAGGGCATGATGCCCTGGATCACCGACCAGATCGAGGGCTGCGGGAACTTCGCGGATATTGCGCTCGATCGCATTGCTCGGTGCACGGTGAACCTGGCGCTACAGCGCACGACCGGCGACAGCCTGCTGCGCGATGTGACGGTGACGTTTACGTGGATGCGTCCGGAGATGTACATGGACGACACCTGCCCGAAGACGCTGCGCGGCTGGTTCTGGAAGACGTTTCCGAAGGGATTCCTGGCGGTGCATGCCGGCAAGCAGCTGGGGTTTGTGCGCAACGAGAGCATGGACGAGGTCCTGGTCGGGATGCATGCGCGTTCCGGAACCGGACAGAACCGGCGGTCGCTGACTGAAGCGATGGTGAACCCGCAGTTGCGGCTGAATAACTGGGTTGACCTGATCGACGAGTTTTTCCGCAAGACGATTCCGCGGGTGGGGCTGCGGAGCGATGTGTGGAACGTGGACAAGATGCGCAGCAGCTCGGTGCGAGTGGGCACGATTGAGCCGTTTATGCTGCCGCCGGGCGAAGATGCGAACGCGACCATGGTGGCGTTCCCGATGCCGACGCACCAGGCGTCGCTGCCGGACTTTATCCGGTACTTCGCCGGCGAGCTGGCGGAGCTGCTGACGGGAGCGATGCCGACGCTGTCGGCTTCGAGCAATGACGATCCGGAGACGCTGGGACAATCGCGGCTGCAGAACGGCAATGCGATGGGGCGCCTGGGCGAGAGCTGGAAATCCCTGTGCGGTGGCATTGCGAAGCTGACGGAGCTGGGGATCCGCTGGGCGGCGCGCGTGCAGCCGGACGATGCGAGTGTGGATTCGATTTTGCCAGGCAAGGGCCGGTTGAGTGTAAAGATTGCCGACCTGCAGGGTGGCGACATTGTGGCCTATCCGGAGGGTGATGCTAACTTCCCGGAGACCTGGGCAGAGCGCGAGGCGCGATGGAACGAGATATTCTCGGCCGCCGGCGCGGGCAATGAGTTTGCGATCGAGCTGATGAACGATCCACGCAATGCGGCGCTGTTCAAACAGTTCATGCCGGAAGGCACGGTGATTCCTTCAGCCGACGCGGTGGAGAAGCAGCAGGGCGAGTTTGAGGTGCTGCTGAAGGGCGCGCCGACGCCGAACCCGAAGAAGGCGCTGCTCGAGGCCACGATCGAGAAGGGCAAGCAGCAGATCCGGTTGCTCGAAGTCGAGCAGATGAAGACGCCGGACCAGCCGTTGCCACAATTGCAGCAGGCGCAGGAGATGATGCAGCAGGCCGCGCAGCTGCTGCAGGGCTTGCCGGACGAGGTTTCGAGCGTTCCGGTGCGTGCGGATGGCTCGGAGAATGATGCGGTCGAAGCACTGGTTTGCCTGGGCATGATCAATTCACCGGAAGGCCGGCGCTTGTCGGTTTCCGAGAAGAAGGAAGACAAGGACGCCTGGGCGAACCTGATGCTGCACTGGCAGGAGCATGACGCCAGCGCCAAGCAGCAGGAAGCGAAGAATCAGAAGCCGCTGGTACCGAAGGTGACGGCAACGGTCGCGGTGGACAAGCTGGCTCCGCCGGCGCAGGCGACGGCGCTGGGTGAGATCGGCTTGCCGGTTACGCCGCAGGATGTGACGCAGCCGCTGGAGCCGCATGAAGTGACGCGTACGACGACGGGTGTTACGCCGACGGGTGTGCCGACGGAAGAAAAGATTTCGATGTCAGGGAAAACGCTGTAATGGAGACGGATTATGGAGTTTGAAGGATTGGTTCTCGACGGCCTGATGGCTGAAGGAGAAGAGGCTGGCACAGTGGTGGAGACGCCCGAAGCCGGTGGCGAGCAAGGTGGGGAACAGCAGCAGCAGGGTGGTGAACAAGAGATCGACCCTGATACTGGATTACCGATCGATAAAGGCCAGGCAGACGACAAGCAGGACGGGCGCAAAAATCCCGACGCGATTCGGAAACACCTGGCGCAGCTCAAGGCCAATCCCGAGACGGCGGACCTCGCCAAGGAAGTTACGAACCGGCTGGGCAAGGTGCGCGGGTATGAGGAAGTGTTTCCGACCGTGCGTGAGGCCCGCGAGGTGAAGCAGTGGATGGACACCGTGGGCGGCCGCGATGCGGTGACGGCCGCGGTGGAAAGCCATGCGACGATGCAGCGCGTGGATGCGCAGCTGGCGGCCGGCGATAAGACGGTGCTGAAGGACATATTCCAGCAGGCTCCCGAGGGCATGGTGAAGCTGACGGGGCCGATCCTGGATGAGGTTCAGAAACTAAATCCGACGGCGTACAAGGGCATCATCACGCCGCACGCGGTGGCCATGCTGAACAATGATGGCATGCCGGGTGCGCTGAACGCGCTGGTGGATGCGTTCAACAAGGACGACAAGGCCGGGATGCAGGACCTCATCGGACGCCTGGTGCAGTACTACAAGGGGCTGATGCAGGGCGCGAAGCCGGCGGGGAAGGATCCGGACCGCGAGGCGTTTGAGCAGGAGAAGACGGAGTTCCAGAAGCAGAAGGAAACCGCGGCGATCACGCAGACGTTCAATTCGAATCTGGAGTACTCGGCCGGGAAGATCGATGCGGGGCTGGCGGCGGATATCAAGCGCCTAAATCTGAGCCCGAAGGCCGTGGAGAAGCTGCGGCAGGATGTGTGGCGCGAGATCGAGACCAGGCGCAAGGCCGACAAGACCTTCATGAGCACCCTGCAGTCGAAGTTCGACGGCAAGATGCCGAAGCCCGAGGCCGCGGCGCACCTGAACGGCTTTACGGACCGCACGGTGCAGGCGGCGATCGACGACGTGGTGGAGACGTACTACGGGCCGCGCAAGGTGACGCCGAAGACAGACAAAATCGATCCGACGGCGCCGAAGAAGAAGCCGGGCGCTGCCGGCGCTGGAGCTGGAGCGGCCGCCGATACGGGATGGGTGAAGGTTGCCGGTCCGCCTGATCGGAAGGACATCAATTACGACCACAAGGACACCGACGTGATCAACGGCAAGGCGGTCCTGAAGAGCGGCAAACGCGCTCAGTGGCGCTGACAACAAGTTTTCCTGTTGCTGACAACGGGATAAAAGGGTGACGACCACCGTCAGAGAAACATGAGAGACGGATCATGAGCAATAAAAATGAAGCGCTGGACCCCACGCAGAGCGCCGGGATTGGGAGTGGAGAGCAGTCCTTACAGACGAGTTGGATCGGTTCAGGATGCGACTGTGATATATGCCGAACAGTAAATGCGCAGAACCGCCCTGTTGTCCAACAGTTCCGCGAGAGCGCGGATTACGCCGCGAAGCAAGCTGAAGAGCTGCGCGAGCGCGAACAGCGCAACCGCCGTGCGGCCGAGCTGCTTGCAAAGCATCCCGAGTTTGATGACCTGCTTGAACTTCTGAGCATTGTGCCCGTGAAGTTCATCAGGGCCTAGATCAAAAGCCCCTCTTCGGAGGGGCTGTTTCACCAGCAACACAGCAGCACAACGTACAGGCACCCAGCGCGCAAACGCTTAAGACTAGAACGCCTGTACGGGCAATGGATGCGGGTGCAAGTCCCGTAGAAATCCAAGACCTTCCGAAGCCAAAAGAACGCAGTACCCAACGGCCCTGACGGGGCCGATTTCTTTTGTCCGGAGGGACTATGCCCAATCCAATGAACGAAGCCGCTGTCGAGTCGATCGAACTCGAGCAGGTCGGCAAAGAGTTGGCCATTCTGTGGCCGACGTTTAAGACCCTTTACACCGAGTTCAAGCAGTCCGCGAAGCACGTCGACGTAGCCAACGTTACCAACGGTGGCGGCACGACCCGCGCGGCCTGGCGCGAATCCATGCTCATCCAGGGCGGCGCGCCGATCGCTGTCGGTACGGGTGACTCCACCAGCCTGTTGCGCGGTTCCGGTTCGACCACGGCGTCGTTTGCGATGCAGCCGGTGTGGATGTTCGGTGTGACCGAAATCACGCACCTTGCCGAGATGGCGACCGATGGCGCAGAACGCGGCATCGTGTCGATCACCAAGGACGAGGTGAAGCGCTCGCTCGAGCAGTACATGAACGGCATCGAGGCTTTCTGCAACGGTGACGGTTCGGGCGCATTCGACCAGATCCCCACCACGGCCACGATCACCACCGGCGGCAGCGGCGCGCAGACGGCTTCGATCGTCGGCATGAACGCGGCGGCCCGGTTTACCGATCAGCAGGTTGTCCAGGTGTTTCCGTCGGAAGGCGGAACGGCCCGCGGCACGGCGACGATCAGCTTCGTCGATCCGGTTGTCCAGGGCTTGTATTTCTCGACGGCGCTGCCTGGCGGCACTGTCGTGGGAGATTACCTGATGCCTCTGGGCGCATCCGGCGCAACCGGCACTTCGGTTCTCGGACTGCAGTACTGGAACCAGAACGGCAATGCCCGTACGGTCGCCGGCGTTCCCGCAGCCAACTACCCCGGCCGGCTGTCGACCCCGACGATCAACCTCGCCGGCGCGCCGATTACGCCGAGCGTGGCGCAGCGTGCACTGGTGCTGTTGACCAGGGCGTGCGGCGATCGCGCGAAGGAGCTCGGTGAGGGCTTCTGGTACGGAACTCCGGACCAGATGTACACCATCGATTCGCAGTTCTACAGCTCGCTGATCACGCAGAACATCGAAGGCGGCGACGCTGTACCGACGAAGTCCCGCAAGGACTTCTCGGACAAGTTCGGCGGAAAGAAGTTCCTGACCAGCGCGACGGCAAGCCCGAACCGCGCGGACTTGATCTTCCCGAAGAACTGGGCGTTCGGCGAGCTGAAGGAGATCGGGCTGTACGACTTCGGCGGTGGCAACACCATCATGCCGGTACCCGATACCGGCACCACGAACGGCACCTACCTCACGAACAAGATGTTCGTGTACGAAGGCGGCTTCCAGCTGTGCAACCGGGCCCCGCGCCACGGTCTGTACATCCAGCAGGCCGGCCAGCTGAGCGTGTAACAGGGAATAGGGAATAGGGAATAGGGAGTAGAAATGCTCCCTGTTCCCCATCTCTGCCCCATAACCATGAAGGAGACGGACTTTATGAAGTGGCTGAAGAGAAGTGTGTTTTTGCTGTTGTTTCCATTGGCGGCTGCGGTTGCGCAGAAGCCCGCTGCGCCGGCGCTGAAGCCGCGCACCGATACGGTGGCGATATCAACGACGGAGCAGGTGGCGCTCGGGTTCCTGGCGGAGAAGTTCCAGGCAAATGTGAAGGACCGCGACGAGCTGCTGGCGTCCGTGCCTTCGTCGATCGCCGACAAGATCAAAAAGAACGAATCCGACCGCGATAACCTGTTGGCCGCTGTGCGCGCTGTAGAAGCGGCGATCGCTGCGGAGCATCCTGGCTATCACTTCGATGAAGCCACAAGCTCCATCGTGAAGGATGTAAAACCTGAGCCCGCGAAGGACGCTGCAGCTGCTGCTGTCGCGAAGGCCTCCGACGTGAAACCGGAGGTGAAGTGATGGCCCTCGATATCATTGAGAACTTTCACGCACCGACGGTGGATGGAACGGACCTGGCCGACCAACCGGTTGAGCAGATTGTCGAGGAGCCGAAGATCTTCGTCGTGGCTGCGTTCCGGCCGGCAACGGACCGGCTGCTGCTGAAGCGGCTGCCGAAACCGAAAGAAGGCTTGATTGTTGCGCCGCAGATTGCGGAAGAGCAGAGCGAGTATGGCTTTGTGGTGGCAATCGGCAAGGACGTCGACGTGCCGGTAAATGTGGTGGCGAAGTTTTCGAAGTACTCCGGAGAAGAGGAGATCCACTTCGAAGACGAGAAGCCGGGCGATGAGTACCTGCTGGCTTACAAGCACGACATTCGCGGATGGTTCGAGGATCCCGATGCCGGCGCTGAGCCCGAGGTAGATCGCGGCACAGAACCGTCGCCGCAGCAGGTCGACCAGATACTGGCAGAATATGCCCGCAATTGAACGCCGCAAGTGTCCGCCTGAGTTCCAGGAGCGCATCGATCGCGCGGTAGGCAAGAACCGCTACGGCGGCCCGCTGTGGAAGATTGGCTGGGGGCAGACGGAGACGTTTCGCGCCGGCGGCTACTGGCCGCATGACAACTTCCTGGGCTACCGGCAGCTGATGATGTCGAACGGCGACGTGAGCGGCCATGGTGAGCCTTGCTGGATGTTGATGGAGTGGCATCCGCCCGAGGATTATGGTTCGCCCTGGAGCTACTACTTCGAGAACCGCGACGAGTACACCGGACTTTCGACGCTGGGCGAGTATCCGTGGAAAGGCCGTTACGAAGTGGCGTTCAAGATGACGAGCCAGGAGTTCCGCAACGGCCGTCTCGAAGTGCTGCATTACCAGCTGGACGGGTTCATCTTTGCGTGGCTGCTGCCGATGCTGCAGGCCGCGCAGCGCATGAAGATGTCCGAGCGTATGCAGCTGGCGAAGAGGCTGAAGGCCGCGGATGACAAGGCCTTCGACACGAACTTCGCCGACGCGATGAAGAGCGCAAAGATGGCGCAGGGACACAGCACGCAGAAGGTGCTGGACCGCGAGCTGATGATGCGTAAGCAAATGTCAACGTTTTTGAAGAAGTATGGGCGCGTGCGGCCGGGCATGCACCAGGGAAGTTTTACAGGGAGCTAGGAGACGGACTATGCCAGATCAACTGATCACAGACACAGATGTAAAGCCCATCAATACCGGGGCCGCGAGCGGCTTCGCCTCAAGCGATAACCCGCATGTGCGATCGCTGGGTGGGGACAAGATTCGGCCGGTGGAGTACTACGTCGGCCTCTACTCGGTGAACAGACGAAAGATGGCGGATTCGCCTTTTTCGTTCATCGTCGAGGGCGGCGTTTACAAGACGGTGGCGATCCCCACCTGCCCCGCCGACAAGCCCTACATCAAGGTGATGGATATTCCTCACCCGGTGCAGAGCGTGGAAGCGGACCCGCACCAGTTCAATGAGACCGTTGTGCGGATCCAGCGCGCGGAGTTCGTGGCAATGAACATTGTGAACCCCGATGTATTCGGGACGAGCATGGACCATCTGCCGCCGCAGAGTGCGCTGGCGAAGTACTCGATCAGCAGCCGCGAGTGCGATCTGATCCGACAGGGCGTGTTCTTTACGCGCGCGGAGGAAGGCACTCCGGCGTTTGAGAAGGCGCTGAAGGCAGCAGAAGCGCGGCGCGATGCGTACTACCGCAACATCCTGAGCGGCCTGCAGGGTATGAGCGACAGCAATATCCAGCAGGTGCTGGGGAGCTCGCAGGGGCTGGACATCCGGACCGCGGCGGAGCACTTCGGTGAAGAGTACAGCTGGATGCGTTCGCGGCGTGTGAAGGTAGATTGCCCGAACTGCTTTGAGAAGATCCCGCAAGGTGCTGCGTTCCACAAGAACGAGCTGCTGGGCACGATCTGCGTTATCGATTGGGTGCGCACGGTGGAAGCCGGCGTGAAGAAGATCGAGGACGTGCCGCCGAGCAAGTGGCATTTGTTCCCGGAGCTGAGCGCTGGTGAGGATGCCGACGACGACGACGTCAGTGATGGCGACGAGCAGCGCGATGAGAACACAGGCGAGGACTCTGGAGCCGAACAAGTTCAGCGCGGCCGTGGACGTCCTAAAGGGACGACGAAGGCCAAAAAGGCGCGCTAACGATATCCCGGGCGGAGGGCCGTCTCCCTTTCAGCCCGGGACACTTTTTAAGGACATTCATGGCTGTTGGTGGGAATAACACGTATCCGTCGATCGAGTCGGTGTTGGACCTGGTGCGTTCGCAGGTGCTGGACGATATGGCCGGCGCGACGGACACGGTGGGCGAAGGCCAGATCTACGTCGACAACATGGCCGTGAGTGTGACGCTGAGCAACTTCTTCAACGCCGAGCTCGATGAGCTGTGCAAGGATCTCCGGACTACGAACGGGCCGATGCTGATCCGCGACAACGTGATCCTGCTGGGCCTGACGCCGGTGAACA
>Ga0302310_10003801_pt1 | contig 11578 bp, 8 predicted proteins | sample III_Palsa_N1_2_FD_200451 | JGI IMG/M metagenome (GOLD analysis project Ga0302310, IMG submission 200451) | Peat permafrost microbial communities from Stordalen Mire near Abisko, Sweden - III_Palsa_N1_2 | ecosystem: Environmental > Terrestrial > Soil > Palsa > Peat permafrost | place: Sweden... | reverse complement strand
CATTAGAATAAAAGTTTTTTGCTCCTTTTTTTCAAAAAAGATGCTTCTTCCTTCACTTTATCGGACTGCAACGCGATCTGCCTCTATCCTACCGATAGATCCCGATACTCACTTGTTTACCGTTCGAGTAATCGAAACCATCGACTTTATCTATTTTGATCGCCCGAGGATCAGTCTTGAGAAACGCTGCGGCGTTGCGGTTTTCCACTAGCGCGACGCCGTGGGGAGTGTGGGCTAGCCAGTCTCCGATCTGGTTACCGGTTCGAAACCATTGTTCGTTGGTGCCGGCGAGAAACATCAGGCTTGGCTCGTCATAGCCGGAGACGGCGAATGGCAGGCCGGATAGGTTATGCGACGCGAGTGCCGTGTTCAGGCGTGGCGATATTGCCAGTGCGGGTAGACCGGGGAGTTCGATTTCGAATAGGGCCACCATCGCCAGGGGCATTATCAGCAATGCAGGGTTCTGGCGGCCTGATGCGGCCAGACCGGTTATTATCAGGATGGCGAGGGCGGCTGGAACGCCGGCCCACCATGCGCCGTGCAACAGGAACGGCGCTGCGGTTAGAGCCGCGGCCAGCAGTAGGCCGGCGGTCAGGGTGAGTGCCAGGGTTATCGCTCGCCACCAGCGGGCTACCGGGAGGTCGGCCAGCCGTGCGGCGAGGAGGAATAGCGCGGGATATAAAGGGAGTGTGTAGTGGGGCAACTTAGTGTGCACGATCTCGAACACTAGCCAGGACGGCACCAGCCAGGCGAGGAGAAAGCGGGTTTCGTCGGTGGTGCGGTCGCGCCAAGCGGCTGGCAGGGCGCGCAATACCGGCAGCGCCGCGGGGAATGCGAGTAAGGGGATCAGCAGGAGGTAGGTGCCGAATGGCTCGCCGTGGGCGTCGTCGCCTCCGGAAATCTTGTTCGCCAGATCGGCACCTACACTTTGGGCGAAAAACGCCCCCTTGGTGGCGATTTCGATCGCTACCAGCCAGGGCACTACCAGGAGGAGGAGTAGCAAGATGCCGCTCCAGGGGCGTAGGACCGCGAGCCATGACCAGCGCCTGGTCCAGACGCCCAGGGTGATTACGGTGAGGACCACCACCATGGGCGTGATGGGGCCCTTGAGAAGGATTCCTGCCGCGATGGCGATCCAGAATGACGCGGCTTGCCATCGCGTCATCTTTTCGGGCGTCAGGAAGGCGCGCGCTAGTAATGACATCGCCAAAGTGGTGACGCCGACCAACGCCGCGTCGGTCTTGGCGAGATGGGCCTCGGAAATTAGCACCAACGATGAGGCGAACCAGGCGCCCGCGGTCGCGGCTTGTCGTGGACTGGCCAATCGCGCGCCGCCTAGCGCCACCGCCAGCACCGCCAGTAAGGCACCCAAAAGCGAGGGCATGCGGTAGGGCCAGATCGGATTGGCGCGCGCGATGCCCGTTGCGCGCGCCGCGGCGGCGAACGGGACCTGCGCCCAGTAGATCCCGATCGGCTTGCGATTCCGCGGCTCGGTGCCATTCATTATGCGTACGTAATCTCCGGTCTCGATCATCTGCTTGGTCGCCTGGGCGAACCGGCTTTCGTCGCGATCGGTCGGCGGCAAGGTGAAAAAACCCGGCAACCATAGACACATACAAAATATCACCAGTAAACCCGGGTGGCGCCAGCTTGGGCCGCGATCGATCGCCGGCGGCGAGGGAAGTTCCAAAGACGCGGGTCTGCTCATGAACGCGCCCTCTACCACCGGACAGCGAACGGCGCCATGAAGCATTTATGCTGGATAACACGCGATTATATGCATATCTGCTGCTTACACAAATTCTGCAGCGCCATACTCCGCTTGAAGAAGCCCTGAATACACTGCCGCCGGGGGAGGCGCGCGACCGGGCGGCGGCGCATCGGATCGCGGCGGCGGTGCTGCGACGGCTGGCTTCGCTCGATGCGGTGCTGGAGCCGTTCCTGCGCCGCGCGCCGCCGGATGAGGTGCGGCAGATACTGCGCATCGGAGCGGCGGGATTGGTGCTGCTCGATACGCCGCCGCACGCGGCGGTGGCGACGGCAGTGGAACTCGCGCACGCGCAGAAGCTTGATGGGTTCGCGGGGCTGGTGAATGCGGTGCTGCGGCGGGTGGCGAAAGAGGGTGGGCGGATACTTGCGGAGATCGATGGACCGCGCCTCGATACGCCCGCGTGGCTGTGGACGGCGTACGGGGAGAACGCGCGGGCGATCGCCGAGGCCGAAACCTTGGAGGCGCCGATCGATCTCAGTTTTAAGCCGGATGCGCCGCTGCCGCCGGTGGGGGTGGTGTTGCCATCCGGATCCGTGCGCTTTCCCGCGGGCACGCGGATTACCGAATTGCGCGGGTTTAACGCCGGCGATTTCTGGGTGCAGGACGCGGCGGCGGCAATGCCGGCGCGGTTGCTTGCGGCGATACCGGGCGAGACGGTCGCCGATCTGTGCGCTGCTCCTGGTGGGAAAACCGCGCAGTTGGTCGCGTCGGGCGCGGACGTGGTCGCGGTGGAAAAATCGGCGGGGCGCGCGGAGCGGTTGCGGGAAAATCTGGACCGGCTCGGGATGACCCCAGAAGTGGTGGTGCTGGACGTTCTGGATTGGAACCCTGGACGGCAGTTCGACGCCATATTGCTCGATGCACCTTGTAGCGCTACCGGGACCGGACGACGCCACCCGGATGTGAAACATCTCAAAAGCCCGCGCGACCTGGAGGCGCTGAACCACCAGCAAGACCGGCTCATCGACGCCGGGTTGCGGTTGCTCCGGCCCGGCGGGCGGATGGTTTACACGGTTTGCTCGCTGCTGCCGCAGGAAGGGACGGAGCGCGTCGTTACCGCGCTGGCGCGTGGATGGAAGCTTGAGCCATTTACCGATGACGAATTGGCGTTCCTGCCGGAAGGCCGTACCGCTGGCGGATGCCTGTTTACCCATCCGGGGATGTGGCCGGAACTCGGAGGGATGGATGGGTTCTTTGCGGCGCGGTTGGTGAAGTGAAAAAGTTTTTTAATTCCTGGCTTCAGGTAAGAAGGTTTAGTAAGTCCTTCTTTTTGTGAACAAAAAGAAGCAAAAAAACTTTGTCAATTTTGGGCCTCGACCCTTGCGGCCGACTAATCACTTGTCACAAGTAGAGTCGGCTGGTTAGGAAATACGCCATGATAGCTCCGCTGGTGATCGCCCCTAGCCTCCTCGCCGCTGATTTTGCCCGGCCGGGCGAGGAAGCCGCCGCTGTTGAACGCGCCGGCGCCGATTGGCTGCACCTCGACATCATGGATGGACACTTCGTGCCCAATATCAGCTTTGGGCCGTTCGTGCTGAAGGCACTGAAGCCGTACACGAAACTGTTCTTCGACGTGCACCTGATGATCTCGCCGGTGGATCTGTACATCCAGGACTTCGCCGACGCCGGCGCGGATCGGATCCAGGTGCACGTGGAGGCGGGCCCGCATCTGCACCGCTCGCTGCAACTGATCAAACATCTGGGCAAACTTGCGGGGGTGGCACTCAACCCGGCTACCCCGGCCGAGGCGGTCGGAGAGGTGCTGGACCTGGTCGATCTGATTAATGTGATGACCGTGAACCCGGGGTTCGGCGGACAGAAATTTCTTGCCAGCCAGTTGACCAAAATCGCCGCGCTGCGGCGGATGATCGACCAGAGCGGGCGGAATATCCGGCTGGAAGTCGACGGTGGGATTACTGCGGAAACCGCGCGCGAAGTGGCCGCGGCGGGCGCGGATACACTGGTCGCGGGGACTGCGATCTTTGGCGCGCGCGACTACAAGGCCGCGATCGACGGGCTGCGGGCGGCGTACGCGGGAAGCGCCAGTGAGTGATAGAAGTGGCAGTCTTCTTTTTGTGAACAAAAAGAAGCAAAAAAACTTTGTCAATTGGAGCGCGACGGCCGTGGGCGGTGCGTGCCAACGTGAGCAAAAGCTTTTTGCTTCTTTTTTTCAAAAAAGATGCTTCCTTTCTTTGCTGGTGGCGGCGTGACCGGTGCCAACTGGTTCACCCGCGCACGGTTGGTTCTTAGTGAATTCGGCCGGCTCGGGATGCGCCACGTGCCCGATGCGCCAGCCTTGCCGGTGCGCGATCCATGGCCTGGCGATCCGGCGCATGGTGCCCGGATCATGCGCGGCGAGTTCGATCATCTGGGGGGTGCGCGGCCGATCAAGAGCGGCGGTTGGAATGACGATACCGGGTCGCTGTTGCTGCGCTCGGCGCTGCATGGGTTTACCTGGCTGCGCGATCTGCGCGCGCTCGGTAGCGATGGAGCGCGGGCGCGGGCGCGGGCGCTGGTGCAGGATTGGATCAATGCACCTGCACGCGATCCGGTCGCGGATCATCCGGACGTGGTGGGGGCTCGGATTTGGGCCTGGCTGGCACATTATGATTTCTTCGCGGCCAGCGCCGATGATCAATACCGCCAGCGGCTGATGGGGCGGCTGCTCGGCGATGCGCGCGCGCTCGCGGTGGCGATTCCGGTGGAGGAAAATGACGGAAGGGCGCTGAGCGCGATTAAGGGGCTTATCGCCGCGGCCAGCGCTATTCCCGAACATGACGCGCTGATGGTGCGGGCGTTGAAATTTCTGCCGGCGGAGATTTCGCGTCAGGTGTTGGCGGACGGGATGCATTGCGAACGTAGCCCGGCGGCGCACCTGGGGGCGCTGCAGTGCTTGATCGAGATCAGGGCGCTGCTGCAGGCAGCGCAATCTCCGGCCGTGCCCAGCCTCGCCAGCGCCATCGAACGGATGAGCGCGGCACTGCGATTGCTGCGGCATGGCGACGGTAGTCTGGCGCTGTTCAATGGGACGGCCGAGATCGCGCCCAATCTGATCGAATTGGTGCTTACCCAGGCAGGGCGCGCCGGCCGGGTGCCAGGGGTGCTTGAAGAGGGTGGATTCAGCCGGTTACAGGCCGGACGCACCTTGCTGATCGCGGATACCGGCGCGCCACCGCCGGCGGGGATGGACCGATTTGCCCATGCCGGGACACTTAGCTTCGAACTGTCGCTGGGGCGCGAGCGGTTGATCGTGAATTGCGGCGCCCTGCCCGGCGCCAGTAGTGCCTGGCGCGACGCATTGCGCGCCACCGCGGCACATTCCACCTTGGTGGTGGCGGATACCAATAGCTCGGAGGTGAACGAGAACGGTTTGGGCAGGCGCGTGGGCAATGTGGAGATTTCTCGGCAGGAGGCTAACGGGGCACTCTGGCTTGATGTGTCGCAGGATGGCTGGAGCCGGAACCTGGGGATTATGCATCATCGCCGGATGTATCTGAGCGCCGACGGCGATGATCTGCGTGGTGAGGATCTGCTGGAGGGCGACGCACCTTACGGCAGTGTGGTGCGGTTCCACCTGCATCCGAACGTGCAGGCGAGCGTGCAACAGGATGGCGAGGCCGTGCTGCTGCGGCTGCCACTGGGAAGTTTCTGGCGGTTGCGCGCGGATGGAGGGGTGGTCGGACTGGAGGAGAGTATCTATTTCGGCGGGAGCGAGCCGCGGAGGTCGGAGCAGGTGACGATTACGATCGCGTCGGATGGACCGCAGATGGCGAAATGGGCGATTAGTAGGTTGGCTTAGGTTTAGGCAGTCTTCTTTTGGTGAACAAAAAGAAGCAAAAAACTTTGTCAATTGGAGCGCGCCGCCGCTTGTCCGTGAGCTCCAGGTGACAAAAGTTTTTTGCTTCTTTTTTTCAAAAAAGATGCTTCCTTACTGTACCTCGCCATTCGAGAAAATCTTCACTTGCTTCATGATGTCCAAGACATCCCCGTTGGCGAACTTTGCTGTGAGCAACTGGCCGCCTTTGCGGCCGTCGCGCATCGGGTGATAGGTGATCGTGACCTCGGTGCCGGGCGCGAAAGTGCTGCGGCTGATGCCCATCCGGTCGTATTGACTCGGGCCACCGCTTTCGAAGCCGTAGAGGCCGGTGTTTGGGCCGGTGCCAGGCACGCTCAGCCAAATCCAGACGTGCGGGTTGGTGAACTCGAAGAATTTTACCGTGCCGGCAAGGGTATCGGTCTTGGTTTTGTCGAACGCCGCGAAGGAGTGGTGGGCCTGGGCTGTGAGCGTAAGGGCGCCCACCAGGAGTATCGCGGAATGGAATTTTGCGTATCGGCTCATGTGCATTTTCCTGGGGATTTCACGACGTCGGGGGCGTCAGATTGACTTCTTCGTTGCCGTTCTGGTCCGGAGCATCGCGGTTGCCCTCACCACAGAAAGTGTCCTCGATCTCCCAATCCCGGTGGCGGACGTAGGACTGCGTCATACTCCACGGTGCCGTCATCACCGCGGGATCGGATACGGTGAGCTTCAACAATATCTTGTCTGGCGAAAGCATAGTGTAGCGCTCGATCAGATGGCTGGTGGCACTGGCGGGGACGCCGGTGGTGAGATTGACCTTCGACGACAGATTGGTGGTGTCGATCACCAGAGTCTGGCCCTCCCAGTGGCCGACGGAATAGCCTTCGTAGGTCGGGCCGTAATTGTGGTGGGGCAGGCCGTCCATGTAGACGTGGCGCACCCATAGCGCGTCCATGTCCGACATGATTACGATCTCGCCGGGAGTGAAATAGAATTTCAGGGGAAAGCCGGCGCCGATAATGCCGATCGGGCCGACCGGATCGCACGATGCCGATCCGGCGAGCCTCTTTACCGTGGCAGCACGGGCGGCGGCGGCGGCAGGCGTGAGCGGAAACTTGAGCCGCGATGTGCCGGTACCGAAGCCGACCATGACGGCAGCCCACATACCGGTGCCGACGTCGGGCCAATTGTAGATGTTGCCGCCGGCAAGCGACGGAGCGGCGCCGGCAACCTGGGTGGTCGATAGACCAGCCCCGATCAGCAGCGCGGCGATAGCGTTGGCGAACTTCATCAACTTCCCCCGTTCACGCGGCGAGTTTCGCCGGCTGATATTCTTGGTGTAGGGAATTTGATGGCATAATTGAGTCGCGAAAGCAAGTGACGGGCGGAAAGTTGGAGGGAGGGAGGAAGCATCTTTTTTGAAAAAAAAGTAAAAGACTTTTGTTCAATTGGGCCGGAGTACACAGTCGTGGAGCGGAGAATGCCACGACTAATTTTCAAAAGTTTTTTGCTTCTTTTTTTCAAAAAAGAAGGCTTTTCTTCGCTTCCTAGAGAAAAAGCCTGACTGGTTTCCCAGGCAGGCTTTTGTGATGGGCGCTTCGCGGGTGTTAGAAGTGCCAGCTTCCGACCACCCCGTAGGTGCGAGGTTCGCTGATTTCTTGGGGATTCAACGCTGTTTTCACAGCGTAGTTCGAGAGGTTGCGGACATAGGCGTTCACCGACCAGGCGCCCGATGCGGCCGTATAAGTCGTGTTCAGACCTTGGGTCCAGTAGGAGGGCTGATAGGAATACGCGGACTCGATCGGGTGGACATAGTAGCCAGTGGAGACGAAGAACTGAGCCGCCGCCGAAAGCGAAGCGCCGGAGGCCAATTCGATGGTGTGCTGATAACTGAAGTTGCCGGAGAAGGTGGGGGCGTGCGGCTGAGTCAGGCCCGCGAGGTTTTCGTAGAACACGCTGGAGGGAAGACCCGAAGATACCGTGGGGTAGTTGCCGCCCGCATAACAGCCGCCGGCAGGAGCGCCCGCCGCGGTCAAGACACAAGGGCCGGACTGGTTGTTGGAGAATTTGGCGTCGAGATACGAACCGGAAGCGTTGAACTGATCATCGGCAGTCAGATTGTAGCGCGCCTGAAACTCGGCGCCAAATACGTAGGCGTTCAAGTTTAAGGTTGGCGCAGAGCAGGCGGTCGGAGCGTTAACGCCTGGTGAGGTCGCGCATTGATTTGTGCCTACATAGTTGGCGCTTTCCGCGCCGTAGATATACGGCGTGTAGAAATCGAGTAGTTGGTAGTTGTGCTGATCGTAGTAGAAGACATCGCCGTTCAATTGCAGTGTATTGTCGAGGAAGCGGTTCTTCGATCCTAGTTCGAACGAGGTGACCTCTTCGGTCTTGAACAAAGTGGGAAGCGAGGTCGCGGTTACCGGCGCATTGATACCGCCAGGACGATAGCCGGTCGAGACCGTGAAGTATTCGGTCGAGCTCGGAGTGAGATCATAGGTGAGGCCGACCCGGTAGTCGAAATGGCTGAAATTCGCGCCGTAAGGTACATTCGTGAGGCCGTCATAGCTTTCCCAAGACGTCTTGTGGTCGAACGACTCACGCACACCGCCGATCAGTTGCAATGTGGACGTGATCGGGAAGGTTAATTCGGCAAAGCCGGCGTTGGATTGCTGGCCCACGTAGCTGCCGTCAGGACCGCCGCCGGAGCTTTTCTCACGATAGTTCCAGTGGTAGGCACCGAAGTCCCAGATAATCGCCGAACCAGGCGCGCTGGTGAAGCGCTCTTCGGACGAAACCTGCTCGAGCAAGGTTGGGTCGCGATTGATGTTGCAGGTGCCGACGCCGCCGACCGTTCCGGGAGGTCCATTGGGGCCGCAAAGCTGATCCCTGTCCCGGTCGTGAGTGTAGGCAGGAAGGATGTTCAGGACTACGTTGTTGCCGAACTGGTAAGACAGGTTGAGCCAGTATTTCTCGCCGTATTCGCTCTCGTGGGAGTTCTGGGGACCGGGTCCGCTGTCGACATAGGCGCCGGTTCCCCATGGGTTTTTCAGGTTGTTGATGTCGCCGTTCTGATAATACTGCACCGAGCCGCCGGTACCCAGGCCGCCGATGTGATAGAATTCGAAGCCGCCGAGGGCCGAGAGCTGATCGTTCGGCTTATAGAGCAGTTTGGTGCGGAATGATTGACCGACGGCGTCTTCCTGCGCCGGCGTGATATAGGAGGTGCGATTGATCGCGGCACCCGCGACGCGTAACGCCAGCACCGTGCCGAGGGGGACGTTTGCTTCGGCCTCCTCCCGGAAGAGGTTGTAGTTGCCGATATTGACCGAGGCGCCGCCAGTGTATTTGCCGATGACCGGATCGTTCGAGATGACGTTCACCACGCCGCCGTCCGAGTTCACGCCATAGAGCGTGCCCTGGGGCCCGGGCAATACCTCGACGCGCGCCAGGTCGTAGTAGCCGATGACGCCCGCCTCCGCGCGGATGTTGTAGACGTTGTCGAACTCGGTCGCAACCGCGCCCTGGCCGGAGCCGGGCGGCAGGTCGGTGCCCTGGCCGCGGATGGTCGGAGTAAAACCGCGCTGCTGACCGGTGATCGTCACGCCCGGAACGTTTTGGATCACCTCTTGGAGGTTGGTCTCACCCTGCTGTTGGATGGTGGAGCCGCTGATCACGGTCACCGCGGCCGGGGTTTTCTGCAGGTTTTCCGGCCTGCGCGAGGCGGTGACGACGACTTCCTGAAGGGTGCCGGCGCTGGCGGCGGTAGTTTGGGCATGGGCGGCGACCGGAGCCAGAGCGGCGATGGTTGCGTTAAGCAACGCTAGTCGCGGCAGCGAATTCCTTTTCATGTACGTATTCCCTCGTTCGTGAATTCAGGACGTTGCCTGAATCTGCTGGTGCACGATCCTCGTAGATGCGTCGCCCGCCGATTTCCATAGCGAAGGTAATGGTTATTTGCTCGCGAGGTAAAAATTATCCGCGCTGTTACAGAAGTACCACATTATTACTTAGCTAAATTTAATATGTGGGCATGTTGATTAACCTTAGTATCAACATGGGGAGAATAATTATGTCAGATAACCGGTAACGTCATATAGTCAGAGTAGCTTGCTAGTACATTCATATTACTCGTCGTCCTTGATGTGCAAAGTAATTCGGCATATCCGCTAAATTAGCGAATAGTAATCTAAACGCATATGCCTACGCGCAAGATATCTTTCAGCAATATGTGGAGGAGAACGGCGGAAATCTCGTGCCGCAGATCGTAATGTCAGATAATCATTCGGTGGGGTGAAGCAGAAATATTATAAGTCAATATTTTCTGTACACTTTTGCTCCACAATTTGTGCGCCCTTGCTTTGCAAGAGGAAGACAGTCTTCTTTTTGTGAACAAAAAGAAACAAAAAACTTTGTCAATTGGGGCGCGCCGGCCGTGGTCGGTGCACTCCAAACGATCAAAAGTTTTTTGCTTCTTTTTTCAAAAAAGATGCTTTCTACCTTCCCTGCTATCCTCGAGCAGCGAGCAAATCCCGACCGCGAGTACCATCGCCGCGATCGGCAGCCACAGAATATGATCGATGCCGAAGTGTTCGGCCACCTGGCCGCCGATGATTGGGGCGATGCCGCCGCCGAACAGTTCTCCCACGGCGATTACCATGCCCGATGCGGTGGCCATCAAGGTTACCGGTACGGCCTCGGTGCAGACCGGGCCCACGGTGAGGGTGATCAGCGCGTTGTTGAAGAAGTGGACGCAGAAGAGCCAGGCGAACAGCAGGGTGGGGTTGGCGCCGGTGCGGGCGAGCATCAGCAGCGATAGGCCGACGCCGACGGTTGAGATCAGCATTACCGGCTTGCGGCCCAGCCGGTCGGAAAGCCAGGGTAGCGTTACTGTGCCTACCGCCGATCCGATGCCGATCGCGGTCATCACGCTGCTCATGGCGGAGAAGCTGAGGTGCAGGTAGTCGATCAGATAGTTGGGCAGCAGAGCGCTGGTGGTGACCAGGCAGGTGAGCCAGCACAGCATCATGCCCATCGCCACCCGCACATTGCGGTAGGTGACGGCGTGGCGCCAGTCGGCGAAGGGATGGCGCGATGGGATGTGGGCGGCGAGTTCTTGCGGCAGCGGTTCGGGGAGGACATCCTTTTTTGGGATCACGCGCCAGACCACGTAGGCGAGGATCAGACCGGGTAACGTGAAGACCGAAAAAATCAGCCGCCAGTTGATCACATGCAGCAGCGCGTTGACCAATAACGGCGCGATGCCCAGACCACATAGAGGCAACATCATCTGCTGAATGCCGATGTTGAGGCCGTAGCGCTTGGGGTTCGAGGATTCGAGCGTCGCGGTGATGCTGGCGGGCGTGTAGGCGCCATCGGCCAGACCCATTACGATGCGAACCGACACCAGACTGACCAAGCCGACGGCGAGACCACTGGCCCCGATCAATAGCGCGAACATCACCAGCGAACCCACCAGCACGGTGCGCCGGCCGATGCGGTCGGAGGCATTGCCCATCAATAACGCGGCAAAACCCCAGGCCAGGGCCAATGCGCCGGTGATGGTGCCGATGTCGCCGTAACTCAGGTGCAGATCAGCGCGGATTACCGGGAATAAGGTGGAAATCAGGAACCGGTCGAAACCAACCAGGCCGAAACCTAGCGCCATTACCGCGACCACAGCGAATTCATGCCGTGGCGGGAGAGTTGTTGCTGCGCTCTTCATGCTGGTCGATTCCCATTTCCCTGGAGGAACAATGGGATGGACACGCGGTAGAGGGAAGAAAGAATCTTCTTTTTTGAAAAAAAGAAGCAAAAAACTTTTGTCAATTTAGGATTTGGATGTACCCGCCTGTCGACGGTGGGTTCCGATCGATTGGAACAAAAGTTTTCCCGATTACGCCCCATGCTCAGCCCATTTTCAGCAGTCCACAAGTGTCCGCCCGGAGAGAGAATAGATGAAATCAATAGGTTGAGCGAAGTAGGAAGCATCTTTTTTGAAAAAAAGA
>Ga0302310_10003798_pt1 | contig 11595 bp, 7 predicted proteins | sample III_Palsa_N1_2_FD_200451 | JGI IMG/M metagenome (GOLD analysis project Ga0302310, IMG submission 200451) | Peat permafrost microbial communities from Stordalen Mire near Abisko, Sweden - III_Palsa_N1_2 | ecosystem: Environmental > Terrestrial > Soil > Palsa > Peat permafrost | place: Sweden... | reverse complement strand
CCGCAGCAGCGCATACTCGCTCAGCGTCAGCCCGCGCTTGATCGCCCGCTGCCGCAACGCGACGTTGTGATGCTTCGACCCGGTGAAATACTGCAACGCGGCTCCGTAGCTCGCCTTCGGCAACACCCGCACGTCCACCTGCAGGTTGTTCGCGAGAGTGAAGCTCACCTTATTCTGCCCGCGCGCCAGCAGCGTGTGGATGAGCGGCAGCGTCGCCACATACTCTACCGCCGCTGCGGCGACTTCCGGCTCGCAGGCCGGCCCGGTCGCCAGCAGGTCGAGATCGCCGCAAGTCTCCCGGCCCCGGCGTAGCGATCCCGCCGGCGTCACGGTCTCGATCCCCGGGAACTTCAGGATCAGCGCCGCGATCTGGTCTGCAAACTCCTTGGCGACATCGATGCGGAACCTCGACGAGTTCTTCCGGTAGTCCTCGATTCCTTTCAACAGCTTGGTGGTGAACTTCTCGCCCATGCGCGGCAGTTCATTCATGTGCCCAGCTTTCGCCGCCGCTTCCAACTGGTCGATATTGCCCACCTGCAGCGCCGACCACACCAGCGCGACGGTCTTCGGGCCCATGCCCGGCAAGTTCAGCAGCTCCAGAATTGTCGCCGGGTATTTCGCCAACAGCTCGTCGCGCAGTTCCATGCTGCCAGTCGCCGCGATGTCCCGGATATTCGCCGCCATCCCCTTGCCGATGCCCGGTATTGCGAGCAGCAGCTTGGGGTCGGCCTCGGGCGTCGCGAGCGTCGCGAGTTGGGTCGTCTGCTGCTCTACTGCCTCGGCAGCGCGGCGGTAGGAGCGGACGCGAAACGGGTCGCCACCATCAATCTCCAGCAGCGTGGCGGTGTCATTCAGCAGGCGGGCGATTGCGGCGTTATCCATAGATTTCCTTAAAAACACTGAGAGCGCCCGGGGAGACGGACGCTCTCAGTATGACTCGAAAATAGATTGTAAAAGCGGGGACCGAAATCGCTTTACAGTGCAGTTTTCAAACGGGCGACTTTATCGGCCTGGGGACCCTTCGTGCCCTGAACGATGTCAAACTCGACTTCGTCTCCCTCTTTGAGGGATTTGTACCCCTCAAGTTGAATGGAACTGTAATGCACAAACACGTCGGGCCCTTCCTCGCGCCCAAGGAACCCGAAGCCCTTCGCATTATTGAACCATTTGACCTGCCCTTTATACTGCGCCATGTACCGATCCCTCCTCTTGCTGATTGCACTTCGTAGGAATTGGGACGCAGAAAGGCCATGGTCGGGCTGCCTGAAGTCTCCATTTTTTTCGAGAAATCGCAGAAAAATATCGCGGAAATGTCGTCTGGAAAACATTGGATGCGAGTGTAGCCGCTAAGGATGTATCCCGACGCGGCGCGCAAACAGCAAAACGGACAGGATCGTCTTTCCGTCAAGAATCGCGCCCGATTCAATCTCCTTGATCAACTTAGACAGCGGAACGTGGCGCAGCGAGATGTGTTCATCCGCCTCAGGTTCGGCGATTCCGGCGCGAATGTCTTCCGCCAGAAACACCTGCATCGTCTCCGCCAGAAATCCCGGGCTGGCGTAATATTTCACGAGCTTGCTCCAGCGTTTCGCCCTAAACCCTGTCTCTTCAATCAGTTCACGCTTTGCAGCTGCGAGAGGTTTTTCACCCGGCTCAATCCGGCCCGCCGGCAACTCGTACAGAAACTGCTGCGCAGCATGGCGATACTGGCGTTCAATCAGAATGGTCGGGTCGGCCGGATTCACTGATGTGTCGACTGCCAGAATGATGACCGAACCGTTGTGGCGGACCACATCCCGCGTGCTCGTGACACCGCCTGGTTCGGTGACAGTATCGGTTGTCACCGAAAACACCTTACCCTTATAGGAGACCTTCGAGGAATGGACGACCGCCTTCGTCCGAGACGGCTTGGCCGGTGGGACGGGGGCGGTTTTCTTCTTTGCTGCAATCAATTTGATTTTGGTAGCCATTCGCCTACGGTATCATTCTGCGTCGGCAAGGCGACCAGTCGCATCCAAGCAGATGTCCCGTTAGAGTAAAGATTCGACAGATTTGTTAATCAGAGGCAAGATGAGCGTCCCAAGCAGCGTAGAGCCCAACGCAGAGTGTTATCCCATGTCGGCCCTGCCGAACATTACCCGCCTCTACGCGGACTACCTCGCCATGGCCGACGCCCCTGCCGCAGTCCGGAATTGGTATGGCGCCGAGCCGCTGGGTTCCGGCTGGATGGGCCGGGACGTCGCGATCAGCCATCCCGGTGCCATCGCCGACGCTCTCCGCACTCAGAGCCTCTCGTTCGGAGCTGGCGATGCTGCCTTGAAAAATATCGAACTGCTCCGCGGCGGAGCCCGAGCCGTCGTAACCGGGCAGCAAGTCGGTCTCTTCGGTGGCCCGCTGCTGACGATTCTCAAGGCCGCGACCGCCATCGCCCGCGCTAAAGAGGCGACCGTCGCAACCGGCATCCCGCATGTTCCCATCTTCTGGCTTGCAACCGAAGATCATGACCTCGCGGAAGTCGATCAGGTCAAACTTCTCAGCAAACACGCGGTCGAGACCCTCCGGATCGGTCTCGCCGACGCGGCTAACCCGGTCGGCGGCATCACCCTCGGCCCCGAGATCGAAAAATCTCTCAATCAAGCGAGCGAACTGCTTGCCTACGCCCCGGTCTGCGATCTGCTGCGCGAGTGTTATACGCCTGAGGCCACGCTCGGCTCGGCGTTTGCCCGCTTCATGGCGCGCCTGTTTGCCTCGCATGGCCTCATCGTGATGGACGCGGCCGGCCCCGACTTCCACGCGCTCGGCAAGTCCGTATTCCGCGCCGCGATTGAGCGTGCCGCCGAACTCGAAGAGGCCCTGATAGCCCGCACCCACGAACTCGCCTCCGGCGGCTATCACGCGCAGGTTCTCGTCAAACCCGGCAGCTCGCTGCTGTTTCTGATCGACAATGCGACCGGCGTTCGAAACCTCCTGCGTCGAGTCGCTGATAATCTCTGGAAAGCCGGCACCCATACCTACTCGACCGCCGAGTTGCTCGGCATCCTCGACTCCGAACCCCAACGCCTGAGCCCCAATGCGCTGCTCCGCCCCGTCTTTCAGGACACGATCCTGCCTACTGCAGCCTACGTCGGCGGACCGGCTGAGATTGCGTACTTTGCCCAGAGCGAAGTCCTCTACCGCGCCATACTCGGACGGCTGACGCCTGTCCTGCCGCGTTTGTCCGGCACGCTGATTGAGCCGGCCATCGCGACAATCATGGCGAAGGACGAAGTCTCGCTCGAAGATATCTTCAACGCTAAAACTGTGGACGCCCTGGCCCATCTCCTCGGCGCTCGTGCGATGCCGATCGAAGAGAAGCGCAAGCTCGCGGCAGTCGGCACGGCGATGGACGACGAACTGATCGCGCTCACCACGTATCTGGCCGCTGTGGACGAGAGTCTCGGCCGCTCGGCGCTCGTCTCCGCAAGCAAGATGCGCTATCAGATGAATCGTCTGCGCCGCATGGCTGCCACGTTCGAAGTCCAGAAGCAGGCCAGCCTCACCAAACACGCCGAAGCGATGGTCCTGCACCTGTTTCCCGGAGCCCACCCCCAGGAACGGGTGATTGCAGGCGCTTACTTCCTCGCCCAATGCGGAGACGGCCTCATCGACCGTCTGGTCCATGAGGCCGGCGAGATGTGCCTCGGGCACTCCGTCATCCGCGCGTAGCGAATGGCTTACGCCTGTTTCTCCTTGCCAAGTTCACCCACAATCTTGTCCCAAACTTTGTCGCTTGGTTCGTCTTCATCCGTCGCAAACAGCTGGCGAGCCGCCTCCGCAATGGCCTCAAGATCCTTCATCAGAGCTGCGTAGTTCGGGTCGTTGCGCATCTGCGCAAACGGATCTTCAGGATCTGTTTCGTCCGCGCTGGCCGGGCCCTCAAAGAGATCGTGCAGATCGTCCGGATTGATCGGAGGTCGCTCTGTCGATTTGGTCTCGCTCGAAGCTGTTTTCGTCACTATCGATACGTCGCCGGCTACTGTCGGAGCAGCGCCAGTCTGCAAGTCATTCTCTGGTTCGATCACGCCTGGGCCTCCTTGCTTTGCGTCGCCTGCAGCGGATTCTGCGTGTGCTGGCGAAGCAGGTCGCGCAACTTCAAGCGCGCCTTATGTAGCTGTGACTTGCTATTTCCGGTTGAGCACTCAAGCATCGTCGCGATTTCATTATGCTCGAATCCTTCGACATCATGCAGGACGAATACCATGCGGTATCCGGGTGGCAACGAGGCTACGGCCCGCTCCAGCGCGACGCGGTCCACCGACCCCGCCAGCATTGGGTCGCGGCTGCCGAAATCCCGCTTCGGCGCGTCCTCATCGGACGGGCTGATCGTCTCCTCAAGCGACACGAGGTTGAGACCCTTCTTGCGCAGATGCATCAGCACGAGGTTGACGGTCAGGCGGTGCAGCCAGGTCGAAAATGCCGACTCACCCCGGAAGCTGCCGATCTTGCGGAACAGGTGCAGGAACGCCTCCTGCGTCATGTCCTCGGCTTCGGATACGTTGCCAAGCATCCGCAGGCACAGCGTATAAACCCTGCGTTTGTGCAGGGCATACAGTTTTGAGAATGCGTCGGGGTCGCCTGATTTCGCGGCTTCGATCGCGTCCGCTTCTCCGGCGATTGGAGGATTCCGTTTGAACAAACCTGCATTCGGTTTGTCTGGCGCTGGGGTCGGCGTGATCGACTCCGCGATCGGCTCATCGACCCCTGCCGTGTCGACGACCGAGGTCTTGTGTGGCGGGTCCGCAATTGCGGAATCCGTATGCGTTTCCTGCTCCCGGCTTGCTTGTATTGGAGCTCTGCTCATAGTTGCCACGAATCGCGCCTTTCGAAAAGCTTACTCTTAACGGGTGCGCAGCGTGCGCCAAACTGCCTCTCGCGTTGCAACTCCATCAAGACTCTTTGTCGGTAGGAGTCCCTTTCCAGAGCAAAGGTTGTCCCACCACTGGATGCCCCCTGAAACCCGAGTTCCCGGGCCGCGTCAAAAGGATAAGGGGCGTACAGCGAGGTGTCCGTACTGAGTATCCCTGTCACAGAGCGCCGGGATTGTGCATCGAACCGTCTAGAATGGTGTTTCGGTGACGTAGGGTGATGATAGGGAGAAGGCGCGCCTTTACAGGGCGGCGGCGCGATGGGCCGATCCACCATCCGCTTCCACCCAACTGTGAGGACGAGGCCCCGAGTGTTTGCATTGCGGCGAGAGAATTGGCGGCCCCACAACCTGAGATCACGCGTCGCGCGAACCCTTCGGGGAACCGTCTATACCGCCCTTGTCTCTCTGGCAGCCAGCTCCAGAATCTCCGCGCAGCAGCGACCCGTTGAGCCCACGCCGATCCAGGGGACCGCCCCTGAAGTGTCCCTGCCACCTCTATCTGCCTCGCTTACGCAGTTCGCCGGGCTAACCGTCAGCACAATTCGCTATGAGGGTGTCGACTTCGACAAGAGCGACAAGTTGACCGCCCAATTGACCCAGAAGGCTGGCGAACCGCTAGACCCGGAGAAGGTTCGGCAGACGACGCGCCGTCTGTTTGCCACTGGCCGGTATCGTAATATTGCTGTTCGCGTCGAGTCCGCAAATGGCAGCGTGACTCTCATCTTCGCCGGCATTCCCCGCTTCTACGTCGGCCGAGTCCAGATTCTCGGCGTCAAGGACGACCGGCTCACATCGCTCCTGCAATACGGAACCAAGCTGAACCCCGGCTCGGCCTATACCGATACCGACGCCGAGACCGGCATCGATGCCCTCAAACTTGTGCTGGCGCAAAACGGCTATTATCAGCCCACGGTGACGGCCGGGACCGACCCCGACCCCGCCGCTCAGCAGATGAACGTGACCTACACCGTCGTGCTCGGTCCGCAGGCGCGCATCGGCACGGTTACCGTCTCCGGCAAGTCTCCCGGACTTACCGTCGAAGCCTTCCGCCAGCATGGCAAGTTGCGAGCCCACGCCAAGGTGGGTCACGAGACCATCAGCACCGCGCTCGACAACCTCCGCAACTACTTCCAGAAGAAAGATCACCTCGAAGCCACCGTCACGCTGCGCAAGTCCACGTATGACCCGACGACGAAGACCCTGAACTACGACTTCGACGTCGAACAGGGACCCATTGTCCGGGTCGAGGTAGCCGGAGCGAAGCTTTCAAAACGCCGCCTGCGCCTCCTCATTCCGATCTACGAAGAAGGAACGATCGACAACGATCTGCTCAACGAAGGAACCTTCAATATGAAGGACTATCTGCAGCAGCAGGGGTTCTTCGATGCCGTCGTCAAGGTCTCGCAACAACAACCAGCTCCCGACCAGGAGACAGTGCTCTACTCGGTCGACAAGGGGGAAGCGCACAAGGTCGTGTCGGTTGAAATTCAGGGCAATAAGTACTTCTCGAGCGATTTGCTAAAGGAAAACCTGAAGGTTCAGAAGGCCGACTCCTACACCCGCAGCGGGCACTACAGTCAGGAACTCCTGAATGGTGATGAGAAGAATCTGGTCGCGCTCTATCGCGCCAACGGCTTCAACCTGGCGAAGGTAACCGCGACCGTAGGCGACGCGGACATAAAATCCAACGGCGCACCAGCCAAAGTCGCGGGGCTTGCCGTCACGTTCAAAGTGGAAGAGGGAACTCAGCAGAAGTTCGGCATCGTCTCGCTCAACGGCACCGATCAGCCTCGGGTCGCGACCCTTCAGAAGCTGCTCCAGGCGGCTCCCGGGCAGCCGTTCTCGCTCATCACTCTCTCCGGCGATCGCGACGCTATCCTCGCCTACTATCTTTCGAACGGCTTTGACGAAGCCCGTGTTGAGGTCTCCCAGAAGGCCGAGGCAACCGACCCGAGCCGCACCGATGTCGGATACGACGTGACGCAGGGGCCTCAGGTCTTCATCGGGCGGGTGTTGGAGAGCGGTATCAACCACACCCGGCCGACCGTGGTGGACCAGCAACTCCGCGTGCACCCCGGCGATCCGCTCGACCAAAGCGCGCTGCTCGAAACCCAGCGCAACCTCTACAACCTCGCCCTGTTCAATGAGGTCAACGCCGCCGTTCAGAACCCGCTCGGCGACGCCCAGCAGAAGAACGTCCTCGTCCAGATGCAGGAGGCCAAGCGCTGGGACGTCACCTACGGCTTCGGCTTTGAGGCCCAGACCGGGCTGCCCGCCTGCAACTACTGCACCCAGCAGGGAACTACCGCTGCGCAGGAGGGCAAGGCCGGCGTCAGCCCGCGCGTATCGCTCGATGTGACTCGCATCAACGTTCGCGGCAAGGATAATTCGCTCACCCTGCACAGCTCGTACGGCTTGCTGGAGCGTGTCGCCACACTGACCTTCCAGAACCCGCACCTGTATGGCAGCAAAAAGTTCTCCGCGCAGGTCTCCGGCGGCTACTCAAACGTGCAGGACATCACGACCTTCGCCTCATCGAAGATCCAGGCGGATTTCCGGATCACGCAGAAGGCGACCCGCCGAGACACCTTTATCTATGACTTTGAATACCGCCGCGTCGCGGTCGACCCCAACTCGCTCGCCATCTCAGCCAGTCTGATTCCGCAGTTGTCGGAGCCTGTTCGCGTCGGCGGCCCAGGCATCACGTGGTTCCGCGATACCCGCGATCCCAGCCCGCTCAACGCCCAGAAGGGCTCCTACACCAGCATCCAGAACTTTCTCGCCACCTCCAAGTTCGGTTCGGAGACCGACTTCAACCGCACCGACATCAGCAACTCCACCTACTACGTCTTCGGCAAGAAGAAGTACGTCTTCGCCCGCGACACCCGCGTAGGTTTCATCGCCTCGTTCGGTACGAATCCCAACGTGGGCCTCGCCGCCTGCGCCGGCGTTCTGCTGAACACCAACGCCAGTTGCAACCCTGTTCCGCTGCCTGAGCGGCTCTACGCCGGCGGCGCCACTTCGCTGCGAGGCTTCCCCATCAACGGCGCCGGCCCACGAGATCTTCAGACCGGCTATCCCGTTGGCGGCTCCGCAGTCTTCGTCAACAGCTTCGAACTTCGTCTGCCGCCGCCCACACTCCCCTGGGTCGGCGACAGCGTCAGCTTCGTCCTCTTCCACGACATGGGCAACGTCTTCCAGCACGTCAGCGATATGTTCCCCAGCTTCGCCCGCATCCACCAGCCCGACGCACCATCCTGCAGCGTCGTTACGGGAGTCTCGATCGGCACCTGCGACTTCAACTACTTCTCCCACGCCGTCGGCCTCGGTGCCCGCTACAAGACGCCGGTCGGCCCCATCCGCGTCGACTTCAGTTACAACCTCAACCCGCCAACCTACCCCGTCATCACCGAGCAGACCGCGCCCGGTGTCTACGTCAACAACATCCTGCCGTATGTTGGACAGGCAGCCCACTTCAACTTCTTCTTCAGCATCGGCCAAACCTTCTAAGCTTTGTTTTTTGGGATTAGCGTGGGGCTTCAGCCCCACGGATAGGTCAATCGAAACGAGAGGGGCTTTAGCCCCGGGCCTTACGAATGAGCGCACGAAACCACAACCCGGCATGGACCCTCACCGCGATCCTCCTCGCGCTCTTCGCCGCGCCGCGCATCCACGCTCAGGGAGTCCTCGTCGATCAGGTGATCGCCGTCGTCAACAGCGATCTCATCCTCGAGAGCGATATCGACGAAGAGCGCCGATTCGAATCGTTCCAACCATTCCGCGATCCTGAAGGTCCTTCGTCGCGAACTGCGCTGATCGATCGCCTCATCGACCGCACCCTCATCCTGCAGCAAGCCAAGTTGCAGCCCGACGACCGCGTCACGCTGGCCGAAGCTCAAACCCGCCTCAAGACCCTCCGCACCGAGATTCCCGCCTGCAAGCCAGCCCACTGCGAGACCGACGAGGGATGGCAGAAATTCGTCCAATCCCAGGGCTTCACGCTGCCGCAGGTGGAAGAGCTCTGGCGGCAGCGCATGGAGATGCTCAAGTTCGTGGAGATTCGGTTCCGCGCCGGGATCCGCATCAGCCCGGAGGAGATCAAGACCTACTACGACAAGACGCTCGCCCCGGAACTTATCCGTGAGCACACCACGCCGCCGCCCCTCGACACCGTATCCGAGCGCATCCAGGAGATCCTCCTCCAGCAGCGGGTCGGCAGCCTGCTTACCGACTGGCTCACCGCCCTGAAGGCGCAGGGAACAGTTCGCATCATGAAGCCCGGCGAGGAGGCCCCATGAGCGAACAGAACGAAAAGCTTGAGCCATTGGAAACCCTGCCGCCAGCCGCCGCTCCGCCCGGCACCAGCCGGTATATCCTCCGCGTCGCAGCCTGGACGGCCGGCAGCATCGCCGCGCTGTTCCTCGTCCTGTTGACGGCCCTCGCCATCTACTCCACGACGGACGATTTCCAGCGCCGCATGACGCATCAACTTGCGAACGTCCTCGAAGACGCAACCGGCGGCACCGTCGAGGTGAACCACATCACGCTCGACGTCTGGCACCTTGCCGCCGAGGTCGACGGGCTCATCATCCACGGTCTCGAAGCCCCCACAGAAGCACCATATCTGAGCGCCAGCAAGATCCTCGTCCGCATCAAGATCCTCAGCCTGCTGGGCCGCGCCACTGGCACCGCGCCGGTATCTCGCGTCTCGCTCACGCTGCTCCGTGTCGAATCGCCGCGCATCCACATCATCGTAGACAAGGACGGCAAGACCAACCTTCCCACTCCCAAAAAGAAGAATCAGTCGAACCAGCCCATCGCCGATACCCTGCTCGACCTGAAAGCCCAGCAGGTCGACTTGATCCAGGGCATCGCGCTGCTCAACGATCGCCCCATCCCGTTCAACCTCGCCGCGCAGGACGTCAACGCCCAGATCCACTATCTCGCCGCCTCCGATCGCTACGCCGCAACCGTCGACCTCAACGACCTTCGCACCCAGATCGATAAACAACCAGAAGCGAAATCCAGCCTGCACCTCGAAGCCGAAGTAGGCCGTGACGCCGCGGACTTGAAGGCCCTCAAATTCCATACCGGCGATCACTCGGATCTCCAGGCGACTGCCTCCTTGAAGCAGTTCAATAACCCCGCATGGGCGACGAAGGTGACAGGCTCGGTCGAGATGAAACAGCTCACGATCCTCGCCGATGTCCCCGGCTTCAGTCTTGGATCGATCGACCTCAATCTCAACGGCCACAGCTGCCAGATCATCGCTGCATCCAGTTCGACGAACAAGCCGAAGCTCCTGGACCGGCTGCGCGGCAAGCAGGGAACCACAACCACAACGGCAAACTCGCCCTACGATCCAGAGTGTCAGATCGGCTATCTCGTCGCGGGTTCGTTCAAGGTGCACAGTGGTTCCTACCGCAATCAATACGTACGCTTCCACGACATGAACGCCAGCGGTCTCCTCCACATGACACCTCGCCAGTTGCTCCTGAGCTCGGTCCTCGCGACATTTCCCGGCGGCGGCGACGTCAAAGGCAGCCTCCGCATGGAAGGCTGGCTGGACAAGGCGCCACCCACCACCGCCACCGGCAAGCCGCGCCCTGGCCCACCCGTCGGAGCAGGGCACTCCTTCGTCGACGCCGAGATGAATGGCCTCCCGCTCCGCACCATCCTCGACGACACCGCGCCCATCGGCTTCGGCGATCTCGGCTTCGACACCTCCGCAAACGGCCCAGTGAAAGTCACCTGGGGCGGCCCTGTCCCCGACGTCTCCGACACCGTTCAAGTCGATGCCGAACTCCAACTCGCCCCCACCGGAAATCATCGCGCAACCGCGATCTCCGATATCCCGGTCACCGGCCAGATCAACGGCCACTACGACGGCCTCACCGAAACTGTCGACGTCAAGCGCCTGCTCTTCAACACCCCGCACTCTACCCTGACTGCCGCCGGCATCCTCGGAGTCAACGTCGGCGATCCGCTCACTGTCCTCAATGTCGACCTCCAGGTCCGCGACCTGGCTGAATACGACCAGCTCTTCCGCACCATCGCGCTCACCGGCAACAACCGCCTCGGAGCCGCAGCCATCCCGGTAAACCTCCACGGCACGATCCACTTCCAGGGCACCACCCGCGGCCCCATCACCAAGCTCGATTGGAAGGGCCATCTCGAAGCCGGCAACCTCGAAATCCGCCTCGGCGACATCCTGAATAACCCTCCTCCAACCCTCACGACGGCGATCCCTCCACCCGCTTCCACCGATGTCCACATCGACAGCATCGTCGCCGACGCCGAATACAATCCCTCCGGCGTCTCCATCGCGACGTCAACCCTGACGCAGGGAACCGCAATCCTGCACATTGCCGGCACCTTCAAGCCACGGCCGGTCATCGTCCATCGCCAGCCCGACTTCATCTGGGATACCGGCACAGCGCTCGACACCAGAATCCAGCTGGCGAATTCCAAAGTCACCGATCTTCTCACCATCGCCGGCCAGCAGAACAAGATCCCCGTCACCGGCACCATCGCGCTCGACACCCACGTCACGGGAACATTCGCGAACCTCAACGGCTCCGGCAACATTTCGCTCGCCAACGGCGTCGCCTACGGCGAGCCCTACGAGTCGGTCAACGTCACCGGCTCCGCTCAGGGGCAGGACATCGATGCCACCAAAGTCTCCCTCC
>Ga0302310_10003797_pt1 | contig 11597 bp, 8 predicted proteins | sample III_Palsa_N1_2_FD_200451 | JGI IMG/M metagenome (GOLD analysis project Ga0302310, IMG submission 200451) | Peat permafrost microbial communities from Stordalen Mire near Abisko, Sweden - III_Palsa_N1_2 | ecosystem: Environmental > Terrestrial > Soil > Palsa > Peat permafrost | place: Sweden... | reverse complement strand
TTGCTCATAAAACGATGGTTCAGCACTCGGACAGGTGCCGCAAATGCAACGATGTGTCTGTTAGCAGGAGAGCGATCATGCCGACTCGTGGTGACTCATACTAAGGCTATAGCTGGATAGAGGGACACTAGGGTGGGCAAACCGTCCTTCTATCCACCCCCGTCTTCATTAGGCTTATGCGCGTTTTAGGGTAGAGACACGAAGGTCGGCGCGGGAGCCGATTGGTCAGCTGGGATATGGCAAACGGCTATACTGGTATTTGTGAGTAAGACTTTTTATATTGAGACGTTTGGCTGCCAGATGAACGCCCATGACTCGGAGAAGGTCATTGGGACGCTGGAGCAGCAGGGTTACGCGCGGGTGCAGGACGAAGACGCCGCAGGATTGATTCTGTATAACACCTGCTCGATTCGCGATAAGGCAGAGCAAAAGGTCTTCCACCGCCTGAATGAGTATAAGAAGCTTCAAGGTGAAGGAAAGAAGTTCGCCGTGCTGGGCTGCGTGGCACAGCAGGAGGGCGAGAAGATCTTCGAGAAGGCTCCGTATGTGTCGATGGTAGCGGGGTCGGCGTCGTATCGGAATTTACCGGAGATGTTGAAGCGGCTGGAGGCTGGGGAAGAGCGGATCACAGGGCTCGATGACCGGCAGACAGAGCTGACGTTCGAGACGGAGTTTACGGCGCGGTCGAATCCGCATCGCGGGTACATCACGATCATCGAAGGATGCGACAAGTTCTGCGCTTACTGTGTGGTGCCTTATACGCGTGGCAAAGAGCGCAGTCGGACTGCGGCTTCCGTACTGGTTGAAGCAAGGAAGATGGTGGATCTTGGATTCACTGAGATTCAGTTCCTTGGTCAGAACGTGAACTCGTATCGTGATCCTTCGGGACGCATGTCATTTGCGGAGTTGCTGGTTGCTGTTGGTGAGTTGCCGGGAATTCGGCGTGTGCGGTTCACCACATCGCATCCAAGGGACTTCACGCGGGATATTGTGCAGGCGATCGACGATACGCCAACGCTCTGTGATCATATTCACCTGCCGGTGCAATCCGGTTCGAGCGTTGTGCTCAAGGCGATGTCTCGGGAATACACGCGTGAGTGGTACCTGGAGCGGATGAGCTGGATCAAAGCGGCGAAACGCGACATCAGCATTACCAGTGACATGATCGTTGGCTTCCCAGGGGAGACGGATGCGGACTTCGAGGAGACGATCACGCTGATTGGCGAGGTGAAATACGACGCAGTGTTTGCGTTCAAATTTTCGCCGCGGCCGAATACGCCTGCAGTGACGATGGCGGACAGCATTCCCGATGAATTGAAGTCCGAGCGGTTGAAGATTTTGATGGATAGGCAACGTGAGATCCAGCGTGAGCACTACGGGCGGCATCTTGGTGAGGTACAGGAGGTGATGGTGGAGAGCTACAACCCTTCGCGCAACCAGGTCGTAGGACGCAGCTCGCAAAATAAGACCGTGAACTTTTCGACGGCGCAGATTGTGCAGGCGCAGCCTCCGGTTGGCAGTTATCTGCCGGTTCGGATTACCCAGACTCTGCCGAATTGTTTGGTTGGTGAAGCGATTGCAGATGCAGATCCGTTGCCGTTTGTTGAAGCGCAACGTGCGTCGGATTTTGTGGTGCTGAACTGATGAACTCCTCTCCGACTCAACCCGTCGTTCAGGCTCCTGATGAAGTGGAGATGCAGATTCGTGGGCTGATGATGGATCCGGTTACGAACATGCCAATCATCGTGCTGAAAGATGTAGCGAGCGATCTGGTACTACCGATCTGGGTGGGGATCTTCGAGGCGAACGCGATTGCATTGGAGTTGGAGAAGACAGCTACGCCGCGGCCGATGACGCATGATCTGTTGCAGAACATGGCTCGCGGGTTGAATGCTGAGGTGCGTAAGGTTGTCGTGTCGGAGCTGCGGGACGATACTTTTTTCGCAGTGATCTGGATGGACCATGCAGGTGAGACGGTGACGATGGATGCACGTCCTTCGGATGCAATTGCGCTTGCACTGCGGTGGGATTGCCCGATCTATGTCAACCGTACCGTGCTTGAAAACTCGAAACAGGCAGCGAGCGGCACGCCGAACGTAAACGCCGAGGAGATGCGACGGTGGCTCGAAAACCTGAACGACGACGACATGGGCCGCTACAAAATGTAACCTTCGTGGTTACAACCAATGACAAAGGCTTGCAACTCGTTCCGCCCACTCGTCTTCGGTGGGGAGATGAGGTTGCGCAACGTTGTGGTGTTTGCCTTCGAGAACACCGTCGATGGCGGTGCTTAGGGCCGCATTCATGCGATCTTCTCTGCCGGTGAGGACAGTCGCCCAGGGTGTGTCGAGGAGAATATCGCTGACGCCGGAGTCGCGGTGCAGCAGCACAGGAATGCCGCGCTGCAGCGACTCGATGGCAGGAATGCCGTAGCCCTGGATAGCGGGCATGAGGAAGAGGTGGGCCTCGACGTAGAGGAGTTCAAGCTCGGCGTCGGAGACGAAGCCATGGAAGTGGATGCGGGAGCCGATGCCGAGGTCCTGGGCCATATGGGTAAGAGCAGGGATGAGTGGACCCTGGCCAGCGAGGTCGAGCCGCCAGTCGATACGCGAGGAGAGCGGGGTTGCCTCTCGTTCGAGTGCGGCGAGGCCGCGAATCATCCAGTCGACGCGCTTGTTGGGGCCGATGCGGGAGACGGAGAAGAGACGTAGCTGGTTTGTCACCGTGCGGATGCGCGGCACGGATGCAGGGGGGAGGCCGCCCATGCGGGCGATCTTTGCGTCGACGTTGAAGTCTTTGCGGCACTCGCTGCGCAGGTACTCGCTGGTGACGATCGTGGTGCCGCCGCTGCGCAGACCGTGGCCGACGATGCGATTGGAAACGGCGATGCGTACTTTGCTTTTGGCGGTGCGTACGGCGAAGTCGCTGAAGAGGGTGGGAGTGTCGTGCATGAGCGAGTGTAAGCCGCGTACTCCGGCCAACGTGGCGTGGAGGGTGGGTTGATAGCCGGAGACCAGAGGCTTAGGCGTCGGGTATTGCCTAAAGTAGCTGCGGAGGGCGGCGACTTTATTGCGGACGCCAGGTGCGGGATTCAGCTCAACGATCTGGAGTGGGTGCGTGGCATATTGGGCCAGGTTGCAGCGGTTGTTGTAGGCGACGAGGTGGTTGGGGACGTTGTGCTGATACAGCCAGCGAGAGAGTGCGACGATGCTGCGCTCGCCCCCGCCAAACTGCGCGATCTCTCCTGTAAGGATAGGGCGGGAGTTGGCGAGGGGAGTTGTCTGCATGTGCCTCTGTGGGGTGTGGTTGGCTCAACGTTGGGAGAGATCGTTGAGATGTGTAAAGAACTCGGGAAAGCTGATGTCGGCGGACTCAGCTCCGTCGATTTCAGTGTCTCCGGTTGCACGAAGGGCTGCGATGGAAAACGCCATCGCAATGCGGTGGTCGGAGCCGGAGTCGATCTGGGCTCCATGGAGCTGTTGCTTGCCGGGGACGACGATGCCGTCTTCGTGTTCAGTGAACGTCGCTCCCATGGCCTTGAGATTTTTTGCGACCAGGGCGATGCGGTCGGACTCTTTGACGCGTAGTTCCTTGGCGTCGCGGATGGAGATGCCGTCGCTGGTGTAGGGGGCGATGGCGGCGAGGACCGGAAGCTCGTCAATAATCTGTGCGGCGAGAGCTCCATCGATGTGCATACCGCGGAGGCCGTTAGGGGAGACGTTTACCTGCAAGGTGCCAATGAGTTCACCGTGGTACTCCTCAACGTTGAGGACTTTAATCTTGCCGCCAAGAGCAGTGATGACGTCCAGCAGAGAGGCGCGCGTGGGGTTCATGCCGACGCCGTCGAGGATGAGGTTGGAGTCGGGGAAGAGGAGCGCGGCGCAGAGGAAGAAAGCCGCAGAGGAGATGTCACCGGGAATCGTGGCGTCAATTGCGCTCAGGGTTTGATTGCCGGGGATACTTAGTTTTGCGACATCGCCCGAAGCAGCAGTTGTGCGGTTGAGCGTCGCGCCGAAGGCTCGGAGGGCATGTTCGGAGTGGTCGCGTGTACGGATCGATTCGGTGAGGGTGGTGGTGCCGTTAGCCTGGAGGCCAGCGAAGAGAACTGCAGTCTTAACCTGCGCGCTCGGGATGGGGGTGTCGAAGTCGATGGCGTGCAGCGGGCTGCCGTGGATGGTGACGGGAGCATGGCCATCCACCAGATCGATCTTTGCGCCCATCTGACCGAGTGGTTTGCGAATACGCTCCATGGGACGGAGGGTGAGGGAGTGGTCGCCAATGAGAGTGAAGGTATGAGGGTGAGGCGAGATCAAGCCCGCGAGCATGCGCATCGTGGAACCGGAGTTGCCGCAGTCGAGCGGTGCCGCGGGCTGCTTAAATTTTCCAGCGGTGCCGGTTATTTCAATGGTCCTGTTTTCTTTGTGAACGACGGTTGCGCCGAGCGCTTCCATGCAGGCGAGTGAGGAGTGTGGGTCTGCGCCCGTAGAGAAGTTCGAGAGGCGGGTGGTGCCTTCCGCAATGCCGGCCAACATGGCGTATCGGTGCGAGATGGATTTGTCGCCGGGCAGCGTGAGGGAGCCCTGAAGCGTTCGAGCGGGGCGGATGGTTTGCGTCGACATGAAACCATTCTAGGGGATGTCGAAGAAGTTGAGGTTCGTGCCCACCCCTTTGTTGCACGAGGCACCGGCTGAGTCGCGGCAAAAGCTCGCGGCGGAGAGAAAAACCTCCGCCACGAGCTGATCATGCGTAGGAATGTGTCAGTTATTTTGTGTCGGGGGCAAAGGATACGCCGCGAAGAACTTCCGCGAAGTCAGCCTTGCGGACGACGGTGAACTTCTGTTTTGCAGCCTTGGTGGTGTCGGTGTTGGTTAGATCGTCGGTGATGGCGACGAGGCGGTTAGGATCGGCGCCCGTGTCTCCATTACCGCTGACTGTGGAAGTAATGCCGTAGATCGTGACCTTGCCGAAGCCGTCGACGCTGCCCGTGATGTTGCGAACGCCGTCGGTTGCGGGTGCCCAGGGAAGATTGGTCGCAGGATTGTTTCCAGTGGGGTAACGATTGACAGTATAGGGAACGCCGAGCTCAAGGCCGGTCTGCAGCGTGTAAGCCAGGTTCCAGGTTTGGGTGGAGGTGTTGAAGATCCACTTCTGGATGCCGGCAGAGGTCTGAGCGGCGGCATGGGTGTAGAGTGTGGTGTCCCCCGTGAAACCGTCACCTTCATCGGCAACGTAGAGGGTGCTGGCATTTGCGAACCAAAGGCCGAAGGGAGCTGCAACTGGATTGGCTGTCTTCGCCAGCGCGGTCGGAAACCCGGCGAGAATGCACATGTTGCTGGGCAGCCCTGAGGTTTGAAGCGCAGACGCGTCATAGGTCAGAGGAGAGATGGGAAGGGTTGCTCCGGTGGCCGGAACACCTACTCCCTTTGGACAAGCAGTGCCCGTAGTGTCAACGAAGTACACAGTGTTGACGCCGTTGCTGCCGCTGCCTTTGGTGTAGTAGAGGACGTTATCAAAGATGGTCATGCCGCGGAAGTTGTCGTCTTTACCGATCTTGTCGGCCTTATCGCCGAGCTCGGTAACGGAGAAGCTGGCAACAGGCGTAGGGATTGTTGGTGTCTGGAAGCTCTCAGGAGCGTTGGCTGGATCGATGATCTGTGCCCCCGCGCCAAGAACAACGCCATTAGGTTGCGGATTAGCACCGTCACCTGCGTTTCCGGCGGTATAGAAGAAGTTCGCGCCGTTGGTATTGTTGAAAATTGCAGAACGCCCATTGTTGCCGCTGTAAGCGTTGGTCTCGGTGAAGGTGAACTTGCCGGAGCGATTGACTGTGGCGACGGCGCGATAGGCGCTGATGCCGACGGGGTTTGTGGGATCGATAGCTCCAGGGGTGTTGGAGTTTGAGACGTCGATGGCGTCGATCGGAGAGACGTATCCCATAAAGGAGAGAAGTTTGCCGTCGGTGGAGAGGTGAAGCCCAATCTCGGACTTGGAGCTAAAGCTCGTTACCAGCTGATTGCTCTCGCTGCGGATGTTTCTCAGGGAGCTGTTCGGTACTTCCAGACTGTCTAGAAGGAAACCCCACGGCGTGATCTGGTCGAGGAAGATCTTAGAGGTGACGCCAAAGGCGGCATCGGGGATGACGTTGTTGAAGACCTCAGGATACTTGCCGTTATTGGTTGCAGCGACGCAGGGGCCGACGGTGTTGACGCAGTTTGGTGGAAGGAGAGCTCCGACCTTCACGTTGTTGGCGTTATTGTCATAAACGCTGCGGCTAACGACGAGGTTGCCGGGAAAAAAGTGGATACCGGCTTCAAGTTCGGGCTCCTGTGCGGCGGCGGGGAGGCTTGCAGCCAATGCACCCAGGGAAAGAATTACGACTCCTTTGAGGAGTGGTTGCCAGGAATGTTTCAACTTCGGGAAAACGTGGGACATGTGTCTCTCCGTGACGTTAGTTTTTCTTGCTGAGTTACCGAGAGAACTTTATGCGGTTTGTGTTAGAAACTGGTGAATCGTGAGTGAGTAAGGCCAATCCGGTTTGAGTTAGTGAACGAATGTTTTGCATTCTGCGTAAGTTGTCTTGAAGGGAGCGCGCGGCATCTTACATTTGTCGGGAAGTTTGGCTGTATCCAGGCGCTCAGGCGTAGGTTGTTTGGCGACGTTGCCGTCTGGCATACGTCCATTGAAGGTGATTCTTAGTGCGCCATGCTAAATGCAAGCGCACTGTACGTAGCTTGGGCAAGACCAACGGAAAAGGACGAGAGATGACTCCTCAGGAACAAGACATGATTGGCGGGTTGATCGACCGTATTCAGAAGACGCAGCTTGCAGAGAAGGATGTAGACGCGGAACAGATGTTGCAGCAGGGGTTGGGTAGAAACCCCGACGCGCTCTACATTCTGTCGCAGACGGTGTTGGTGCAGAAGTATGCATTCGAACAAGCCCAGGCGCAGTTGACGCAAGCGAAGGCGCAGATTGAGCAGATGCAACAGCATCCAGAGCCGAAGCACGCGACGAGCTTTTTGGGCAGCTTGTTAGGCAGGAATGAGGAACCGGTGCCGCCACCTCCTCCGCCACAACAAGCGTATCCGCCCTATGCTCCGGTGGGAGGCAGTTATGGTGCGCCTCCTCCGCAATACGGCGTTCCTCCTCAGTATGGTGCGCCGCAGGGAATGGGAGGCGGAGGGTTTTTGCGCGGGGCTATGCAGACCGCGGCAGGAGTAGCAGCAGGAGCACTCGCCTTCGAAGGCGTTGAGTCGCTGATGCATGGATTCGGGCACGAGGCAGGGTATGGCGGCGGTCAGGGGCTTGGAGGATTCGATAGTGGGCAGCGTCCTACGGAGGAGGTCGTCAATAACTACTATGGCGATGACCGTGGAGGTCACGATGTCTCTGCAGATGAGAGGTCGTTAGGGCAGCAGGAGGACCGTGACTACGGATCGCACGCATCTTCGGATACTTCCTCAAAGGATGGCGATTCGTTGTATGGGGCCGACGGGTCTGACTCGACGGATGATGCGAGCTTCGACTCGGATACGTCGAGTGATGACGCTTCGTTTGATGACAGTGGTGATGACGGATCTGGAGGCGGGGACGACAGCAGCTTCGCTTGAGATCTATAAGAAGTAGGTGAACGAAAGAGGTCTGCGCGGAGGCAGGCCTCTTCTGTTTTCTGCTGGTGTCCTGCCGGAAGGGCCTCCCGCACGGAGAGCGGTCACTTCGTGACGGGTATACACTTTTTGATCGGCTTTAGGTTTTTTGCTCGGTGGCGCGCAGGACGACGATGGTTTCGTCGTCGAAGTGAGCGGTTCCGGCCTGGAAGTCTGTGACGGCTTGCAGAACGGTGTCGACCGTAAACTGCGCCGAGGGATGATGCTGGGATTCGAGAAGCTTGGTGAGGCGCTCATCGCCGAACATGTCACCCGTAGCGTTGATAGCGTCGACGATTCCGTCAGAGAAAAAGACGATGAGATCGCCAGGGCGCGTCGATAGGGTGAACTCCTCGTACTGGGCGTTGGGGAAGAGGCCGAGAGGAAAACCTTCTGCTTGAATGGTGCGGACGCTGGGTGGCTTCGTGATGTCGGAGTTGGCTGCGACGAAGAGCGGCTGGACTGAGCCGGCGTTAGCGATCTGGACGGTCTGGTTGTTGTCATCCCAAACAGCCATGAGCATCGTCACGTACTGGGAGTCGAGTTTACGCTCCTGGAGCTGGTCGTTTAAGGCAGTCAGCATGGCCGCAGGGGAAAGATGTTGTGGCGCAAGCGAGCGCAGAATTCCGCTGACCAGGGCAGCGTACAGTGCTGCTGGTGCTGCTTTGCCGCTGACGTCTCCCACGGCCACAGCGATGCGTCCCGAGCCGTAGTCGAGGTAGTCGAATACGTCACCTCCGATGGAGCGTGCGGCAACGAACCGGGATGCGATCTCGGCGCGCTCGAGCTTTGGCGGATGTGAGGGCATGAGCCGAAGTTGAACCTGACGAGCCATGTCGAGGTCGCGCTCCATGCGCTGTTCCTCTTCGTGGATGCGCTGATAAAGCCGTGCATTGGCGATGCTGATCGCGACCTGCGAAGCGAGCGTTGAGAGTGTGCGCAGGTGGTCTTCGTTGTAGTAGTTGACCCGGGTGTGCTCAAGGTCAAGGACGCCGATGACTTCGCTCTTATAAACAAGGGGAATCGCCAGTTCCGAGCGTACTTCGGGGTTTGCTTCGACATATCGCGAGTCTTTGCGGACGTCGGGCGCGAGGATAGGTTCGCGGAGTTGGGCGGAGGTCCCGATGAGGCCTTCGCCGAGCGCGATAGTGCGTTCGCGGGTGACGCGTTCGCCAAAACGGGAGGAGAAGCGGTGCTCAAAGAGCTGCGTCCGGTCGTTCCACAGAAGAATGGTGAACATGTGGAAGTCGATGACGCGCTTGAGGAGCTGACCGATGCGCTCAAGAAGATCGTCGGGGTCGAGAATGCTGGTGATCTCGCGGGAGATATCGTTGAGCACAGCGAGCGTCTGCGCCTGGCGCGAGACGCGGGTATACAGCCGGGCATTCTCGATGGCGATGGCCATGCGGGAGGCGACGAGCTCAAGGAGACGCTGGTTCTCCATCGTGAAATACCCGACGGTCTCCGACTGTAGATCGAGCACGCCGATGACCTTGTTCTTGACTACGAGCGGAACAGCCAGCTCGGAGCGGACGTTGGGGTTCGCATCGATATAGTTCTCCTGCGTCGTGACATCTTCGATCAGGAGAGATTTGCGTTGAAGCGCTGCCTGACCGGAGACTCCCCGGCCGAGCTTGATGCGCATTCGCTCGACCTCGGTGGAGTGGCCGATCTGGAAGCGCATCCGAAGATCCGCGGCGCGCTCATTGATCAGGAGAATCGCGAAGATCTTGTAGTCGATTACAGCGCGGACAAGGTCGGCGACCCGGTGCATCAGGGTGTTGAGGTCCAGCGTAGTGTTGAGGGCGTCGGCGAGGTTATGCAGGAACTCAACCTGCAAGGGCTCGACGCGAATCTTTGGGTCGGCTGCGTGGGGGTGAAAGAGTTGCTGGGTCGGCGGGCGGTAGTCACCCTCGTAAGGATGCTCGGGAGCGGGCCCTTCGGGGCCAGTGGGCGGCGGAGTAGCGCTCGGTTTGGTGGGGGAAGGCATTCTTCGTTGCGTTGATATTACCGGGTGAGGTCGGGTTTGGGGAGTGCCTGAGACGGCAAGACGGACGAATCCTGCCGTTGCTGCAACATTGGCAGTTATTGCGTGTCGATCCTCAGCCTTGTTAGAACCGGGATCGCCTAAATCTCGCCATATGAAAAATTAATAGCCAGGATTCGTCGAGGCAGCTTCGACCGCGTGTCCAGCTAACTCGTTGACGATTTTGACGCTCGCGCTGGCTCCGATGCGAGAGGCCCCCGCGCGTAGCATCGTGGTCGCGTCGGCGAGCGAGCGAATACCCCCCGAAGCCTTCACGCCCGCCCGAGTCCCAGCAACTCCGCGAAGCAGCCCAATATCATCGGCGGTAGCACCGCCCGTGGAAAAGCCCGTGCTCGTCTTAAGGAAGTCGGCTCCAGCCGAGAGAGCTAGCTCAGACGCACGGAGCTTCTCCTCGAAGGTGAGGAGACAGGTTTCGAGGATGACCTTGACGATGGCTCCCGCCGTGTGGGCGACCTCAACGACGCCATGGATATCCTGGCGAATGGCCTCGTAATCGGAGGACTGGCCGGACTTGAGCAGGCCGACGTTGAGGACCATGTCGATATCGTGCGCGCCATGCTTGAGCATGTGCAGCGTCTCTTCACGCTTGGACGCCGCGAGGGTCGCGCCCAAGGGGAAACCGATCACCACGCCGACAGGAATGCCTGTGCCTTGCAGTGCCGCTGCGGCAAGCGAGACCCACGTAGGGTTGATCATCGCGCATGCAAAGCGATGCTCGGCTGCCTCATTGCAGAGCTGGAGAACCTGCGTACGTGTAGCGTCGGGCTTCAGGAGGGTGTGGTCGAGAACGGCTGCGAGGTTCTGAGGAGAAGACAGAGTGTGGCTGGCGAAGGCTACGGCGTCGAACTGCTCTGGGCCGTGAGGAAGCGGATCGGTGATGGACAGCGTGTTCAAAAAATACTCCTTCGGCATCGGGGAGGTCATCGCGCCGGGTTACTTTCTATCATACCGAGGTTAGCGCTGGTTTTTTGGCGGTGCGCCAGGCAAGTGCCATGTCGTCGCGGAGGAAGTTATAGAGATTTTCGCCGGATTCTTTATCTCGGGCTCTTAATACTGCACTGGGATGGATCGTAGCGACAACCTGATTCGCGTATGGCGTCTGAAGTATCTTCCCGTGATCACGCATCAGGGCAAAAGTACCGCCTAGCAAGGACTTGGAAGCCGAAGCTCCAAGACACAGCACGACGTGAGGACGGATGGCATCGAATTCGGCGACGAGCCACGGGCGGCAAGCGTTGATCTCAGACATACGTGGATTTTGATGGAGGCGAAACTTGCCTCGCTGAACGAATTTGAAGTGCTTCACCGCATTGGTGACATAAACTTCAGAGCGATCGATCTTGAGTTCAGCCATGACCTGGTCAAGGATTCTTCCTGCTGGGCCGACGAAGGGTTGGCCTTGAAGATCTTCCTGGTCACCCGGCTGTTCGCCCACGAGGACAAGCTTTGCATGTGCTGCTCCCGCTCCAGGAACAACCTGCGTGGCGTGCTGGTAGAGCTCGCATCCCTTGCATTTGGGCAGTGCTTCGCGAAGAGATGATAGTGCGTGGTCCTCCGGGACAAAGGGCTGGGCAGAGGGCTGTTTTTGTTGACGTGTGACCATATCCGAGACTCGGTTTTGGGATTTGGTGATGAGATCGGGCAGGAGCGAAACCTCGGGGAGGTTCTTCCAGTAGCGAACAGGCATCTCGCTGCGCATCATCTCGGGATTCAGCCGCGCAGGGTTGTAGATGCTGGCATAGTAGGAACGCCAGAGATCCTCGAGCTCGTCTTCTGCTGGAGCCGACTCGCGGGGCAGACCAGGAGCGAAGGCCAGTTGCTTCGTAACCGGATCCCATGAGACAGATGCGTCCGGAGTGAGGATGGTCCAGCGCATGATGCCGAAGCGCTCGACGAAGAAAGGC
>Ga0302310_10003794_pt1 | contig 11602 bp, 13 predicted proteins | sample III_Palsa_N1_2_FD_200451 | JGI IMG/M metagenome (GOLD analysis project Ga0302310, IMG submission 200451) | Peat permafrost microbial communities from Stordalen Mire near Abisko, Sweden - III_Palsa_N1_2 | ecosystem: Environmental > Terrestrial > Soil > Palsa > Peat permafrost | place: Sweden... | reverse complement strand
ACACGGAGATCCACCCGGCCGCCCGGGCAGATGGGTTCTCGAAGGATTGACCAGCCTATTGCCGATATATGAGCCGTTAGAGGATGGCGCGGAAGTTCTATGGAGTGAATACAGAAACAAAACCCTTGGAACACTTCGCAGACGAATAAAGCCAAAGGGGAAACTAGAAGCGTTTGAAGACTGACGTCGCCAAAGCTGCCGCTTGCGACCGTCGCCTTCGGGTCGACTGGGGACGATGTAGCACTCAGGCGATACTTGCCAATTTTTTTGCCTTGATGGAAGTCTGATGAGCAGTCCCGGTATCGACGTGGCGCAGGTTGATTTTTGACGAGACGCCGCTCTGTATATACAATTCGTATATGCGATTTATCTGGGACGAAGCGAAGCGACGATCGAATCTGCGGGACCACGAGATTGATTTTGTAGATGCAGAGCGAGTATTTGCCGGGCTGACTTCGACGTTCGAAGACGACCGCTTCTCCTATGATGAACGACGCTTCGTCACCCTGGGCTTACTGGACGGGGTGCCGGTTTCAATCGTACATACGGAGTCCGACGAGGAAATTCGAGTAATCTCATTCAGACGAGCGACAACCCATGAAGAAGAAATCCTATTCGCAAGCATCGAAAACCAACTTCCGCCGCCTGCGCCAAATGAAAGCCGCCGACGTAAAGGTCACGCCCGAACATCCGGAGCTGGACGTAAAGGAGATCACCCGAGCAATCGTCCGAAAAGGCCTAAAGCCCGTGCCTCCTAAAACCTCCGTATCGCTGCGAATCGACGTCGATGTGCTCGATTGGTTTAAGTCGCGTGGAATTGGGTATCAGACTCGTATGAATGCCGTGCTCCGAGCCTTCAAAGAAGCGACGCTATAACGTTCATAAAGAGCCGTTGTTTTCGCTTCCGGATAGCCGACAGTCGTGGATGACAGCAACGGGTCGAAACCCGTGATTTAGGCGGAGGGAGGCGGCCGCGATCGACTTACGGAGTCACCGTGGTGTTCGCAAAGGATTGAGGACCTCGAGCCCCGAAAAATGTTTTTCATTGTCCGTTACAATCACGCACTCGTTCGCCTCGGCGACGGCAGCAACGATCATATCCAGGTCGCTTCTGGGTTTCCCGGCGGCCCGACCTTCAGACATGAGACGAGCCCAGACCAGTGCCGCCTTCTCGTCAAATGGCAATATCCTCCCTTTAAATAGAGATTGCGGACCCTCCGGTCCGGCAAACCACGCGTCGAATCGTTCGCGTTTTTTGCCCTTTGGTTTATCCAGTATACCGCGGCGGATTTCAGCGATCGTCAGGGAGGAGATGAACAAATCGCCATCGGATCGCACACCCATCCATTCCAGCAACGATTCGGACGGGTCCGGCTTCGTTATATTGCTGATAATGTTTGTGTCGAGAAGGTAGCGGGTCAAAGGTCAGCTTTGCGGCCGGCTTCCCTGGAACGCGCGAATTCGAGATCGGCACCTACCAGCGGCGACCGACGCAGCGCCTCAAGAATTCCACCTCTCTTCGGCGGATCGCCCGTGATCGTCCGGCCGATCGCGGCTCGAATCCGGGCCGAATCTGGGCCATCTTCTGCGAGGCGCCGCGCGACGGAGCGGATCAAGTCACGATCTGTGTAGAGTCCGAGCACCTCGAATCGGGCAATCCCCCGTTTCGTCAGGCGGGAACGATAATTTCGCAACGCTCTCTGCTGTGCTGTGTCGCTCATGGTTCTCCCCCAAGTTATGCCCTGTAATATACCCGGTAATATTGTGTAGGGCAAGCAGCAGCCTAATCACTAGGAGCACGACATGGAAACCATCAATTCCGCTACTTCTATTCGGGTACCGTGGAACAAGGGAAAACTCGTTGGCCAGAAAGCACCGTTCAAGCTAAAAGAGATTTGGGCGATCCGCGTTCGATTGCAGATAGCAAGCCGATGTCGAGAGCTGGCGCTATTCAATTTGGCCGTGGACAGCAAGCTTCGCGCCTGCGATCTGGTTCAACTGCGCGTGCGCGACGTCTGTCACGGTCAGAGCATGGCATCGCGGGCGCTGATCCTGCAGCAAAAGACGCAGAGGCCCGTTCAGTTCGAAATCACAGAACCCACCCGGGATGCAGTATCCGCTTGGATCAAGAAATCGGCGTTGAATTCAGAGGATTTCCTGTTCCCAAGCCGAATTCGGGAATCACCGCACCTGTCTACCCGCCAATACGCCCGAATTGTTGATTCCTGGGTTCAACTATTGGGATTGGACACAACGAGCTACGGCACGCATACGCTACGGCGAACGCAAGCGACGCTGATATATAGACGGACCAAGAACCTACGGGCGGTGCAATTGCTACTCGGCCATTCGGATGATCGGGTAATCTAGCTCGACAGAACCTACGAACCTGGCGGGGGGGGCAGCCTGATCGAGTCTCTGTCTGGCGGCCGCTCGTCTTCGCAACTGAACATACAGAATAGGATGCGCTGTGAACGTCTTTCGTGACTTTGAACTGGAAGCACTAAATCTACTTTTGCGTGATGCAGTGACATCCGAGCAGATGCGACTCGTTGCAACGTTCTCGGGGGCCACGTCCTACAGATACACGGGTAGCGGTTACTACCTGACCATCTCAGATCAAAATCTTCCCATCGACAAAATAACCAGTTCGGAGCCAGCAGTGGTCGGCAAGTCGGGTGACGTGCAGTGTGGTTTTGTCGCTTTTTTGGGCAACCATGAACTGACGCTTGAATGTCATACGTGGGGACCGGTAGATGTACCGGACGACTTTCGAGATCGCGCGGTGGTGATCAGTACGCCGCCCGTGCGAATGGTCAAAGGCCCTCACCCGTTGTCTAACTGATTGCTAGATGCCAATGGATGTCAGCAGGTTGTTTCTCGTTCTTGGGGCGCTTATAGCGGGCTTTGTGGCGACGACATACGTGGTGCTTTCGAACCCGTCTCTCCAGTGGCCCGGCGTGGACAACTTTGTATGGCCCACGGCGTTTGTCTTGTTGGTAATCTCAAGTATTGCGACATCGGTGCCAATTTTTCCTAGCGGTAAGCGTGCTATCGCGGCGTCTCCCCACAAGCGCTCCTTCGCGGTCGGCTATTTCATGGTGGCGGGGTACACGGCCATTGGCGCTTGCACCATTGTTCTCATTCCGTTCAGAACGGCGTCAGGCATCTGACAGTTGGAGCTAGTTGCGGGTTCCAATACCCTAATGCGGGCGCTGGCGAGAGGCCGGAGTGGTCAACCGGGGCCGGTGGTTGTCTCAGAAACGCTTCTCACTAAGGACCGACATGGATAAGGCAGCCGATACAGCTCTTCGCGCGTGGTGCGACAAAGTCGCGGCATTGGGTGTGGACATGCTCGTTGAGCGCGGTTTCGTTCAGCCAGCTACCTTCGACGAAGCCAAGAACTTGGTGGCTGAGGAGATTCGTATCCGTATTCTTATGGGTGATAGGCCACCAGATCGGTAGCAAATCCGATTTTCTTTGCCCTATACCGGACGCAGGCGGACTTCCGCTGTGGGTCGATCAGAGACGCTCGATATTTAACCCTGGAGTTCGCTGCGGTGACAGGGTGAACTTGTCGGCCACGGCCCGATAACCCTCTTGGCCTTCCTTCATGGCAAGCAGGGGATGGCAATCGGCGGCGAGTGCTGGGATGCCACCGGGATAATTGCGCACGCAGTAGTAGATATCGTAGGCATCCTTTTGCTTATGGCGGTCGCGAATGGCAAACCCTTTCATGGTCAGGAGCGCCGGGATTGACGCAACAGCAATTTCGACCCGGTTGGTTCCTCCGTCGGGCATGGAACCCTCGACGGCGACGAGCTTGTAAAAGTTCATGGCGAGATCCGCACCTGACGCTCGCTGTACCGCGAATTCCCCGATCAAGGCCGGAATGTTCTTCTCTATGATGGCGCCGCGCGGCATCAGAAAATCGACCACGATGTCGATTGGACCTCCACCATCGTTTGCAGGCACCTTGCGCAGCAACTGAAAACGCCGCAGGTCGTGGCGTTGCTGATAGCCGTTACCCATCAGCGCCTCGATGAGCCTGGCGTACTCACCCCCGCCCAAGGCTTCCGCATTCAGGCTCAAGTCGACATCCAGCGTTCCCACGTGGCGCATGGATTCGTTGTCGAGCAGAAGCCAGGGGACAGCTCCACCCACCACGGCGAACTTTCCGCGAAAACTGCCAAGAATCTGACCAATTTCTACCAGCACTGTCTTGACTGCGGCCGTGGTGCGATCATGGTAATCGGCCGCGGACTGCGGTTCGGGGGGCACTACGGGTGCCATTGCAATCTCTCGCGACGGAGGTGATCCGCCGCTTCGCGCCCCCGCTCGCCGGCTGCGGCAAGGTCTAAGTAGGTTTGGACAGCCCTGGTGCAGATAATACCCGCGGCTGGCTCCGCGGCATCGCGGAACAGGTCATCATCATACAAGCGGACAACGATCACGTTCTCTCCCTTGATAGGTGACGACAGCACGAGTTGCTGCTGCAGTTTGCCTAGCCCCGCCTGATTGGCGTAAAAGTAGTGCGTACCGACTCGTGCGTAGGGCGCCAGCCACTGCGCTGCCGAGAACGACGCGAACATGACATTATTCTGGCCGTCAGCGGCGCCTAGAGCCCCTCGGGCTGCGGTATCGAACGCGGCCCCATGCAGCGTGGTATAGAAGGTCAAGCGATCGCCCGCTGGAGGTTCGTATGCATCGCGCCACGCGTCCAAGAGCGCATCGGGTTGGGATAATAATAAACCCGACGGTTCGAGGCGCGCCCATTCTCGATCGAGCAAGCCCACGCGCACATTGTTGATGTGGCCGATGCTCATACGCGCGGCGGCGGCGAGTGCAGCGACGCGCCAGCTGCGCTTGGGATCCCGAAGGAGTACGCGCAACGCCTGTGCAGACTTAGGCTTGAAGAGAGACTTCAGCTCGCGGCGAGCGACGGGCGGCTTGCTATCGACACGGCGCTCAACGAATACCCCATCAAATACCAAACGCGCGTTGCCTTCAAAATCGAGAAAGCCGACGCCGAGTTCCCGGCAGAGAGCTTGGGACTCGGGCGACAGATACGGTGCGATCAAGAGGGGGGTTGCAGGAGAATCGACATGACGGATGTAGCTCTGCAGCTGCAAGAGTGCCATCCTCACATAACGCGGCTGTCCGTTGTCCTTCACTTCGCACACGATCGTGTGTGAACGTCCGGCGACACGAACATGGGCTACCAGATCGATTTGTTGCTGATCGCGGCGCACGTTCCGATCAAGGCTTTCGATCTCGATGGCTGGCACATCCGACAGCAGCCTTTTCAGATGATCTTCGGATCGCTGCCCAAATTCTTTCACTAGAGTAGGCATTTTCAACATTTGCTGAAACTGGCTATATTTCCTATCTAATTAATAAATAAGGATTAATTTCTGCCCGCCAAGGCTCGCGATTCTCGTTGAAGGGTCCGACAACCGGACAAGTCTCCATGCCGTAGCCGGTCAGCGTTTGACTAGACTGCCCGGGATTGAGGCGATCCAGCACCCGTGCCCCCGGCGCTGCGCTGACGACGAAGTCATTGGGCGCGATAGCGCGAAGGACATTAGCGGTAACGGGGGATACGCGCAGTTCAGGCGTGTAAGTCGATTTGACGAGTCTTGCGATGCCACAGATTGGGTTGCTGCAGGCGAGCGTATTCCTCGATCAATCTGACATGAACCACGTTGAGTGGGGCGTTTTGGGCGGTGGTCGAATCCGTGAATTCGGCTTGCTCTTCGTCTGGCGGCTTTTCAACCACGAGATCGACCACCGTCATTTTTCGTTCGCCGCGGCATAGTGCCGCCAGCGCCGCGGTGGAACCGACCATGACAGATGACGTGCACACATCGGGCTTTTTCAGTGTGCCTCGAGGATCGCTTTCTGGATTGTCGTGGAGGTAGTAGACCGTATTTCTATTCCCTGACCCGAGGGCGTAGCGCTCCCTTGGCGGAGTCGAGCCAGGTCAGTTCCTCCACGGCACAATGATTATACGGAACGAGTATTACCGTCGCGTTCGGTTCCTGGGAGGCAATCGATTCCAATTGCCTCATCACGCCATCAACTATGCGCTCGTGAGGCGGCAGCGACAGCACGTTGTCGGGCCAGAGCTGCTGGATCACCTCACCCCATTGGGGACGGAGCCGATTGTCGAGCAGGCAACTCGTCTTCGCGATAGACGTCAGTGAGAGAGCTCGCCCCAGCACGGTCGACGGCGGATCCACTGTCGCGTTGGGGCTGGCGGGCGTCGATGAGGACGGGTTACCCACGACGAGCAATGCCCACGGTAGGGAGGGTTCGGTCATGTGATTAGACGCTACGCCAGTGCGCGTGAGGAACTGGCCTTGGATTGCGCGTCGGGGCGTAGACCTTGGCCGACAGGGATTCTCTATATGCCTTGCTTCAATTGACGAAACAGGCCGGGGTGACGGGCCTGCAGGGTCTTCCGCAGTGCCATTTCCTCATCGGTGCGCTGGGCGCGGCGTGCGTCGATCCAGCGATGAACGCAGCGATAGTGTTCTTCAGCGGGCGTAATGCCGGTGGGAAGGTCGCGGGCGAGTTGAAGGGTGAGGCCTGGATCCCGGAGCAGCAGCCACGCGGGAAAGTCGGCGGGGGTGAGCGCCAAATCCGGGGAGCCGGATGGCAGATCCTCTTCGCTGTCGAGGAAGCGCTGCCACTGGGCTTTGATGCCCGTATCGGGCTGGCGGGGATTGCCCAGCGCCTCGGCAGCCTGTTCGGGCGCTCGCCAACAGAGATGGAACCAGGCTGTCAGTGAATCGGTGCGACGTTGTTGATAGAAACTACTGGTGGCCAGGCGCAGGCAGAGGTCAGGATGCGACCACCACGCCGGTTCGGCCTGGACGGCGGCGCCGGCGGCGGCCCAGTTCAGGGCTTGAAGGAAGGCGAAGCTCCCATGGAGATTGGGTTCGGCGGGCAAGAACGGCTGAGTCTTCAATGCGTCGGCGAGTTGCTGCCAGAGGGGTGCGAGCAAATCACGGGCTTCCCAACTCAGCAAGCGCTTGGCGGTCGGCGTGATGTCGGTCAAAAATTCCAACTCCTGACGAGCATGGACCACCGGTTGATCCAAGTGCCCCAGTGCTTCGAGCAGACGGTCGAAGGCCGCCAGGTCAGCGTGATTGGGAGCCTGGGCATATAGCCGATCGAGTTGACGCTGCGTTTCGCCCAGGTTGCGAGCGGATAGCGCGCGGGCTATGCCGTTGGTGAGGGCTACCACGGGATTGTCGAAGAACAAATCCATTTGCGGCGCGCTTTGCGCCGGCACGTAGCGGCCGGCGATGAGCTTGTTGAGCGCGGCATCGGTGCTGATGCGCAGAGGCTCCTCGATGGGGTCGAGGGAAGAGCCGCGGCCCGAGGCGCCGCCGGCGTTAGAGCTCGATACCCAGGCGTAGAACGTTTGGGGCTGCTCCACGAGTCCAATGGAGCGGGCGTAACCAATCGCGGCGTCGAGCTGGGCTCGAATCTTTGTCTTGCTGCCCATGAGCACGTCGTCGAGGGAATCGATTTGCCGGCGGCGCCAACTTTCGTAGTCGCTGTGGAGGAGACGCCCGGAGTCGATGAGGAACTCGAGCGGAGCGAAGGCTCCCTGCTCCAGGATCTGCGTGTCGACTTGAGTTTGTAGTGCGATGTCGATGGTCATGGTGCAAAGAGCGCTTCCAAGTCTTCGGAGCTCAAGCGGGTGGGCGCGGCGTTCTTCTCGGTGTAGAGCTGGCTCACCAGCGCATGCTTGTCGGCTTGTAGCTGCATGATCTTTTCTTCTACGGTGCCTTGGGCAATGAGCTTGTAAACGAACACGGTCTTGGTCTGGCCGATGCGATGGGCACGGTCGGTGGCCTGTGCCTCGACCGCCGGGTTCCACCAGGGATCGTAGTGAATAATGGTATCCGCCGCTGTAAGATTCAAACCCGTACCGCCGGCCTTGAGGCTGATGAGAAAGAGCGGCACCTGACCCGTCTGGAATTGATCCACGAGTTCGGTGCGGTTCTGCGTCTCGCCGGTGAGTAGGCAGTAGGGAATGGTCAGCTCCTGTACCACGGCTTCGATGAGGCTCAGCATGGAGGTGAACTGCGAGAACAACAGGATGCGGCGGCCTTCGGCGATGAGTTCGGGCAGCGTGGTGCGTAGCCAGTCGAGCTTGGCGGATGGGACGTCGAGGGGCTGCTCGAGCGCGGGGAGCATGTCGTCCTCCAGCGCGCGTTTGACCAGGCGAGGATCGCAGCAGGCCTGTCGGAGTTTTAACAGGGCGTCGAGCACGGTGATGTGGCTACGCGCGAGGCCTTGGTGCTGAATGGCTTCCTGAACGCGGCGGTGTTGACCCAAGCGAATGCCATCATAGAAGTCGCGTTGGCGTTCGTCGAGTTCGATGGGCTCGACGATTTGAACCTTCGGCGGCAGGTCGCGGGCCACCGCATCCTTGGTGCGCCGGAGCAGGAAGGGCTGGATGCGGCGGCTGAGGGCTGCCGCGCGTTGGGTGTCGCCGTTGTTCTCGATGGGCGTGCGGTATTGGCGCTGGAAGGGTTGCCGCTCGCCCAAGAGGCCCGGCTGTACGAAATCGAACAGCGACCAGAGTTCGCCGAGGTGATTTTCCATGGGAGTGCCGGTGAGGCAGAGACGATGTTCCGAGCGTAGGTCGCGCGCGACTTGGGATACCTTGGCCTGCGGATTCTTGATGGTCTGCGCCTCATCGAGAATGACGAAGCAGAACTCCTGGGTCAGCAGAAAGTCACTGTCGATGACCAGCACCGGGTAGCCAATGAGCACGATGTCGGTGCCGGCGATGGAGGCGAAGGAGGACTTTCGCTTGGCGCCGTGCAGCGTCAATAGCCGCAGTTGGGGTGCGAAGCGGCGGATTTCCTGCTGCCAGTTACCGAGAACGCTGACCGGGGCGACGATGAGCGAAGGTTTGCGCAGTCGACCCGCTTGCTTTTCGATGGCAAGGTGCGCGAGCGTCTGCACGGTTTTGCCGAGGCCCATGTCGTCGGCGAGGATGCCGCCGAGTGCCGTGCGGCGCAGGAACTGCAGCCATCCCAGGCCCTCCTGCTGGTAGGGCCGGAGCGTGGCGTTGAATTGCGCGGGCGCGGCCAGGGGCACGATGCCGGAGAAACTTTTCACGGCATCGACGAGGGTGAGCAGCGACGAGTCGTCGGCCTGCAGCGTGAGCGAACGCTCGGCCGCGGGGGCATCGGTGTCGAGGGTCAACTGGGCGAGGCGGCCGGCTTGGGCCGCGGGCAGGGTGAGCGAGTCTTGTTTGTTGAGACCCTCGTGGTCGTACAACTCCACCAGCGTGTCGGCAATGCGTTGAATGCGCGCAAGGGCCACGGGTAGATAGCCGCCGTCGTCCAAGCGAATGAGTAGGTGTTCGCCGGTCAGCAGACTGAGTGCGTCGTGCTGCCCCGCCGTCTCGCGTCCCGCGGTTCCTTGCAGGTAGCGGACCAACGCCGGCAATAGGTTCACCGGCCGGCCATCCACCGTGACACCGAGACGCAGGTCGAACCATTCGCGCGCGTGATTCGCGGTGCGGCGCTGTGTGCGGGTGCCCTGCGGGGCTTGCAGATCCGCATACCATTTGTCGGCCATGGCGAGGCGGTAGGGAAACTCGTCGTCAATGACGACGTGCCACCCGAGGGCTTGCAGCGCGGGAACGCCGGTCATCATGAAGGCCAACCAGGACTCGCCGTCGCGGGGTACGTCGGGAAGCAGCTCGCTGAGTTGAGCGCGCAACCGGGCCTCGCCGTCGAGATCGCGCCTGATCTCGTGGACCGTGTCGCCGTCGAGTTGGCGCACCGAGTGGTGTGCCGCGTGGAGCGAGGTGCTGTCGACCGGCTTGCCGTTGTAGACGAAATACAGGACGGCTTTGAGGTCGGCGGTGAGGGCGAGACGGCCGGTCAGCGTGGACAGGGATCTTTCCCGCACCTTGAGGGTGCGCAGGTGCGGGAACGGAGCAGCGCTCGCGAGTTCGGCGTTGAGCGCGGCGACCCGCGCGGGAGGAACGGCGATGCGGTTCCAGTGGCGGCGCAGTAGCTCGGCCGCGAACGGCAGTTCGAGAGGGCCGCAGTCGCCGGAGACTCTGTCGATGTACACGACGGGCTCCAGTCCCAATAGGAAATCCAGCGTCAGGGCGGCGTCGACCCCCAAATGCTGGTCACCGTTCGGCAGGGCCATCCACGCGAACGGGACGTGCCGCGCGGGGCCGGTGTGGAGTACGACGCCCGTGGATAGGGGTAAGGCGGATCCCGGAAATTGCCAGAAGGCGCGGCCGCTGGCGACGGCGTGTTGCAGCAGCGCGAACCCGGCGGTGCCCGCCAAGCGCCATGGACCGTCGGGTTGTTGGTCGGTGAGGGTGCCGAGGATTTGCCGGTCTTGGGAGTCGACGTAGCGAGGATAGTCTCGGGCGCCCTCGGAATTGCGAGTGGCGAAGGGATGAACTCGGATCTGCGCCGGGCCATTGCCGATGCCGGCGTCTGTTTGGGTGACCCAGACGGTGAGTTGGCAGTCGCCGGCGTCGTGGGGCTCGATGAGATAGCGCAGATGTTGCGTGGGGGCGCCTTGCGCGATGGCGCCTTCGACGGTTCGCGGGGGTGGAGCGATGTTCGTCGGCCGGGCGGCCGCGGCCGTCTGCGCGCCGGGGCTCGCCGCCATGACCACGGCGGCGACGTGAATGCAGGGGCTCCGGTCGCTGCAGCTGCATTCACCGTCAATGCTCGGGGTGCCGGCGACTTGGAGTTGCACGTAAACGCGCTGCGCGTTACCGGCAATTCCCGTAATGATGCGACCATTCTGCAAAACGCGGACGTTGGAAACGCCGCCGCCGTCGATCAGCGTCTGTGCCGCTTCGACCAAGGGAGCGCCGAACAGTTGGTTCCATAGGGCAAGCGAGGTGGCATCGCCCGATGCGGCAGAGTCGTTGGGCATTCGGCGTCAGGTTTATGCTTGGTCGGAAATGATGCCATAAACGGGGTCGGGATTGACGGGGATGTGGCGTCGCCGCATCCGCCGAGGCGCGGATCTGCCTCCGAAACGCTATTGATTGCAAAAACCTACGTTGTACACTCTTCGATACAACGCCGAAGGAGTCAGAGGTGTTGCCCGCTTTAATTTGCGGATAGGCCGTTGACACCATGGAAGCCCAATGCCCCAGCGCAACACCAGTTTAAATAAGTCCTCTGTCCCGAACACTCCTCAATTCGGCGTGCTGGACGACCGGGAAGATAGTCTGTTGACGTACCTCACGGCACTCAACGCCCACCTGCAAAACTACCTGCGCGACGGTAAGTCGCTCCATAGCTTCGGCGCGCGGCTGTCGTCCGGAGACGGGATGTTCTTGCTCTGGTTTGGCTCGGAGTCGGAGCAGCAAACCGGGATGGCTCGGGGGTTGTGGTCGCTCGACAGCGCGACGACCATGTTGTCCAGCCGCCTCGAGGGTGACAATTTGGCCGAGCGAGCGCAGCGCTTTCTGATGGATGTGCGGGCGACCGAGGGCGACTCGTCGTCCGTGTTGATCGCAAAGAACGGTTTGATTTTCTATCGTCCGCGGATTGATCCTCAGCAGTCGACCCACGAAGTGGCC
>Ga0302310_10003786_pt1 | contig 11624 bp, 10 predicted proteins | sample III_Palsa_N1_2_FD_200451 | JGI IMG/M metagenome (GOLD analysis project Ga0302310, IMG submission 200451) | Peat permafrost microbial communities from Stordalen Mire near Abisko, Sweden - III_Palsa_N1_2 | ecosystem: Environmental > Terrestrial > Soil > Palsa > Peat permafrost | place: Sweden... | reverse complement strand
CCGTATTTGGCCATGGGATATTGCTCCATGATGTTGAGCATGGAGAGAGCGGCGACGCCCTGGCCGTTGGGCGGGAGCTCGTAGACGGTCCAGCCGCGGTAGGTGGTGGAGACGGGGTCGACCCACTCGGGCTGGAAATCCTTGAAGTCTTCGAGGGTGTGCGTGCCGCCCTGGGCCTGGAGAAACGTGACCATGGTCTGGGTCATGGGGCCGTTGTAGTAGGCGTCGCGGCCGTGCTCGGCGACCTGGCGGAGGGAGTTGGCGAGGGCTTTGTTTTCGAAGTGATCGCCGGGTTTGGGGTGCATGCCGACGGTGAGGTAGGTCTCCTTGTAGCCGGGCTGGTTGAGGAGCTTGGGGGCGACCCAGTAGCGGGCGTTGCGCTCGGCGAGGGGGAAGCCGTTTTCGGCATAGTAGATGGCGGGCGCGAGCGTCTGCGAGAAGGGCATGGTGCCGAAGCGCTGGTGCATGGCGTCCCAGCCGGCGACGGCTCCGGGGATGTCGATGGTTTCGACGCCGATGGGGTTGATCTCGGTGACGTTGTGCGCCTTGAGGTAATCGATGGTGAGGGCTTTGGGGGTCCAGCCGCTGGAGTTGAGGCCGTAGAGTTTGCCGGTTTTAGCCTCGTAATAGACCATGAAGAGGTCTCCGCCCATGCCGTTGACGTAGGGCTGGACTACTCCCATGACAGCGTTGGCCGCAATGGCTGCGTCGATGGCGTTGCCGCCCGCCTCCAGGATGCGCGAGCCGGCCTGCGCGGCGAGGAACTGCGGCGCGGCGACAATGCCGAAGTTGGTGACGACCATCGAGCGGCCCTGGCCGGGCACGGAGGAGAACTGCTCGGCGTGATCCGACATCTGGGCCAGAATTGGCAGCGCAAACGTGAGGAGCAGTGCAGCGGCTGGAGCGAAGAGCTTCATGCCATTTCTCCTGGGGATAAAAAGATACGGGGTTGGTAGCAGATTATTCCATAAGTGGAGGCGGTCCTGCCGGACGGACCCACTACGCGTGGAGCGGTCACTTCGTGACTTATGCCGAGCTTCGCGTAGACCTCCCGTTGGTCGGCACAAGATTTGGCTTGCGACCATCGGGAGCAACCACGTCCGCTCGTCGATCATGGGGCACCCGATTTAGGGGTTGGGCGGTGCGATGCGGCGGCGGGCTTTGAGGAGGACGTCGACGGCTTCGGGGCGGTCGTCCCAGTAGTCCAGGCGGACGCGGCCGTCGGGAAGCTGGGCGACGGTGGCGGGCGCGGCAGAGGCGGTGCAATACCAGCCCGAGGGGAGCACGACGGCGTTGCGCGGGCGGCCGAGGCTGCGGTCCCAGATGAGCTCGTCGCCGTCGAGGCGATAGCTTTCGGGCGCGGTGTAGGTTTCGGAGATGCGCAGGCGGAGGGATTGGCCCTTCTGGACCGCGGCAAAGGGAATGACGACGACGTGGTCGGTGGGCTCGACGGCTTCGCCGGTGTTGATTTTGGAGGCGGTCATCTCGGCGCCGGTCATCTCCTGGGTCTTGAGCTGCTCTCCGGTATCGACGACGTAGGCTGAAGGGTGGCTGGCAACGCTGCCGTTGCGGACGACGTTGGCGTAGCCGTTGATGCCGGGGCGCGACTCGGTGTAGTCGTGGTAGAGGCTGAAGGAGTGGGTTTCGGGTTGCTGCAGGAAGTAGACGATGTCGCGATCCTGGTAGGCGCGCTCGGAGAGGCGCGACTGCTCGGTGCCACCGGCGAAGGGCGACTCCCAACTGCGGGCCTTGGTGAGGGGATGGGGCGCGGCGGCCTGGGCATCCTTGACGGCGCGGAGGATGAGCGGGGCTTCGCCCGAGCCGGCGTGGAGAAAACTGATGGCGAGGCGGCCGTCGGGTTCGGTGCGGATCTGCGAGGGCACGGTGAGCGAGACGAGTTCGTAGCCGGGCGGCAGGATAACTTTGTTGCGCTTGATTCCGAGCGGACGGTTGAAGACGATGGTGCTGCCATCCACGAAGTAACTCTTCGCATCCTTGTAGGTTTTGACGATGATGACCCGGCCCTGGCCGTTGGGCGGGACGGGGCGGGCGAGCGTGACCTTGATGTAGTCGGTGGCAAGGTCGGCGTCGGGCATCAGTGGATCTTTGCGCGCGTCGACGCCTGAGACTACGGCGAACTGGAGTGGCTGGCCGGTCATGGCGTCGGTGACGCTCTCGTCGCTGGCGACACTGCCCTTGCGGATGGGGTTGTAGAAGTACTTTGCGCCGGCGGTGGTCGCGGTGACTTCGTAATAGATTTTGAAGCTGGCGGTTTCGGGCGCGAGCAGTTCGTAGCGGGTGTATTCGTCGGTCTCGGTCTGGCGAGCGGTGGGGGCAGGATAGTAGACGGCGTCCTTCGCGGGCGGAGCTTGCGCGCGCAGAGGCGATGCGGTGAAGAGCGCAAGAGCGAGGGCGCTCGCGGAAAGAACCATCGTTTTGGTGAACATTTTTCGCCTCCGGCGAGTGACACGTGTGCCTGGAGGTGATGGCTTTGCTCACACTCTCCAAACCGGACAGATGGCCCGCTGCGCAATGGTGGGGATTCGTAGCAAGAATATCACCTGCGGGAGGTCGACTTTCCGGTGCAGAGGCGTCGCGCCGTTGTCGTCCCAGCCATTTACGTTGGCATCTTCTATCAGAAGTGCTGCCACTGGTTCAGGCGGCTTTGGGCAGCTTGCCGGTGCCGGCTTTGATTTTGACGGGCCTAATTTTTTTGCGCTTCGCTCGGGAGGCGTGCCAGAAGTCGTGGTCGTTTTGCAACTTGAACCAGATGTCGCCCGGTTCTCCCTGACCAAAGGCCTGGCTAAGCTTGATCGACATCTCGGGAGAGATGCCGGCGCGGCCGTTAATGACCCGCGACAGGGTGACGCGGGAGACTCCGATGTGGGCGGCGAACTCGGAGACCGTCATCGGAATTTCGGGGAGAGCGTCTTTGATGATTTCGCCAGGGTGAGGCGGGTTGAACATGCGCATTGGTTCGTCTCCTTTCAGTGATAGTCCCGATAGTCGACGAGGATTGCATCCCCGTCCTCAAAGCAGAAGGTCATCCGCCAGTTGCCATTCACACGCACAGACCAATGACCAGACAGTTCCCCTTGAAGCGCGTGCAGTCGCCAGCCGGGCACGTTCATCCTGGATGGTTGGTCAGCTCTGTTCAACGCGAACAACTGCTGCCGCAGCTTGCGCTCGTGGGCGGGTTGGATGCCGGCCTTGGAGCCTGTGGTGAAGAACTTTTCGAGGCCTGCGTGACGGAACGAGCGGATCACACAAGCCAGTGTAGCGCGTAACGATACACTTGTCGATAAGAGTGTCGTCGGGATCGGTCAGGCCTGCTTGCCGAGGGTGGAGGGTAGGTTGAAGGTGCCGTCGACGAGTTCGACGAAGTTGCGTTCTTCGCGGAGGATGATGCGTTTTGCGGTCATCATCGCGGTGTCGGCGGCGAAGTCGGCGTCCGTTTTGAGGCGGGCGCGGTAGGTCTCGTACGCGGCGAGCGAGGGGAAGGCGATGATGCCCCAGGCGATGTCGTTGGTGCCCTCGTAGGGGAGGAAGTAGCCGATGAGATGGCCGCCGCAACGCGGGATGATGGGGATCAGATTCTCGGCGTGCTTGCGGAAGCCTTCGCGCTGGAAGGGGTCGATCTGGTAGCGGATGATGCAGGCGATGGTCATGGATTTTCTCCCGGCGGGATCTTCCGCCTGTGCTGCGGTGCGAAGCGCGAGTGCCAGGCCGATAGCTCCGGCGATAGCGTCGCGGCGGGTGATCGGAGTGGCCGAAGGTGGATCTGGATGCATGCGGGTGAGTCTATTCGATTGACGCGCAGGTACGCTTCGTCTACGGTGAAAGTATGGATGTAAGGCAAAGCAGCGATGCGGCGGTGTCGAGAATTGCGGCGGCGATTGGCGAGCCGGCGCGGGCGAAGATGCTCTATTGCCTGATGGACGGGCATGCGCGGACGAGCACCGAGCTTTCGGTGGTGGCAGAGGTGAGCCCGTCCACCGCGAGCGTGCATTTGAGCCGCCTGAAGACAGAGCGGCTGGTGAAGGCGCTGGTGCAGGGGAAGCATCGCTTCTACAGCCTGGAAGGGCCAGACGTGGCGAGCGCGCTGGAGGCGCTGAGTGTGCTGGCCGATGCTCCGCGCAGCAGCTTTGTGCCGACCACGCCGAGCCGGCTGCGTACGGCGCGGACCTGCTACGACCACATGGCGGGTGCAGTGGGAGTGGGGCTGCACGACCGCCTGTTGAAGCTGGGGTGGATTGAGGCAGGAGTGGGTAAAGACGGCACTGCCTACGAGGTTACGGCGCAGGGCGCGAAGGCGTTTGCGGCGCTGGGCATCGATGTGGAGGCTGCGCGGATGCTGCGGCGGCGGTTTGCGTGCGCGTGCCTGGACTGGAGCGAGCGGCGACCCCATGTCGGCGGGGCGCTGGGCGCGGCCCTCCTGAAGCTGGCGCTGAAGAGACGCTGGGTTGCGCAGGAGCCCGACGGCAGAGCGCTGGGGGTGACGCGCGTGGGACAGCGCGAGATGCTGGCGCGGTTTGGGCTGCGGGTGTGAAGGTGGAAGCCGCGGGTTGCGTGGATCGGGCTCGGGGTTGCCTGATGGGCGCGAACAAAAGTGTGATTTATCTTCCTGATATGCGACGGGTAATTTGAATTCGTGCGCATCGATTGGAAACTATGCTGGCGAAGCTGGGTTCCAAAGGGTGAACGATTCGCACGCGCCGGCAAGGGTGGCGAACATGAGTCGAGGCCGCAACTTCACAAGACAGCCAACGAACAGGAAGTATATAAATTTGCCGGGCCGCGCAAGCTTTAAACGCTGCGGCGAGGACCGAGGAGAAAGATTATGAAGAACATATTTTCGATACGTGCGATTCGTAACACGATCGTAGCGGCAGCATTGGTGATGGCTCCGGCGGCTTCGTTTGCCGGGGTATTTATTTCGGTTGGGTTCGCGCCTCCGGCCCTGCCGGTTTACGTGCAGCCGATTGCGCCGGGCGACGGCTATCTGTGGAACCCGGGCTACTGGGCGTATACGCCGGAGACGGGCTACTACTGGGTTCCGGGAGTGTGGGTGCGGCCGCCGCAGGTTGGACTGCTGTGGACGCCGGGCTACTGGGGCTGGGGCACCGGCCTGTATGCGTGGCATGAAGGCTACTGGGGACCGCACGTCGGATTCTATGGCGGCATCAACTACGGCTTTGGATATGGCGGCGTCGGCTTTTGGGGCGGACGCTGGGAGGGCGGACACTTCGCCTACAACACCGCGGTGATGAACGTGAACCGCACGGTGATTACAAACACGTATGTGGACAACGTGCATGTGAACGTGAACGTGGGCGTGCATACCGCGTTCAATGGTGGCTCAGGCGGCATCCAGGCGCGGCCCAGCTCGCAGGAGGAGCAATGGTCGCACGAGAACCACGTTGCGCCAACGTCAGAGCAGCAGAGTCATGTGCAGATGGCGCATGCGGACCGGGGGAACTTTGCGTCGGCCAACGGCGGGCGCCCGGCCCACGTTACTGCAGTGACGGTGAACAACTACCACTCGACCACGATCAACAATAGCCGCAACGTGACGAACAACAGCACCTACGTGAATGACAGTACTCATGTGAATGACACCAACGTGCACAATGGGCAGACCAACGTTCACAACGGCGCGACCGAGACGAATCGCACGCAGGTGAACGGAAATCACGACGCCACAGTGAGCAAGAATCGGCCACAGGCAAAGCCGCAGCCGAAGCCTCAGGAGAAGGGGCGGCCTGAGGGTGAAGACAGGCCGCGGCGGTAGGGTTGAGGTTTGAGCTTGAGGAAGGGATGCGGCCGGCGAGTGAATTCGCCGGCCGCATTTTTTGTCGCCTGCGCGAAAGCGGCGCTGGCCCAGCGTTGCACCAGGTGCTACACTTCCAGGTATGCCGAACGTGGCTGGGCAGGCAGAGCTGGTTTTCAAGACAGCGTGGTTTTCTAAAGCGGCGAAGAAAGCTCACATTCCGGACATCGAGCTGTGTGCAGCCATTCGGCAGGTGATGCTGGGGCAGGCCGACGATCTGGGCGGCGGAGTATTCAAGAAGCGGCTGGGCAGGAATCTATACCGCTCCATCATCGTTGCCCAAGGGGGTCGCTTCTGGGTCTATGCGTATCTTTTCGCAAAGCAGGATCGGGCCAATATTGATGATCGCCAGCTTGCGGATTTACGAACGGTCGCAGCTGCTTACGCGTCTCTGACGCCAGGCGAGCTTGGCGAACTGCTGCAGGACAGACGTTGGGTTGAGATCTGCGATGGAGGAGAACGATGACACAGAAGCGCAAGTTCAAGAGCGAAATTGATGAGGCGATTCATTCCGCGGCTTCCGACCTCTTCAAGGTGGGCGCGATCGACAAGGAGACGATGCGGAGTTTCGACGCGTCGTGCCTGGTTGCTCCGGCGACTTTAAAACCGCGGCAGATCAAGGCGCTGCGCGAGCGTCATCGCGTCAGTCAGCCTGTCTTTGCGCGCTATCTGAACACCAGCGAGTCCACCGTGGAGAAGTGGGAGACGGGCGCGAAGAAGCCGAGCGGCATGGCGCTGAAGCTGCTTAGCGTCGTCGAGAAACACGGATTGAAGATGCTCGCGTAAACCGGGCATATCCCTACAATGGAAGGGATGCTGAGTGAGGACGAGCGCGGGCGGGTGTGCGTGGTGTTGGTGCGGGCGCGCAACCCAAGCAACATCGGCGCGGTGGCGCGGGCGATGCATGACTTCGGCTTCAGCCGCCTGCGCGTGGTGAATGAGTTTGCGATGCCGTTCGAGGCGGCGAAATCCGCGGTGGACGCGTCGGCGGTGATGGCGAGTGCCGTTACGTTCGCGAGCGTGGCGGAGGCTGTGGCCGACTGCACGCTGGTGGTGGGGACGACGGCGGTAGGCGAGCGTGACCTGCAGCATGAGCTGCTGAGGCTGGCTGAGGCGGCGCCTAGGTTGCGCGCGGAGTTGCAGCGAGACCCCGCTCACGACGATAGAACGGTAGTGAATGGGCCAACCGGTGTGGGTGGGAGCCGCGTGGCGCTGGTGTTCGGGTCGGAGAAGACGGGGCTGAGCAACGACGAACTGAGCCACTGCAACTGGCTGCTGACGGTGCCGATGCAGGATTACGCGGACGTACGGCATCCTTCGATGAACCTGGGGCAGGCGGCGGCGGTTTGTTTGTATGAGTTGGTGCGGGAGTACGCTGACCCCACCGGTGACGATGAAGCCGTCACGCATGGGGCACCCGATGTTGTGCCCAGGCCCAGCGCGGCGCAACTGGAGCGGATTACCGCACTGCTGAATGAGGTGATGGAGAAGACGGAGTACACGCGGCGGCATGCGCACAACAGCGATCCGGCGCATGTGCGGCGGCTGGTGCGGAGGATTGGGGCGAGCGCGGTGGACGCGCCGGTGTGGATCGGGATTTTGAAGCAGGTGTTGTGGAAGCTGGGCGGGAAGGACTAGGCCGGGCCTTCAGCCCTTGCGAACTGTCTCGGCTGGTTCCATAGGACTGCGCGCTGTGCCGGCATAGAACGCGCCTTTGGCGCTGATTGAAGACGAGACGAGCTAGTAGAGTGGCCGACCGCGACTGACAACTGACAACGAGAGTTACTTGGCCTGGCTTTTGAATATCTCTTCGGCGTAAAAGTTTTCGACTTTGGCCTGGTCGCGGAGCATCTCGAAGTAGGCGTCCTTGAGCAGTTGCGAGCGTCCATCGCGAAGCAGTTGGCGGATGTGCTGCAGCACGACGGGGTCGGAGATCTCGCGCTGGCCGGCGGGCTCGCGCTCGATCAATTTGAAGATCGAGTAGCCCACTTGTTTTTTGGTCTGCGGGTCGACGATGGGGAAGATATCGGTCACGTGGCCGGGCGCCAGTTTGAGCAGGGCGGCGCCGATAGTGGGGTCGGCGCGCAACTGGGTTTCGGGCACGAAGCCCATATCGCCGCCGCTGGGGGCGGTGCTGGGGTCTTCAGAGAAGTTGGCCGCGACGGCGCCGAAGTCTTCGCCGGAATCGAGCCGGACCTTGAGCGCCTGGATCTTCTTTTTGGCTTCCGCGTCGGTGGTCGCCTTGCTGCCCTGCAGGTTGCCGGGCTGCGGCGAAGGGATGCTGGTGACGCGGATGACGGCAACATGGAAGGCGGGCTCGACCAGGTTGAACTCGGCCTTGTGCGCATTGAAGTAGCTGGTGACGTCGGCGTCGGTGATGGTGACCTTGGAGTTGATCTCTTCGTTGAGCAGCTTGTTGATGGTGAGCGACTGGCGGATATCGTGCCACATTCGCTGCGAACTGATCCTCGCTGTAGGGGGCTTTCATCTCGGCGACCTTGGCGTCGACCTCGGCGGGCGTGGCCGTCAGGTTCATCTTAGCCGCACGCTGGGCCACAATCTCCTCGTCGATGAGGCTTTTGATGACACTGAGGCGGAGCTGGTCTTCGCTCTCGGGGGTTTGCTGTTGCTGGCCCTGTGCCTGGGCGAGCTGCTGCCGGACCATGCGGTCCATGTCCGGGCGCATGATGGCGTGGCCGTTGACGGTGGCGACGACGTCGACGGAGCGGGTGCGGTTGCATCCGGCCAACAGGAGGAGGGCGATTGGGAGAACGCCTGCCATGGTTTTGCAGCACGCACTTCTTACGTTTCCAACCGTCGTGCTTCCAACCGCTGTAGGGTTGGCCAACCTCGCTGTGCTACTCATGTTTCTCCGTTCCAACTGCCGATTCGATACGGTTGCCTGATTGGTTTGGGTGAAGCTTCACGACTGATCCCATTTTCTGCTAACTCCCTGGCTTGGCGGCCGGCGGGGCTGCGGGCGCGGGCGGCGGAGGCGTCTGTCCGGCTGCGACCAGGGCCCGGTCGATGATGCGGTAGATGGTCTCGAGGGGCACCACGCCTTCCACTTTTTCGCCGTTGATGTAGAGGACTGGAGCCTGGTCGAGGAGCAGCGGAGCGGCTTCGCCCTGGGTGATCGACGCCTTTACTCCGGAGTCGTCCTGCTTGAGCACGCAGGCAACCAGCGCGGGCTGGTCGATCTTCTGGCGCGTTCCCTCATCGAGGGCGATCTTATCCAGGTTCTGGTTGGCCTTTTCGAGCGACTTCTCCGGGCCGGGCATGTCTGCCGAGTGCGCGTGCACGTAGTCGACGAAGTCCCAATAGCCGGTGGTGGAGGCGGAGGCCAGGCAGTTGGCATCGACAGCCGCGTGCTTCGCCCAGGGGTGGAGCTCTTCCAGCGGGAAGTCGCGATAGACGATGCGCACCTGGGATTTATAGCGCTCCAGAATGGCCGGAAACAGCAGGGCGTTCATCTGCGCGCAGTAGGGGCACTCGAGGTCGTCGAAGCCGACGATCACCACGGGGGCATCCGGCGGCCCGCCGCGCGACGGACGGCCCAGCGCGGATACTTTCTCTTTGGGGTCCTGGCTGATATCGAACCTGTTGAACTGCGCCAGCGTCCGGCCGTCGTCGGAGATCAGGAATATCGCGGACTTTAGCGGCTTGCCTTCCATGGCGAACGACACATTGATCTGGTCGTAGCCGGGGATGTCGCTGATGACGGGCTCGCCGACGGTGATGATGTAATCGGGCGGGAGTTCGGCCTTGCTGCGGATCATCAACTCGACGCGGCGGGCCATCTCGGGCGACAGCTTGCTGCCGACTTGAATCGCGTGCGTGCCGGCGGTCTGGACGGCGGTCTGGGCGTGGCAGCCCAGCGCGGCCAGCAGTGCACCCAGCGCAAGCGCGCGCAGCGGTCTGACCCCAATCAACATAGTCTCGATTATCTCATGCGGAGGCCCCCGATTTCAGGGCCGCAAGCGCGGATGGGACGCGGAACAGCCCGGCAGCCGGAGGTTCTAAAACACCTGGTCTGCGCGCCTGACATCGCCGGCGCTGCCGATGTTGACGATGGTGAAGTTGAACCCGTAACCGTCCTTGACGGGGGTGGTTCCCAACTGCTGCTTGCGGTACTCGGCGGTGAAGCCGCAGCAGTTCCAGTTGTAGGAAGCCACGATGGAGGCGTATTGCAAGCTGCCGAGGTCGATGTCGACGCCGGCAGTGGCCGCGACGCTAAAGCCGGCCCGGGAGGGGCTGCCGAAGCCGACGTGGACGCGCATCTGCTGGTAGTCCGCTACGGACGAGAGATCGCCGTTGACGTAGGAGCGCGCGGGCGCGTCCAGCCGGGCGTAGGTGAGGCCGGTGTCGATGTAGCCCTGACGCACGTCCAGGTAGATGTTGTCGGCGGTGAACCTGGGCGTACAGCGGCGCGCGGTGCTGGCGACTACGGTCGAAGTGGAACCTGCGCAGGTGTCGTAGTCGAAGTCCCACTCCACGTCCACCTTCTCTGACGGACGCACGCGCAGGCGGGAGATGAAGGGCGAGATGTTGCGCGGGCCGGTGAGGAAGGAGATGCCGGAGAAGTCGAGCGTGGTTGCGAGGATGTCGCGCGGTCCGTTCTGGACCACGGCTCCGCCGAAGGTGGGATCAAAGAAGTATTTCTGCGCGAGCTGCCAGGTGATCCACTCGCGGTTGCCGCAGACGGGCGCGGCGGCGGTGACGCGGCCGCTGGCCAGGCCGGGCTCCGGGGTGATCTGGTTTTCCACGCCGGTGGAGTTGAGAACGTCGTTGACGTCGGCAACCGCGCCGGCGCGGCAGGGCTTCTTACCGTTGTCCCGGAGGAACAGCCGCTGGGTGACGCCATACTCGAGCTCGTTGCTCCCGCTGGCGATGTCGACATCATCGAAGCGCAGGATATCCGGAAAGTTGTCGATGCCGCCGACATAGCGGTAGACGATCTGAGGCTCGATGGTGTGTTTGAAATCGTGGCGCACCAGGTTCCTGAGGAACCCCGAGTCGAAGGTGCGCTCCAGCAGCGGTGGGCGGATGTCGAGCTGTATATCGACGTCGGCGCGGTTGAGGGCTGCGGTGCTTTCAACCGGCGTGCCGCCGGGGCCGATCGCGCCGACGAGGCGGCTGCGGCTGTAAAAGGTCTCGCGTCCCGCGATGGAGGGCCGCACGCGCCAGCCGTCAAAGCCGAAGGGGTACGCCAGTTCGGGGCGCAGGTCGAGCCGTTCGATCATGCCGCTGGTGGTGAAGTCGGGCTGGGCGCGCTTCAGGGCTGCTACGGAGCTCGAGAAGTTCCACTCCACGCCGGTGTTACCGAGCAGGTGGTCGGCAGCGGTGAACTCCAGCGCGGGCGCATGGATGATGTGCACCTGCTCTTCGCAGTTCGGCGGGCAGGAGGTGCCGGCGACGATGGCGCGCTTTTCACCCTGGTACCGGTCCCCTTCGAGTGAGGCGGCTATGCCCTCGGACTCGCGGGTAAGGTAGATGGTGGAGACCACGTCGGTTGAGACGGACTGGTTGAAGTTGGGGGCGAAGGCCAGGCGATAGGGGAAGGAGCTGAGGTATTCGACGTCGGCGACCGCGCGTTCCTGCACGGGCGCCAGTTTCGCAGCGGCAGTTGGGTCGGTGGAGTCCTGGGTCTCGGCGGGGAGAAGGTCGTGGCGGCCAAAGAAGGTTACGTCGGTGCCGCTCTGGTTGTAGTAGGTGCCTCCCGGTGGAGTATAACCGTGATCCTGCAAGGAGCTGAAATATGTCTGGACCTTGTCCTGGCCGGGGCCGTGGTAAC
>Ga0302310_10003783_pt1 | contig 11632 bp, 13 predicted proteins | sample III_Palsa_N1_2_FD_200451 | JGI IMG/M metagenome (GOLD analysis project Ga0302310, IMG submission 200451) | Peat permafrost microbial communities from Stordalen Mire near Abisko, Sweden - III_Palsa_N1_2 | ecosystem: Environmental > Terrestrial > Soil > Palsa > Peat permafrost | place: Sweden... | reverse complement strand
GGGCGCGAGGGCCGCCGTGTAGAACGCAACGGAGCGTTCGGTGTCTTTCACGGATAGGAAGATGTGATCGAGCATGTCCGTCCTTGGAACTCAGATGACAGGAGGGCTGATGCGGCTTCATTGTTTTGGGAGGGCGGCTACAATTCCTATCTGGCCGGGCGCGGCGTTGACTGGGTCACACCAGTAATGAGGAGGTGCTCCATGGGTCGATGGATGTTGATCGGGGTTATGCTTACCAGCGGAACGGCGGGTTGGGGACAAATGTGGGAGCCGCTGAAGGGCCGGACGACTCAGCCTTTGGCGTCGGCGGTGTCTGAACAGACTGCACGTATGCTTGGCCTGAATGCGCTTTTGCAGCGATTGGCGACACTGCAGGCGGAGAGAGGATGCGGGGCTGCGGCTGGTCTCGAGGAGCTGACGATTCGTCAACAGCTGATGGAAGAGGTGCAGTCGGCCACACTGGATGTGGATAGCGTGATTGCTGAAATAGAGAATGAGCAGGGCCAGTTGTTGAATTTGCGGACTACGCTGCAGGCCAGGCGCGACGGCACGGTGGCGAAGCTGAACACCGCTGCGCTGATTACCGGATCGGCAGCGGGAGCGTTGATCAGCGCGACGCAATTCAATACGCTGAGCGGCCAGACGAATAATATCGGGGATGGTTTCGGGGTGGGTCCCGGCGTCGCATCGACGGTGTTTTCTGTGATGGCGACGAAGAAGCAAAACGGACCGAGCGTCACGGTTGGGGAGGTGCCGAATATGCTGGCGCCGCTGTTTGACAGGGCTACAGTGCTCAACGCGTACTACCCGCCGGATGTGATGCAGTATCTGGAGGCGGTTCCTGCGAACGAAGATGCGGCACGCGGAAGCCGTCTGGAGCAGCTGAAGGCGGAGTGGGCGGGGTCTGGGCGGCTTGCGGGATCGGCTTCGGCGAGCCAAGTGGCGGCTCTTACTTCAAGTGCCGATCCCAAGGTGAAGGTGTCGATCAACGATCTGTCGAACAGGATTGGGATGCTGGTGGATGTGGCTGGACGCGTGTCGCTGATGAAGCGGGATCTTGCGACGATCATGCGTTCGTGGATGCAGAAACCGGGTGGATGTGGGGTGCAGCAGAGCCAGTGAGTTGCGTGGGAAAGAATCGTGGGGTGGGAGTTTGGAATCTATAATGGGGTATGCCGTATAGCAGCGTTCGTAAGGTGGCCGGTGCAGACTTCCCTACTCGGTGGGGACATTTTCGCATTCTTGGGTTTGAGGGGGTAGCGGAGCCGGGGTCCGCGTCGTTGAAGCGCGTGGATAATGCGGTTGCGCTGACGATGGGGGATCTGTCGGCGGCGCCTCCGCTGGTGAGAATTCACTCGATGTGTTTGACGGGCGATGTATTTCACTCGCTGCGCTGCGATTGCCATGATCAACTGCATTTGGCGCTGGGGATGATCGCGAAAGAGGGTGCGGGGATTCTGCTGTATGAAGAGCAGGAGGGTCGCGGAATTGGGCTGATGGCGAAGCTGCGCGCGTATGAGTTGCAGGATAAAGGGCGGGATACGATTGAGGCGAATCTGGAGTTGGGGTTTCGCGCGGACTATCGCGAGTTTGAGCTGCCGGCGGAGATTTTGAAGGCGCTGAATATTCCGGCGGTGCGGCTGATTACAAATAATCCTGAGAAGGTGGCGGCGATGGAGGCTGCGGGGATTCGCGTGGTGGAACGGGTGCCGGCTACGATTCCGTCGGAGCCTACGTTTGAGCGGTATTTGGAGACGAAGCGGGACAAGATGGGGCACCTGGCTGGGTAGGTTCGCGACTTCGGTGGTGGAGATGCATCCAAGGGACAGGAGAGATTATGGCTATTGATGGGCTGGAAGATTTGAAGGCGGGGCCTGCGGAGTCTGGTGTTCTGGATATTATTTTGAAGCGGTGGAGCCCGCGGTCGTATGCCGACAAGCCGGTACCGAGTTCGGACCTGACCAAGGTTTTTACCGCGGCGTCTTGGGCGGCGTCGAGTACGAATGAACAGCCTTGGCGCTTCCTGGTGGGGAAAAAGGGTGACGCTACGTACGCGAAGATTCTGGATGCGCTGGTGGATTTTAATAAGACGTGGGCGGCGACCGCTCCCGTGCTGATTTTGTCGGTGGCGAAGAAGACGTTCACCAAGAATGGGAATCCGAATGCGTACGCGCTGCATGATGTTGGTGCTGCGTCGGCGACGCTTAGCTTGCAGGCTACCGCGCTGGGACTGCATACGCATGGCATGGGCGGCGTGGATAAGGATCGCGCGCGGAAGAACTTCGAGATTCCTGAGGGCTTTGAGGTGGGGGCGGCGTGGGCGCTCGGGTACTTGGGGGATCCGGATGCGCTGCCGGAGTCGTATCGGGCGATGGAGACGGCGGCGCGGACGCGGAATCCGCTGAATGAGTTTGTGTTTGCGGAGTGGGAGAAGCCAGCGGAGTTGTAAGTCCTGCGGTCCTGCGCGGACGGCGAGGGTTAAAAGCGGGCGGTCGCTAGTGGCGACCGTTTGCTATTTAAGACAGGCGAATCAGAGGGCTGAGAGGATTTTGGCGGTGGTTACGAATTGGCCGGCGTGACGCTGGGTGTGGTCGGCGCAGTGGACTAGGAGGCTGCCTACGGTTGTCGGGAGTTGCTTGCGGCCTACGGTGCGGGGTTCGGCGAAGCGGTCGGGGGAGATGGAACGGATGCGGGTGGCGGAGGTTTCGAGGGCGGTACAGAATTCGGCTCGGGCCTCGGCGGCGGTGCCTTCGGTAAGTTCAGACTTCAGAGCGGCTAGTTGAGCGGGGGTTAGCTGGTTCCCTTCTGCGTAGGTGAGGAGGCGGTCGAGGGAGCGGGCGATGTGGCGGAGGTGGAAGGCTACGGGCGCGAGGTTGTGGGGGCTGGTTAGGAGTTGGGCGTCGGTGAGAGGGTCGAGCCAGCGGGTCGCGTCTTCGGTCGAGAGCTCGAGGGCGTGGAGGACCGCGCGGCGGAGGGGGTCGAGGGTGGTGAGGGTGTTGCGGAGCCAGGGTTCGGGTTGTGGCATGTGGCCTCTTTGGGTGTGGATGCTTTTCTGTTGTTCATGATGGACTGTCGGCGGTGGGAAAGGAATACAGGGGTCTCTCCACTTCGGTCGAGATGACGGGGTTTTGGGTTGGTGAAGCAGATTCCCAGAGGGAATGACAGAAAGAAAAGCAACGGCAAGAACAACAGCAAGGGCAAAGCAAAGGAAGAAGCAGATTCCCGGAGGGAATGACAGAAAGAAAAGCAACGGCAACAACAACAGCACGGGCAAAGCAAAGGAAGAAGCAGATTCCCAGAGGGAATGACAGAAAGAAAAGCAACGGCAAGAACAACAGCACGGGCAAAGCAAAGGAAGAAGCAGATTCCCGGAGGGAATGACAGAAAGAAAAGCAACGGCAACAACAACAGCACGGGCAAAGCAAAAGAAGAAGCAGATTCCCGGAGGGAATGACAGAAAGAAAGGCAACGGCAACAGCTGCAGCGAGACGAATATCAGTGGGTTAGAGGTTGTGGTGGAGGCGGAAGTCGCGGACTACCTGGGCGGGGTCGCGGTGTTGGGCGTCTACGGCTAGATTCATCGCGCGCATGTCGTCGGCGGTTACTTTGCCGACTAGGCGGTTGAGAGCTACGGCAATTTGGGGCCAGCGGCGGAGGCTGTCTTCGCGGACCAGGGGGACGGCTTCGTAGGGGGGAAAATAGTGGCGGTCGTCGTTGAGGGCTACGAAATCGAAGGCCTGGATGGCGCCGTCGGTGGAGTTGCCGGCTACTATGTCGACTTGATTGGCGGAGAGGGAGCGGTAGAGGAGGCCTAGCTCCATGGTGCGGGGATTGCTTGGGAAGTGGAGATCGTAGGCGGCAGAGAGGCCTCGGAGGCCGTCCGGGCGCTCGGCAAATTCGTAGCCTACGCCTAGACGCCAGTTGGGGGCGAAGGGGGCGATGTCGGAGATGGTTTTGAGATGGTGGGCGCGGGCGTCGGCACCACGGATCACCATGGCGAAGGTATTTTGGAAGCCGAGGCTGGGAAAGACGCGGACCTGGTAGAGCTGGGCGTAGAGGGCGGTGATGGTGGCGTTGACGAGGGTGGGGTCGCGCATGACGGGCTGCTTGAGGATGGCGGTTAAGGCGGTGCCGGTGTATTCGACGTAGGCATCGATGCGGTTGGAGATGAGGGCTTGCTGGCAGAGGTAGGAGCCGGCTAGCCAGAAGCGACGCTCGACGGGGCCGGCTCCGGAGGCTTCGATTTCCTGGGCGAGGAGCTCGCCGAGGATGACTTGCTCGGTGAAGTTTTTCGCGCCGATGACGATGTGGGAGGAGCGCGGCGGGGCGCACGCGGTTAGTAAGAGGAGGGTCAGGGTGAGCGCCGCGGAGAGCAGAGCTTGGGATCTGTGCCCGAAAGCGCTAAGGTGATTGCCGGTGCTGGCGGGCTGGCGGGTCCTTCGGCTTCGCTCAGGATGACAGATTCTCGCAAGGCGACCAAGCGCATGCTCAGGATGACAGAGTTGGGGCGTAGCGATCGGGTTGATTGAAAATACCGTGGGTCGGGCGCTCATGGTTGGCGGACCTGGAGGCGCTTTTCCAGGAGGCCGAGGAGGCCGTCGGCGGTTAGGGCCAGGAGAGCGGCGGGGATGGCTCCGGCCAGGACTAGCGAGTTGTCTACGGAGGCTACGCCACGGAAGATTAGTTCGCCTAGACCGCCGGCTCCTATGGCTGCGGCGATGGTGGCTACTCCTACGCAGGTTACTGTTGCGGTGCGGAGGCCGGCGAGGATTACGCTGGCGGCCATGGGGAGTTCGAGCTTGGTTAGGCGCTGGCGGGATGTCATGCCGAGGGCGTTGGCTACGTCGATCAGCGCTGGGTCGACGGAGCGGATGCCCGCGTAGGTGTTGCGCAGGATGGGGAGAAGCGCGTAGCCGGTGAGAGCGACGATGGCGAGGCGGGCGGCGCGGTCTCCGAGGAATGGGACGGGGAGGAGCAGGCCGAAGAGGGCGAGGCTGGGGATGGTTTGCAGGATGTTCGCGATGCCGAGGATGGGGCGGGCGAAGGCTTCGTGGCGGGTGAGCCAGATGCCGGTGGGGAGCGCGATGAGGATCGCGAAGAGCATGGCGGAGAGGGTGAGCCAGAGGTGCTCGAAGGTGAGGCGGGCGATTTGAGGGCCGTATTGATGGAGGAAGGGAGTCATTAGATCTCCCACCAGTTTTGCTTCGGTTGATCGGATGGTGCTGCGCTGTCCAGATCAGGAAGAGGGGTTTCGGGGTGCTCGAGGTCGGGGTCGCCGCTGGGGTTGGGATCGGCGGCCGTGGTTGCATCCGGGGTGTGCGCGGTGTGGATGTGGGTGGACGCAGAATGGGTTGTGGGGATGAGGGTTAGAGGGGTTACGGGGATGCGGTGGGTGGCGGCTATGTAGGCCTGGACGTGGGGGTTTTCGGAGGTGCGGACTTGGTTGTAGGGGAGGTCGGCTACTACGTGGCCTTCGTCGATAAAGATGACGCGGTCAGCTAGATAGAGAGCTTCCTCCAAGTCGTGGGTGATGATGATCGTGGTGCCTTCGACCTTGATGAGGAGGTCGCGAAGCATGGTCTGCATTTCTGAGCGGGTGAGGGGGTCGAGGGCGCCGAAGGGTTCGTCCATGAGGAGGATGGAGGGCTCGTTGGCGATGGCGCGAGCGAGGCCGACGCGCTGGCGCTGGCCTCCGCTGAGTTGCCAGGGATAGCGGAGGAGAAGGTCGTTGGGGAGGCCGACGTGGTGGAGCATGACGGCGGCGCGGCGGCGGATTTCGGGTTCGGGGAGGCCGGCCAGCTCGAGGGTCATGCCGATGTTGCGGGCGACGGTCATGCGGGGGAAGAGGCCCGTGTCTTGGATGACGTAGCCGATGGAGCGGCGGAGGGCTATGGGGTCGGCGTGGGCGACGTCGTGGTCGCCGATGAGTATGCGGCCGGAGGTGGGGCGGACGAGGGCGTTGATGGTGCGGAGGAGGGTGGTCTTGCCGGAGCCGCTGCGGCCTAGGAGGGCTGTTGTGGTGTTGGGCTCGATGCGGAGGTTGATGTCGCGGAGGAGATGGCGATTGCCGGAGACGGTGACGTTGAGGGATTCGAACTCGACGCCTTGGGTGGACATGGAGGTCTCCGTTGAGAGGGTGCCGCGGGGCTAAAGCCCGGATGTTGTGGCGGCCTTACGGTCCGGGCGGAAGGGCTGACCTATCTTAGAAGAAACGGCAAGGGCAAAAGAAGAAGCAGATTCCCAGAGGGAATGACAGAAAGAAAGGCAAGGGCAACTGCAAAAGCAAGGGCAACTACAGGGGTCCTTCGCTGCGCTCAGGATGACGAGAGTTTTTGGTGGTGCGACAGAGTTCGCCTGCAGCTGCGAGACTAACCCTCGACCGCGGCCTCGGGGGAGGTTTCGGTGGCAGCTTCCGTGTTGGCCTCGGGTTCGGATGTGGGGTCGGCGGTGGGGGCTGAGCCTTTTACGCGGACTACCGTGATCTTGTCGAAGCCTTCTTTGAAGACTGGGGGGCGGAGACGCTCGGCCATCTTGTGCATGACTTCGTCGGTGACCTGGCGATCGCGCTTGGAGTTGCGCTCGAGGCAGACGGCTAGCGGAACGTCGAAGAAGACGGCCTGTACTTCGTAGCCGAAGGACTTCGCCATCTTGATCCACTGGCGGCGTTCGTGGGGGCTGAGGTTGGTGGCGTCGACGTAGTTCCAAGGCATCTTGGCGATGAGGCGGGCGCGGAGGAGGCTGCGCAGGGTGCTGAAAACCAGGCCCTGGTAGCGCTGCTCGGCGATGTCGTCGAAGAGGATGTTGCGCAGCATGTCGCTGGAGAGCGGGGTGACGCCGCGGCGCTTGTACCAGGTGGTTTTGCCGGAACCGGGGAGGCCGATGGTGAGGACGACGTAGCCGCGCGGAGATTTGTTGGGCACGGCTTCGGGGCCGGCGGGCGGGGTGCCCAGAGATTCGGGCTGGGTCTCGTGAACGAGCTGGGGTTCTGAATGCGCGGGCTCGGTGTGAGGCTCGACTGCGGGCTCGGCAGGTTTAGGGCTGGGGGGCGGAGGGGGTGCTTTGGCCTCAGCGGGCGCCGTGGGGAGGGGCTCTGGATACGAGGGCCGCAAGGGTGCGGGTTGGTTCGCAGGTATCTCCTGCCCAATCTTGCCCGTGGACTCCGATTCGTTCGGACCACGCTTAGTACGTCTTCTCATGAGTGTCCCGCGCAACCAATCGCGCATAGCTGGTTTGTAACACAAGGGTACTCTCTGCCACAAACTTGGTGCAGAACGGCGGGAATGTTTGGTGTGCCGGTTGACGATGTTCGGTGTTCGGTGGAGGGTTTGCGGTGATCGGACTGCTTTGGTAGCCTCAGGGTAATCGAGAGAAATGAGGCAACATGGCAGTCAAGGTAGGGATTAACGGCTTTGGACGGATCGGGCGCAACGTATTTCGTACAGCTTTGGGGAACCCTGACATTGAGTTTGTGGCGGTCAATGATTTGACGACGCCGGCGACGCTGGCTCACCTGCTGAAGTATGACTCGATTCTGGGGAATTTGAAGAATGAGATCTCGGCTACCGAGGACTCGATTGTGGTGGATGGCAAGGCGATCAAGGTGTTTGCGGAGAAGGATCCGAGCAAGCTGGATTGGGCGTCGGTGGGCGCGGAGATTGTGGTGGAGTCGACGGGCTTCTTTACGGATGCGGAGAAGGCGAAGGCGCATCTTGGGTCGACGGTGAAGAAGGTGATTATTTCGGCGCCGGCTACGCATGAGGATTTGACTGTCGTGCTGGGCGTGAATGATGACAAGTATGTCGCGTCGAAGCATAACGTGATTTCGAATGCCAGCTGCACGACGAATTGTTTGGCGCCGGTGGTGAAGGTGTTGAATGATACGTTCGGGATTGCGTCGGGGATCATGACGACGATCCACAGCTATACAAACGACCAGGTGATTCTGGATACGCCGCATAAGGATTTGCGGCGGGCGCGGGCGGCTGGCTTGAGCATGATTCCGAGCTCGACGGGGGCGGCTAAGGCGCTGAAGCTGGTGATTCCAGCGATGGATGGGAAGCTGGATGGGTTTGCGATTCGCGTGCCGACTCCGAATGTGTCGGTGGTGGATTTGACGTTTGTTGCGGAGAAGCCGATTAGCGTGGCGTCGATTAATGCGGCGATCAAGGCGGCCAGCGAAGGGCCGCTGAAGGGGATTCTTGGGTATACGGAGGAGGAGTTGGTGTCGACTGACTTCCGCGGGAATCCGCTGTCGAGCATCTTTGATAGCAAGCTGACCAAGGTGGTTGGGAATACTGGCAAGGTCATTAGCTGGTACGACAATGAGTGGGGGTATTCGAGCCGGGTGAAGGATCTGATTTTGTTTTTGGTGGAGAAGGGGTTGTAAATCGCTTCCAACCTCTTTATTGTTCTCGAGGATTCGATTGATACTTTGAGGATGCGGAGATTGCTGCGCGGCTGAAATTCCGCATTTTCGTCCTTACGGCTGTCTTGTGTGCCGGTTGCCGTTTGCATGGGCAATCGCCCGCTCCGCCGCCAACCGATATCTATGCAAACTTTGTCGGGAATTGGGTGGGGACCGTGAACGGCGACCACGGCGACCACGGCGGTTATACCATTGAAAAACTGCGAATCAAGATCACCGAGACGAAGAAGAACAGCCGGATGCGCATCGTCAATACCTATGATTACGGCGGCTGGACTTCGACACAATTCACGATTCTAGACCCAACCAAGGAAGAGATGATTGCCTTTTTTCTTGGCATGCCTCAGGACCACTATCAAACTGAGGGACTGGCCAAATTTGCCAAGACCGGATTGGGAGATTTTACGGCGACCCAGACAGTCACCGACCACGGGCATCTGGACGTTTATCGCGTCACGTTTCACCTTGAACCCGACAGTCTGAGTTATACCTGCGACTTGAGTGAAGATGGGAAGCCTTTTGAAAAGCTTTCACTCCTAAAAGTCAGTCGTGAGCCTGCCAAAAAGCATTGAGTCACAACGCCCTGCTGTTTCCCCTTACCTGTTCCTGCGAACGGCTCTCGGCTTTTCGTGGGTACGCTCAAATTGCATTTACGTATTTGAAGGGGCGGATGCCGGCGGACTTCCAGAAGTAGGCGAGGATGATGATGCTGGCGATGGCTGCGTAGGTGCACCAGAGCGAGGTGAAGGCGTAGCGCTTTACCGCCATCACCGTTAGCAGGATGATCAGGTTGGCGGCGCCGAAGAGGACCATGTCCTTGACCTTGGAGAAGAAGAGCGAGCCGCAGGTGGCGATGACGTAGAGGATGGCTAGCGTGGTGTTGTTGGTGGCGGCGTTGATGTAGACGATGCTGTCGCCCTTGACCGAGATCTGCACGGGGTAGGCGATGAGCGCCCAGAGCATGTAGAGCGAGGTTCCGGTGCCGATGAGGAGGAAGGGCCACATGCGGTTACGGTTTTTTGCGGTGGCTTCGAAGAGCATGACGCTGAGTGGGATGAGGAACGGGAGAAGGCCTTGCGCATACAGCATGAACGCCGCGCCCATGTTGTGCATCGTGGTTTGTGAGACGTAGCCGTCGAGGCCGAGCCATACGAAGCCTTCGATGAACTGGTGGATGGCGAAGAGGGTGGGGAGCGAGGCGAAGAGGAGCTCGCGGCGGTGCCGGACCTTGGTGAGGGTGACGACGCCGACGGCGGCGAGGACGCCACTGCCGACAAAGTTCGCGGTTGCGGAAAAGCACATTGGGAAAAAGACCTCGGGGTTCTGGAGATGATAGCGCAGGTGTGGTGGCGGCGTCGGTTGCGGGGATAACATAAGGTGGAGGAGCGCAGAGATGAAGCGGACGAATATTGCGGGGACGTCGCCGTATGAGGCGGTGATTGGGTTTTCGCGGGCGGTAAGGATTGGGAACGTGGTGCATGTGTCGGGGACGGGGCCGGTGGGTGCGGAGGAACTGAGCGCTGCAGAACAGACCCGGGTGGTGCTGGGCTTGATCGAGAAGGCGTTGATGCAGGCGGGCGCGCGGTTTGAGGACGTGGTGCGGACTCGGATGTTTATTGCGCATGCGGAGGACTGGGAAGAGATTGGGCGGGCGCATGGCGAGGTGTTTGGGGAGATTCGGCCGGCGGCTACGATGGTGGTTGCGGCGCTGCTGAATCCAAAGTGGCGGGTGGAGATTGAGGCTGAGGCCGTGCTCGCGGAGTAAAGATTGTGGACGCCCACAACTCAGACGCGATATGTAGGCGCCCGGCTCGAGTGGGGATAGCATCGGGTGATGGAGAATTTTCGGCTGAAGGTGTTTCGCACGGTAGCGCGGCGACTGAACTTTCGCGTTGCGGCGGAGGAGTTGCTGCTGACGCAGCCGGCCGTGACGCAGCAGATCAAGGCGCTGGAGGCGGAGCTGGATGTCGCGCTGTTCGATCGCGCGGGGGGACGGATCGCGTTGACGGCGGCGGGGGCGGCGCTGCTGCCGTATGCGGAAAAGCTGGCGGAGCTTTCGGCGGAGGCGGTGCAGGCCGTGGCGGCGACGACCAGCCGGAATGCTGGCGCGTTGACGATTGCGGCTTCGCAGACGATTGGACAGTATTTGTTGCCGCGGCTGATTGCGTCGTTCCTTGCGGAGAATCCTCGGGTGGAGGTTGCGGTGGTGAGCGGGAATACGCAGGGGGTGCTGGAGGCGCTGATGGAGCATCGCGCGCAGGTGGGGCTGATCGAGGGACCGGCGATGCGGCAGGATGTGCGGGTAGATCCGTTCATGGAAGACCACATGGTGTGCGTGGTGCCGGCGGGGCATGAGTGGGCGGATGAGGAGGTGACGCTGGCGCAGTTGCAGGGGGCGACGCTGGTGACGCGGGAGGTGGGGTCGGGGTCGAGGAAGATTGTGGAGCAGGCGTTTGAGCGCGTGGGGTTGAAGGTGCGGGAGATGACGGTGCGGATGACGTTCGACTCTACGGAGGGGTTGTTGAGTGCCGTGGAGGCTGGGTTGGGCGTGGCGTTTGTGTCGCGATGGGCGGTGCGGGCGCAGTTGGCGCTGGGGACGTTGCGGGTGGCTCGGGTGAAGGGGTTGGAGTTGGGTCGGATGTTCTCGGTTGTGACGGTGGCGGGGCCGGAGCCGGCGGGGGTGGTGGGGGCGTTTCGGCGGTTTGTGCTGGAGCGGGCCGAGGGGCTGGCGCCGAGAGCTACGGGGCGGGCGCGGAAGAGCTAGATCCCGATCACGTGGAAGTAGATTGCGGCCAGGGAGGCTGTGCCTACGATGATCCAGAGAACGATTCCCTGCACTAGTGGTCGGATGCCTACATGGCGGAGAGTTTTCTTGGAGAGGCTGGTGCCGATGAGGAAGAGGGTTGCGGTGAGGCCGGCTTTGCCGAGGTGGTTGAGCGCGGCGAAGGTTGGGTGGAGGCTGGGCAGGTAGGTGGCGAGTGCGGCGGCTACACAGAAGAAGAGGATGAACCAGGGGAAGGTTAACTTGCTGCGGTGGTGCCCGGTGGTGTGGTTGCGTTGGGCTACGACGCGGGCCATGTAGGCGGCGGTGAGCAGGCTTACGGGGACGATCCAGAGGGCTCGGGCTAGCTTGACCGTGGTGCCGATGGCGAGGGCCTGGGTGCCGTAGGCGGCGGCTGCTCCTACTACGGAGCTGGTGTCGTGAAT
>Ga0302310_10003779_pt1 | contig 11636 bp, 11 predicted proteins | sample III_Palsa_N1_2_FD_200451 | JGI IMG/M metagenome (GOLD analysis project Ga0302310, IMG submission 200451) | Peat permafrost microbial communities from Stordalen Mire near Abisko, Sweden - III_Palsa_N1_2 | ecosystem: Environmental > Terrestrial > Soil > Palsa > Peat permafrost | place: Sweden... | reverse complement strand
GCAATGACAGCGAGCAGGTGTTGAAGCTTGACCCGCAATATGCGGACGCGAAGATGGCTGTGGGCTTGCAGCTGTATGCGGTAGCGAGCCTGCCGCGGTGGGTGCGGATTATTGTGGGCGTAATGGGTGTAGGCGGCAGCAAGGAGCAGGGTCTCGCCGACCTTCGCGAGGCTGCGGCGCACGGCGTGGTGACAAGCGTGGAATCGAAGACGGCTCTCAGCCTGTTTCTGCGCCATGATGGGCGTTATCCCGAGGCGCTGCAGGTGCAGCGCGGGCTGGCGGAACAATACCCGCGCGATTTTCTGTTCCAGCTGGAAGTGGCGAACCTGATGAAAGACGAGGGGCATGGCCTCGAGGCAATTGCCGAATATAAAAAGGTGCTGGCCGATGCAGCCAAGCCGGGATACTTTACGGATGCTCGGCTGCAACTGGCATGGTTCGGAATGGGCGACACGCAGCGCGGCTATAACCAGATCCAGGACGCGGCGAATAGTTTTCTGCAGGCGGCCGAGCAGCCCAACTGCAGCGACTGGCTGCGCAAGCGCGCGCAGCTGAATGCAGGCGAGATGTTCGACCTGCTGCATGATCGCGCGCAGGCGGTGCGGCTGTACCAGATGGCGGCAGCTCCGGGAGGCGACCAGACGCAGGCCGACGCGGCGAGAAAGTACATGAAGACTCCATTTGCAGGCAAGTGAGGCGGATCTCCGGGGCGGAACTTTCGGCAACAAGTTAGCGTATGAATGGGTGTGATTCAGAGGAGGCAACAATGAACTGTGCGGCGTGTGGCAATACGGTAAATGCGGATGCGAAATTTTGCAGCGCCTGTGGGCAGGCTGTGGCGTCTTCGTATGTTCCTCCGGTGCCCCCTCCCCAGGCGACGCCGCTGGTAAGGCCTCAGTTCGGGCGTGTAATTGCCGGTGTGTGTGCCGGGTTTGCGCAGCATTTTGGCTGGGACGTGGCGCTGGTGCGTGTGCTGCTGGTGGTGGCTGTGTTGCTGGGATGCGGCACGCCGATCCTGGCGTACATCGTGGCGTGGATCGCGATGCCGGAGGGGCCGTACTTTGTGCCGCAGCCGGCAACGCCCCAGGCTGCAACGCCGGATGGAAGCCAGGCGGTCTAGCCTTCCTGAGATGCACGAAGCAGTTACGGCGATTACGATAGACATGTGAATGCGAAGACTCCTGAAAAAGATTTGCACGCGGCTGATTTGCGAGTGCCTGGGCCGCGCCCGTTTGTGTATGAAGACGGGCGGCTGACCTGTGCCGGTGCGGACATGACCGCGCTGGCACAGGAGTTCGGCACGCCGCTGTATGTGTATTCGGCGGATGCGATTGCCGCGCGCGCGCAGATGCTGCAGACAGCATTTGCCGCTACAGAGCACATGATCTGCTACGCGGTGAAGGCCAACTCTTCTCTGGCGATTCTGAAGCTGCTGTGCCAGATGGGGTGCGGGTTCGATATCGTCTCCGGCGGCGAGTTGGAGCGCGTGCGTCGTGCATGCCCGGAAGCGCTGGGCCGGGTGGTGTTTTCCGGAGTGGGCAAGCAGGTGTGGGAGATAGATGCGGCGCTGGAAGCGGGCATCCTGCTGTTCAACGTGGAGAGCGAAGCGGAACTTGATTTGCTGGCGACGCGCGCGCAGGCACTCAAGAAGACAGCAAAGATTGCGCTGCGCGTGAACCCGGATGTTTTTGCGGAGACGCACCCGTATATTTCGACCGGGCTGAGCGAGCACAAGTTTGGGATTGCCATCGCGAAGGCGCGGGCGGTGTACACGCGCGCGGCGAAGATGCCGGGGATTGAGCCGGCGGGCGTGAGCGTACACATCGGGTCGCAGATTCGTGCCGTCGAACCTTTTGCCGAATCGGTGCTGCGCGTCCGGGCACTCGTGGAAGAGTTGCGCGCGGATGGAATGAAGATTCAGTTTGTGGATGCGGGTGGTGGCTTCGGGGTGGAGTATGGGAGCGCGGCGTTCGATCCTGCTGCACGCGTTGCGGAATATGCAAAAGCTCTCAGCCACGTAATGCAGGGCCTGAATGCGAAGCTGCTGCTGGAGCCGGGGCGGTTCCTGGTGGCGCAGGCAGGAGCGCTGCTGACGCGTGTGCTTTATACCAAGCAGAACGGCGCGAAGAAGTTTGTGATGACCTCATCCGGCCGGCGCTCTACCAGGCGCACCATGAGATTGTTCCGGTGATTCAGTCCGATCGCGCTGTTGAGGTTGCAGACATCGTGGGGCCGGTGTGCGAGAGCGGAGATTTCTTTGCGCGCGACCGCGAGATGCCTGAGGTGAAGTCCGGTGAGCTGGTCGTGCTGCTGGATGCAGGGGCGTATGGGATGGCCCTGGCTTCGAACTACAACACGCGGATGCGGCCGGCCGAAGTGATGGTGGAAGCGGGCAAGGCGCGGCTGGTGCGGCGACGCGAGACGATGGATGACCTGATGGGGACGGAACTGCTCTAGCGATCCAGGACTGACGCAACTTGAAATCTGATATAACGGCGGGATGAAGCGCTACCCAGCAATTGCGATTCTCCTTTTCTGCGCACTGCCTTTGGCAGCTCAGATCGCGATGCCTGCGAAGGACGCAACACACTTTCGCGAGACATCGACGCTGAAACCTCCTGCTGGAGCTAGGATCGCGATTGTGGAGTTTGAGGACCTGGAGTGTCCTTACTGCGCCTACGCTGCGCCGATGGTGCGCGCAGCTGCGAAGCAATATGGGATTCCACTGGTTCACCACGATTCCCTCATTCCGAGTCATCACTGGTCGCGTGCTGCTGCTATTGATGCCCGGTACCTTGAGGACAAAGTATCTGCTCAAGTCGCGGACGATTTCCGGCTGGATGTTTTCAAGAACCAGAACAGGATTGCCAACCGCGATGATCTTCAGAACTTTGCTCAAAAGTGGTTCAAGGCGCACGGACAAGCCATGCCATTTCTTATAGACCCTTCAAATCACTGTGCTGCGCAAGTGCAGGCCGATTGCGATCTCAGTGATCGTCTTGGCGTCGCCCATACGCCGACGATCGTGGTGGTCACAGCTAAAGAATGGATTGAAGTGACAAATCCGACTCAGCTCAATGCTGCCATTGAGCGGGCAGAGCTGGATGCTCGTTTGTCCCTTCCGGCGAAGCCCTTCCCAGCGCACAAGTAGAGCCTGGCACTCTGAGCGTCCTGCTGGGCTGCTGGGCCAGCGTGGTACACTTTTGAGCGACGAAGATGTGCGCAAGAGCCTGTTTACGGGCGTTTTGAGTGCACACGCGATTTCCAGGCAGCAGAGGGTTTTCACATGTCCGGCCACTCAAAATGGGCAACGATTAAGCATAAAAAGGGCGCGCTCGATGCCAAGCGCGGCAAGATTTTCACGCGCCTGATTCGGGAAATCACCATTGCAGCCAAGGGCGGCGGCGGCGATCCCGACGGCAATCCGCGGCTGCGTGGGGCTATCGCCGCGGCGAAGGCGGAGAACATGCCCGCCGATAACATCAAGCGTGCGATCCAGAAGGGTACCGGCGAACTCGAAGGAGCAAGCTACGAAGAGATCCAGTTTGAGGGTTACGGGCCGGGCGGCGTTGCGGTGATCGTGCAGACCATGACGGACAATCGCAACCGCGCGGTGAGCGAGATTCGTCATGCGTTCTCGAAGAACGGCGGCAACCTGGGCGAGACCGGCTCGGTGGGCTACATGTTCTCGAAGAAGGGCGTGATCGTTGTTGCGAAGTCGGCGGTCGACGAAGACAAGCTGACGGAGATCGTGCTCGAAGCGGGTGCGGAAGACCTGAGCGACCAGGGCGAGAACTGGGAGATCATCACTGGACCGAAGGAATACGAAGCGGTTGTAGACGCGATCAAGGCGGCGAAGATCACGTCCGAACATGCCGAGGTGACGATGATTGCCTCGACCTACCAGAAGCTGGAAGGTGCGCAGGCTGCGGCGATGGTGCGACTGCTGGATGTGATTGAAGATCTCGACGACACGCAGAATGTGTATTCGAACTTCGATATGGATGAAGAGGCGGTAACTGCATAGAGTAGATTCGAGAGATGAGATGCGAGAGCCGCCATCATCTGGCGGCTTTCGATTGTGAGGGTAATGGTGAGTCGTTCGCGACATTTGTTGGGATCGCTGTTGATGCTGGTGTCCGTGGTTGCATGCGCGCAGCAGACGAAGCTTTCTGGGCATGTGCAGGACCGCGCTGGTGCGAACCTCGCCGGTGCCGACGTAAGCGTAAAGATCGGCAATCATGAGATCGCGCACGAGAGCACCGATGCCAATGGGGCGTTCTCTTTCGAGGGCGATCCAGGCACGTATGACGTCACGATTACTCTGCAGAAATTTGTGCCTATGAAGTCGGCCTTGGTCACCTTTGCAGTGGGCAAAGCGCAGCCCATCATTTTGAGGCCGGTTGGTTTTATGGCCGGTGAAGGTTGGGAGTACGGTGTCCTGGTGCAAGGCGGGACAGGATTGGAGCAAAACTCCAACTACAAGTTCCTGCTTGCGGGTGGCCATCTGGGCAAGGTATTGACGCCGGAGTATGGCCACGGAATGTTGAAGGGCAACTTTGAGTATGCCGTAGAGGTGTTTCCGTTCTGGCAGTCGTACACGCCTACGTTTCAGAAGCTGAACTGTCCTACCGGCGCGACGAAGGCCAGCCAGTGCAAAGGGCCAACGACGAGCGGAGGAACCTATCGCGGCATCAGCATTACGCCGATCATGCTGCGCTGGAATTTGACCAGTAGCAAGAAATGGATGCCTTGGCTACAAGGTGCAGGCGGCATGCTGTACACCACGCGGAAGTATCCGGGCATCGGCTCGCTGAACGCCGCTGATCCCACTGAGACAGGGCCGAGCGCCGATACCAGTGTGTGGAACTTTACGCCGCAGTTCGGGATTGGCACGCATTACTTCCTCAAGCCGAGGAGGTCGGTCGATTTCAGCGCGAATGCTGTGCACATTTCGAGCGCCAGCCTGGGAGATAAAAATCCCGGCGTGAATACCGGCGTGCAGTTTTCGGTCGGATATACGTGGTGGAAGTGAAGACGGCAGACAGTAGACAGTAAAGAGTAGACAGTAGAGAAACAGATGGCTGAAGGTCCGATAGTCGAGTGTGTGCCGAACTTCTCCGAAGGAGAAGACCGCGGCAAGGTGCAGGAGATCGTGCGTGCGATGCGCGTGGACGGCGTGCACCTGCTGGACTGGTCGCTGGATGCAGACCACAACCGCAGCGTGGTGACCATCGCGGGCTCACCGGAGGCAGTGGTGGAAGCTGCGGTGCGCGGAGCAGGCGCCGCGGCACACCTGATTGACCTGACCAGGCAAAAAGGCGAGCACCCGCGCATTGGGGTCGCGGACGTGATCCCATTTGTGCCGGTGAGCGGGATTTCTCTGGTGCAGTGCGTGATGCTGGCGCGGCAGGCGGGGATGGAGTTGTGGAAGCGGCTGGGCATTCCGGTGTACTTCTATGAGGCGGCGGCAGCCAGGCCGGACCGTGTGAACCTCGAAAGCGTGCGCCGGGGGCAGTTTGAGGGGCTTCTGCGGGATTCGGTTCACGATACGACCCGGCGCCCGGATGTGGGTGGGCCGGAGCTGCATTCGACCGCCGGGGCGAGCGCGGTAGGGGCTCGTAAGTTCCTGATTGCATACAACATCTATCTGGATGGCGGGGCCGATGTGGGTTTGGCAAGGGCGGTTGCGAAAGAGATTCGAGCGGCCAACGGGGGCTTGTTTGGGGTGAAGGCCATGGGCGTACTGGTGAACGGGCGGGCGCAGGTGAGCATGAATATCACGGACTTTGAGCGGACTCCGATGGCCAAGGTGCATGCGGCTGTAACGGAGATTGCGTCACGGCACGGGGCAGAGATCGCTGAAGGTGAGGTGGTTGGACTGATTCCAGAGGCGGCCTATGAACCGAATGCCGATTGGGTTCGTCAAACCCTTCAGTTCGACCCGGACGAGAAGGTGCTGGAGCGCAGGCTACAGCGGCCTTTGGATTGGCCGTAAGAGAGCGGCCCGGGCACGGCGATTCCGGCTTGCGGGAACGCTGAAAGCAGGAAAGAATAGGTTTGGCAGGATATGTGCCACAACCTTTGGGAGCAAATACAGTGATGACCTGGAAGAATTTGAAGCACGGAACGGCGCTGGCGGTTTTGACCGCGGCGGCGATAGCAGGATTGGGGACGAAGGCGGCGGAGGCATCGCAGTTGAGTGGCGATGCGCGCGCGTCCATCCCCAAGGATGTACAGCAGATTATCGTGGTGGACTACAAGTCGATGCAGAACTCGCAGGCGGCAATGCAGCTGAAGGACCGCGTTCTGCCGCCGGAGCTGAAGCGTCTGGAGACGGCGCTGAAGACCAGCGGCCTGAAGGTAGATCAGGACTGCGAGACGCTGGCGTTTGCGGCTTTCCGCGCCGGCACAGGCTCACGCATTATCGGCGTGGCGCAGGGGCAGTTCCAGAACCAGGCAATCATGGCGAACTTTGCCAAGCAGAAGACCAAGCCGGTGATGGTGCGCCACACCGAGGTTTGGCCGATGGGCTCGGCGGGTATGAGCGTGGCGTTCCTGAACCAGACGACGATGGTCTTCGGTGACCGCGAAGCGGTGAAGGAAGCGCTGGATGCACGCGACGGTCTGGAGCCGAACTTCCTGCAGAACAGCGAAATGATGAACAACATGGCGAGCGTGGACTCTCGACCGGTATGGAGCCTGCTGGACCAGAAGGGCACCCAGACCATGATGAAGAGCGTACTGGGCGATGCAAGCCAGCTGGCCGACTTCAACACGGTGCAGAGCCGCATGCGCAGCGCGCGCTACACCATGGACTTCAGCAACGGCGTGAAGTTCAACATGACGGTGGAGATGAGCGATTCGACCACGGCAGCCCTCGCAGCCACGGTGATGAAGGGCGTGGTGATGATGAAGAAGTCCGGCGGATCGCCGCTGGAGAAGTCAGCGCTGGATGAGACGAGAGTGGAGTCGAACTCGGGAACGTTGACGGTGGATTATTCTTCTTCCGAATCTCAGTTTGCCGGTCTGCTGACCTCACCGTTGTTCCAGCAGGTCGTCAAGTAACGCTGGCGTCACCAATGAACGGTAGGTCAGGGCTTCAGCCCTGACAGAAAGGCGCCTCCTGATGGGGCGCCTTTTTTGTTGTTATGGATTTCGATGCGGTTAGGAGTGACGCTTGTGCGCAGAAGCTGCGTTGGCGGGCTCGGGGCTGCCGCTGGCCTTGCAGCGCTCCATGATGGCAGTACGCAGACGGGTGGAGAGATCTTCCGGCAGGTCGTAGGGTTCGTGGCCGCGATAGATGTCGATGGTTTTGCGGGTGGTGTCGACGACGACTTCGCAGTGATGGCAGGTGCAGAGGTGCTGCTTGACCTCGGCGAGCAGGTCGGAGTCGATTCGACCGTCGAAATAATCGGTTAGTTTCGCCAGAAAGTCTGTGCAGTTCACTTGGAGCCCTCGTTGCCTTTGCGGAAATACCGGCTGAGGCGCTCGCGCAATTGCAGGCGCGCACGCAGCAGACGGGACTTGACGGCCGGAACGCTCAGCCCCAGGGCTTCTGCCGTTTCCTCGGTCGACAAGTTTTCGATGTCGCGGAGGGTGAAAACGGTTCGGAAACCTGGGGGTAAACCGGCGATTGTTTTCCGCAGAATCTCGGCCAACTCGGCCTGATTGTAGTTCTGCTCGGGGTTGGGCCGCCATTCGGCGAAATCCCGGGGGATGGCACCCTCCTCGGTCTCGACGTCCTGGTCCATGGAAACGGTGCGCTGGGTCTTGCGCTTGCGCAGGCGCATCAGGCTCTCATTGACGGCAATACGGACCAGCCAGGTTGAGAACTTGGAGTTGCCCTGGAACTGGTTGAGCTTCTGGAAGGCCTTGAAAAAGACGTCCTGGGTGATGTCTTCGGCGTCTTCGCGGTTCTGGGTGATGTGCAGTGCGGTGCGGAAGATCTGGCGCTCGTATTGCTTGATGAGCTGCTCGAAGGCAGCAGAATCGCCAGCCTTGGAACGGGCTACAAGCTCAAGATCCGGATGGGGAGCATCGGCGGCGGCGACGGCAGCTTCCGGCTCGTCCGGCTCCGTGAGGTTCAGCAGATCGTCGGCAATGGGGGTAGGGGAAGCCATGCGGTCTGCATCCAGTGTACTAAAGCATGGGCACGGTTATCTGGTCTGGTTCCGGCGGGCGGGAGAATCGCAGTCGCACAGGGGGCAGGCGGCTTACAGTCAATAGATGAGTATGAAGCTGAGCGCGGCCGCAGTGGGGATTTGGCTGCTGCTGACGCCTGCTGTTTGGGCGCAGACGCCCAGCTCGGCGACTACCTCGACCGCGGCGCCGAAGAAGCCGGCGACGACCTCAACCAAGCCCAAGCCGGCGGCCGGGAAGCCGAAGGCTGCCAGCACCACTACGACGCACCATGCCGCAGTTCTGCCCACGCCGGAGAGCCGCAGGCTGACCAGCGCTTTTTCAGCTTCCGAGCAACTGCGGCCGATGGCGCAGCAGCTGGTTTCGACGCGCAATGCGGCGGCCTATGCCGGGGTGACTGCTTACGCCAGCTCGCACACAGGTGAGGCTTCGGCGGCGGGATACCTGGCGCTGGGGCACGCGTACTCACTCGACCATCGCTATACGGATGCGGAGACAGCATTTCGCTCGGCGCAGGCTCGTGGGCAGGCGCTGAGCGACTATGCGGATTTTCTTGCGGCGCAGGCCGCGGTGGAGGGTAACCGGCCGCAGGATGCAGTCGCGCTGCTTGAGCATTTTGCGGAGAAGCATCCGGGCAGTTTGTTTGTGCCGAATGCGCCGCTGCTGGAGTCCGAGGCGTATCTCGATCTGCACGATGCGGCAAATGCGTTGCGCGTGCTGGCTTCTTTGCAAAACACGCCGGCTGCGGGGCACTCGGATTTCAGGCTGGCGCAGGGCAAGGCATACCAGGCTGGGGGCAATGCGGCACAGGCACTGGCGCTGTACCGGCAAATCTATCTCGGCGACCCGCTGAGCCCGGAGGCGGCGAGCGCGAAGACGCAGCTGGCGGCGATGAATGCTCCGCTGGCGCCGGCGGAGCGCAAACAGCATGCCGACGCGATGTTCAATGCCAAGCAATATGTTGTGGCGGCGGAGGAGTATCGCGCGCTTGAGAAGAATGAGAAGCAGCTGACGCAGGCGGACCGCGATGCGCTGGAGATTTATGCAGCCGTGTGCGAACTGCGGCTGAAGCGGCTTACGCGCGGCGATGTTTCGCACCTGCCGGTGACGGGCGACGACAGTGCGGCGCTGAAGATGTATCTGCAATCCGAGCTGGCGCGGAACGAAGGAGAGGCCGAGGAGCACGATGCGCTGGTCAAGCAGATGGAGCAGAAGTATCCGACCAGCCGCTGGCTGGAAGAGGCGCTCTACTCCGGCGGCAACATGTACCTGTTGAAGAAGAACCCGACGCAGGCGATCGCACAATTCGAAGACCTGACGGTGAGGTTTCCGCACAGTACGTATGCTCCCAGCGCGCACTGGCATGCGGCATGGCTGAGCTACCGGCTGCGGAACTATCCCGACGCAGCGCGGCTGATGGATGAGCAGATCGTGAACTATCCGGCGGGGGTGGAGATTCCGGGAGCGCTCTATTGGCGGGCGCGCTTGTATGAAGACATTGAGCGCAACCTGCCACAGGCGTTGAATTACTACAAGGCGCTGAACGCCGCCTATGCGAACACTTATTACGCCGTGCTGGGACGGCAACGGATTGCAGTGATTGGGAGCCACGAATCAATTGCGCCCGCGCCTGCACTGGCCGCTGTGCATCCTGTTGAGGACCCGCACCTGACTGCGGCGCTGCCGGAGAACGATCCTCACCTGATCAAGGCGCGATTGCTGGCGAACGCCGGGCTGAATGAATACATCAAGCCAGAGATCCATCTGAGCGCAACCTCGGCCTCGTGGGGCACGCTGGCGGAGGCGGAAATTTATCAGAGCTTTGGCGAAGATGCGCGCGCGCTGCAGACGATGAAGAGCAGCGGACTGCCGTTCTTCTCGCTGCCGATTGCAATGATGCCGATGCAGTACTGGCAGCTGGTGTTCCCGCGGCCTTATTGGACGCAGATTGCGAATGATGCGCAGACGAACGGGCTGGACCCTTTCCTTGTGGCTTCGCTCATACGCTCAGAGAGTGCGTTCAACGCAGGCGCCGTGAGCCGGGCCAATGCGTACGGCCTGATGCAACTGCTGCCTTCCACGGGACGCATGATGGCGAAGAGGGTGGGCGAGAAACAATTTACAACCAATGAACTGCTCGATCCCACTGAGAACGTGAGACTGGGAACCAAGGACCTGAAGCTTTCCATCGACAAATACAACGGGCAGGTTGAGTACGCGCTAGCGGCTTACAACGCCGGTGACAGGCCGGTGCACGACTGGATTGCGACGAACGACTATAAGGACATTCCGGAGTGGGTGGAGTCGATCCCGTATAGCGAGACGCGCGATTATGTGCAGGGGATCATGCGCAATCGCGAGATGTACCACGCGATCTATAGCGGGAAGTAAAAAGAAGGTTACTCGTGGCGCAATGCTTCGACCGGATCCATGCGTGCAGCGCGCATAGCCGGTAGCAGGCCGGAGACGATACCGACCAGAGCAAGAATGACAAACGAGGCCAGCATGGTGTTCAAGGAGGCGCGCAGAACAATGTCGCCTTCATGGTTGGCAGTTTTGTAGATTGCTGAATAGAGCGGCATGGGCGGAATCAAATACCCTGCGAGGACGGCGACTGCCATGCCAACAATGCCCGCGAGAAATGTGAGCACAAAACTTTCCAGCAGGAAGTTGCCGAGGATGTCGCGGCGGCGCGCGCCAAGGGCTTTCATCAGGCCGATCTCCCGGGTGCGCTCGGTGACGGAGACGAGCATGATGTTCATCACACCGACGCCGCCCACAGCCAGCGTCATTGCGCCGATGATTCCCAACAGCACCTGCAGCGCAATGGAAAACGCCATGATGTCCTTGGAGTCTTCGACGGTGTCCCATACGGGCGTAGCTTTTTCGTCCTTGGGATCGAAGTGGTGGCGTTGCGCAAGCACGGTGCGGACAGCCTGAACGGCTTGCAGATGCTGCTGCGGCGATGAGGGCTGAAAGACGATGGAGCCGGGGTCGCGCTGCTGCCGCAGTGTACGCAGCGTGTCGAAGGGGACGAAGACGTTTTCGTTGTCGGGGCCGTTGTTGCTGGAGTCCTGGATCTTGTTGCGCAGCTCGCCGATGACGGTGAAGGGCTGCCCTTCCACCTGCACGACCTCACCGACGGGCGGATAGCCGTTGAAGAGTTTTTCGGCTGCGTGCGAGCCGAAGATGATCACCTGGCGGTGCTCGGAGAAATCCTCGGCTTCAAAGTAGCGGCCGTATTCGACATCGAGGCGGCGCATCTCGCCGTAGGAAAGATCGACGGCCTTGGCCTGGATGGTAATGACCTTGGGGCCGTACTTGATGCTGAAGCCGTCGTCGGTTTCGCGCGAGACGGCCTTGAGAAACGGCAGCGAATCGCGCACCGCCTCCATGTCTCCTTCGCGCAGGGTGATCTTTTGTCCGGATCGTTCGCCACCGGCCTGCATGGAGGTCTGGCCGCCCCACATCATGATGACGTTGTTGCCGATGCC
>Ga0302310_10003771_pt1 | contig 11651 bp, 12 predicted proteins | sample III_Palsa_N1_2_FD_200451 | JGI IMG/M metagenome (GOLD analysis project Ga0302310, IMG submission 200451) | Peat permafrost microbial communities from Stordalen Mire near Abisko, Sweden - III_Palsa_N1_2 | ecosystem: Environmental > Terrestrial > Soil > Palsa > Peat permafrost | place: Sweden... | reverse complement strand
GCTTTGCAGCGCCGTGGCCAGCACGTTTTTCTTGCGCACCATGCCGGCGTAGAACAGCGCCAGGCCGGGAATGGTCATCATCAGCACCAGGGCGGTGGAAGCCAGCATCCAGGCGGTGTCGCCCGCGCTGATCTTGTCCACGGAGGTGACGAAGGGGGCTGTCGGCGCGGGCGGGGCGTCAGCGAAAAGCGGTGCCGCAGCCAAAAATAAAGCCGCTGCGAGCGGTAGCCGCAGCGATCCGAGCCCTTGCTTCATGTTTCGCCCCTTCTTGTTGTAAGGCTTGTTTCGCAACAACCGGGCCAGCCGCCGCGCCGGCAACGGTTTTTCTTGCCGGATCGGGCCGCTTGGCCTATCGTGGCGTCCATACAGCCGGGGGTGCCGTCCCGCTTCGCGGGATGGCTGAGAGAGTCCCTTGGAACCTGATCCGGATGATGCCGGCGTAGGGAAGGCTGCAGCTTCAATGCCGCGCGCTCTTCCTTCGCCTATTTTTGCGAGGACACAGCATGAGCGCCGTAGTCGAAAAGCCCAGCAAAAGCGAACCCCGGCAGCCCAAAAGGGAAATGCAGGAGCAGGCGGCCGAACTCTCCGCCGAAGTGCGCCAGCCCTTCCCCAAAAGCCGCAAGATCTATGTGGAAGGCTCGCGCCCGGACCTCCGCGTCCCCATGCGCGAGGTCAGCCAGAATTCCACCCACACCGCCAGTGGCGAGGAGCCCAACCCGCCCCTCACCGTCTACGACACCAGCGGCCCCTATACCGACCCGGCCGTCGCCATCGACCTGCTGGCCGGCCTGCCCGCGCTGCGCGCCGGCTGGATCGCCGAGCGCGGCGATACCGAGGAACTGCGCGGCCCCAGCTCGCTGTTCGGCCGCATCCGCGCGGCGGACGACAAGACCAGCCACCTCCGCTTCGGCCACATCCGCAAGCCGTTGCGGGCGAAAGCTGGCGCCAACGTCAGCCAGATGCACTACGCCCGGCGCGGCATCGTCACCCCGGAGATGGAATACATCGCCATCCGTGAAAACACCCGCCTGGAAGAGCTGCAGGACAGCTACCGCAAGGCCGGCTATCTCAAGCGCCACCGCGGCGAATCCTTCGGCGCCAACATCCCCGGCCTGATCACCCCCGAATTCGTGCGCAGCGAAGTGGCCCGTGGCCGCGCCATCATCCCGGCCAACATCAACCACCCCGAACTGGAGCCGATGATCATCGGCCGCAACTTCCTGGTGAAGATCAATGCCAACATCGGCAACAGCGCCGTCAGCTCCAGCATCGCCGAGGAAGTGGAGAAGATGGTCTGGTCCACCCACTGGGGCGGCGATACCGTGATGGACCTGTCCACCGGCAAGCATATCCACGAAACCCGCGAGTGGATCATCCGCAACTCGCCCGTGCCCATCGGCACCGTGCCCATCTACCAGGCTCTGGAAAAAGTCGACGGCAAGGCCGAGGAGCTGACCTGGGAGATCTTCCGCGACACCCTGATCGAGCAGGCCGAGCAGGGCGTGGACTACTTCACCATCCATGCCGGGGTGCTGCTGCGCTACATCCCCATGACCGCGCAGCGCGTCACCGGCATCGTCTCGCGCGGCGGCTCCATCCTCGCCAAGTGGTGCCTGTCGCACCACAAGGAAAATTTCCTCTACACGCACTTCGAGGAAATCTGCGAAATCATGAAGGCCTACGACGTGAGTTTTTCTCGGCGACGGCCTGCGCCCCGGCAGCATCGCGGACGCCAACGACGAAGCCCAGTTCGGCGAACTGGAAACCCTGGGCGAACTGACCAAGATCGCCTGGAAGCACGACGTGCAGACCATGATCGAAGGCCCCGGCCACGTGCCGATGCAGTTGATCAAGGAAAACATGGTCAAGCAGCTGCAGGACTGCGACGAGGCGCCGTTCTATACCTTGGGGCCGCTCACCACCGACATCGCTCCCGGCTACGACCACATCACCAGCGGCATCGGCGCCGCCATGATCGGCTGGTTCGGCACCGCCATGCTCTGCTACGTCACGCCGAAGGAACACCTCGGCCTGCCGGACAAGGACGACGTGCGCGAAGGCATCATCACCTACAAGATCGCCGCCCACGCCGCCGATCTCGCCAAGGGCCACCCCTCGGCGCAGGTGCGCGACAACGCGCTATCCAAGGCCCGATTCGAATTCCGCTGGGAAGACCAGTTCAACCTCGGCCTCGATCCAGAGAAAGCCAAGGAATTCCACGACGAAACCCTCCCCCAGGAAGGCGCCAAGCTGGCGCATTTCTGCAGTATGTGCGGCCCCCACTTCTGCTCCATGAAAATCACCCAGGACGTGCGCGACTACGCCGCGAAACAGGGCATGGACGAAGCGGCGGCACTGGCCAGGGGCATGGAAGAGAAGTCGGCGGAGTTCAAGCAGCAGGGGGCGGAGGTTTATCAGAAGCTGTAACGCATCCCCGTGCCCAATCATCAATCCCCTCTCCCCACCTGTGGGGAGAGGGCTAGAGCCTGCCCCCGAGGTTGTAGTCGGGGGGTGAGGGGCGCACGGTTAGAGTAAGAGGCACACCGCCTCCAAAAATAGCTCGTCATTCCCGCGCAGGCGGGAATCCAGTTTCCCCAACTGCGATAGCCGTAGGGCGGCCTGTGGCCGCCGATGCTTCCGCCTGTTCTAATTATACCTTTTTGGGTATAATAACGACATGCAGTCGCCCGACATCAAGCCCCTGCGCTGGGTAGCGAGCAGCAAGAAAGATCTGCTGACCATGCCCGAAGCGGTGCAGGATACCTTCGGCTTCGCCCTGCACCTGGCGCAGATCGGGACGAAATCCGACAAGGCGAAAGTGCTCAAGGGCTTTGGCTCGGCCGGCGTGCTCGAAGTTGTCGAAGATCTGCGCGGGGATACCTACCGGGCGGTCTACACCAGTGAAACTGGCGGAGGCCGTGTACGTCCTGCACTGCTTCCAGAAGAAATCCGCCAAAGGTTCCGAGACGCCCAAGCCGGACATGGACAAGATTCGGGAAAGGCTCAAGGCGGTAGAAGCCGCGGTACGAGGATTCAAATCATGATGCGCATCGAAGAAGGCAGCACCAACGTCTACGCCGACCTCGGCCATGCGGATGCGGAAGCAATGCTGGTCAAGGCCCAGCTTGCGGTCAAAATCGCCGCGATCGTCAAACACCGGCGCCTGACCCAGGCGGCCGTTTCAGAGATAGTGGGGCTTCCACAAGCCAAGGTGTCGCAGATGCTGCGCGGCCAGTTCAGGGGCATTTCGGAAGATCGCATGATGCGCTGTCTCACCGTGCTCGGGCAGGACGTGCAAATCGTGGTGAAGCCGGCCCGGAAAGGCCGTGCCGGATCGCTTTCCGTTGCGGCTTGATTGCCTTTCCGGAACTGCTCCGTGATCACCCGCAGCGCCAGCGAAGCCCGTTCCAACCTCCATCGCCTGCTCGATGAAACGGCGGAAAGTCACAAGCCCAGGCTCGACCGCCCCGAAGCCAATAAGCGGCAAACCGTTCTTGGACGCCATCGCCCAGCTTTAGATGGCCTAGACACTGCATTAGGGGCTCAAAAATACTAACGCTCTAAACTCAAAATCCAGCTAATATTAGGTTGGCTAATTGGTTATTTTTTGACCAGGTTGAGTATGGGCATCGACGAAATCTCGTCAGCGGTTCCACCAAATTTCGTCTCTCTATTTGCAGGCGCGGGTGGTCTCGACCTCGGATTCGTGAATGCAGGATGGAACTGTCTTTATGCCTCCGACATTGATCCTCAGGCAGTAGCTACTCTACTAAATAATCAACGACGCAAAGCGGGATCAAATCGCCTCAAAAGCGCGCTTGTTGAACAAGCCGATGTTGCTTCGTTGACGGGCAAAAACGTTCTTTCTAAGGTGTCCAAGCGCCGTGGAGACGTCACTGCCATTGTCGGCGGCCCACCTTGCCAATCTTGGAGCAGTGCTGGCCTCCAACTAGGGATGGAAGATCCTCGCGGTCAACTGTTCCGTGACTATATTCGCATCGCTACAGAGATCGATGCTCGATGGCTTGTCTTCGAAAATGTGCGGGGACTGCTTACTGCTCGTGGGCCTGACGGAGTGCCAGGTTCGGCACTTGGATTAATTCGAACAGCTTTGTTGCAGGCAGGCTTTCAAACAGAGGTCGATCTTCTGAATGCGGCTGACTACGGGGTTCCACAACGACGAGTGCGATTGTTCATGATTGGCTATCGCAAAGGTGATCGACCGCCATTTCCAGAAGCGACCCATGCAAAAGATCCGCTGTTGTTCGAACAGCAATTCAAACCGTGGGTTACGCTGAAAACGTGTTTGGCAAGTGTAGGAAAACTGGACCTCGACGAGGTTATTCAGCCGAATGCAGCACTCTTGGCTCAGCTCAAGATGCTAACGCCTGGTAGCGGCGTTAGAAGTCCGGGAAAAAAAGAAACCACGCGTCCTGGCGGGCACTGGGGTTACAAGCAGGGGGCTTTTTTAGCTGACCTTGCTTTCCCCGCTAGAACTGTGACCGCCAGTGCGCAGCAGGATTGGATTGACGATAGTAGTTTAGGTATTCGACGATTATGCCCGCGCGAATGCGCGGCTATTCAGACTTTTCCGGCTGAATGGGAGTTTTCTGGAAAACGAGTTGATCAATACCGCTTAATTGGAAATGCGGTACCTCCGCTTTTGGCTCAGGCTGTAGCGTCAGAACTCAAATTTCATGTTGAATCTTCTTCCCTTTCTAAGGTTCGTTCATCAAAGCATGTAGAACTGCTTCCGCTTAGGCCTCACCTTACATCTGCTATTCGTTACACAATGAAAGAAGAAGCCCGTAACGGTGAATCACGTCGCGAAGCACCTGATCGGCGACGGATTAGATTGATCTAGGATGAGCGTCTCATCAGAATTGCTGGCTTTTCACGCGCAGCAAACGGACAAGGCTAGGCAGCTATATGTGGCTGAACTATCGCCGGAAAGGGATGCGGAAGATTGGCGGCTTGCGCTGAGGGAGGCGCGGAAACTAATTGCCGATGCCTTGCGTGATTCAAAGTGTCTGGCAGATGTAGCGGCTGCGTTACAGTTCAACGGCCAACATATGCTTGTGTTTCGAAGCATAACCGCGCCACCTATCAGCCAAGACCAATTCAAACTTGCATGTTCACCTTGGAGTAAGGCGTCAGAGCGTAAAGGTGGATCGTGTAGGCCAGCCGCTGCTGCGGCGGCGGCGCTGGAGCTAGATCGGAGAAGAGACTCGGCGCTCACCCGATGGCTTGATGGTTCGCGGAAGCCTACGCTGCCAGAGCTAAAGCGTCTTTTTGCTTCTGTAGCCCCGCTAGTTGCGAGTCAACAGGTGGCAACGGTACGTCGCAATCGAATGGCGGCTGTGCAAGAAGGTGCAGTCATCGCGCGATTAATTGAAAAGGGGTGGACGAAGGTGCCGAGCACTCAGAAGTTAGCCGGCAAAGGCGAACTTCCGGCGAAACATTTCATGCATAAGGCACGTTTTGCTACCACAACCCGCCCGCAGGAGGTGGATATCGCCTGTGGTCTAAAAGGCACAGTGGTTTTGGCGATGGAGTGCAAAGTCACTAACGACGAGACAAATTCGGTCAAACGGATAAATGATGTCTTAAAGAAGTCCTCTGCTTGGCATGATCACTGGGGGAGCTTTGTAAAAACCGCCGCCCTGCTTCAGGGGGTCATTAAAATAGAGGACGTTGAGCGGCTTTTGGAAAAGAAGGTAAACGTTTTCTGGTCCCACGATCTTGAGTCATTCGAGAAGTGGCTTGATGGGAAGAGCTGATCAATAGATTTGCATGAGGGCTTAAATGTCGTCCGAGCATGCCAAATATCATTTCAGTGCCACTTGCCATACAGATGACGCCGCCGCTCTTCATTGCCTTCGTGCTCTCTGCCAATATGCGGAGCAAGGTAGGCACCCACAAATCGGCTGGGGTGGCACAAAGCAAAGTACTTGGCGCGCAGCCGGAGGTGAATTCACAGTGAGGTTCACTCGTCCAGAATTTAGAGATGCATTTCTAGGGGAAGCGCAACGACTACTGTCTGGACATTGGCGCTTCGTAAAAAAGAACGACACCGACCCCGCAACGCCGCAGCGATAATTGCTCTTACGTGGATGGTGCGCTAGCAGTCCACTCAAGCGCCGTGAATCGAGCCTGTTTTCTGACTGATTCGTGGAGTAGGCCGCAGCGCCATTTGTCCGAAATGGTGAATCAACCCGCCGCCCGCCGCTGCCCCCCACAAAGAATCTCCGTCACCCGCTCCGTATCCATATATTCCTTGAACTCCACTACCTTGCCGTCGCGGAAGCGGAACAGGAAGTGGTACTGGTTGCTGTAGGGCTTGCCGGAGACGTGCATGCCTTCCGACTCGGCTTCCACGGCCACTCTTTCACCTTCCGCGGTCATGGCGGTGATGGTGAAGCGGATGCCCTGCGGGAATACCCGCAGGATGCCGGCGGCATAGGCGGTGATCTGTTCCTTGCCGTAGCTGCCTGAAATGAGCGTGTTGCCCATGGTGACGCAGCGCCCGTCGTCGGCATAGGCGTCGACGATGGCGGCCGAGTCGGCCTTGTTGAGGGCGCTGAAGAACGCCTGCACCAACTCTTTGTTGCGCTGTTCCGTCGTCATGGCGCTGCCTTTGTTTGCGTGGACGCCACAAGGGTGCGACGGCGCGAAGGATGGCCGCGCCATCCGAACGGGTGAGGGTGGGCCGGTCGGGGCCGGATCAACAATGTTCTCCCGCTATTCCCCCGCCTTTTTTTCGTCTTCGGAATCTTTGACTGGACTCCTTCGCCGTATCTCGTAGAATGCGGAAAAACGTCAAATAACCAACAGGATCAGGGGGAATCGGCATGTTCAATAGACAGCAATATCTGGTATCGGCGTCGCTGGCATTGGCCGTGGCGCTGGCGGGTTGTGGCGGCAGCACCAGTCCGGTCAATTCCGCGGCGAACGCCACGGCCACTACCCAGACAGTTGCCGCCAACTGGACCACGCTGGGCACGCGCGCCCAGACCAGCCAGCCGGGCACTTCCATCGTTTCCAACAGCGGCGCGAAGTGGACCGACTACAACCCGGCCGTGCTGTATCCGAAGACGGTGCAGGAGGCGATGCAGTACATCACCATGCCGGACGGCACCAAGCTAGCCGCATATCTGACGATGCCGGCCGATTCCAGCGGCAAGGCAGTGGCCGGCACCTTCCCGACGGTGCTGGTGCAGACTGCCTATAACGGCGCCGCTGGCGAATTCGTCACCGCCATCGGCGGCGCCGATCCGTACATCGTCGAGCATGGCTACGCCACCCTGGTGGTGGACGTGCGCGGCACCGGCCAGTCCACCGGCTCCTGGGATGCCTTCGGCGCCGACGAGCAGGCGGACTACGGCAACGTGGTCAACTGGGTCACGCAGCAGTCGTGGAGCAACGGCAGCATCGGCCTCTACGGTGTGTCCTATCTCGGCATCACCGCGATCATCACCGCGGCGCAGGATCACCCGGCGGTCAAGGCGGCGTTTCCCATCGTGCCGATCGGCGACGGTTACCGCGACATCGTCTTCACCGGCGGCCAGGTCAATCCCACCTTCATCCCGCTCTGGCTGGGGCTGGTTTCGGTGCTGAGCCTGACCGATCCGACCTTGCTCACCGATCCGCAGATCGGCCTGACCGCCGTGCTCGATCACCTGATCAGCACGGTGGCCGGCTTCCAGGTGCCGCTGCTGCTGCAGGCCCTGGCCGGTGCTTCCAGCACGGCTTATGACGGCTCCTTCTGGGCGGTGCGCTCGCCGCTGGAAAACGATGCCAAGATCAACGTGCCGACCTTCGTTGTCGGCGGCCTGCATGACCTGTTCCAGCGCAGCGAGCCGCTCAGCTACGAGAGCGTCAAGACGCAGGTGCCGGCCAAGCTGCTGATCGGCCCGTGGACGCATATCGAAGCGGCCGAAGGTCAGGGTTTGCCGGTGGACAACGTGCCGCTGCTCGATCACATCGAGCTGCAGTGGTTCGATCAGTACGTGAAAGGCATGTCGGTCGGCGCCGACCAGCTGCCCAACGTCACGCAGTACGTCAGCGGCTACGGTCACTACGTCACTGCTACCGACTGGCCCAATCCCCAGGTGCAGGCGCAGCAGCTCTATCTACATGGCGACAAGAGTTTGTCCTCCATTTCGCCCGCCCCCGGTGAGGCCAGCAACCAGGTGCTGCAGGAGCCGATTGAAGGCCTGTGCTCGATCAGCACCTCGCAATGGACCGCCGGCCTCGTCGGCTTGATCCCGCTGCCCTGCTTCAGCAACGACAACATCGACGAAACGCTGGATGTGAAATACCAGACCGCACCGATGGCCGAGGACATGGTCATCAACGGCCCGATCGAAGCCGATGTCTGGATGTCCACCACCGCCGCCGACGCCGGCCTGTCGGTGCGTGTCGACGACGTCGACAGCAGCGGCAACGCCACCGCGCTGACCGACGGCATCCAGACCGCCTCGCTACGCGCCGTGGACACCACCCGCTCGCGCACCATGAACGGCTTGATGATCACCCCCTGGCATCCCTTTACCCAGGCCTCGATCGAGCCCCTCACCAGCGGCACCGCCGTGCTGGTGCCGGTGGAAATCTTCCCCACCAGCGCCATGATCGCCAAGGGCCACAGCCTGCGCGTCGCGGTCGGCGCCAGTGACCTGCCGCAGGGCATACCGCCGCTCCCGACCCTGCTGCAATCCCTGCTCGGCGTGATCACGGTCTACAGCGATGTCGCGCATCCTTCCAGCGTGGTCATTCCGGTGGTGCCGGCCTCGGCGCTGAACTGATCGCGCGCCGGCTTGCCCGCGCAGCCCGCATCGGCTGGCGCGGGCAGGACGGTGCGGCTGAGGGAGGCCCCGCCGACCGGTGCCTGAACAGCCTGTGCCACAATCACCCGGCCGACTCCGCTGCGCCCACCTCGGTGCCAGCACGGCTTTTGGGGGAGAAACAAGCATGATGGTCACACCGATCTACGCCGGCTTGCTGGCGCTGTGGTACCTGGTGCTCAGCATCCGGGTGATCCAACGGCGCGGCAGCGCCAAGATCAATCTCGGCGACGGCGGCGATTTCACCATGCTGCGGCTGATGCGCGCCCATGCCAACTTCGGCGAGTATGTGCCGCTGCTCCTGCTGATGATGGCCATGCTCGAGCTGAGCCACTTTTCCATCTACGTGTTGCACGCCATCGGCGCCACCCTGCTGCTGGCGCGCTTGCTGCACGGGTTCGCCCTGTCTTTCACCAAAAAGTGGATACCCGGGCGCTTCCTCGGCGCGCTGCTGACCCTCGTCCTGCTGCTGGTCGTCGGCCTGCTGTGTGTGTATCAGGGAATAGAGGGACACATGGCCTGGTTCGGCACGCACGCCTGAACGGGGAGTGTGCCGGTGGCCGCTACTTCTTCCGCGGAGTTTTGACGGGCGCCGCATAAGGGGCGCGTGGTTCCTGCACGCTGTCCGGCCTGTGGGCCTGGATGCGCGTGCGCAGCCACGCGGCCAATTCTTCGGCCGGAAGTTTGCCCTCGGCCAGTGCCAGGAAGAGCGGAAAGAGTTCCGTGTCCTCGGCGTTCAGTCGTGCGCCGTTCAGTTCGATGAAGGTTTCGCAGCAGACCGCGGCGGTGCGCTTGTTGCCGTCCACGAAAGGATGATTGCGGGCCAGTCCGAAAGCCAGGCTTGCGGCGAGGTCGGCGATGTCCGGCAGCGGGTCGCCATAGGCATAAAGCTGTTGCGGCCGGGCAAGGGCGGATTCGAGCATATTGTCGTCGCGCACGCCGGCACTGCCTGCGTGCTCGGCAAGCTGGCGGTCATGAATGGCCAGGGCCAACTCCCGGCGCAGCCAGATGATCATGACGGCGCCGGATCAGTTTTCAGAAAGCTTGCGCAACAGGGTGCGGCGGCGGCGCATGACGCTCTCCGCCACATCCATCTGCTGCTCGAACTCCGGGTCGTAGGGCATCAGCTTGATGCCGTCCGGCAGTTCGGTGACGTAGAGTGTGTCGCCCTTGTCCAGTCGCAGGCGGGCCAGCAGCTCTTTCGGCAGAACGACGCCGGCCGAGTTGCCCACCGTGGTGATCTTGAGTTTCATGAGATGCCTCCCACAAAATTATAACGTATGTATATACAGTATGCCGAATTCCACTACAAGCGCTTTACCGCGTGGCAGGGTGATGAGCGGGCTCGAGCCATGGCTTCATGAAGCAATCCGGGAGCGTTGATGAGCGATAAACCGTATTCGCCCGCCAGCGAACGCAACCGCGAGCCGATCCTGGCCGTGCTGCGCCAGCATTTTGCGGACCGGCGCAGCGTGCTGGAGATCGGCAGCGGCACTGGGCAGCATGCGGTGCATTTCGCCGCCGGGCTGCCGCATCTGGAGTGGCAGGCTACGGACCAGCCGGAATATCTTGATGGCATCCGCGCCTGGCTGGACGAGACGGCGCTGGCGAACACGCCGGCGCCGCTGGAGCTGAACGTGAGGCAGGCGCAATGGCCCGCGCGGCGCTATGACGCGGTATACAGCGCCAACACCCTGCACATCATGAGCTGGGCCGAAGTGGAGCGCCTGTTCGCGCGGCTGCCGGAGGTGCTGGCTGCGGATGCCAAGCTGGTGATCTATGGGCCCTTCAACTACGGCGGCCGCTTCACCAGCGACAGCAATGCGGCCTTCGATGTCTCGCTCAAGGCGCAGATGCCGCATCGCGGCATCCGTGATTTCGAGGCGGTCGACGCCCTGGCGCGGGCCATCGGGTTCACACTGCTGGAGGACCGGGCCATGCCGGCGAACAACCGCTGCCTGGTCTGGGCCAGGCACTAGGCATTCCAGCCTCCCGGCGCATACTAGACATCGGACTTCGGGGAGAGCCGCATGAGATTGCCGCCGCTGGTGTACGTGCTGGGTTACGCCGGGCTGATCCCGTTCCTGGCCGGTCCGCTGTGGCTGAGCATTTCCCCGCTGACGGCGCCGCCCTGGCTCGATCACCTGTGGCTGCTTTACGCGGCGATGATCGCCAGCTTCATGGCCGGCACCTTCTGGGGCATGTCGCTGCTGGTGGCGGAAGGGCCGAACGGCATGCTCGGCATGGCCCTGTCGGCGGTGCTGTTCCTGCTGGCCTGGGGCACGCTGGCGCTGCCGTTCCGCCAGTGCCTGTTCGCACTGGCCGGGGTATTCGTGCTGCTGGTGGCGGCGGAGGTGTGGCGCGAGCGCACCATCGATCCGCTGAGCGGCTACTTCACTCTGCGCGCCAGCCTGACCGTGGGCGTGCTGGCAACGATCGCCTGGCGGGTGATGCTGGGTATCTGAGCTTCAAGCACCCGCCGTCTTTCCCCTCTCCCACAAGTGGGCGAGGGGAAGGTGCCCTGGAGCGCGTCGTACTGCTAGCTTTGCTTCACCAGGCGTTTCTCGATCGCCTGCAGCGTATGCAGGAACGCCGCCGACAATTCCTTCACCAGCAGTGGCGTCAGCAGCTTGCCGATCAGCGGAATCTTCAGTTCCACCGTGGAAGTCCAGTTGACCACAGTGCCGCCCGGCGTCTTTTCCAGGCGCACGCTGCCGCATTTCTGCTCGACCGGCGGAAAGGACTTGATGATCTGGTAATCCATCCGCGTCGGCGGCTCGAAGCGGGTGATCTCCTCGGTGAAGCGGG
>Ga0302310_10003765_pt1 | contig 11660 bp, 9 predicted proteins | sample III_Palsa_N1_2_FD_200451 | JGI IMG/M metagenome (GOLD analysis project Ga0302310, IMG submission 200451) | Peat permafrost microbial communities from Stordalen Mire near Abisko, Sweden - III_Palsa_N1_2 | ecosystem: Environmental > Terrestrial > Soil > Palsa > Peat permafrost | place: Sweden... | reverse complement strand
AAAGGCGAGGTCGACTGAGGGGTGGGGGATCTCATCGCGGACGAGATCGAAGACCAGGGGGCGGGGAGAGCCTTCACGTCCCATGGTGACCGAGACGTGGGTTCCGCGACTACCTTTGAGCATGTTGGCGACTGCGGTCGAATCCATGCCGTCGGTGGGTTTGCCGTCGACGGTGAGGATCTCGTCGCCGGGACGGATGCCGGCTTTGTAGGAGGGTGTGCCCTCAAAGGGATACAGAACGACGATTTTGGTCTTGCCGCTGGGGGTGGGCTGCGGCTGGATGGTCATGCCGACGCCGTAGTACTTGCCGTGCTGGTCTTCGCGCATCTGGGCGAAGGCCTTTGGATCGTAGAAGTTGGAGTGGGGATCGAGGGTGTGAAGCATGCCCGGGATGGCGCCGTCGTAGATGGCCTTGTCGGTCTTGTCGGTGTTCAGGGGCTCGGCGTAGTTCTGCTCGACGAGGGAATAGACGTTGGTGAAGGCGTGAAGCGAATCGCGGAGGGTGGACTCGTCGGTGGCGGACTGAGCGGCGACCTTCTGGTTGATCAGCGAGCCGAGCACGGCGCACGTAACAAGGAAGAGCGAGAGAGAGAAGAGGGCGCGACGTGTGCGGGGAGCCATTGGCTTAGTTGACCTCGAAGGAACGACTGTGCGCGGCGTCTGCGGACGGCGGTCGCTATCCTGCTTTGGACGAAGTATAACATCGCAAAGTAAGCCGACCAACGTCTGGACGGGGTCTGGGCCGGGTCCGCGACTGGAGGAAAAGGCTGGGTGGAGGGGATTGCGCTCATGAATCCGGCGCAGAGGTTTTGGGTGGCCGGGGCGGTTGGGGGTTCTGAAACGGTGCCGGAGTCGTTCATAGAGAAGGGTTAATTGTTATCAACGGGATGCAGGAATCGGGTTTTGCGGTGGTGTCTGGAAGACGAGGCCGACTGCAGGCCGCTGAACGGTTAGAATTAGCAGGATAGATACCATTGTATGTAGGCTGAAGTCTACAAAGGTGGACGCGCGGAGTTCGAACACGAGTGGCGTAGTTTGCTGAAGTGAGATACGAGAGACGATGACATTGAGAATTTCGCAGTTTGCGGTGATGTGCGGGCTGGGTCTGCTTGCACTGCCGGGAGTGGTGCAGGGACAGGCGCCGCGGTATCAGAGCCCGTTGAACATGCCGGCTACGCCGCAGCCGCAACTGAGGCTGCCTGTGCCAGCGTCGATTACGCCGAATGGCACGGTGGTCGAGGATGTGATTGTTCATGTGAACGATCAGATCATCAGCCGCAGCGACGTGGAGAGAGCGCTGCAGCAGCTGGAGCAGGAAGATCAGCAGAACAATGCGAGTCCAGCGGAGATTGCAGACAGGCAGAAGAATTTTCTGCGGGACATGATCGATAAGCAGCTGCTGCTGTCGAGAGCCAAGGATCTCAGTCTGAATGTCGACGCCGAGGTGATTCGACGGCTGGATGATATTCGCAAGCAGAACCACATGGACACGCTGGAAGACCTGGAGAAGGCGGCCCGGTCGCAGGGTGTTTCGTTCGAGGATTTTAAGGCGCAGATTCGCGACAGCATTCTTGTGCAGCAGGTGATACGGGACGAGGTAGGCCGGCGGCTGCAGATGACGCAGAGCCAGGAGCAGGCTTACTACGACGCGCACAAGCAGGAGTACATGCAGCCGGAAGAGATCAGGCTGAGCGAGATTCTGATTCCTGTGGCAGCGGATGCGAATGATGCGGCGGTTGCGCAGGCGCAGGCGAAGGCCGCTGAAGTTGAAACGAAGCTGAAGGCTGGAGACAAGTTCGAAGATCTCGCGAAGACCTATTCGAGCGGCGCGACGGCGGCACAGGGCGGCGATCTGGGAACGCCGTATAAGCGCGGAGCTCTTGCGAAGGTTCTGGAGGATCAGACCTTCGATCTGAAGGCTGGCGATTCGACCGCGCCGATCCGTACCAAACAGGGGTTTGTGATTTTGAAGGTGACCGAGCACGCGCCGGCAGGGGTTCCACCGCTGAAGGACGTGGAGCCTCAGGTGCAGGAGGCGATGTACACGGAGCAGATGCAGCCTGCGCTGCGGGATTACCTGACGAAGCTGCGTGAAGAGGCTGCTATTGAAATCGCGCCGGGATTTGTCGACTCCGGAGCAAGCCCGCACGAGATCAAAGCGGTGAATACGTCATACACACCGCCGGTGGTGAAGAAGAAGAAGATTCAGCAAAAGCGGAGGTTTGAGGCCGTCCGTTATGCGGCGGCGAACAAGACCGCGCCGGTTGCCACTCCTGTAACGACCACGACAGTCAACGGTAAGACGGTGACTACGAAGCCGAAGAAGATCAAGCGCGAGAAGATACGGTTTGGGCAGGCTCCACGCACCGCGCTTCCGGCTGGTCCGCAGGAGGCCGGAGTTACTGGTGCGGATACGGGAGTGGGAGCCGCGTCTGTGTCTGCTGCTGCACCGGGAACGGCGATTGCGCCACTGGAGCAGAGTGAGCAGGCAGCCTCGACCTCGGCCACGAATGCAGATCCGTTTGCGTCGAAGGCAGCTCCGCAGGGCAAGACTCGCTTCAGCGATCGCGCCAAAGAAGAGAAGGTCGCCAAAGCCAAGGTCAAGGCCGCGAAGGTGAAGGAAAAGGTCGCTGAGACGGCTGTTCCGGTGACCGCGGACGAGAAGGCCTCACAGCAGCTTCAGGCTGCTCCGCTGGGGCTGAATGGCGATACGGCGAAGAAGAAGAAGAAAAAGAAACGGGAGAAGGGTGCGACGAAGGAGAGGCTGCAGAACAAGCCGGCTGGTCCTGCACCGCCGCCGCCGGTGGAGACGCCGTCGAAGGCTCCTGATCGCGCGACTCCGCTGGAGGGAACTCCCGGAGCGGGCAAGGCTGCGCCGACGAGCGACAATACAACGCTGCCACCGGTAACGGCTCCGGCTCCAGGAGCACCTGCGAGCGGGGGACCAGCACCGGCGACGCCGAACGCGCCGATTCAGACGCCTGCTCCGAACTAAGGTGCAGGGATGTGCTTTGACGCGGGGGCTTCGGCTCTCGCGTTTCTGTTTCTGCGCGGATTTTTATCTGCATGCGGGGTATTCTGCTTAGGATGAAAGATTTTTTGATTGCAGAGGCCGCGAAGTTCGAGAACACAACGGTGACCACGTATTTTGTACTGTCGTCGCTCCAGGTGAGAGAGAAGAAGCTGGGTGGGCAGTTTCTTGCGGTGACGCTGACCGACCGGACAGGCTCGTTTGAAGGACGGATGTGGGACGAGGTTGCCGAGGCCATCGCGACGTGCTCGGAGGGCTGCTACGTCAAGGTGCAGGGCGATATATCGAAGTACCAGGGGAAGTTTCAGATCACGCTGAAGAAGCTGCGGCCCGCGGCGGAGTCGGAGATCGATCCGGCGGACTATCAGCCTTCGACGCGATTCGACGTTGAGGAGATGTGGGCGGAGCTGCGCGGGTATGTTGACGCGTTTCACAATGCTGAGCTGCGCAGGCTGGTGTTTGCGTTTCTCGATGATGAGGAAATTGGGGCGGCGTTCCGGGCTGCGCCTGCGGCGAAGCGGCTGCACCATGCGTGGCTTGGTGGATTGCTGGAGCACGTGCTGACGCTGGTGCAGGTCTGCGTGGCGACCGTTCCTTTTTATCCGGAGGTCGATGCGGACCTGTTGGTGACAGGGGCGATTCTGCATGACATCGGCAAGATTCGCGAGCTGCACTGGAAGTCCAGCTTCGGCTACACGCTGGAGGGTCAGTTGATCGGCCATATCAGCATTGCGCAGGGGATGCTGCGGGAGAAGGTGCAGTCGCTGGCGCCGTTTCCGGAGAAGCTGCGGGTGCTGGTGGAGCATATGATTCTGAGCCACCACGGTAAATATGAGTTTGGCTCGCCGAAGCTGCCGATGACGCCGGAGGCTATTCTGCTGAGCGCGCTCGACGATCTTGAGGCGAAGATGCAGGCGATGCGGAACGAGTTTGCCACGGCGTTGGCCAGCGGCAGAAGCTCCGATGAAGTGACGGACTGGGTGCGGAGTATGGACCGTCCGCTGCTGAATTCGCAGGCTTATCTGAAGAACGAGTAGTATGTGGCGAGTTGTCTCTGACGTACTCTCGCAGACAGAATCGATCGCGCAGAGTCCAACAAAGCAGATCTATCACGTCAGCGAACGCAGGACCCAATCGACAGGATCAAAGATAACCGTCCACGAAGTCAATGGCCCACGCAGGTATTTCTGAGGAGCCATTGATGTGGAATCATACTGGGAACGTGGCCAAAACGTATTTGCTGCGCGCCGCAGGCGCCCTTTTGTTTGTTACCAGCCTGGGCGCGATGCCCGGGCCAGGGGTGCAGGCGCAATCACTTACGGTTCAACCGGACGCTGGTTCTTTGTTCGTTCAGAATACGGGGCTGGCATCGGTCTCGACAAAAGAAGCCAGCGAAGTGGAGATCGCCTACGAGAGCCTGCCTGATGCGCCTGGCCAGCCGGCGGAGGATGAGCCGTCCGGCAGGAGCATCAGCGGGACGGTGACGGATGCGAATGGAGCGGTGCTCGCAGGCGCGAAGGTGACGCTCGCGGGGCAGGCGCCAGGGTCGGATCGCGTGTTGATGAGCGATGGCGATGGATATTTCAACTTTGCCGGTGTCGAGCCGGGGAGGTACAGGCTGACGATTACATCCGCTGGCTTCATGGCCTGGGTGTCTCCGGAGATTGTTCTGCACGGGGGCGAGAGCTACGATGTGCCGCGTATCATGCTGCAGGTTGCGGGAGACAACACGAACGTCAACGTGTTCTTTACGCAGCATGATGTGGCTGAGGAGCAGTTGAAGGCGGAGGAGAAACAGCGGGTTCTGGGGGTGTTTCCGAACTTCTGGGTGAGCTATGTGTGGGATGCGGCTCCACTGAGTACGGGACAGAAGTTTCAGCTCGCTTTCAGGAGCTCGGTCGATCCGGTCTCGTTTCTGGGAGCTGCGTTTGGCGCGGGGCTGGAGCAGTGGCGCAACAGCTATCCTGGTTATGGCGAGGGAGCGAAGGGGTACTTTACCCGCATGGGCGCTTCGTATGGGGATGGGTTCAACAGCTCCTTTATTGCAGGTGCGATTCTGCCAACGCTGTTTCATCAGGACCCGCGCTACTTCTATAAGGGGACAGGAACGATTCGGCAGCGTGCGCTGTATGCCATCTCTACGGTGGTGATCTGCAAGGGCGATAATGGGCGCTGGGAGCCGAATTATTCGAATGTGCTGGGGAACTTCGCTTCGGGGGCGCTTTCGAACGCGTATTATCCGGCAGGCAGCCGAGGGGTTCGACTGACGCTGGTGAATGCGACGCTGGGGACGGCTTCGGGGGCGATCGGGGATCTGATTCAGGAGTTTTTGCTGAAGAAGATCTCGAAGGGCGTATCGCAGCCTTAGAAGATATGTCCTGCCGGACGGGCCCACTGCGCGTGGGGCGACCACTTCGTGGTGGGTATACCTTGTCACGCCGGGATGATCTGCTGGGGGCCTCCCGTTGGTCGGCAAATGATAATCCCGACCAACGGGAGGACCGATGCTGTCTGGTTCGACTCGACAACTTAAAAAGGCGTGTGAACGCCCGCTCCACGCGTAGTGGGCCCGTCCGGCAGGACAAATTCTTTAGCAGGTCCTTCGAGCGGAGTTGCCGGAACGCGAATTTTTCCTGCTCCGCATTGTTACAATCTAAGTTCATCTTTATTTGGTCTTTGGTGCGATTTCGCGCCGGTTAAGTGAGTGACATGCTTCGATTTTCAACTGCGGGAGAGAGCCACGGGGAGAGCCTGGTGGCGATGGTAAGCGGGTTGCCTGCGGGCGTTCCGGTAGTGCAGGAGTTTATCGATCGCGAACTGTGGCGGCGGCAGAAGGGATATGGACGCGGTGGCAGGATGCGCATCGAGCGCGATACTGCGCATATTCTGAGCGGCGTGCGGCACGGAAAGACCATAGGTTCGCCGGTGGCGATGGTGCTCGCGAATAACGACTGGAAGAACTGGACGGAGATTCTGCCGGTAGAGGAGGGCGACCCGAGCAAGCATAAAGCGGTGGCTTCGCCGAGGCCGGGACATGCGGACCTGGCGGGGAGTCTGAAGTATGACTTTCCCGATGCGCGGTATGTGCTGGAGCGAGCGAGCGCGCGGGAGAGTGCGGCACGGGTGGCGTCGGGTGCGCTGGCGAAGCTGTTGTTGCGGGCGCTGGGGGTTGAGGTCGCCAGCCATGTGATTCGCGTGGGTAAGGCGGAGCTTTTGCGGCCCGCGACGTGGGAGGAGATTGCGGCGCTGCAGTTGAAGGACGAGGTGCTGCTGAACTGCGTGGATGCGGAGAGCGAGGCGGCGATGAAGGCTGAGGTCGACGCCGTTCTGCGTACCGGCGACACGATTGGCGGGGTATTCGAGGTGGTGGTGCATGGGCTGCCGCCCGGCGTGGGGACACATGCGAACTGGGATGAGAGGATGGATGGATTGCTGGCGCAGGCGGTGATGAGTCTGCAGGCGGTGAAGGCGGTGGAGATTGGGCGCGGAGTGACGGCGGCGGAGTCGCTGGGGTCGGCGGTGCATGACGCGATTGGGTATGAAGGTGAGGGGTTTACGAAGTTCTCGCGGGAACAGAATAATGCGGGCGGGATTGAAGGCGGGATCTCCAATGGCGAGGATGTGGTGGTGCGGGGATATCTGAAGCCGATCTCGACGCTGCGGAGGCCGCTTGGCTCGGTGAGCTTCGAGACGCGGGAGCCGGTGAAGGCTGCGTATGAGCGGAGCGATGTTTGTGTGGTTCCGGCGGCTGGCGTGGCTGGTGGTGGAGAAGTTTGGTGGGGACTCGCTGCGTGAGATGCAGCGAAATTTCAATGGCTATTGCGAGCAGATTCGAGCGTATTAAGTGAGTGAAAAAGTGGCCGGGAAGACGGCAAAGACAGGGAAGATTCATGAGGTGGTGAAGTGGCCGGACCCGGTGCTGGCAAAGCCGGGCGAGGCGGTGACGGTCTTCGACGCGAAGCTGAAGAAGCTGGTGGAGGAGATGTTCGAGTCGATGTATGCGGCCCAGGGGATTGGGCTGGCGGCGCCACAGATCAGCATCTCGCAGCGGATTACTGTGATCGATGTGAGCTTTAAGAAGAATCCGGAGGAGAAGATCGTGCTGATCAATCCGGAGATCATCGAGCGCGAGGGCAAGCAGATTGAGGAAGAGGGCTGCCTGAGCCTGCCGGAGATTCGCGAGAAGGTGTCGCGGGCGGCGTGGGTGAAGGTGCGGGCGCAGGATGTGACGGGCGAGTGGTTCGAGGTGGAAGGCACGGAGCTGCTGGCGAGGGCGATGCAGCATGAGATCGACCATCTGGATGGCGTGTTGTTTATCGATCGGTTGAGCCGGCTGAAGCGGGATCTCGTGATTCGGAAGATCAAGAAGCTGATTAAAGTCGGCGAGTGGTAGCACTTCGTGCTGTTCTCGATTGCTTCGCGGTGTACTGTATTGCTGGTGCGAATGGGTTTGCCTTCCTTTGGGCCTGGCGTTGAAGGTGGGAAGGGGTTGAAGTATGAAGCTGGTATTTTGCGGGACGCCACAGTTTGCGGTGCCGACGCTTGAGGCGGTGATCGCGGCGGGGCATGAGGTTGCGCTGGTGGTGACGCAGCCGGATCGCGCGGCGGGGCGGGGTATGGAGCTGCATAGCTCGCCGGTGAAGCGGATGGCGGTGGAGCGGGGAATTCCGGTGGTGCAGCCGGAGAAGATCAGGAACAATGTGGAGTTGCGGGCGCAACTGGAGTCGATTGCTCCGGATGCGATTCTTGTGGTCGCGTATGGGCGAATTATTCCGCAGTGGATGCTGGAGCTGCCGAAGCATGGGAATATCAATCTGCATGGGTCGCTGCTGCCGAAGTATCGTGGGGCGGCGCCGATTCAGTGGGCGGTGGCGAGCGGCGAGGTGGTGACGGGAGTGACGACGATGCGGCTGGACGCGGGACTCGATACCGGCGATATGCTGCTGGCGCAGGTGGTGCCGATTGGGCAGGAGGAGACCGCCGTCGATGTGTACGGATGTCTGGCGCCGGTTGGCGCGGCGTTGATGGTGGAGACGCTGTGCGGGCTGGAGGCGGGATCGTTGTTTGCGCAGGTGCAGGATCACTCGCTGGCTACGCTGGCTCCGATTCTGACGCGGGAGGATGGGTGGATAGATTTTTCAAGGACCGCGAAGCAGATTCACGATCGGTGGCGGGGGTTTCAGCCATGGCCAGGAGCGCATACGATTTTGCGGGGAAAGAAGCTGATTGTGCATCGGATGCGTGTGGTGGATAAGAGCTCCGGTGGCGAGGCTGGGGTGTTGGTAGTGCAGGGGGATTCGTTGACGGTGGGATGTGGTGAGGGGACTGTGCTTGAGCTGGATGAGGTACAGATGGAAGGTAAAAAACGCATGGGCGCGGCTGAGTTTCTGCGGGGGTATCAGGTGCGGAGCGGGGAGCGGCTGGGGCTATGAACGATAAACCGAAGAGCGGAAAGGCTGCGGTGAGACCAGCGACTGGCAGGCAGGCTGTTGTGCGGAAGAGGCCGGTTTCGGCGGGTCCGACGGCTTCGGCTGAGGAGGCGATGGCGAAGATTTCGCCGGCGCGGCTGGCGGCATTTGAGATTTTGAAGCTGGTAGGTGAAGGGAAGGGACATAGCGATGAGCTGTTGCATTCGGCTCGGATGGAGGCGCTGTCGCCGGAGGATCGGCACCTGACGACGGCGCTGGTGATGGGAGTGCTGCGGTGGCAGATTGCGCTGGATGCGCGGGTGCGCTCGTATCTGCAGCGGCCGGAGCAGAGGTTGGCGGAGCCTGTGGCGATTGCGTTGAGGATAGGGGCGTTTCAGTTGCTGCATCTGGATCGGATTCCGGCTCATGCGGCGCTGAGCGAGAGTGTGGAGCTTTGCCGCGCGGCGGGTGAGCCTCATGCGACGGGGATGGTGAACGCGGTGCTGCGGAAGCTGGCCGCGGCGCAGAAGCCGGGGACGCGAATCCATGAATCGGTGGCGGCGTTTGCGGAGCGGCTGGGGCATCCGCAGTGGCTGGTGGCGCGGTGGGTGGCGGCGTATGGGCGGGATGCGGCGCTGAAGATCTGCGAGGCGGATCAGAAGGAGACTGCGGAGGGCGGGATGTTCGCCGAGAGTGGCGGGGATATGCCGCAGATGGATGATGGTTCGCGGCTGGTGGCGGAGCTTGCTGCGGTGGCGATGCCGCAGGCGGGGCGGGTGTGGGATTGCTGTGCGGCGCCGGGGGGAAAGACGCTGATTCTGGCGCGTCGGCTGGGGGCGGCGGAGATGGTGGCGACGGATGTGAGTGCGAAGCGGCTGGCGCAGACGGAGGCCAGGCTGAAGCGGTATTCGTATGCGGAGCGGGTGCTGTGCGGGGTGGCGGATGCTATTGATGCGAAAGGGGTTGAAGGGACCTTCGATCTGATTTTGTGCGATGTGCCGTGCTCGGGGACGGGGACGCTGGCGGGGAATCCGGAGATTCGGCATCGGTTGAAGGTAGAGGAGTTAGGGCGGCAGGCGGAGCGGCAGCGGGGGATTCTGAAGGGGGCGCTGAAGAGGCTGGCGCGGGGGGGAAGGCTGGTGTATTCGACGTGCTCGCTGGAGCCGGAGGAGTGCGAGCGGGTGGTGGAGGATGTTGCGGGAAAGGCAGGAGTGACGCGGGTTCCGGTGGATGGGCTGGTGGAGGAGCTGGCGGAGCAGGGGGTTCTGCTGACGGGGGTGGAGCTGGGGTCGGCGGTGCGGGACGGGGCGCTCAGGACGCTGCCGGGGGTGCATGGGTGCGATGGTTTTTTTGCGGTGGTTCTGGAAAAGAGCTAAGGGATTTTTTTGCGCGGGGAAAAGGGCGTTTTTGCAGGGGGATTTGCGGAAAATACGCGTTTGGACGTGGTGTTTTTGTGGTGAAGTTGTGGTGAAATGCGTGGTAATTGTGGTTCGTTAGTGGGTGGTTTTTGGTGGGCTGAAAATGTGCCAGAATTTGGCACATTTTTTTAGATATTTTTCTAATGCGAATTGCTTCGCAGCTTGTCCTGCCGGACGGGCCCACTACGCGTGGGGCGACCACTTCGTGGTGGGTATGTCTTGTCTTACGGGGGTGAGCTGCATGGGGCCTCGCGTTGCTCGGCGGATGCATGATCCCGACCAACGGGAGGACCGATGCTTTCTGGTTTGCCCAAGACAACTTAAAACGGCGTGTGAACGCCCGCGCTCCGCGCAGGAGGCCCGTCCGGCAGGACAGTCTTTAGTCGGTGAGGGTGATGTGGACGGCGTCGCCCTTTACGACACGGTGGCCGACAGCCGGCGTCTGGGCGATGATGGTGCCGGTGTGGGCGACAGGCTCGGCGGTGGGTGGCGGCGTGGTTGCCGCAGGTGGATTTGCAGGCGTGGTCGGCGCGGAGAGGTTGAGGTCTTCCATGCTGGCGATGTGGAGGCCGATGGCGGCGACCCGCGCTGAGGCGGTGGCCAGAGAGAGGCCCGCGAGAGAGGGCATGACGTACGCGGTCGGCGCGGCGGACTCCGCGGGGTCGCTGAGGAGAATACTGACGCGGGGGCGGTCGACGCCGGCGGCGTTGGGGTTGGGGGTCTGGGCGATGACGACGCCGGATGCGCCAGGGGAGGGGGTGTGGGCGATGACGCCGGGTTCGAGCGCGACGCGGCGGATGTTGATGGTGGCGGTGCGCTCGCTCTGGCCGAGGAGGCTGGGGATGGCGACCTGCTGGATGCCGAGGCTTTCGGTGACGCGGACGGCCCACTCGCGGCGGACGGTGGCGCCGGGGGCGGGGGACTGGGCAAGGACGCGGCCAGGAGGCACGTTCGCGGAGTAGAAACGGTTTTCGAGGTTGAGGCTGAGGCCGAGGCTGCTGGTCTTCTGGCTGGCTTCGAAGAGGGTGAGGCCGGTGAGGGTGGGGACTTTGACCTCGCGGCCGTGGATGGCGAGGCGCATGGTGAGGAAGGCGGAGACGAGAGCCACGATGAGCATGGCCAGCGCGCCGAGGACGATGTTGAAGAAGCGGTCGACGCTGCGGGGAATCTTCACCTTCATGGTTATCTCAGGATATATGCATGGGGGATGGTTTACTTTCCCACCCATCGCAAAAAGCGCGATGGATGGGGTACCCTGCTAACTTCCTGTTTGCCGACGATCCGGAAGTTAAGTGACGAGAAGAGCTTTTATCGTTACTGATCTGTAACTAAGTCAAGCTGATAACCTGATCTGAATTTAGAGGCTGTCACCGATGAACGATCAGGAACCTATTTATGATGTCGCCATCTCTTTCCTATACCAAGACCTTGCTTTGGCTCAGGCTCTCTATGACGAACTCGGCAAGGGACTAGAGGTCTTCTTCTTCCCACGCAATCAAGAAGAGCTTGCAGGCAGCGATGGGTTGGAGTCCATGCGAGAGCCCTTTCGTAGCCAGTCCCGCCTCAATGTCGTACTCTATCGCCCGAAATGGGGCAATACACCGTGGACTGGCGTCGAGGAGGTTGCCGTCAAAGAGAGTTGTTTAGCGACTTCGTACAAAAGCATCTTCTTTTTCGTGATCGAACCAACTTCCGAAATCCCCATTTGGCTGCCTGAAACTCATGTGCGATTCAATTTCGCGGATTTCACACTGGAACAGGCGGTCGGAGCAATCAAAGCGCGAGTTCAAGAGCGAGGCGGTC
>Ga0302310_10003764_pt1 | contig 11660 bp, 12 predicted proteins | sample III_Palsa_N1_2_FD_200451 | JGI IMG/M metagenome (GOLD analysis project Ga0302310, IMG submission 200451) | Peat permafrost microbial communities from Stordalen Mire near Abisko, Sweden - III_Palsa_N1_2 | ecosystem: Environmental > Terrestrial > Soil > Palsa > Peat permafrost | place: Sweden... | reverse complement strand
CTTGCCCGCGCCATTCTCACCGACGATCGCATGGATCTCTCCAGCTTTGACCGTCAGATTGACGTTATCGAGTGCTTTGACACCCGGAAACGTCTTGGTGATGCTGCGCATGGACAGGATGGTCTCGTCCGCCACGCTGTCTCCTGAATTTGTGATGTTTTGCAGGGTCCGCTAGCCGGAGCGCGCGTGGCGTCTCCGGCGACAGACTTGACTTCGATATTGCCTTACTTGACCTGCGCTTCCGTGTAGTAGCCGCTGTCAATCAGGATCGGCTTCCAGTTGGAGCCATCCACCAGTACCGGGTTGAGCAGATACGACGGAACAACCTTCACGCCGTTGTTGTAGGTCTTGGTGTCGGTCACCTCCGGCTGCTTGCCTTGTGCCATTGCGTCGATCATCGCAACCGTCACCTTGGCGAGCTGACGCGTGTCCTTGAACACGGTCGAGTACTGCTCGTTGTGCAGGATGGACTTGACCGACGGAATCTCGGCGTCCTGGCCGCTGACGATCGGGCACGGCTGCTGAGCCGTGCAATAACCCACACCCTTGACCGACGACAGAATGCCAATGCTCAGACCGTCATACGGGCTCAGCACGGCGTCGAGCTTGGCATTGCCGTAGTAAGCCGACAGCAGATTGTCCATACGGGCCTGAGCGACGGCGCCATCCCAGCGCAGCGTACCGACCTTGTTCATGCCAAACTGCTTGCTGCGCACCACCAGCTTGCCGCTCTTGATATACGGATCCAGCACGCTCATCGCGCCGTTATAGAAGAAAAAGGCGTTGTTGTCGTCAGGCGAACCACCGAACAGTTCGATATTGAACGGGCCTTTACCCTGTTTCAGACCGAGCTTGTCAACAATGGACTGCGCCTGCAGCACACCGACCTTGTAGTTATCAAACGTCGCGTAGTAATCGACATCGGCCGTGCCCTTGATCAGGCGATCGTATGCAATAACCTTGATGCCGGCATCGTGCGCCTTTTTGAGCACATCCGTCAGCGTCGTCCCATCGATTGCAGCGATCACCAGCACCTTCGGCTTCTTGGTGACCATGTTCTCGATCTGCGCGAGCTGATTCGGAATGTCATCGTCGCCATACTGGAGATCGGTGGTGTAACCGTCCGCCTGCAGATCCTTGACCATGTTATTGCCATCGGCAATCCAGCGCGCCGACGACTTGGTCGGCATGGACACGGCAACCAGCCCCTTGCTGTCGGCATGCGCGACACCGATCATTGGCAGCGCCATGACCGCAATCAGGGTTTTCAAGAACAGACGTTTCATTGGTATGTCTCCTTCGTTGTATGAATGAGTGCCGCTCTGGCCGCGGTCCAGGCGAGCGTATTGTTAAAGCACCGCGGTTTGATCTTGACTAGTCCGTGTCAGGCCCGCATGCAGGTGGTGTCGATGATGGAACGGAACTCGGCCTTATCAAGCCCCGGCTCGCGCGCACTCAAGCGTGCACCCGTCTTCGGTACAAATTCATCATGCACGGAAGACCCAGGCGCCATTGGGAAAACGCACTCGCGGCGGCCCGAACGGCCTTGCAGGCTTGCGCCCGGCCACCGTGCGCCTATCTGGCGGCCACTTCACGCGCGTCGGGGGGATGGTTGCGATAGCCCCTTGTGACGCCGCTGACCCGGCGCCCATTGATGTAATTCGTGTCTCCCGCTCCGGTCTCGCTCGTTTTGATTTTTGCCCTCAGGTGGGTTGGGAGCAAGTCTACGTCCGGCGTCAGCATGCGTCCAATATAAAAAAACCCTAGCATCGATACCAATTTCGGTATCGTCCATTGCGCCTTCTACGCCCGCTGCATTGAAATCGGCTAGCTGATTGCAGGGCTAGGCGGTGGGATCGTGTTTGGCCGGATCCAACTAAAGACCCGTTCGGCAACGGATCACCGCACCCGCTCAAGAATGACTTCCCAAGCTGCCTTGGGTTTCTGATATTTGTCAGTCGTCATATGCTCCAGCGCGATCGTGTTCCAGCCTTGCGCAAAGAGTCGACGCACCGCGCTTTCGTCAAAGAATCGCTTTGGCTGTCCGTTCACCAGAAAATAGTTCGGTTCGATTTCCTCGCATCCATACGCGCCAAAATTTCTATCTTCGGTAGAGTTCAAACGGCATAGCAGTACGCCACCCAATCGTAGCGCCAATCGCACACGATCCACGATCGACACCGTTTCTTCCCAAGCGAAGTAGTGAAGCGACAGACTCGCCAACGCAACGCCCAGGTCCGTGGCATCTTCGGGAAGCGGATCACGAACATCTCGTCGTTCGATGCTCGCAGAGGGCACTCTGATCCTCGCCGACGCGACCGAGGCGCGTGACAGGTCAAAGCCGATCACGCGTAGACCGGCTTTCGCCAGGGTTGCGGTGTCGTCGCCGTAGCCACAGCCAATCTCAAGTACAGGCCGTTCGCCAGCGCGCGCGTTTATCAATGTCATCCATCTGTCTAGCCAAGGGTCGGGGAACATGGCGAACATATCCTGAAGGTTGTTTTTGAAACGATTTCCGCTGCTTGTTTAAGGTCAGCACCGTGATCGATGCCGACCTTCTCAGACCGATCCAATTCGGTCGGTCGAATTTCTACAAACCGGCCATTCGTTCGTGGCGCGCAGGAGGTTGCTGTCCCAGCGAGAACGAACCGAAGCGACAAATGGCAGTTCTTATCCCGATCGGAGATCCCACAACACATCGAGTACGTGTTGCGTGGAAAGTTCGATGTACCCCGCACGATGTGCAACGCCAAGCCGGCGCCACAACGCAGGGCGCAGCGCACGCATGACAATGCGCCGGTCGGGCAATGGCGTATTGGCCTCATGGGGCAACAGCGCTGCGCCATAACCTGCCGCGACCAGGCTCTTGATTGCGTCGTTGTAGTTGAGCTGAATGCGCGGCGCAGGGTGGTGACCGCCGGTCGCGAACCACTCGGCAGTCAGACGCGAGAGACGCGTGGTGGTGTCATTAAGAATGAGAGGCTGAGCTGCGAGCCACTCAGGCGTGATGCGAGCCGGACATGGCCAATGTGCCGGCATGAAGGCCATGACGGGGTCGCGACGCCAGGGCTTTATCGTGAGTCCAGCCACCGGGGACTGAGGCAGGGCGACCAGCCCAACATCCAGCGTTCCATCGGCCAGTCGGGACAGCGTTTCATGCGACGTGAGTACCGCAATCTGAATGTCGATAGCGGGATGCTGTTGGCGCAGTACGTCGAGCGCTTGCGGCAGCAGGTGCGCAATAGCGCCGGTCGATGCTCCGAGCCGAACGCGTCCGGCGAGGCCTTGCACCTGGCGGTGAACATCATCCAACGCCTGTTCCGCGTCGGCCAGCAGTCGGCGCGCGCGCTCGACCAATAGCTCGCCTATCGCCGACGGCCGAACATGTCCGCGCTTGCGTGACAGGAGCGGAGCTCCAATGCGGTCTTCCAGTTCGGCGATGTGGAGGCTGACCGTTGGCGGAGCCAGGTGCAGCGCACGGGCCGCATCAGCGAATGAACCACGGTCGGCAATGGCGACCAACGTGCGCAAGCGGTCTAGGCTGATCTCTCGCATGTCGACGTCCAAATTCAGAAAAACTGAATGTTAGCGTTGTGAAATTCAACTTTCGCTATTCTAGCGGTGCGCGGAAGATAGGGCTCGTTCTACTTGTTATGACCCAGTCACCGGAGTATTGCGCGCATGAGCTCTCCCCTTGTTTTTATCGACGGCGACCAAGGCACCACCGGATTGCAAATCCACGAACGGCTGCGAGACCGGACCGACCTGAGCGTGTTCACGCTTCCCGCTTCGGAACGTAAGGATCTGCAGCGTCGCGCCGAAGCGATCAACGCTTGCGACATCGCCATCCTCTGTCTGCCCGACGCCGCCGCGCGTGAGTCGGTGGACGCTATCGTCAATCCTGCCGTGAGAGTAATCGACGCAAGTTCCGCCCACCGCACGCAACCGGGCTGGATATACGGCTTTCCCGAGATGGATCCGGGGCAGGCGGAACGCATTGCGAATGCGCATCGGGTCACCAATCCCGGTTGCTATCCGACCGGCGCAGTCGGCTTGTTGCGTCCCCTGCTGCGAGCCGGGCTGATACCAGGCAGTTATCCGGTCAGCATTCACGCGGTGTCCGGCTACTCCGGACGCGGACGTGCCGGCGTGGAAGAACATGAGCGACAGGGCACCGTCAACGTGTCTGCCTACCAGGTATATGGTTTGGAACTCGCGCATAAGCACACCCCGGAGATCCAGCAGCACGCCGGGCTCGCGCAGCGTCCCATCTTCGTCCCTGCGTATGGTGCTTTCCGCCAGGGCATCGTGCTGACGGTGCCCTTGGCGTTGCGGCTGCTGGCGCCCGGCGTGGATGGCGCCGCGTTACACGCATGCCTCGCGCGGCACTATGCCGAAGCGACTCATGTGCACGTCTTGCCGCTGCAGGAATCGTGCGCGTTAAAGCACCTCGATCCGCAAGTGCTGAACGGCACGAACGACATGCGCTTGAGCGTATTTCCCAACATGGAACACGGGCACGTGCTGCTATCCGCGGTTTTCGATAATCTCGGAAAAGGCGCATCTGGCGCTGCGGTTCAGAACCTGAACCTGATGCTCACGCAGCAATAGCGGCCAATGGATTGAGCTGATGTTCGGCTGCACCCCTATGCCAGCGATTGTTGCCAAACTGACCCGTACGTGCCCGATAGCAGTCAGTTGAGCGGGATCCAGGTATCAGTCGACCATCTGCGCAAGCTGCGCTCCTATCATCCTATCGGTCTCCCCGGTCTCACTCGGCGGCGTCTTTCAACTGCGGCAGAGCTGAGGTATCGCCGGGAGTCAGCAGGCCGACCTGGGCGTAGACACGGAGCTTTTCGCGTGTGTCGTTGATGTCCAGATTGCGCATGGTCAGCTGCCCGATCCGGTCGCGTGGGGAGAACGTCGACGCCACTTTTTCCATCGACAGCCGCTCCGGCTGATAGGTCAGGTTCGGCGACTTCGTGCTCATGATTGAATAGTCATTGCCGCGCCGAAGTTCGATAGTCACTTCGCCAGTGATTGCACGGGCCACCCAGCGCTGCGCGGTTTCGCGGAGCATGATTGCCTGCGGATCGAACCAGCGGCCCTGGTACAGCAGGCGTCCGAGACGGCGGCCGCTTTCACGGTACTGCTCGATCGTGTCCTCGTTGTGGGTGCCCGTCACCAGCCGCTCGTACGCAATGTGCAGCAGCGCCAGCCCCGGCGCCTCATAGATCCCGCGGCTCTTCGCCTCGATGATCCGGTTCTCGATCTGATCGCTCATTCCGAGTCCGTGGCGTCCGCCGATACGGTTTGCCTCCAGCATCAGTTCGACCGCATCTGGAAACTCCACGCCGTTCAGTGCGGTCGGCCTTCCTTCTTCGAAACGGACCGTGACCTGTTCGCGGGCGATCTGCACGTCGTCGCGCCAGAACGCCACGCCCATAATCGGGTTGACGATCTGCATGCCACTTTCGAGGCTTTCGAGGTCCTTGGCTTCGTGCGTCGCACCCAGCAGGTTGGAGTCGGTCGAGTAAGCCTTCTCTGCCGACATCTTGTAGTCGAATCCGGCCTTGCGCATGAATTCGGACATCTCGGCGCGCCCACCCAGTTCGTCGATGAACGCCTGATCCAGCCACGGCTTGTAGATCTTGAGGTCCGGGTTCACCAAGAGGCCATAACGATAAAACCGCTCGATGTCGTTGCCTTTATACGTGCTGCCGTCGCCCCAGATATTGACGCCATCCTGCTTCATCGCGGCGACGAGCATGGTTCCCGTCACGGCGCGGCCGATCGGCGTCGTATTGAAATAGGTCACGCCAGCGGTCGAAATATGGAACGCGCCAGACTGCAAAGCCGCAATGCCCTCGGCGACGAGCTGCGCCCGGCAGTCGATCAACCGCGCGCCTTCTGCGCCGTACTGTGTCGCTCGACGGGGAATCTCATCGTAATCCTCCTCGTCGGGCTGGCCCAGGTTGGCGGTGTACGCGAACGGTACGGCACCTTTGAGGCGCATCCAATGCAGCGCGGCGCTGGTATCGAGGCCGCCGGAGAACGCGATTCCGACGCGCTGCTGGACGGGAAGGCTTTCGAGAATAGTGGTCATGGTGGAATCGTCTGGTTAAGGGGTGGCGTATGAGCTGTGAGAGGCGGAGCTGCGCCGCCGAGTCGAGGGCGCCTTGGCGTTGCTTGATCGTTTCGACCCGGAAGTCGAAAATTCAAACAGCGATTTTCAACGATTTGGACGTCGTTGTCGAATGACCACTGACCAAATGGGTGCCAAAATCAAACCTTTCCCGCCGCCTCAAAAATTTCCCGGACCCATTGCGCAAAAACGCGAACTCTCGCCGATAACTGCCTGTTCTGCGGATACAAAACCGAAACCGGCATAGCGGGCGGCGGAAAGTCCTCAAGCACGACCTTCAGCGTCCCCGCTGATAATTCCCCCGTCACCCGATACCGCGGCACCTGCACCAGCCCTAATCCCGCCACCGCTGACCCCGTATATAAATCCGCGCCAGTGACCGATACCACCGCGGCAAGCTGAATTTCGATCACGCGGCCATCGACGGTAAATTCCATCGGCAAGACGCGCCCCGATCCGCTCGATAGATAGTTCACCGCCCGGTGCGCACCCAGCGCCTCGAGCGTCTCGGGCTCCCCGAACTGCTCCAGATAGGCGGGACTCGCTGCCGTCACCTGCTCCATCAGCGCGACGCGGCGTCCGACCATCGACGAATCCTGGATCGTCCCGGCCCGAAGCACGCAGTCGATCCCCTCGCGCACCAGATCCACCAGCCGGTCGTCCTCGCCAATCTGCAATTCGATCTCCGGATATTGCGCGATGAACTCAGGCAGCGCCGGCACCACGAAATGCCGGGCAAGCGTTCCCTGCAAATTCACACGCAGCAGACCCTTCGGCGCGACATTGCGGAACGATCCCTCCGCTTCCTCCATGTCCGCGACCAGCCGCACGCAGCGCCGGTAGAACGCCTCGCCGTCATGCGTAAGCCGCACCGTGCGGGTGGTGCGCTCAAGCAGCCGCGTCCCGAGCCTTTCCTCCATACGCTTGAGCAGGTTGGTGACCGTGGCGCGCGGTATCTGCAGGTCGTCGGCAGCCTGCGTGAAGCTGCTCCGCTCGGCGATACGAATAAACACCTGCATTTCCTGAAACCGGTCCATGGGCGACTCGCGAGCGCTGATTGTTAAAGTAAATGGAACGATATTAACAAATCAAGCGTAATTATCAATCGATGTGAATGATCAATACTTCATTCCACGCACTCACCACTCACACGGAGCGAATCATGAACACAGTCAAGAACAGTCAGGTAGCCATTGTCACGGGCGCATCGCGCGGTATCGGCGCAGCAGTGGCGCGGCGTCTCGCCAACGACGGTTTTGCGGTAGCCATCAACTACGCATCGAGTTCGAAGGAAGCCGATGCGCTCGTCGCGGAACTCGCCGCCCAGGGCACGACAGCGATCGCGATCAAGGCCGATGTATCGAACGCCGACGAAGTCCGCGCCATGTTCGGCGCGACCGAACAGCAACTGGGCAAGATCGACGTGCTGGTGAACAACGCAGGCGTGCTGAAGACGGTTCCGCTCGCCGATACCTCAGACGCGCTCTACGACCAGACCTTCGGCATCAACGTTCGCGGCACCTTCAACACGCTGCGCGAAGCGGCGGCGCGGATGAACGACGGTGGCCGCATCATTAATTTCTCGAGCACGACGCTCGCCCTGAACATGCCCGGCTACGCTATCTACAACGCGACGAAAGCGGCCGTTGAAGCGTTCACGCACGTGTTCGCGAAGGAACTGCGCGGCCGCAACATCACGGTGAATGCGGTTGCGCCTGGTCCGATCGCAACCTCGCTTTTCCTCGATGGCAAGACGGACGAACAGATCCAGACCTTCGCCAAGATGCCGCCGCTGCAACGCCTCGGCCAACCTGAAGATATCGCCTCGGTCGTGTCGTTCCTCGCCGGTTCGGATGCCGGCTGGGTCAACGGCCAGATCCTGCGCGCCAATGGCGGTCTCGCTTGAGACTTCTTATGCTGAGCGCTGCGTGCGCTCAGCAGGGTTACGCGCAGCAGGAGGGCAAGACCATGAAAGCGTCGACGACGTATTTGTATCTGCTCAGGAAGACGCCGTTTTTTGCGGGGCTTGATACGGAACAGTTGCGCTGGACCATCGGACACTCGCGAGAGTGGGAAGCGCAGGCGGGCACGGTGGTCGCGAGTTGTTCGGCGGCGGACAAGAGCGATGACTTCTGGATCCTGCTCGATGGCCGCTGGCAAGTGGAGCATGACGGCCACACCGACCCGGCAGGTCATGCCGATGCGGGCAAGTGGTTCAGCGCATCGGAGACCTCGGGGAACTGCCGGTTGGTCACGACTGAGCACAGCTACGTGATGAAAATCACCCGCGCCGATATGAACGACATGCTGAACCGTGGATTTGCTTTTGAGCCGCACTTGGCGCAAGGGCGTGGTTATCCCTCGAAGACGTTTGCGGCGCTGCCGGCGGGAGGTTGATCGAGCTTTGTGCGTTTGAGCGCGACGTATGCTGGAAGCACCGGGAAGCGGCAGTACGCGACTTCTGCCACATGGGGTGACGAAACGCTTATTTGCCGTCGGGCATTTTGTTTTTTAAACCTAGCTGATACCGAAGAATCTTTGGCCCTCGCGGATGCCCCCAAGGGCGAGGCTATTACGCGTGCGAAGCGCGTGCCAATACTTCGTCCGCCCACTGGCTGATGCTTTTACCAGCTGCTGCGGCTGCTATGCCCACGGCAGCATGGACTTCCGGTCTAATCCGCAACATGAGTTTGCCCGATGCCGGTTTTTGCGGATCGCGGCTTGTCTTGGCGCAATCCTCAAGATAGTGATCGACTGCCTCATGAAACCCGGTGGTCAACTCAAGCACCGTCTCACCGTGGAAGCTGATGTGCTCCGATACACCGAGCACATGTCCCACGAAAATGTTGTCGCGCGGATCGAACTCGACTCGCGCAAGATACCCCTTATAGCTCATTGCGTTTATCACGGCTTCACCTCCAATTCGATAAACCACTCTCGCACTTCTTCCACCTGATACCTCTTTGCATCTTTGCCTGGATGCGGCCGATGCAGATATCGGCGGCGATCGTTCAGCTCGAATGCGACTGGTGAGCCAGAGCCCTCCCGTACCTCACCGCCAAGCGCGATGACCAGTGATTCAATTTCCGCGAAAACAATACCGCCGTTCGTGGGTTTTCTGAATATCGCTTCGAGCGTCTTCCTATGCTTGGCTTTCATTATTGGATGATATCACAAATTGATATCACTTCGAGGGGCAGATTTTGATGAAAGGAGCAAGCCAGGCTCGCACGAGTACCCTGTGAGCGATAACAGTGCGGTGCCAGGAACACCGACGCAAACCCCCTAAACCCGAAACACCGCCACCGCGACATCCAGCTTCTCAGCTTGCTGCTCAAGCGACGCCGCAGCCGCAGCCGCTTCCTCCACCAGCGCCGCATTCTGCTGCGTCACCTCGTCCATTTGCGCGACCGCGCGGTTGATCTGTTCGATACCGCCGGTCTGCTCATTCGATGCCGCGCTGATCTCGCCAATGATGTCCGACACCCGCTTCACCGCCGCGACCACTTCGCTCATGGTCTGGCCCGCTTGTCCCGCCAGCACGTTGCCGGCCTGCACCTTGCCCGCCGATGCATTGATCAACTCCTTGATCTCTTTCGCGGCCCCGGCGCTGCGTTGCGCAAGGTTGCGCACTTCGCCCGCGACCACCGCAAAACCCCGCCCTTGTTCACCCGCACGCGCGGCTTCCACCGCCGCGTTCAGCGCAAGAATATTCGTCTGGAACGCAATCCCCTCGATCACGCCAATGATGTCCGCGATCCGCGTGGAACTCGTCGCGATGTCGTCCATCGTATGAACGACCTTGCCGACGACAGTGCCGCCACGCACGGCTGTTGCCGATGCATCGACGGCCAGCTCGCTCGCTTGCCGCGCGTTGTCGGCGTTCTGGCGGACGGTGGCCGTCAACTGCTCCATGCTCGACGCTGTTTGCTGCAACGACGCCGCCTGTTCTTCCGTGCGTTGCGACAAATCGATGTTACCCGCCGCAATCTCGCGCGCACCATGCGAGATCGCGCCAGTGCCGCCGCGGACCTGTTGCACCGTCCCCACCAGCCCCTGCTGCATCTTGCCGAGCGCGGCAAACAAGCGGCCCATTTCGTTGTCGCGCGAGGAATCGATACTCGCCGTCAGATCGCCCGCGGCAATCTGTTCGAAGTGGTGAATCGCCGACTCGATCGGCTTCATCACCGCCGCACCCAACGCGGCCCGCGCGATGAACCCTAGCACTAGCGCCAACGCGGCAACAATCACGGCCGCCGTCGCCATCGTATGGAATTGAGCCTGTGCCTGCGCAAAGCGGTCTTGCTGATGCGCGACCTGGAACGCTTCCAGCGCGGACATCGCGTGATCGTAGGTGGCGTATAAACCGTCCGCCGTCTGAACCTGGAGCGTGCGGAACGTCGTGAAGTCGTTCTGCGCGAGGGCATCGAATTCAAGGTTGAGCGCTTTCGCGATCAATGCATCGCGGGCGGCTTTCGCGGCTTGCACGAGCGGCTCCTCCTGCGGGTCGCGCGGTTTGGCGAGGTACGCATCGAACTCGGCATCGCTCGCTTTCAGCGTCTTGCGCGCGTTGGGCAGCAGGTCGTCCCCAGCTTTGCCGAGCATGAACAACGTCTCGAAGCTGCCGAGCGCAAGGCGTACTTGCAGCAGCCGTTGCGAGCTCGTCTTGAGGTGCGTGATGGCGACGGTATCGGTGGCGACCATCTGCTCCAGCGCCTGGTTGCTCTGGCGCAGGCACAAAGCGGCTGCAAGCAGCACCGCCACGAGCGCGAGCGTATAACCGGCGATGGTAATCGTGAGGCCGCGGCGAATCGTAAAGTTCTTGAGCATGGTCTTGATCGCGGGCGAACACCGCACGCGTGGTTATCCTTGGTTGGTCTTTGGCCGATGTCGTTTAGTTTTCTTTAATAAACGACGGACGATGCCGGCCGCGGCTCTGGCGAGTCAAGCTGATCGCCGGAACGGGCAGGCTAGTCGATAAGGCTCGTTACGCGATTCTCATGCACGCCGCGTGATAGCGACATCGGGAAATGTGCGCCTTCAGATTCTGCGTGTTCGTGCCGATAAGCGGGGGATGCTGCGCGCAACGCGCGCGGCGTAGACATTGACACGATCCTGCTCAGCTCACCCGTGTCGCGAACGCGTAACCGTTCTTGCCGTTGCGCTTCACCTGGTACATGGTTTCGTCGGCGGCGGCGACGAGCTGATGGTAGTCCCTGACGGGATGTGGAAAGCTCGCTATGCCGATACTGGCGCGGACAAATCCAATGCCCATTTGCTCGTCCGTCTGGAGTACGCAGTCGATCAGGCGCTGTGCAATCGCTTCTAATTCGGCGTTAGTCGAAAACTCGCGGACCAGTACAACGAACTCGTCGCCGCCAAAGCGGGCGACTACATCGACCAGACGCACGGTCTTGCGAAAGCGCTTTGAAACGGCAATCAGGAATTCATCACCGACGTCATGGCCGAGCGAGTCGTTGACCTGTTTGAACCCGTCAAGGTCGATGTAAATCAC
>Ga0302310_10003763_pt1 | contig 11663 bp, 9 predicted proteins | sample III_Palsa_N1_2_FD_200451 | JGI IMG/M metagenome (GOLD analysis project Ga0302310, IMG submission 200451) | Peat permafrost microbial communities from Stordalen Mire near Abisko, Sweden - III_Palsa_N1_2 | ecosystem: Environmental > Terrestrial > Soil > Palsa > Peat permafrost | place: Sweden... | reverse complement strand
CCGGGCGGTCTCTACACCGAGGCCCGCCGAAACACCGGTGACAAGAATTCGCTTGCCGTGAAGATCGACGCCTGCAAGCACGTCGTCTGTCGTCGAAGTTGCTCCAAATTTCTCAGCCATTTCCGCTTCTCCATCACAATAGCGTTGACGCCATTCCCCGTCCGGGATAAAACGGAGACTCTCTCCGCTTTTCTCAGTATATCAACCGGAGAAATTCTCCGCTTGCAAGGATTCAAGCTGCAGTGAATCACTCGACGCCAAAAGAACGAAAACCCCGGGCCGACGCGCTACGCAATCGCGAGCGCATCCTCGAAGAAGCAAAAACGGCGTTTACGCACGCAGGAAGCGACGTCAGTCTCGATGACGTGGCGCGCCAGGCAGGCGTCGGCGTAGGCACGGTCTATCGGCACTTCCCTACTCGCGAGGCGCTGCTGGAGAGTGTCTACCGGGCCGAGGTGGGCAAGCTTGCGGAGGAAGCGCGAACGCTGACCGATTCCTTGCCCCCGTTGGATGCGTTGCGGTCGTGGATGATGCTCTTCGTCGACTACATCGCCACCAAGAAGATCATCGCGCCTGCCTTGAACTCAATGGTCGGAGGGCCGACCAAGCTGTTCGAATCGTCCGGGGCCCAGATCAAGGACGCGATCCAGTCGCTTGTGACGCGCGCTGTGGACAGCGGCGACATCCGCGCTGACCTCGTGCCGCTGGATCTCCTTCGCGCGCTCGTAGGCGTTTCCAATGTCGCGTCTGCTCCCGACTGGCAGCAAAGCGCAAAGAGGCTGGTCGACATACTTCTGCTCGGATCGCGGCCGCCAGGATAGTTTTTTGTAGCCTGCCTCTGGCGCCGGTACAGAAATCGTCACAATAGCGGCCCACAATAGCGCACCCCATCCCTCCGAATCGACATCAGATGAACAGATCAATGGCCGCGGCCTTGCTTATGACAGTTTGCTCCATCGCACACGCGAGTCCGGCGTCCGATATCAACAATGGGTTTCTCACGGGCAAATCCTTTCAAAGCGGAAGCCAATCCATGCGTACCGCTTACGTCATAGGCGTGCTCGACGGTTTCTCGTACGCTCCTGTCTTCGGTGCGCCAGACGCCAAGATCGAGAAACTCCGGCAGTGCATTGGAACGATGCATGCCGATGCGCGACAAGTAGGCACCATTGTCGATAAGTACCTTGAAACAAATCCCGATTCGTTGACTCTGCAGATGCAGCCGATCGTCCTGCGCGCAATGCGACAGGCTTGCGCGACTCGTGGCATGACGGTCGACTAAAAGGTGTTCGGGCAGTGAGTGGACGCCGATCAGTCTGTGAATACGTACTGACCGGCCACTTTCCTGGCGCCTATAAAGGCGAAATCCGGGAATAACCGCTGGCGGACAAACCATACGTACGCGACGAGCCCAATGCCGATTGCCAGACCCACTGCAGCAGGGACGGGATTGTCCGTGAATCCCTCCAGTTGCCGCGGCAATTGGCTTAGCGAGAGAAGGATAAACACGCTGTACATGCTGGCTTTGTTTTTCGAAAATCCCCACACAAACAGCGTGCCGAACAACATTCCTATTATCGCAACTACCAGCCCCACGATGACCGACAAACTAGTGGCGACATAGAGGCCTGCAAGACCGGCAAGCAACACCTGGATGCAGGCAATAGCAATCACGATTCCACGGTGGATCTTGTTGTCTGCGCAGCGCCGCAGATCGACATGCGATGCGATGAAGTACGCGAGAACCCGATCTTTAACGCCGTTCCCCGATAACTCAGCAAAGACTTGCTGCTTCTTTTCGCCGGTGGAAAGCAGCTCGCTTATCTTCGCCTGCGCTTCCTTTTTGTTCATATCTAGAGCCCCTGGTGTCGTTTTCATTCGTACTAGATTGATGATTCCCCGCTGCGATACTTTAGCATTCAGAAGCGGTGATTGACACGTGTTAAGGATTACGAGGTAATGCGTTTTGAATGTTTGCGTCCAGGCGACCTTAAGACCCGAGTGCACGCGATCGCCAACTCGTGATTATTCGCTATAGAGGTTAAAAACCGAGACGACTTGTACCAGTTCGTGAGACTGACTGCGCAGGATGCTGCGCCGCGACGGACTTTCTTCCACCAAGCCGTTGCTGAAACTGATGTAGGGGGATCCTGATGCGGTGGTCTTTGTAGACGGTGTCTATATCCGCGATGCATGCATTGACGGCGTTCGGAAAATCTCCGCCATGGTCAGAGTACGGCCGATGCACAGCCTCGCATGGCGCCTCGCCGCAAAGCATAGCAAAGATATTGGGTTGCGCGATACAAGATTCTTCTTCGAACTTACCCTGATTTAAGAGCGTGCTGCGTAGTGGCATTGTTGATTCTGTTATGCCGTTAGCGAAAAGTTGACGTTACGGACTCCTGTCACGTAGCGCGAATACTTCACAACCTATCAGTCGCCTCCACACAGTCGTAACTGTCGATCGGTCTGCTTTGCCCGGTTACCGGAGTGTGCGGCTCTTTGCAAACAGTATCGGTGTGCCAGGTGTTTAGGATAACTTTTCGTTATCGAATAGAGAGGGGGCCGTCCAGTTATCGCGTGGTGACGCGCTGGCGGCAAGACAGGAACAAGGCCCGATGACACTCTGATCGGCGTTTCGAGACAAATAAACAACAATCACCTACCAGATGAAAAAATCAACTATCGCCCTCGTCGTGCTCGGCACACTAGCCGGCACCGCACACGCACAAAGCAGTGTCACCCTCTACGGCATCATCGACGAAGGGTTCGACATGATCAGCAACAACAAGGGCGGCCACCAGTACCAGTTAGCCGGGAGCGTGATGCAGGGCAACCGGTGGGGCCTGACCGGAGCCGAGGACCTTGGCGGCGGCATGAAGGCGGTCTTCCTGCTCGAAAACGGTTTTAACGGCAACAGCGGCGCGCTGAGCCAGAACGGCCTCTTGTTCGGCCGTCAGGCTTGGGTCGGCCTCGCGACTCCCTACGGCACGGTCACGCTCGGTCGCCAGTACGACTCGGTTTTCGATTATGCGGCCCCACTCGCGGCCGGCCAGCTGGGCGGTGGCGTCTACGGCGCGCACCCGGGGGACCTCGACAACTCGAACATCGATTACCACGATAACAACACCATCAAGTATGCAAGCCCCAACTATTCGGGCCTGAAATTCGGCGGTACGTACAGTCTCGGCGGTACGGCCGGAAACTTCACCAACAACCAGATCTGGTCGCTCGGCGCTTCGTATAACCGAGGACCGGTCGCCCTCGGCGCGGCCTACCTGAACGCGCGCAACCCCGGCACGGGCATGTTTAGCACTGCTGCGTCGAGCCTGCCCGAAACCTTGATGACGCCGATCTACTCCGGCTTCATGAGCGCGAACACGTTTCAGTTGATCGATTTCGGCGGAGCTTATACGTTGGGACCGGCGACGCTCGGCGTCACGTATACGAACGCCAAGTTCATGGATTTGGGCAGCAATCCGATGCCGACCGGCGCCAAGGGCCCGGCCGGAGGCTACACGACGGGTAGCACGGCGACCTTCAATGACGTGCAGGTCAATGTGGTCTATCGGATCTCGCCCGGGCTGCAGTTGCTGTTGGCGTCTGACTACGTCGATCGCAATTCGCTCACGGAGAAGAACGGAAAATCAGTCGACAGCGGAAAGTATCTGCAATACGACGCGGCGCTCGACTACGCGCTGTCCAAGCGCACCGACGTGTATGTGATGGCGCTCTATCAACGCGCTCTCGGCGACGACTCTACAGGCGGGTCGGCCGTCGCGGCCATCACGGACACCACCGCCATTTCGTCGAATGGCAAGCAGTTCGTTGGACGCGTTGGCATTCGCCACAGGTTCTAAGGGCACGAGCTTCGCGCACGCCCCGGCCGGCAGTCCGCTGCCGACCGGGGCGTGATTGCTTTTAAGAACTATGGGTGGGGCGCTACCAGGTCCAGCGAGCGCCGGCGTTGCCGGTAACCGTGCGCTGATGCTGGCCACCGAGGTTGGTGAGATAGCTGCCTGTCGCGTATACGCTGCCAAGCTTAGTCAGTTGCGCGACCAACCCCGCGCCGATCTGACCGGCTGTCTGGCCGACCTGGGTGCCCAGCGTCGTCGTCCCGCTAAAAGTTGTCTCGTCGTCTGCGCCGAATGACCGCAGCACGCCCACCCGCAGGTAAGGCTTCCAGGCGATTCCGTCCGCATCGAATGCCCATTGCAGCCGTGCGCCAACCCGGGCGAGGAACGTGTTTCCGTTATTCCACGTCACGTCCGAGACTCCATCGTTGAAGCGGTCGAGCGACAACCATTGCCAGACCAGTTGCGCCTGCGGCTCCAGCGTCAGCCCGTACCCCAGCGCGATCGGCAACCCCGCTTCGACCGAGCCCGTGAACGCATTGCCGTCCGTCGAGCCGTTCACCCCATCGTTCGAAAGCGTACGCACGGTCAGGGCGCTGCCCATCATCACTGCGTCTGTGTACCAGCCGCCCGGGCCCACATGCGTCCAGTAGCCGCCCAGGTTGTACGCATTCACTTGCAGCGTACCGACGCCCAGATCCGGTTGACCGAGTGCAAAGCCGTTCACGTCACCTACCCCGCGCGAGAAGCCGAGGAAGAATCCATAGTGATTGCTGTGGCCGCTAGTGCTGTTGTCCGCATACAGCTCCTGACCGATCTGCATCCCCCACACCGTGCCGTCGAACGACGGCGCCACGTCGCCTTTTTGTTGCATGTTGCTGTAGCCGCCCCAAACGCGTGCCCACGATGCCGGCATCTGGCCGTTCCCGGTCAGGAGTCCCTGCTCGCCCTGGCGATCGTGGAACGTATCGATCTGCTGCAGTCCGAGTTGCCGGGCGACGGCTGGCGCTTCGGCGTACAACGGCACTTCCTGCCGGTAGACCGGGACCTCTGCGGCGCCGGGGGCGGCATCGGCAACGGCCTGCGCGATGGTGAGCGGCGTGCCCTCCGCGACGATAGGTGATTGGGGCGTTGGAGCTGGCTGACCAGGCTGACCCGGTTGCAATGTCAGCGGTTGCGGCTTCGGCGGCACCGTGTTGCGCAGATACCAACTGTCGCTCGTCCCCGCCGACGTGCCGCCTTTCGCGAGGTAATACGTGTAGGCGCCCGCACTGACCGATCCACCGGTCAGCGTGAATGCGCTCGCGGCCGTCGTCGCGCCGTTGGTTGCCTGCACGACCTGGATGCCGTCCGTGGGGGTCAGCGCACCAGGGCCGCCGACATTCGTCACCTTCAGCGCGCTCGTACCGCTTGCCGCGCCGCCATTGATCACCAGCTTGTCCGACGCTGCGCCGTCTCCGGCCAGATACGTGTTCAGCGCGACCGTTGCGTTCTGGCCGACATAGTTGCCCGCGACCGTCAACGTATTGCCGATGCCACTGCCGCCGAGCTGCACGAGGCCCGCATTCGTCAGATTGCCGTTGATCTGGAAGTTGCCGGTCGAACTGCCCGAAAGACTGGCGAGCGCATTCGCTACGGAAATCGTGCCGCTGTTCGTCACGTTGCCTGTCACGCTGCCGTAGCCGCCAAGCGTCGCGCCCGAGGCGACCGTTACCGGGCCGCCGCCGGACAGCGCCGCCGATGCGCTCGTGCCGTCGCCGACGATAAGCGTGCCCGCATTCACGTTCGTGCCATCCATATAACTGTTCGCACTATTAAGCGTCAGCGCCCCGGAGCCGAGCTTCGTCAGCGAGCCTGCGCCTGTGATGTTCTGCGTGATCGTCGAGTCGTAGCCCTGCGTGTCGATCGCGCCATTGTTCGAGGTGATCGAGAGAGCACGGCTCGACGCGAGATTGAACGCACTGTCGAACTGCAGCGTGCCGCCGTTGAACGTCAACCCGCCGGATGACGCGCCAAGCGCATTGTCCGCCGCGACTGACAGCGTGCCTTGCGTGATCGTCGTGCCGCCTGAATAGGTGTTGCCGCCCGCCGCGGCCGGGGACAAACTCAGCGTGCCTGCGCCGGTCTTCTCCACTGCGCCCGCGCCGGCGATCAGGCCGGTGTACGTGCCCGCGCTGTCCTGCTGAAAGCGCACAAGTCCGTTATCTGTCACCGAGAGTGGCAGGTTCGACGCATTGGCCTGCAGGGTCGCACCGCTGTTGACCGTCGCGACAACCGATGCCGTGGTCGTGCCGAGCGTGCCTGTCAGGTTCAGCGTGCCGCTCTGCACGAGGGCGCTTGAGAACGTGCCCGTGCCCGCCCAGGTCCAGTCGTCGCCCGCCATCGTCAGGCTCTGGAAGTTGACGAATGCGTTCGACGCGGTGCCTGAGCCTTGCAGGTTCACCACGTTCGTCCCGCCGCCGCCATCGGCTGTGCCGATGATCTGCGAGCCGGTCTGCAGGTTCAAGGTGACGTTGCCGTTGCCACCTTTGATCGCGGTGCCACCGCCTCCTTGAATGAGCCCGGCGTTCGTGATCGTCGTATTGCCGTTGGTCGAGCGCACGCCGATGCCGTTGTTGCTGATGATCTGCCCACCCGCCTGGTTCGTGATCGTCGCGGTGAACGATGTACCGAGGGTGTTCGACACGACCGCGTCGACGCTGCCGCTGCTCGTCGCGGTGCCTGTAGTCTGGATCTTGCCGCTGTTGATCAGCGTGTCGTTGTTGCCTTGCATGTAGACAGCCGGACTGTCCTTGCCGCTCGAGGTCAGCGTGCCGCTGTTGTTAATCGTGCCGCTACCACCCAGTAGCGACGCGGCGCGCGCGTTGCTGCCCGCCGTGGAGACTGTCCCTGTGTTGGTGAGGGTATTACCCGAAGCGCCAGCGTTGCTCTGCCCCCACGCGGCGGTCATGCCATACGAGTTGTTGCCCGTCGTTGTGATCTTGCCGTTGTTGATCAGCGTGTTGTTGTTACCGTTCGCTGCGAGACCGTCGTTGTAGGCACCCGTCGTGGAGATTACTCCTGTCGCGCCGTTGGTGATCGTATTGCCGTTGTTCATGCCGATCAGTACCGCACCGCGGTTCGCCACACCTGTGCCGTTGCCGGACAGGGAGAGCGTGCCGTTGTTGGTGATCGCGCTGGAGGTTTCAACCGTGAATGGTGTCGGCGTTCCTGGCAATGAGAAACTGCCAGTTGCCGTTGAGTCGATATTGATAGTGACGTTGGTGCTTCCCGTCGCGGCAACGACGGCCGATATGCCTGCGCCAGAGCAGGTAACGGTGGTATTGCTGACCGGCGCTGTCGCCGAACACGCGGCATCCGCGCCCACCGGCATCGCACCGGTGAGGATTGCTATCCCGCCAAAACCGAGACTCCACACGTTCCTTTGCATAATTGCGCCCGCTTTAATGAGCGTTGTCGATGCAGACCGATGCGTGGTTTTGTTTATATCATCTATTTACAAAATATCAACAGGAATGACTGAATAGAATTTCATCAAGAGTGCGAAGGAGGCGCAATGAAAATGCGGAAAATAAACCCATTTTTGTGCACGACAACATAATCAGGTTGCCGAACTTATTACCGATCCGGTCCGATTGGACATACGCGCTTCGAATGCCCGGACGACGGCTGCCATGTCTTCCTCACCAAAGCCCATGGCTTCGGTTTCGCCATAGAGTGAGAAGCATGTTTCCATGAGCGGCGCTGCAACCGCGGCTTCGCGGGCCGCCTCGACGATCAACCGACTGTTTTTCAGCACGTCGGAAATGCCGGCCTGGCGAGCGAAGTCGCGCTGTACCAGCTTCGCGGCCTTGACTCGAGATACATCGCTCGCCATCGGACCGGCACTGAGAATGGCCGCGAAACGCTCCATATCGAGACCGTGACGCTCAGCAAAATGCGCAGCTTCGGTAAGGCCGGTGACCATCGTGATCAGAAAGACGTTCACCGCGAGCTTCATGCGCAAGGCTGACGGCACCGGACCGCATTCGAAACATTCCCGGCACATCGCCGCCATCAACGGGCGGACAGCGGCGAGGTCTTCATCGTCTCCCGCGAGCATGGCGACAAGCTGTCCCGCTTCGGCCGGCTTGCGTGAACCGGAGACCGGCGCCTCCACATAGTGACCACCGGCTGCGCGGATATCTGCCGCCAAAGCCTCCGAATAACCCGGAGACACCGTTCCCATGGCGACCAGCCTGCGCCCTGCGACACGCGCAACAAACTCGGGCGTGCCGCGGCCAAGCACGGCATCAATGGCCGCACCGTTGGCCAACATCAGGATGATCGTGTCGCATCTCGCGAACACGTCAGCCGCTTCCTGCGCGACCGTAGCGCCAGCTCGCGACAGAGGTTCGCAACGTTCCGCTGACCGATTCCACACCGTCAGCGGGATGCCCGCGCGGACAAGATTGCTTGCCATCGGCTCGCCCATGGTGCCAATGCCGATGAAGCCAATAGCCGTCGATGTATTCATGGCTTGTTCCTTTTTTAGTTGCCCATGATTCTGATCAACGACTACCATTTCGTCTAACGGATATATATGAAGTGACACTTCAAGGATTCAGATAGATGAGGCCACATTTCGACATCGAAGCGCTACGTACCATGGTGGTCGGCACCGAACTGGGCAGCTTCGCGCGTGCAGCTGTCCAGCTCGGGCGGTCGCAATCAGCCGTCAGCATGCAGTTGAAACGCCTTGAGGAACAGGCAGGCCACATCCTGTTCCAGCGCAACGGCCGGGGACTTGTGCCTACCGAGGCAGGTGAAACACTTCTGGCGTATGCGCGGCGGATCGTTGCCATGCATGACGAAGCAGGCGCGACGCTGGGTGTGACGGTCGCGGCGCCGGCTATCCGGCTGGGATTGCCGCAGGATTTCTTCGAGGATGTCATGCCTGATGCAATCGGCTGCTTTTCGAAATTGCAGCCGAACGTGCATGTCGAGGTCCGCGCGGGGCGTAACTTTGCCTTGGAGGAAGAGGTCAGGGCGGGACGGCTCGATATCGCGCTTGCGTTTGCGGAAGCGGGGCGCGCGAGGTCGGGTGAACTGCTCGCATCCATGCCGATGTTCTGGTTCGGGCGGGACGATGCTGCAGAGGTAGCTCTCGGGTATCAGGACGGTCTTCCGCTTGTGCTTTTCAATCACCCGTGTCTGTTCCGGCAAGCCGCCCTTCAGGCACTGGATGCGGCCGCCGTCCGCTGGCGTTTGTCCCTTACGACGCCAAGCCTGTCTGGCTTATGGGCCGCAGTGCGTTTTGGCCTCGGCGTGACTGTCCGGACAATGCATGGCATTCCTGATGGAATAAGACGGCTCGATTCTGAGCTGCCGCGATTGCCGGCGCTTGAACTGCGCATTCTCACCGGTACAGATATCTCTCCTGCAGCATCGGAATTCGTGAACGTTCTCGAAGCGGTCACTCGCAAAAGACTGACGGCCAAGTCTCAGTTAGCGTATCGCTAGTCATCATCAAGTAGGTCCGTTTTGGTTGCGCCTCCTTACTTTTAACGGAGATCACATCGATGTCCACTGTCATGATCGTCGGGGCAGGTCCAACCGGCTTGACCCTCGCCTGTGAGCTTGCCGTGCGAGGGGTTTCGTTCCGGATCGTCGATTCGGCTGAAGGCCCCTTCGCCGGCTCACGCGCCAAGGGTGTGCAACCGCGCACGCTCGAAGTGTTCGACCGGTTGGGCATTGTCGATGAGATTGTGAGTTCGGGCCTTGTCGGCTTGCCCTATCGACAGCACACGGCCGATGGCGGCTTTCTCGACGTGCCTCGCCCCGTGCCCGCTCAACGACCCGACGTACCTTGGCCAGCACCCGTCCTGATCCCGCAGTGGCGCACCGAAGCCGTGCTGCGCGGCCGCCTTGAAGCGCTCGGCGGTCGCGTCGAATACGGAACGGCGCTCGTCGACGCTGAAGTGACCAACGACGCCGTGCGCGCGAAACTCGAGCACGCCGGAGGCACCGACGAGGTCGAATTGGCCTGGCTGGTGGGTTGCGACGGCGGGCGCAGTACCGTGCGGCGCATCGTCAAGCTGGGCTTCCTCGGCGAGACGCATGAGGACATGCGCATGTTGGTCGGCGACCTGCATGTCGAAGGGGTAGACCGTGCACACTGGCACGTGTGGCGCCCTGAAGGCGGAGGTTTTCTTGCGATGGCGCCGCTGGCCGGTACCGAGGCATTCCAGTTGCAGATCGCAATCGGTCCGAAATCGCCCGATTCGCCCACCCTGGAGAACTTCCAGCAACTGGTCGAGCGTTACACGGGCCGCAGCGACATCCGCCTGTCGAGGCCGGACTGGACTTCGCTGTGGCGTGCGAACGTTCGCATGGTCGACCGGTATCGTGCGGGGCGCGTCTTTGTCGCCGGTGACGCGGCGCATGTGCATACACCCGCCGGCGGACAAGGCATGAACACCGGGATACAGGACGCCTTCAACCTTGGCTGGAAGCTGGCGGCGGTGCAGCGGGGGGCCGACAGTGCGTTGCTCGATAGTTACGAGGCCGAGCGGCTACCGGTGGCGCGACATGTCCTCGAACTTTCGACGCGGTTGGCTGCCACGACGCTTTCCTCGAAAACGCAGGGCCTCATCGCGCGAACGGAGGACACGTCCCAACTCGGCATCAGCTATCGGGAATCGCCGCTTGCGCACGAACTGCGCTCGGCGCCTGGTAGCCTGCGCGCCGGTGATCGTGCGCCAGACGTGCCGGGCCTGGTCGATCGCGAGGGCAGGTCATTGCGCCTGTTCGACGTCTTTCGCGGACCGCAGGCCACGCTGTTGGCGTTTGGCGAAGGTTGGGGGCCGGTACTCGACGTCGGCCTCGCTGCCGCCGCTGGTGTTCACGCGGTCCGTGTGCTGTCGCCTGGCATTGCGGTGCCGGAGGACGGCGGCGTGCCGACGCTTGTGGATTCGCTCAACCACGCAAGCGCGATCTGGGAACCAGGCACAGAAGCGCTCTTCGCGGTGCGTCCAGACGGCGTGATCGGCTTTGCCGATGACCGGCGTGACCCTGTTGCGCTTGTGACCTGGCTACGCATGGCCGGATTGGCGCGATAAATCGTTAGCTGGCGCTCGAAGTCCAGCAGGCGGATCGGTGAACCGCTGACCAGGCCAACGATCGCTTGTGGCCGAGGGGCGCCTTACCCGAGCGCAAGTTCAAGCTAGTTTTGAGTAGATTCGCGTGTTTCGCAAACTACCGTCCGGAGCGCGCCGTTCCTGCCGCAACACGCCTTCTAATTGCATTCCGATGCGCTCGCAAAGTCGAATGCTTCTTTCGTTCAAATCGTCGCAGATCGCTTCGACTCGCATTGCCCCGAAATTGACGAAAGCATAATTTGCCAAGCCGTCGGCGGCTTCACTGAACAGGCCGCGCCCGACATGCGACGATCTTCCCCAGAAACCGAGTTCAAAAACTGGGACGGCCCATCTTGGCCGGTGAAGACCGCCGCTACCCACAACCATGCGCGACGTCTTATCGATAAACAAAAACGGAAAGTCCTTTCTGGCTTGAAAATTTGCGGAGCCCGCAAGGCAAAACGATTCGGACGTATCAATTGATGGTGTTTCGAGCGCCCATGGCAACGACGCTGGGAAACGCCTCAGTTCCGTCAGTGCGTCGACGGTCGCGTCAAACAAGTCGGGACTGTCACCAGACCGAGGACACCTGACGACGAGGCGGTCCGTTTCAAACGACGTAGGCAGATTTGGAGAGGTCAATATTGTTGAGGACGTCATCGGAATGATGGTGGATTAAATTGTCGGCGAT
>Ga0302310_10003759_pt1 | contig 11666 bp, 10 predicted proteins | sample III_Palsa_N1_2_FD_200451 | JGI IMG/M metagenome (GOLD analysis project Ga0302310, IMG submission 200451) | Peat permafrost microbial communities from Stordalen Mire near Abisko, Sweden - III_Palsa_N1_2 | ecosystem: Environmental > Terrestrial > Soil > Palsa > Peat permafrost | place: Sweden... | reverse complement strand
CCAAGCGCCTTTTGGCGCCGGCGCTCTACAACCTCTCGCGCGCCGGATTGCTGCCAGAAGACTTTGCCTTGATCGGCGTTGCGCGCGCGCAGGAAACGGCGGAAAGTTGGCGCGAAGCGCAATTCAAGGCGCTGAAGGACCATCTTGGCGCCGACTCCATCGACGAGGCCGCCTGGAAGCGGCTCGCCGACAAGATGTCCTACGTTCGGGGCGATCTCACCAAACCCGAGCTTTACGAGGCGCTGGGCGGAGCTCTCGCCAAGGCCGAGCAGGCCCACGGGACTGAGGGCAATGCCATTTTCCACCTCGCGATCGCCGACCGGCTGTTCGGCGTGGTGGTCGAACAGCTCGGCACGGCAGGACTCACGGACCAGGACGAAGACCCTGGCGGCAAGCGTCGGTTCTGGCGGCGCGTGGTGATCGAAAAACCCTTCGGCCACAGCCTGGCCTCGGCGCGGGCTTTGAACCACACCGTCAAGCGAAAACTGAGCGAGGACCAGATTTTCCGGATCGACCATTTCCTCGGAAAGGACACGGTCCAGAGCATCATGGCGTTCCGTTTCGCTAACGGTCTGTTCGAACCGATTTGGAACCGCGACCGGATCGATCACGTCCAGATTACCGCGGCGGAGTCCGTGGGCGTGGAGCAGCGCGGCAAGTTCTACGAGGCGACCGGGGCGCTGCGCGACATGGTTCCGAACCATGCCCTGGCGCTGATTTCGATGGTGGCCATGGAGCCGCCGGTCGGCTTCGACGCCGCGGCCATCCGCAGCAAGAAGGCCGAAGTGTTCGCCGCCATGCCCGCGGTCGAGCCGGCTCAGGCTGCGCGCGGTCAATACGGTCCTGGGACTCTGCTGGGCAAGCCCGCCAACGGCTATCGGGACGAGCCTGACGTCGCCGCAGGGTCGAACGTCGAGACCTACGTCGCGATGAGGTTCGAGATCGACAATTGGCGCTGGGCGGGGGTCCCCTTTTACTTTCGCACCGGCAAGCACCTGGCGACGAAGGTGACCGAAATCGCCATCCGCTTCAAACAGGCGCCCTACGCCGCGTTCCGAGACACGCCTGTCGCCGCATTGCGACCCAACTGGCTGGTGCTGCGCATCGCGCCAGACGAGGGGATCTCCCTGCAATTCGAAGTGAAGCGACGGGGGCCGGCGTTGGATCTCGCAGCTGTCGAGATGAACTTTCACTACGACGACTGGTTTCCGAAGGAGCCGAGCGACGGCTACGAGACGTTGCTCCATGACGTGATGATTGGCGATCAGACGCTGTTCATGCGCGCTGACATGGTCGAAGAGGCTTGGCGCATCGTCCAACCGGTCCTGGACGCCTGGGCGGCGCAGAAGGCTGACTTCCCCAACTACGATTCCGGCAGCGACGGTCCGAAGGCAGCCAATTTGCTGCTGGCGGAAGATGGAGATCGGTCCTGGCGGCCGGTCGGCCAGCCGTCGGCGCAGACGCAGCAAGAGGGCCTCGCTTCCGCGACCGCAGGACCAACATGACACCCCGGGTCAGCGATATCCTGAGCTGGTACGGCACGGGCAATCCGGGCACGTCGACCAACCTGACCCGACTGTTGAATCACGTTCGGCTGGCGCGCGCACGGGCAAGCCGGTGATCAGGCGGGTCGATCAGAGCTTCGAGCGTGGTCCGGTGCGCTCGTTCGCGACCAACCCGCCTGCCCACAATCCGCGTTAGGTGGTGCTGCGGATGCTGGGTGCGCAGATGGACACTTATTCAGCTGCACCGGACTGGACTCGATCGAAATGAGCGCTGGAGCCGTCAGGCCAGATGCCGAGACCCGAAGGCCGATCATTGTCGCGCCTTCGATCCTGTCGGCGGATTTCGGGCGTCTGGCCGAGGAGATTCGCGCAGTCGACCGGGCGGGCGCGGACTGGATCCATGTGGACGTTATGGATGGTCGCTTCGTGCCGAACATCACGATCGGGCCAGCGGTGGTCGAAGCCGTACGCCGTGCGACGGACAAGCCGCTCAACGTGCATCTGATGATCCTTGAGCCGGAGCGCTACATCGGCGACTTCGCACGCGCCGGCGCAGATCATCTCATCGTGCCCGCCGAGCCTTGCGCGACCATGCATCTCCACCGCGTGCTTTCGCAGATCCGCGACCTTGGCAAGAAGGCCGGCGTGGCGCTTGATCCGGCCAGCCCGCCTGAGCTGATCGAATACGTCCTTCACCTGTGCGATGTTGTCCTGGTCATGACCGTCAGCCCTGGCTTCGGCGGCCAGCCGTTTCTGCCGGAGATGCTCCCCAAGATCCGCCGTCTGTGTCAGCTATGCGCCACCCGGGGCCTCAATCCGGTCATTGAAGTGGACGGCGGCCAGACGCCTGAACGTGCCAGACAGGCGATTGAGGCCGGCGCGAATGCCATCGTCGCCGGCACGGCGATCTTTAGATCTGAAGACTACGGCGCCGCGATTGACCAGATCCGCGAGGCCTGTAGCCGCGCGAACAAGCCGGCGCCCTCTTGACCTACTCGTTCGGCGCCGGATTCGAAGTCCTTCCCGACCCAGAGCCACTGGCGCACCGGATCGCGGACTGGCTGCTCGCGATAGCAGTGGGGATGGACAACGTTTTCGCGATCGGTCTGTCAGGCGAATTTACGCACAGGCGGCTTTGCGAGTGTCTGGCCCGACCGCCACACCGTGACCGCTTTCCAGGCTATCGCCTACGTTGGTTCTGGGGCGATGAGCGTCTCATGCCAGCCGCCCGGACACCGCCGCCGCCCGTCGCATCTCGGCGGGCGCCGCCGTGTTCTACGCGGCCACGCTGGCCCGGGAACCTTTCATCCTTCAACCTTCAACCGCGGAGTGATCGGCGATGAGCGAGGCCATCGTCGTCTTCAACGCGGGGTCCACCAGCCTGAAGTTCGGCGCTTACGGCTTCGGCGCGGCAGGACCGCCACCTCTGCTCTGTCGCGGCCGGATCGACAGTTTGCACGATAATCCGCATTTCGTCGTCAAGGACGCGGCCGGCAAGCCGCTGAACGCGCACGATTGGGGCGACGGCCACGCGATCGATCACAGGACGGCGCTGCACTTCGTAATCACCTGGCTGGAAGCTAATCTTGACGGCGTCAAAGTGGTCGCAGCCGGCCACCGCATCCTGCTTGGTGGAACGCGGTTCGAGGCGCCGGCGCTGATCAACAGCAAGGTGCTGGATTACCTCGACTCGCTGGTGGCGATGGAGCCGTCGCACCAGCCCTTCAACGTGGCCGGCGCCCGGGCGTTTGCCGACGCCTTCCCAGGTCTGCCGCAGGTCGCCTGTTTTGACACGTCGTTCCATCGCACGATGCCGACCGTGGCGCAGACCTACGCACTGCCCAAGGACGTGCGTGACGCCGGCGTGCGCCACTGGGGCTATCACGGCATCTCCTACGAATACATCAGCCGCCAGATCCCGAAGTTCGCGCCGTCCGCGCGGCGGGTGATCGCGGCCCATCTGGGCGGCGGCGCCAGCCTGTGCGCCATGCTCGACGGGAAGAGCGTCGACACCACCATGGGCTTCGCCGCCTTGTCCGGCCTGCCGATGGCGACACGCTCGGGCGACGTGCCACCGGGCGCTCTGTTTTATCTGCTCCGTAGCAAACTGTTCGACGACGCGTCGCTAGAGACGATGCTGTACGAGCGGTCGGGCCTGCTCGGCCTGTCAGGCGTCAGCGGCGACATGAAGGTGCTGCAGGAAAGCGCCGATCCGCGGGCGGTCGCCGCGATAGACTCCTTCGTCTACGCAATGACCAAATATGTGGGGGCCTACGCGGCTGTGCTCGGCGGGCTGGACGCTTTGGTCTTCACCGCCGGCATCGGCGAGAATTCCGCGCCGGTGCGCGCCGCTCTTTGCCGCAAGCTCGCGGGCCTTGGCGTGGCGCTGGATGATCAGACCAACGCCGCGGGCGGACCGCGCATTTCGACGCCGGACAGCCGCGTGTCTGTCTGGGTCATCCCCACGAACGAAGAACTGCTGATCGCCCAGCACACGCTGGCGCTGATCAGGAGGTGAGGAAAGAACCATGTTCAAGTCGATTGAGGGCCTGCCCGCGGATGTGCTGGCGATAGAAGCCACCGGCCAGATCACCCACGAGGATTATCGCGAGACCCTGATTCCCAAGGCCGAAGGCCTGATCGCCAAGGGTCCGATAAGGATGCTTTACGTCATCGGGCCAGACTTCACCGGCTTTGATCTGGAAGCGCTATGGGATGACAGCGCCTTCGGCTTCAGCCACTGGCACGACTTCTGCCGGATCGCTCTCGTCACGGATCACGCGTGGATGGGCGGGGTGGTCACGATGTTCACGCCGCTCTTCCACGGGGAGGTGCGGCTGTTTCCGCTGGCGCAATTGTCCGCGGCGAAAGACTGGATCGCGGCTCCGCTCGGGGGCGCACGACCATGACAAATTCTACGAAGCAGAGGGCTAAGCCTGCGCATGCGCGCAGGAGCGCTCACCGGCCAGCCAAGACCGTGCGGCAAACCCCGAGGGCGCGCGCCCCGGGAGCGGCTCCGCTACCGCCCGCCAGCTACACGATCTGCTTGGGCACGACCCTCTCAAGAGCCAATACTTTCCCAAGCCGGCGGCGGTGGCGGTCTGCTCCGCTGAAGCGGGCAGCGAGGAAGATCTTAACCAGCTCGATGGCCAGCGCCGAGCCGATTACTTTGCCGCCCATGCACATCACGTTCATGTCGTCGTCCTCCACGCCCTGGCGGGCGGAAAAGACGTCGTGAATAAGACCGGCGCGAATCCGACTGACCTTGTTGGCGGCGACCGAGGCGCCGACGCCGCTGCCACAAAGGGCGATCCCCCGTTCCACGACGCTGCCCGCGACTGCCCGGGCTAAGGGTATTACGAAGTCGGGATAGTCATCGCTCGGGTCGAGGCTGAATGCGCCGAAGTCCAAAAGCTCATGCCCGGCGTCGCGCAGAGACGCCTCCAGTTCGCCCTTCAGGGCCCAGCCGCCATGGTCTGCGGCGATGCCAACAATCATAATTTGCTCCAGATATTCGATGAAAGGGCGAGTCGGCGCGCGGGAGCGCTAGCGCTGATCGGTTCGGTTACCCACTGGACAAGAGAGTGCGGCTAGTGTCACGCCGATTGTCGTCGGGTCTGCCGGCTTGTAGCCCGGCCCTCCGAAAATCCCCTTCCGAAAACGATCGGATCGCCGTCGGCTGCCGCTACGGCGCGATAGGTAGATTCCGATGCTGCAAAGGCACGCGTGAACCCGCGACGGTCCGGTTCGACATCGTAACTGTTGCGAAGCTTAATCCACGAAAGCACTACGCCCATGCGGCCCTTGATCGCCGGAAACTGGAAGATGCACGGCTTGTCGGAGCAGCTCGGCGAGATCGAGACCATTGCCGCCGCAGTCGCCAACTCGCATCCGCCGGCTGACGTGCTGATTTGTGCGCCGGCCACGCTTGTTGCGCGCGCGGCGCAGGTGGCGGCCGGCCGCCTCGCCATTGGCGGTGAGGATTGCAGCCCAGACGTCGAAGGCGCCTTCACCGGAGATATCAGCGCCGAGATGCTAAGGGATGCCGGGGCCTCCGCGGTGATTGTAGGTCACTCGGAACGACGGCGGCTGCATGGCGAGACCAACGCCATGGTGGCAGCGAAGGCAGAGGCGGCCTCGCGCGCGGGACTGCTGGCAATCATCTGCATCGGTGAGACGGCATCGCAGCGTGCGGCCGGACAGACCTTCTCTTTCTGCGAAGATCAGATCGCCTGCAGTGTGCCGGGCGGCATGAACTCTGCCATGACGGCGATTGCGCACGAGCCGCTTTGGGCAATCGGCACCGGGCACACCCCAACGTCGCAGGAAATTTCGGACGTTCAGGGGCACATACGCGAGACCCTGTTAGTGCATCTTGGCGGCGAGGGAAGGGCCGTCCGCATTCTCTATGGCGGGTCGGTGAAGCCAGAGAATGCGAGGCATATCCTGGCATTACCAAACGTCGATGGTGCGCTGGTTGGCGGCGCAAGTTTGAGGGCTGAGCCGTTCATAGCCATCATCGACGCTGTTAGATCGCGCTGAAATCGCGCGGTACGGCGGCGTTGACGCCCTCGTGGCCACGTATGCCCTGTGACGTGACCCCAATAGGTAATTTCCGAGGCTGTGGCGCACCATCGCCTGACCCTAGGGTCTCCAACATATCGTCGAACCTAGGCGCCGCCCCTGTACGCGAGCCGGCGGCGCGACGTGGAAAATACGCAGAACCACATGGGCCACGCGCATGGATACCGTCACCTTATCGGCTGACCCCAGCAAGCATCTTGCACATCACGACCCGGCGGGCGGGAAGGCTACTCTGGGAGCAGAGGAACTGCGCCGCTTGAATGCCTATTGGAGGGCGGCGAACTACATTTCGGTCGGCCAGATATATCTATACGAAAATCCCCTGCTGAAGGAAGAGCTGACGCTCGCGCATGTAAAGCCGCTGGTGGTCGGACATTGGGGCACGGTTCCTGGGCAGAACTTTATCTACGTGCATTTAAATAGGCTGATCAAGAAGTATGACCTCAATATGTTCTATGTATCCGGCCCCGGCCATGGCGGCGCGGCTCTAGTAGGCAACACATATCTTGAGGGAACCTATAGCGAAATCTATCCGGATGTCAGCGAGGACGAAGCGGGCTTGAAACTTCTGTTCAAGCAATTCTCCTTTCCTGGCGGCATTTCAAGCCATGTGGCGCCCACGACCCCCGGCTCGATCCATGAGGGCGGCGAGCTAGGCTATTCGCTCAGCCACGCGTTCGGCGCCGCCTTCGACAATCCGGATCTGATTGTCGCCTGCGTGGTCGGCGATGGCGAGGCTGAAACCGGGCCGTTGGCGACCTCCTGGCAGTCCAACAAATTCCTCGATCCCATCACCGACGGCGTGGTCCTGCCGATCCTGCACCTGAATGGGTACAAGATCAGCAACCCGACCGTCCTGGCGCGCATCGGCCCGGCGGAACTGGATCAGTTTTTCCGCGGCATGGGTTGGACGCCCTATTTCGTGGAAGGCGATGACCCGGACAAGATGCATGAACTGATGGCGTCCGCGCTGGAAAAGGCCCACGCGGATATCAAGCGGTTCCAGACCCATGCACGCGAAACCAAGGACACGACCCGTCCCCTTTGGCCAATGATTGTGCTGCGGTCACCGAAAGGTTGGACCGGCCCGAAAGTCGTCGATGGGCTGCCCATCGAGGGCAATTTCCGTTCGCACCAAGTGCCGCTCCTTGTCGATCCAGCGCATCCTGAACACGTGGCGCTCCTGGAAAGCTGGATGAAGAGCTACAGGGCGGAGGAGCTTTTTGACGCGAACGGCAGGCTGATCGCGGAATTGGCCGAGCTCGCCCCGAAGGGCGATCGCCGCATGGGCGCCAATCCCCACGCCAATGGCGGGCGCCTGCTGCACGACCTGCATATGCCGAATTTTCGCGCCCACGCCCTCACGGTGACGTCTCCCGGCGCTTTTCAGGCGGCGGATTGCGCAGTCCTGGGAAACTTCCTGCGCGACGTCATCGAACTCAACCCCGATAATTTTCGCCTCTTTGGGCCGGACGAGACGCTCTCCAATCTCCTCGGCGCCGTATTCGAAACGACAGATCGGCAATGGGACGCCCACGAAGTCGCCAACGATCAATACCTCGCCCCCGCTGGCAGGGTGCTCGATTCCATGCTCAGCGAGCATCAATGCGAGGGCTGGCTGGAGGGCTATCTCCTGACCGGCAGGCACGGGCTGTTTAACAGTTACGAGGCCTTCATTCGCATCATCGACTCGATGTTCAGCCAGCACGCGAAATGGCTGAAGGTCACGCGCGAGTTGCCCTGGCGCCGCAGCATCTCCTCGCTGAATTTCCTGCTGGCCTCCCATGTCTGGCAGCAGGATCACAACGGATTCACCCACCAGGATCCCGGCTTTCTTGATCACGTCATCAACAAGAAGGCCGACATTGTCCGCGTCTATTTGCCGGCCGACGCGAACTGCCTGCTGTCCACCGTCGATCATTGTCTGCGCACACGCGATTACGTGAATGTGGTCGTGGCCGGCAAGCACGAGCTGCCGCAATGGCTGAACATCGAGGACGCCGTGGTGCATTGCACGGAGGGGCTCGGAATATGGCAATGGGCCAGCAATGATCAGGGCGGCATCCCGGACCTGGTGATGGCCAGCTGCGGAGACACGCCAACGCTGGAAAGCCTCGCCGCCGTCTCCATTCTCCGACACCATCTGCCGGAGCTGAAAATCCGCGTGGTCAACGTCGTCGATCTGATGAAGCTGCAATCATCCAGCGAACATCCGCACGGGCTCAAGGATGTCGACTATGATGCGCTGTTCACGCGCGACCGCCAGATCCTTTTCGCCTTCCACGGATATACCTCGCTGGTCCATCGCCTCACCTACCGGCGCACCAATCGCAATCTTCATGTGCGCGGCTACAACGAGGAAGGCACCATCACGACACCCTTCGACATGCGCGTTCAGAACCGGCTGGATCGCTTCCATCTGGTGCAGGATGCGGTCGATCTTCTGCAGAACCTGGGCGACAAGGGTGATTACCTGAAGCAAGTCATGCGGGACAAACTTATCGAGCACAAACACTATATCGACAAGCATGGCCAAGACCTACCCGAGATCCGTGACTGGAAATGGGGTAATCGGGCGTGACCCGAAACAATCGCCTGGCGGAGACAGCCAACCGTCTCGTTGCCAATGGTCGAGGACTGCTGGCGATAGATGAAAGCAACGGAACCTGCAACAAGCGGTTCGCGCAGGCTAGTATTGCACAGACGATGGAAAAGCGCAGGGCCTGGCGGGATCTTCTGGTAACGACGCCAGGGCTCGGCGCCTGCATCAGCGGCGTAATTCTCTATGACGAAACTATTCGGGAAGCGGATGAGCACGGCGCCAAATTCGTGGACTTGCTGACACAAGCCGGCATTTCAATAGGCATCAAGGTGGATACGGGCGCCAAATCAATGGCGGGTCACCCCGGGGAGAAGATCACCGAGGGCCTCGATGGTTTGCGCGATAGGCTACAGGAATACGCGAAGATGGGCGCTGTCTTCGCCAAATGGCGCGCCGTTATTGCTTTGGGGACGGGTTTGCCCACCCGGGCCTGCATCGAAGCCAATGCCCAGGCCTTGGCCCGCTATGCGGCTTTGTGCCAGGAATCCGGTCTCGTCCCTGTGGTTGAGCCAGAAGTTCTGATGGACGGCGCCCATACCCTCGAACAATGCCGCGCAACCACTGAGGACGTTCTGCACACCGTTTTCGACCAGCTTTACCGGCAAAACGTTCTGCTGGAGGGCATGGTTCTAAAGCCCAACATGATTCTGCCCGGATTGGCCTGCCCGCAGCAGGACTCGATAGACGTCATCGCCGAGGTGACAGTGCGCACTTTGCGCCGCGTCGTTCCAGCCGCCGTGCCGGGTATTGCATTTTTATCTGGCGGCCAATCTGGCGAGCTAGCCTCAGCTCGGCTGAACCGGATGAATGTCTTGGCCAAAACTCTAAGCTTGCCTTGGAAATTGGCCTTCTCATTCGCTCGGGCGCTCCAAATACCGGCTCTGACAATTTGGCATGGCAGCGAGTCATGCCGCGAGGCGGCGCAGGGCGCCCTGGCGCATCGCGCGCGCTGCAACCTCGCGGCGTTGCACGGCGAGTATGCGCCGTCGATGGAACACCAAGGTGCCTGAGGGGGGTCAGGTCGGGCCAAAACTGTACTTCATCCGGCACGGTGAAACGGCGTGGTCGCTTTCCGGCCAGCATACCGGCCGGACCGATCTGCCACTCACCGAGACCGGGGAAGTCCAGGCCATAGCCCTTAGGCCATGGCTGCAGTCCGTGGAGTTCACGCATGTCCTTACGAGTCCGCTGCACCGGGCGCGCCGGACATGTGTTTTGTCCGGGTTGGGCGCGGCGGCAGTGGTTGAGCCAGACCTGGCTGAATGGAACTACGGCGAATACGAAGGCAAACTGACGAGTGAAATTCGCAGGCAACGCCCGGGCTGGAACGCCTTTCGCGACGGCTGCCCTGGCGGCGAGACGCCCAACCAGGTCTCTGACCGGGCGGACCGCCTGATCCGGCGTCTCTGCAGCTTAAAAGGGAATATCGCGTTGTTCTCGCATGGCGAATTTGCGGGCGCTTTGGCGACGCGGTGGATCGGCCTTCCGGTCGCCGAAGGGCCACATTTCTGCCTCGATACCGGTTCGCTCAGCATTCTCGCCCATAATCCCGGCCATCCGGACGTGCGCGCCTTCGCCCTGTGGAATGCCATACCGGCAATGCTGCGGGACGCAGTCGGCGAACAGAATGTTCCTTCTTAGGAAAGGAAAATCCAAACGGAGGGCGGCGCGTGCGAGACGATCTTCAGCGCCTGCGGCCGACCTCGGCATCAGCCATCGGACGGCCGAGAACCATCGCGCGGCGATCATGGTTCGCACTGGCGCGCGTTCGCTGCCCGCGCTTGGCTCGGTTGGCCATGTCCACCCAGTGGTTATCTGATCGGTGACGGCCGTGAATCTTCATGCCGCGCTCGGCTTGCTTCTCCCCAAACGGAGCACCTCGACCGGCGAGGGCTGAGAGGATGCACCTGGCGCTGGCTCATGGACCGATCCGGATGGCTCAACAGTCTCCAGCTTGAGCGCATTTCTGAGTCCAGCTAGTTGGCGCTGAGTGGAGCTGTCCAACCTCGCCATTTGCTGGTTGGTTGCGTCGAAGATGGCGCCGCGCTCGGCTTCATCTGCGGCCCGGACGGCGGTTTCGAGATTGGCGTAGATCTCCGCAGCGGTCGCCAATGAGGCGGGGAAACGCGAAAACTCGACCATCGCCGCAGCGTCGCTCAGCGATTGGATCGGAAAGGCTGTCAACATTCGCTCAGTAGCTAGAATCGCGCGGCTGGCGGACACGCGGGTCACCCGCCCCCGCCAGGCCTCATCCACAAGAAGGACGTGAAGATCGTGGATTTGCGTCGAGGCCAAGATAGCGAGATTGAGCGCCGCGGTTTTAGTTGCGAGAACACCTCGCTCTTCCTTCAAGATCGCTGCAGCCGCCGCGCGCTCCTCGCGACGCCGCGCGGCACGCGAGTCGCTGGCCGCCACCCAGCCAGAGCCGATTACAGCCGCAATGGCGCCAATGGCTTCCACCCAGGCGGCCGTCTCGGACCAGATCGACTCGCTACCGTGCATCGGCGGAATTGTCCCCGCTGCGCCGACGGCTAGAGATGTGGCGTCGCTGTCGCGCCAGGTTCACGCGACGGTGCTCCGCCGCAGGCTTGCGGATCCTTGAACCTGATCGAGCGTGGGGTAGTCCGTGTATCCGTGGGAGCCGCCGCCGTAGAAGGTCGACGGCTCCATCAGTGGGTTCATCGCTGCGTTCTCTTTCAGCCGTCTCACTAGGTCGGGATTGGCGAGGAAGAGGCGGCCAAACGAGACCAGATCGGCGCGGCCGCTGGCGACGGCGTTGATCGCCATCTGGCGGTCATAGCCATTGTTGACCATCCACAGCCCCTCGAAGCGATCGCGCAGTGCGGCGTAGTTGAACGGAAGGCTATCCCTGGCCCCGCCGGTCTCCCCCTCCACCACATGGACATAGGCCAGACGCAGGGGACTGAGCCGATCGACAACATGATCGAATAGCGGCTGGGGATCGCTGTCGTGAG